>Ga0196963_10001890_pt1 | contig 13268 bp, 9 predicted proteins | sample S1_5metaG_FD_148600 | JGI IMG/M metagenome (GOLD analysis project Ga0196963, IMG submission 148600) | Soil microbial communities from Anza Borrego desert, Southern California, United States - S1_5 | ecosystem: Environmental > Terrestrial > Soil > Desert | place: USA: California | collected... | reverse complement strand
GTGCAGCTTGATCTGCAGCCGCAGGTCGTTCACCGAGTCGGCGTTGCGCAGCGCGTCTTCATAGGTGACGTGGCCGGCTTCGAACAGGTCGAACAGCGCCTGGTCGAAGGTCTGCATGCCGTGCTCGCGCGAGCGCTTCATCAGCTCCTTCAGCTCGTTGACCTCGCCCTTGAAGATCATGTCCGACACCAGCGGGGTGTTGAGCATGATTTCCACCGCGGCGATGCGACCCTTGCCTTCCTCGCGCGGCAGCAGGCGCTGCGAGACGATGCCCTTCAAATTGAGCGACAGGTCCATCAGCAGCTGCGAGCGCCGCTCTTCGGGGAAGAAGTTGATGATGCGGTCCAGCGCCTGGTTGGAGCTGTTGGCATGCAGCGTGGCCATGCACAGGTGGCCGGTCTCGGCGAAGGCGACGGCATGCTCCATCGTCTCGCGGTCGCGGATCTCGCCCATCAGGATCACGTCGGGGGCCTGGCGCAGCGTGTTTTTCAATGCGGCATCCCAGCCGTCGGTGTCCAGGCCCACTTCACGCTGCGTGATGATGCAGTTCTTGTGCGCATGCACGAACTCCACCGGGTCCTCGATCGTGATGATGTGGCCGTAGGAGTGTTCGTTGCGCCAGTCCACCATCGCCGCCAGCGTCGTGCTCTTGCCCGAGCCGGTGGCGCCGACCATGATGACCAGGCCGCGCTTGGTCATCGCGATGTCCTTCATCACCTTCGGCAGGCCCAGCTGGTCGATGGTCGGCAGCGTGGCCGGGATGGTCCGGAAGACCAGGCCGATGTTGCCCATCTGGATGAAGGCGTTGCAGCGGAAGCGGCCGATGCCCTGCGGCGCGATGGCGAAGTTGCATTCCTTCGTGCGCTCGAACTCGGCGGCCTGCTTGTCGTTCATCACCGCGCGCGCCAGCGCCAGCGTGTGCTGGCCGGTCAGCGGCTGGGGCGACACCTTGGTCACCTTGCCGTCGACCTTGATCGCGGGCGGGAAGTCGGCGGTGAGGAAGAGGTCCGAGCCGTTGCGTGAGATCATCAGGCGCAGCAGGTCGTTGACGAATTTAGAGGCCTGGTCGCGTTCCATGGTGCGGAGTTCTCCGGTTCATTGCGGCGCCAGCAGCGCGAACAGGCGCGCGCCGGTCTGGCGCAGGCGCAGCGAGATGCGCCGGGTGATCGACATCAGCAGCGCGGCGGCCAGCGGCGGGTCGGCGGCCAGCAACTGCTCCAGCGCGGCGGCATCGAGCACCGCGACGCTGCAAGGGCTCAGCGAACGGCAGGTCGAGAAGCGCGCGCCACCATCGAACAGCGCCATCTCGCCCAGCAGGTCGCCGGCGCGCGCTTCCATCAGCCGCGTGACCGATCCGCCGGCGTGGCTGCGCTCCACCGCGACGCGGCCTTCCAGCAGCACCAGCAGGAAGTCGCTGATCTCGTCCTGCTGGATCAGCGCCTGATCGGCGCGCAGCTGCGCCCCCTGCAGCAGCGGGGCCAGCCGCTCGGCAGCGCCGGTACCGAGGGCGGCCAGCGCCGGCTCGGCGCGCCACAGCTGCAGCAGGCGGTCAGCCGTTTCTCGCGGTGGCAGGGCTTCGGCCTTCAGTTCGGCGGCGCGGGCTGGCCAGGCCACGACGGCGGCTGATTCGTCGGCCGGATACATGCTGGTGGCCAGGACCGAATCAGTGACGTCCTCCTGGCTGGCGGCGCGGCGGGCGCGCAGGCGGCTGAACAGGTTTTTCACGACGGCGGCCGGTGGGTGAGACGGAGGGGGCGTGGCAGGGGCCGGCAGCCGAGCGGTGTTCAGCCCGGGAAGTTCTCGGGGAACTTGGCCTTGGCCCGCGCTTCCAGCGGCGAGATGACGTTGCGCCGCGTCAGGTCGGCCAGGTTCTGGTCCAGCGTCTGCATGCCCAGGTTCTGGCCGGTCTGGATCGCGGAGTACATCTGGGCGATCTTGTTCTCTCGGATCAGGTTACGGATGGCCGAGTTGCCGATCATGATCTCGTGCGCGGCGACGCGGCCCGAGCCATCCTTCAGCTTGCACAGCGTTTGCGAGATCACCGCGACCAGCGACTCGGACAGCATCGCGCGGACCATGTCCTTCTCGGCCGCGGGGAAGACGTCGACGACACGGTCCACGGTCTTCGCGGCGCTGGAGGTGTGCAGCGTGCCGAACACCAGGTGGCCGGTCTCGGCGGCGGTGAGCGCGAGGCGGATGGTTTCCAGGTCGCGCATTTCGCCGACCAGGATCGCGTCCGGGTCCTCGCGCAGCGCCGAACGCAGCGCGTTCGCGAAACTCAGCGTGTGCGGGCCGACCTCGCGCTGGTTGACCAGGCACTTCTTCGATTCGTGCACGAACTCGATCGGGTCTTCCACCGTCAGCACGTGGCCGTACTCGTTTTCGTTGAGGTGGTTGACCATCGCCGCCAGCGTCGTGCTCTTGCCGGAGCCGGTGGGGCCGGTGACGAGCACCATGCCGCGCGGTTTGAGCGCCAGGTCGGCGAAGATCTTCGGTGTGTTCAGCTGCTCCAGCGTCAGGATCTTGCTGGGAATGGTGCGGAACACCGCGCCCGCGCCGCGGTTCTGGTTGAAGGCATTGACGCGGAAACGCGCCAGGCCCTGGATCTCGAACGAGAAATCGACCTCCAGAACGTCCTCGTACTGCTTGCGCTGCGAGTCGTTCATGATGTCGTAGACCATCGCGTGGACCTGCTTGTGGTCCAGCGCCTCGACGTTGATGCGCCGCACGTCGCCGTGCACGCGGATCATCGGCGGCAAGCCGGCGGACAAGTGCAGGTCGGAGGCCTTGTTCTTGACCGAAAAGGCCAGCAGTTGCGTGATGTCCATGGAGGGGCTTGCAGTAGGCTCGGGGGATTATGACGAGCGAGCCCAGCAAGTTACAACAAGTCCGTGACCGCATCGCCCGGGCCTGTGCCGAGGCGGACCGCGCCGTGCAGGCCGTCACGCTGCTGGCGGTCAGCAAGACCTTCGGGCCCGAGGCGGTGCGCGCCGTGGCGGCGGAGGGCCAGGCCGCCTTCGGCGAAAACTACGTGCAGGAGGCGCTGGCCAAGATGGAGGCGCTGGCCGACCTGCGGCCCCGGCTGGAATGGCACCTGATCGGACCGCTGCAAAGCAACAAGACGCGTGTGGTCGCCGAGGCCTTCGACTGGGTGCATTCGGTAGACCGGCTGAAGATCGCCGAGCGCCTGTCCGAGCAGCGGCCGGCCACGCTGCCGCCGCTGCAGCTGTGCCTGCAGGTCAACATCAGCGGCGAGGACAGCAAGAGCGGCGTTGCCCCGCCCGAGGTGCCGGCGCTGGCGCGCGCCGTGGCCGCGCTGCCGCGGCTGCGCCTGCGCGGGCTGATGTCGATTCCCGAGCCGGCCGCTGATTTCAGCGCCCAGCGGGCCCCGCACCGTGCGCTGCGGCTGCTGATGGACGAATTACGCGGCCAGGGACTGGCGCTCGACACGCTGTCGATGGGCATGAGCGCCGACCTGGAAGCCGCCGTGGCCGAGGGCGCCACAATCGTGCGCGTCGGTACCGCGATCTTCGGCGGCCGGCCGGCGGCAGCGGTCCGCTGACGACGAACCCCGAACGGAAGTTGTGATGTCAAAGCGTTTGTGCGGCGCGGCCGCGATCCTGTGCATGGCCGCGCTGGCCGCAGGCTGCGGCAAGCAGGGCGTGGAGCTGGGCCAGGGCGGCTCGGTCGTCACCGGCTCGGGTGGCCCGCAGGGCGCGCAGTCGGCGGCGCGCCAGCTGGTCCGGTGCGAGGCGCCGGTGGCCGTGGTGTCGCTGGTCGAGAACCAAGGCGGCTACCACGGCATCGGCCGCGGCGGCCTGCCCGAATCGCCGCTGCCGCTGGTGCGGGTGCTGATGCAGCAAAGCGGCTGCTTCCGCATCGTCGACCGCAACGCGGGCCTCAAGGCCACCGTGCGCGAGCAGGAGCTGAAGGAGCAGGGCATCCTGCGCGCCGACGGCGACGTGAAGAAGGGCCGCGGCATCATGGCGCAGTACAGCGTGGTGCCCAGCCTGAACTTCAGCGAGCAGGACGCCGGGCGGCAGATCGGCGGCATCCTGGCCGCCATCCCCGGGCTGGACAAGTTCGCCGGCGCGGCCGAGCAGGTCAAGTTCAAGGAAGCCGAGGTCGTGCTGCTGCTGACCGACAACGAGACCACCGAGCAGCTGTCCTCCTCCACCGGTTCGGCGCGAAGCACCGACCTGGGGCTGGGCGGCCTGATCGGCGGCGGCGGCGGTGGTTTGGGCGGCATGGGATGGAGCAACACCAACGAAGGCAAGGTGATCGCCGCCGCCTTCCTGGATGCGCACAACCACCTGGTGCAGCAGGTGCGCATGCTGGCGGCCAAGCCGTTGCCCGAGCCGGTCGCCACACGCGCGAAGTGAGCGGCGCCTGAGCAGGCGCCCCGGGGCCGGCCTGCCCCGGGCCGGCGCGTTGCATCACGCTGTCCGCGCGGCACGGAGAGTTCTTCGGCGACCGCGACGGTTGGCGCCGCCGCCGCCGAATCTTGTGCGGTTTGGTGACAGCAAGACGCCGCCGATCGGTCGCCGATACCGTCACAAAGCGTAGGACAAGCCCCCTGTTCTCCGGAAAACTGCGCCGCGCAGCGAGTCGGATTCCACCGCCTGGCTGTGGAGCCCCAGGCCGGCGCGCGCTCGGACGACGCACGACCTAAGGGCATGGCATCACCCATAGACCAAGCAAACACCATCATGAAGAGACTCTTTCCCCTGGGCCCGGTGCTGGCCGCTGTCCTGGCCGGCCTGGCCGCCACGTCCGTGCAGGCGCAATCCAGCGTCACCGCCTATGGCCGCCTGAACGTCACGGTCGAGCGCCAAAAGGCAGGCAACACGACCAACACGGTGCTGCAGAACAACTCATCCCGGATCGGCTTCAAGGGCACGGAAGACATGGGCGGCGGCTTGAAGGCCGGCTTCCAGCTGGAGCACGGCTTCTCGGCCGACACCGGCGTGGCCGCCGCGACGTTCTGGGGCCGCCAGAGCGAAGTGAATCTGAGCGGCGGATTCGGCATGCTGCGCCTGGGCCGCTTCACGAGCGAGGCGTATTACGCGACCGCTGACTACATCAGCATGCACAACCACGACACCGGCACCTCGTCCGATGCGTTCTATGCCTACCTCGGCCGCGACCAGAACAAGGTGTCGTACCGCCTGCCGGCGCTGGGTCCCGTCACGCTCGAGATCGGCACGTCGCTGAACGAAGGCGTGGTCGAGAACGGCCGCCGCCTGAAGAACACCATCGATGTCGCCGCCAACTACCAGGCCGGTCCGCTGCACCTGGGTGCCGGCTACCAGAAGAACGACCAGCAGAACCAGTTCGCGATTCGCGCGCTGTACGAGATCGGCGCCTTCACCCTCGGTGCCTACGTCCAGCGCGACGAAGACGCCTACGGGGCCGGCAAGCGCACGACATCGCGCCTGGCTGGGATGTACGCCCTGGGCCAATCGGAGTTCCACCTGAACTTCGGCCACGCGGGCAACTACAGCGATGAGCCTGGCAATACGTCGGCCAACCAGTTCACCGCCGGCTACAACTACAACCTGAGCAAGCGCACCAAGGTCTACGGCTTCTACACGAAGGTCGACGACAAGGGCACGATCTACGGCGACTTCAGCTCGCTGGCCGTCGGCCTGCGCCACAACTTCTGATCTCCTGACGCGTTACTTCCACGGAGTACCCCATGAAGAAGCAATTCGCTCTGCACACGCTGGCCGCGGCCGCGCTGGTGGCTACCGCCTTCTCGGCCCAGGCCCAGGAAGTCGTCGTCAAGATCGGCCACGTCGGCCCGGTTTCCGGCGCCCAGGCCCATTACGGCAAGGACAATGAAAACGGCGCCCGCATGGCCGTCGAAGACCTGAACGCCAAGGGCGTGACGATCGGCGGCAAGAAGGTCAAGCTGGAACTGGTGGCCGAAGACGACGCCGCCGATCCGAAGCAAGGCACCGCCGCGGCCCAGAAGCTGTGCGACGCCAAGGTCTCGGGCGTGGTCGGCCACCTGAACTCGGGCACGACGATTCCCGCGTCCACGGTCTACAACAACTGCGGCATCCCGCACATCTCGCCGTCGGCCACCAACCCCAAGCTGACGCAGCAGGGCTACAAGACAACTTTCCGCCTGCTGGCCAACGACAACGCGCTGGGCGCCGGCCTGGCCCTGCACGCGGCCCAGAACCTGAAGTTGAAGAAGATCGCGATCATCGACGACCGCACCGCCTACGGCCAGGGCGTGGCCGAGGTGTTCAAGAAGACCGCGGCAGCCAAGGGCATCCAGATCGTCGACGAGCAGTTCACGACCGACAAGGCGACCGACTTCATGTCGATCCTGACCGCCATCAAGTCGAAGGCGCCGGACGGCATCTTCTACGGCGGCATGGACCCGCAAGCCGGTCCGATGCTGCGCCAGATGGAGCAACTGGGCCTGTCCAACGTCAAGTTCTTCGGCGGCGACGGCATCTGCACGGCCAAGCTGGCGGAGCTGTCGGGCGGCGCGAAGACGCTGGGCAACGTGGTGTGCGCCGAAGGTGGCGCCTCGCTCGAGAAGATGCCCGGCGGCAAGGTCTGGAAGGACCGCTACGACAAGAAGTACCCGGGCCAGTTCCAGGTCTACTCGCCGTACACCTACGACGTGGTGCACGTGCTGGTCGACGCCATGGTGCGCGCCAAGTCGTCTGATCCCAAGGTGTTCACGCCGTTCATCGGCCAGACCAACCTGCAGGGCGTGACGACCAAGATCGCCTTCGAGGCCGATGGCGAACTGAAGAACCCGGCGATGACGCTGTACTCGTACAAGGACGGCAAGAAGGTGCCGTTGAACTGATGCGCCACCGGCCGGCGCCGCGGCCGCGAGGCTGCGGTGCCGGCCCGGCTGCATCCCGGGCGCTGCGGGAGCGCTTCGGGTGACTATGTGTTGATCGATGGCCCCGCCAGGGGGCGAGCTTTGGGGGACACCAGCATTGGTGGCCCCCTTTTTTCAATGGGCGGGCGCCGCTTGATAATCCGCGTCCATGACCCTCACCGAGCTGCGCTACATCGTCGCCGTTGCCCGCGAACGGCACTTCGGCCGCGCCGCCGAGGCGTGCTTCGTCTCTCAGCCCACGCTGTCGGTGGCCATCAAGAAGCTGGAGGAAGAGCTGGACCTCAAGCTCTTCGAGCGTGGCGCCAGCGAAGTCAGCGTGACGCCGCTGGGCGAGGCCATCGTGCGGCAGGCCCAGTCGGTGCTGGAGCAGGCGGCGGCGATCAAGGAGATCGCCAAGCGCGGCAAGGACCCGCTGAACGGCGCGCTGCGCCTGGGCATCATCTACACCATCGGTCCCTACCTGCTGCCGGAGCTGGTGAAGAACGTGATCGAGATGACGCCGCAGATGCCGCTCATCCTGCAGGAGAACTTCACCGTCAAGCTGCTGGACATGCTGCGCACCGGCGAGCTCGACTGCGCCATCATGGCCGAGCCCTTTCCCGACACCGGCCTGGCCATCGCGCCGCTGTACGACGAGCCTTTCCTGATCGCGGTGCCGAAGAACCACCCGCTGGCACAGCGCCAGCGCATCAGCGCCGACGAGTTGAAGAAGGAAACGATGCTGCTGCTGGGCACCGGCCACTGCTTCCGCGACCACGTGCTCGAGGTCTGCCCCGAGTTCGCGCGCTTCTCCAGCGACGCCGAGGGCATCCGCAAGAGCTTCGAGGGTTCCTCGCTGGAGACCATCAAGCACATGGTGGCCTCGGGCATGGGCGTGACCGTGGTGCCGCAGCTGAGCATGCCGCGCGACCCGCAGTCGCACGTGGCCTACATCCCCTTCGACGATCCCGTGCCCACGCGCCGCGTCGTGCTGGCCTGGCGCCGCAGCTTCACCCGCTACGAGGCGATCGCGGCGCTGCGCAACGCGGTCTATGCCTGCGAGCTGCAGGGCATGCACCGGCTGACGGCCTGAGCGGCCGGACTGCCCGGCCCGCGTTTCATCCGTCCTTGGAGGGACGGATCCACGCCTCCCGGCTGCTAGGATTCCTAACAATCCAAAGCAGCGCCGGGAGGGGGCATGGCTTCGTATCAGACGCTCGACTATTTGCCGGATCTCACGGCCAGCGAGATGGCCCGTGCCGGTGGCCTGAGTTTCGGCCCCGCTGGCAGCAATTCGGTCGGGTGGGACTATTCCGCGGAGGCCTACGGCAGCGAGCCCTATGCCATCCTGCATTCGCTCTATCGCTTCACCGCGATCGAAGGCGCCACCTACGACATCTTCAGCACCAGCTACTTCGACCCGTTCGTCGTGCTGCTGTACGACGCGCAGGGCAATGCCATCGTCGCCAACAGCGAAGCCGACGATCCCGCCGACTTCCGCTTGAGCGATGGCGGGCTGTACGCCTCCGATGCCGTGTTCGGCTGGCGCGCTCCCTACAGCGGCGTCTTCTACGTCAATGCCAGCTGGCATCAGGGCAGCTACTACAGCTTCTATTCGCTCGACCTGTACGAAGACCGTGACACTGCGGTCGCGGCCAACCGGCCGCCCGTCGTCGCGGCACCGCTCGTCGACCAGGCCTGGCTCGAAGGCCGTTCGCTGTTCTTCATCGTGCCCGCCGGCACCTTCACCGATCCGGACGGCCAGGCCCTCACGCTGTCCGCGCGCCAGGCCGATGGCAGCGCACTGCCGTCGTGGCTCAGCTTCGATGCGGCGACGGCGAGGTTCAGCGGCACGGCGCCGGCCGGTTCCGGCGATGTCACCGTGCGGGTGTCCGCCACCGACGCCGGCGGCCTGAGCGTGTACGACGACGTGCTGTTCCGCACCACGGCGGACCAGGGCACCGGCGAGGTGCTCACCGGCACCGCCGGGCCGGACACGCTGACCGGCGGGGCCTTGGCCGACCGCATCGACGGCGGCGACGGCGACGACAACCTCAACGGCGGCGGCGGCAACGACACGCTGTACGGCGGCAAGGGCAACGACACCTTCGACTGGCATCCGGAGCAGCGCGGCGGCGCCGACCGCTTCGAAGGCGGCAGCGGCAACGATACCTATGTGCTGAATGACGTGGCCGACCAGGTCGTCGAGACGGCGAGCAACGGCACCGACAAGGTCTGGGTTCCCTTCGACTACTCGCTCGCCGCACTGCCGCACGTGGAAAACCTGGCGGGCATCGGCGTACGCGGCCTCGTGCTCACCGGCAACGACGCGGCCAACCAGATCGGCGGCAGCGACGGCGGCAACGACACGCTGCGGGGCGGCAAGGGCGACGACCGCCTCGAAGGCCACGGCGGCAGCGACACGGCCGTCTTCAGCGGCAACTTCGCCGACTACACGATCCGCTACAGCAGCACCGCGGGCAGCTACACCGTGACCGACAAGGTCGCCGGCCGCGACGGCACGGACGTTCTCACCGGTGTCGAGTTCTTCAACTTCGCCGACGGCACGCGTGCCGCCTCGACGACTGCTTTCGATACCACGGCGCCGACCGTGCTCACCTTCGATCCGGCCGACGATTCGACCGGCGCATCCGTCAGCGCCAACCTGCGGCTGGTGTTCAGCGAAAGCATCCAGCGCGGCAGCGGCAGCATCGTCATCAAGACCGCAACCGGTGCGGTGGTCCAGACCTTCGATGCGGCGACCAGCAGCGGCCTCACGATCGCCGGTGCCACGCTGACGATCGATCCGTCCGCCAACCTGGCCCCGGGATCCGCCTACCGCGTCGAATTCGCGGCCGGGAGCATTCGCGACCTGGCCGGCAATGCCTATGCCGGCGGCAGCAGCTACAACTTCAGCACCCGGGCAGCGGACGACCAGGCCGGCGACGCGGGCACGGCCGGCCGGGTCGCCGTCGGCCAAAGCGTCACCGGCAGCATCGAGACCGCCGGTGACGCCGACTGGTTCGCCGTCATGCTGAATGCCGGCCAGCACTACCAGTTCAAGCTCGACGGCGGCACGCTGGCCGATCCGAAGCTGGCCCTGTATTCGGCCAACGGCGCCCTGGTGGGCAGCGACGATGACAGCGGCGTCGGCCTGAACGCGCTGCTCGGCTTCAACGCGGCAGCGGGTGGCACCTACTTCGTCGCCGCGAGCGGCTACCGGTCGCTGACGGGCAGCTATCGCCTGAGCGTCACGTCGACCACCGTCGACGACTACGCCGCCAACACGTCGACCGCAGGCCGGGTCGTCGTCGGTGGCAGCGCCACGGGGCAGGTCGAAGCCGCCGGCGACGTCGACTGGTTCGCCGTCACGCTCACCGCGGGCCAGTCCTATCGCCTGAAGCTCACGGGCAACGGCCTGGCCGATCCGGTGCTCGCCATCGTCAACGCCGCTGGTGCCGTGCTGGCCTCCGACGACGACGGTGGTGCCGGGCTCGACGCGCAGATCGACTTCACCGCGCCGGGCAGCGCCACCTACTACCTGGCTGCCGCGGGCGTGCGCGCAGGCACGGGCGGCTATTCGGTCAGCGTGCAGACGCTGATCAACGACGACTATGCGGCGGGCACCGGCACCACCGGCCGGCTCGTGGTGGGTGGCGCGGCAGCCAGCGGCACCATCGAAGCCGCGGGCGACCAGGACTGGTTCGCCGTCAACCTGTCGGCCGGGCAGACCTACCAGTTCCGCTTGCAAGGCGTGACGCTGCCGGATGCCGCGCTGACGCTCTACGGCAGCGGCGGGGCCGTCATCGCGCGGGACGACAACAGCGGCGGCGGACTCGATGCGCTCATCACCTTCCAGGCCGCCGCCAGCGGCACGCACTACCTCGGCGCCGCCGCCGCCGGCGCTCAGCTGGGCCGCTACGCGCTCAGCGCGGCGTCGGCCACGACCGACGACTACGCGGCCGACAGCGGCACCACCGGGCGCCTGAGCGCCGGGGCCGCCGTCACCGGCAACATCGAATCCGCCAGCGATGCCGACTGGTTCGCCATCGCACTGACCGCCGGCGAGCGCTACACCTTCCAGCTCGATGGCACGGGCCTGGCCGACCCGCTGCTGACGCTGTACTCGGCCGGCGGCGCCACCTTGGCGCGCGATGACGACAGCGGCAGCGGCAACAACGCCCTGCTGAGCTTCACGGCCACCAGCTCGGCAACCCACTTCCTGGCCGCGTCCGCCTACGGCAACCTGACCGGTGGCTACCGCCTCAGCGCCAGCGCTGCCGGCACCGGCAACACCGACGACTACGCCGCCGCCACCGCGACCACCGGGCGCATCAGCGTCGGCGGCACGGCCGCCGGCCGCGTCGAAACCGCGAACGACAGCGACTGGTTCGCCATCTCCCTCACGGCCGGCCAGCGCTACGACTTCCGCCTCGACGGCAGCGGCCAGAACGACCCGCTGCTGACGCTGTACTCCGCGCAGGGTGCCGCGCTGGCCAGCGATGACGATGGCGGCGGCGGCTACAACGCCTTGCTGAGCTACCTGGCCCCCACCAGCGGCACCTACTACCTGGGGGCGCAGATGAGCTCCGGCGGGACCGGTGCCTACAGCCTGTCGGCCCAGGCCGGCGGCGGCACCGGCGGCGACAGCAGCTTCACGATCCGCGTGGCCTACAGCGGCGAGGCGCGCTTCCAGACCTACTTCGACCAGGCCGCGCAGCGCTGGGCCCAGATCATCGTCGGCGACCTGCCGGACGTCAGCGACCGCCAGCTGGGCAGCATCGACGACCTGCTCATCGATGCCAGCATCCAGTCCATCGACGGCGCCGGCGGCATCCTCGGGCAGGCCGGTGCCACCCACTGGCGCGGCGCCAGCGGCAACAACCTCGCCTACCGCGGGATCATGCAGTTCGACAGCGCCGATCTCGCCGCGATGGAGGCTCAAGGGACGCTGTTCAGCGTGGTGCTGCACGAGATGGGGCACATCCTGGGCATCAACGGCGCCACCTTCCGCCAGAAGGGGCTCGTGACCGGCTCCAGCTACGTCGGCAGCAATGCGGTCGAGGCCTATCGCCAGCTCACCGGCAACCTCGGCCTGACGAGCGTGCCCATCGAAACCGGTGGCGGATCCGGCACGGCCGGCAGCCACTGGTCAGAGGCGGTGTTCGGTGCCGAGCTGATGACCGGGTATGCCGAGAACGCACCGCCGATGCCGCTGTCCATCATCACCGTCGGCTGCCTCGACGACCTGGGCTACGCCGTCAACTACGGTGCGGCGGACGCCTACGTCGTGGGCGGTTGAGAAAGATCCCGCATGGCCATCATCACTTCCACCGCCGCCGCGTTCGACAACCTGTCGGCCCTGCCGGGGACGCTCGCTTCAGCCGCCAGCGATTCCGTGTCGATCAGCTTCGCGCCGCTCGGCGTCAAGCTGCAGTCCACGCTGAAGCTCTACGGCAGCTTCGACGCCCAGGGCCATGCCGTGTCGTTGACCAGCGGCACCTATGCGCCGTCCGATGCCCCGCCGGTGACGCTGTCCTTCCCCTCGGGCACGGCGGCGCTCACGCTGCCTGCCGGCGGCAGCCTGCGTGTCGACGAGCTGCTGCAGACGCTGCTGGCCGGCGATGACTGGTTCACGCTCAGCGAAGGCCTGGACCGCATTGGCGCCGGCGCCGGGGACGACTACGTCAGCGCCGGCGGCGGGGCAGACGTGATCCAGGGCGCCGGCGGCAATGACGTCATCGCCGGGGGCGACGGGCTCGACACGGCGCTGTACGCCGGTGCACGCTCGCGTTATGCGGTGGCCGCCTCCGGCACCGGGTTCACCGTCACCGACCAGTCAGGCGCCGACGGGACCGACCTGCTCGGCGGCATCGAGCGGCTGCAGTTCAGCGATGCGCGTGTCGCGCTCGACCTCGATGGCCGCGCCGGCCAGGTCGTGAAGATCCTGGGCGCCGTCTTCGGCGCGAAGGCGGTCGGGAACCGCGAGTTCGTCAGCATTGGCCTGCGGCTGATGGACGAGGGCATGGCCTACGACGCGCTGGCCGCGTTGGCCGTCGCGGCCACGGGCCAGTCGGCGCCGGAGGACGTGGTGCGCCTGCTGTGGACCAACGTCGTCGGCAGCACGCCGGGCGCGCAGGACATGCAGCCCTTCGTCGACCTGCTGGTGCAGGGCACCAGCATCGGCCAATTGACGGTGCTGGCCGCCGATACGCCACTCAACGCGGCCAACATCGACCTCGTCGGCCTCGCGAAGACCGGCATCGAATACCTCGGCGCCTGAGGCCGTTGCGCGATCCGGCTCAGCGTGCCGGCTGTCGGGGTGGCCGGCTGTCGGGCCGGCTAGCGGGCTGACGGTCGGGGTGGCGGTCGGGTGGCTATCGGTTCGATAGCGGCGCGGGCTATCGACGCGCTC
>Ga0196963_10001889_pt1 | contig 13269 bp, 10 predicted proteins | sample S1_5metaG_FD_148600 | JGI IMG/M metagenome (GOLD analysis project Ga0196963, IMG submission 148600) | Soil microbial communities from Anza Borrego desert, Southern California, United States - S1_5 | ecosystem: Environmental > Terrestrial > Soil > Desert | place: USA: California | collected... | reverse complement strand
AGTCGGCCGGCCGTGACCTCGTCGGCGATCAACGCCGCGACGGCCAGCACCTTCGTCAGCGACGCCAGATCGTAGATGGTGCCTTCGTCGGTGATCGTCGATTCAGGGTCGTAGGTCTGCCGTCCGGCCGCGATCGTCACGAAGGCGCCGTTGGTGCGGCCGACTTCGACGACGCCGCCGGGAAACACGCGAGCGGCGATCGCCTGTTCGAGGATCGGCCGCGCCGTTTGAGTGACGCGGTCGGCGACGCTCATGCGCGTTGTGCGCGTCCGGGCGCGAGCGCACGCATCACCAATGCCACGACGCAGGTCGTCACCGCGCCAATCAGGACGTACCACGTAAACGCAATCGTGGTCGCCCACCACACCACGGTCATCACCAGCAGGCCGGCGATCATCCCGGCAAACGTGTCGCGTTCCCTCACCGACGGCGCAAGCGTGCCGAGCAGAAACGCTCCCAGCACCGCTCCCGACGCGAACGACAACACCGCAAGGCCCGCGTCGAGCACCGATCGGTTCATGAACTGCGCGCCAATCGCAACCAGGAGTTGCACGACGCCCCACGCCACGGTCGCGCCTTTCGACACCCGCATCCGGGTCGCCTCGTCCGCACCGGGGCTCACGTACGGCAGATAGAAGTCGTTGACGGTCGTTGCCGCCATCGCGTTGAGTGACGGCGACAAGGCGGCCGCGACAATCGCCGCGACGATGAAACCGGCGAGACCGTTGCGCAGTTCGGAGACGACGAAGTAGGGCAGGATTTGATCGGTGCGGGCCAGCGGGCTGGTGAGTGGTTGCTGCTGGTAATACGCAAACAGCATCACGCCGACGAGCAGGAACAGCACGAACTGCGCGAACACAATGAACCCGCTGAGGATGAGGCCGGTCGATGCGGCACGCTGACTGCGCGCGGACAACAACCGTTGCACCAGGTACTGGTCGGTGCCGTGCGTGGACAGCGTCAACGCGACGCCGCCGAGCAGGCCCGCCCAGATCGTATAGGCACGTGTGAAATCGACCGCCGGATCGAGCCACACGAAGCGCGCCGTCTCGGAGCCCACCCGCACGACTTCACTCCATCCGCCATTTATGCGTCCCAGCAGCGCCAGCGCCACCGCGGCGGCGCCGGCCATGTAGACAAACATCTGAACCACGTCGGTCCAGATCACGGCCGACACGCCGCCGCGCATCGTATACAGAATCATCGCAGCGCCAAGGACGATGACCACTCCGGTGACAGGGAGTTGCGTCACTGTTGCGATCACCAGCGCGGTCGTGAACAACCGGATGCCGTCAGCCAGCGATCGCGTGATCAGGAAAATCACCGCCGACAGGGTTTTGACCCTGGTCCCGAAGCGCCGTTGCAGCAGTTCGTACGAGGTAAACAGATCGCCGCGAAAGTACGCGGGAATGAACAGCACGCTGACCAGGATGCGGCCGATGATGTAGCCGATCGCCAGCTGCAGGAACGTCATGTTGCCGGCGTACGCCTGCGCCGGTATGCCGATGAACGTCAGCGTGCTGGTTTCGGTGGCGACAATGGTGAAACAGACGGCCCACCATGGCACGCTGCGGTCGGTCAGGAAGTAGTCGCGGGTGGTCTTCTGATAGCGCGCGAACCACGACCCGAAGGCGGTGATGGCGACAAGATAGACCGCGATGACGAGGTAGTCGACCCCGGAGAGGGACACTCCGGACAGCTTAGCTTAGTACGGAGTGCCGCCGAACGCCGCGCGACCGAGCTCGCTGATCGCACCGGCGCCGTTGGGCGGCGCAATCAACGCGTCGTACGAAAACAGGATGACGCCGGCGGCGCCCAGCTTGTTCGCGGCGGCAATGTGCGCGAGCGTCTGCGCCGGCGGCATCTGATAGGCGCCAATCCCCGCCCACACCGGGCGCGACCCGGCGTAGGCGCGAGCGGCGGCAATCTGCCTGCGGAACGTCTCTGTTTCAGTGGTGTAGGCCATCGGGCAGATGACGTCGAGCAGCGATCGATCGATCCAGCCGCGCCAGTCCTGCAGGCGGCTGTCGTGCGCCACCTGCGCATCCGGCACCACCGCGGCGCTGAACACGACACCCGGCCGCGCCGTCCGGACCGCCGTCCGAATCTTGATCACCAGCGTCGTCAACCGGTCGCGCCGGAAGTCGCTCCAGCGCTCGGGGAACAAATTCGGATACGCGGCAGGGTCGAGCCGCTCACGGGCCGCCGCCTCCTTGCGCTCGCGATCGGTCAGCCCAGGGTAAACAGCCGCTTTGAACTGCTCAATCGCGGCAGGGCTATAGTCGAATTCCTGGTTGGGAAATCGAACGTAGTCGAGATGAATGCCGTCCACCGCGTACCTGGCGGCGATCTCGCCAATCACCGCGGCAGTGTGATCCTGAGCGGCCGGATGCAGCGGCGACGTATACAACCCTTCGACGACGCTACTGTGCGCGCGGGTCCATCGCGCCAGCCGGCCGATGTACGCGGGGCTGCGCAGATCGATCTTCTTGAGCTCCGCGGCAAGCTCCCGCGGCACCATCAGCCACTCGGGAGCGCGGTAGATAACATGATCGCGCGAGGCCGGCAGGGTGACCGAACTCGACACCAGGTTCACCGCGACCCACGCGTGCACCTTCATGCCCGCGCCGTGTGCATGTTCGAGCACCGTGGCCAGCGGATCGAAGCCCGGCTTGGAGACCAGCTCGTTGGCGCGCGGTTCAATGGTGCCGTTGTAGTACGCGTCGCCGCGGCCGCGCACCTGGACGAGGAGCGTGTTGAACCCGCCCGCTTGCGCCGCCGCCACCATCTGTCGAATCGAATCCGGCGAGCTCAGCGTCGTCCGCGTGACCCAAAGTGCACGCGTTTGCTCAGGACTGTCGGCGTCCAGCATCGCCGCAACGCCGGAGAGGCACAGGCACACACACGCAAGAACGAGACGCAACCTCACCATGAGAAACACCCATTGTAGGCCACATCCGAAGCGGAACACATCGCAGACTCGGTAAGCTATATCGATGCACGTGCTCGGAATCGATGCCGGCGGCACGAAGACCGTGGCGCTGCTCGCCGATGGCGATGGGCGTGTCGTCGCCGAGAGCCGCGGTGGCGCGGCCAACCTGCAGACGGAAGGCGAGCTCGAGGTCGAAAAGACACTACACGACGTCATCGAGCGCGCGACCGACGCGCTGGAGGCGCCGCTGGCGGCCGTCTGTCTCGGCATTGCCGGTGTCGATCGCGAGGACGACGCGCAGATCATTCGCGCGGTGATGCGGCGGCTGGGCTTTCGATCGAATGCGCTGATCGTCAACGACGCGTTGATCGCTTTGGTCGCCGGCGCCGGCGCAAACCCGGGAGTGGTGTTGATCTCGGGAACCGGATCGATCGCATACGGGGTCGGCCACCGCGGTGTGGCGGCTCGCGCCGGCGGCTGGGGGCCGACGCTCGGCGATGAAGGATCAGGCTATTGGATTGGCAGGCGGGCGCTGGCGGCCGTGATGCGCGACGTCGATGGCCGCGGCCCGCGCACCCGACTGACGCCGATGGTGCTGCACCATTTCCAATTGCCGCGGCCTGAAGCGCTGGTTGCGGAGATCTACCACCAGCCGCAAGGACGCCACGCGATCGCCGCCTTGGCGTCGGTGGTGGATCGCGCCCGAGCCGAAGGCGACACGGTCGCGTTCGACATCATGTGCCATGCGGCCGAGGAGCTGGCGATGGCCGCCGCCTCGGTGATCGCCCGACTCGACATGCGGGGGGAACAGTTTCCGATCCTGCTCGCCGGCGGCGTGTTGCGAGAAAGCGCCTGGCTGGCGATGGACCTGCAGCGTCGCCTTGCCGAAGTGGCGCCGCGCGCCCGGGTCGCGGCGCTGACACAGGAGCCGGCGCTCGGCGCGGTCCGGCTCGCGCTGGCGCAGGCGCGCGGCGGCGTCCGGGTGCCGCCGTACATCGACCTGCTCCGAACGGCGCCGCTGTGACGATCGACCGTTTTGACGACGAGAGCGCGCTCTCGGCGGCGCTGGCCACCTACGTCCTCGAACAGATCGTGGTCCGCCCGTCACTGGTGTTGGGATTGCCAACCGGCCGCACGCCGCTGGGTCTGTATCGGGAGCTGCGCGAGCGCAGTCGCGGCGACCGCATCGACTGGTCGCGCGTGCGCACGTTCAACCTCGATGAGTTCGCCGGGTTGCCGTCGGCACATCCCGCGAGCTACCGGGCCTACATGCAGGCGGAGTTGTTCGATCACGTGTCGATCGATCCAGCCAACATCGGTTTCCTCGACGGCAACGCCGTCGATCGGACAGAGGAGTGCCGCCGTTACGAGGACGCCATCACGGCCGCCGGCGGCATCGACCTGCAGATCCTCGGCATCGGCGCCAACGGCCACATCGGCTTCAACGAGCCGGCGAGCGGCCTGCGTGCGCATACGCATGTCGCCGAATTGGAGCGCGAGACCAGGGAAGCCAATGCCGATCGCTTCGGCGGCCAATGGCGCAACGTGCCCGAGTGCGCGCTGTCGATGGGCATGGCGACCATCCTCAATGCCACAGAGATCGTGTTGATCGCCACGGGAGCGGAAAAAGCGGAAGCGGTGCGAGGGATGGTCGAGGGGTTGATTACCACCAGACTGCCGGCGTCACTGCTGCAGGTTCATCCGCGAGTGACGGTGATGGTGGATCGAGACGCTTGGTCCAGCTGACGTCCGGAAACCAGGTTCGGGCGAAGCGCTACGATCCGATCAGCGCTTTCAGCCGAGGCTCGATGTCCTCGCCAATCGCCTCGCGAATCAGATCATCGGACTTCTTCAGGCGCGCCAGCGCCTTGGTGTAACTGAGGCCGGTCTTCTGCATGACGATGGCCGCCTTGACGTTCCATCGCGCCGCCTTCAGCAGCTTGTCCGCATCGTCGTAATCGAGATCGGTGACGATGTGGACGATGCGGCGGGCGCGGTCACGCAGCTTCTCCGAGCCGAGCGCGTTGACGTCGACCATCAGGTTGCCGTAGGTCTTGCCGATCAGGATCATCGCCGACGTCGTCAGCATGTTGAGCACGATCTTGGTCGCGGTGCCGGCCTTGAGCCGCGTTGATCCCGCGATAATTTCGGGACCGACGGCGGGTGCGATCGTCAGATCGACGAAAGCCTGCAGCTCGTTGCGCGGATCGCACGTCACGAACACGACGCGGGAGCCGGCCTTGCGGGCGGCGGTCAGCGCGCCACGCACGAACGGGGTCATGCCGCTGGCCGAGACGCCGATGACGACATCCTTCTTGGTCGGATCGAGACGCGTCACCGAGCGGGCGCCTTCTTCGTAATTGTCCTCGGCGCCTTCCTTAGCGCGGACCAGCGCGTTCTTGCCGCCGGCCATGATGCCCTGCACGAGCTCCGGACTGGTGCCGAAAGTCGGCGGCATCTCGGCGGACTCGACGATGCCGAGGCGGCCGCTGGTGCCGGCACCGACGAACACGATGCGTCCGCCCTTGCGGAGCGCCTTCGCGCAGATGTCGGCGCCGAGCGCGATGCGATCGCGCTCTTTCGACACCGCCGCAATCATGCGCTTGTCCTCGGCAATCATCAGATCGACGATGCCGCCGGCGTCGAGCTTGTCGACGGCGAGGGACGAAGGGTTGATGGCTTCAGTCGGGAGTGATTGCCAGCGAGATCGAGTTGCCATCAAAAGACTGATGCTAGTCCCCGCGTTTTCCGGTGTCAACGTCTAGTCAGCTCCGGAGCGGAGCGATCGCGTCGTGTCGCCTCGACGGTTGCGATTCGCCCCGCCGCCAACAGCGAATCGCTGGAGGCGTTACCGTAGAGAACCGCAAATTGATGAATTCATCCCGCAAGCCGTCTAGACTTCTACACGTGAGCGCGCTGATTGACGCCTACTTGTCGCACCTGGCGGTGGAGCGACGCTTGTCGCCGAACACGCTCGAAAGCTACAGCCGCGACTTGTCCCAGCTGAGTGCAGCCGCGGCGGGCCTGGAGCGACCCGTCGATCGGTTGGACCGGCGCGCGCTCGAACAGGTGGTGCGGCAACTGATGGGGGAGGGACGGTCGCCGCGATCGGTGGCGCGCGCCGTTGCGTGCTACCGGGGGTTCTACCGCTTTCTGATTGTGTCCGGACGCCGGGAGGACAACCCCGCGGCGGACCTCCGCGCACCGCGCGCCTGGAAGACCCTGCCGAAATTTCTCTCGGTCGAGGAAGTCGATCGCCTGCTGGCGTCGCCTGATATCAGCGATCCGCGGGGCCTGCGCGATCGCGCGTTGATCGAATTGTTTTACGCGACGGGCCTGCGCGTGACGGAAATGGTGACCTTGCGGCAGCAGGATCTCAACTTGGAAAGCGGTTACCTGACCTGTACAGGCAAGGGCCGCAAACAGCGCCTGGTCCCGATCGGCGATGAAGCGTCGGCCTGGTTGAAGCGTTATATCGAGGAGGCTCGACCGGCGTTGTTGAAGCGGCGCTCGTCATCGCGGTTGTTCGTGAACGCGCGCGGCGGCGCGGGCCTGACGCGCGTGGGATTCTGGAAGATCTTGAAAAGCTACGGCCGTACCGCCGGCCTGCCTCGCACATTGAGCCCGCACGTGCTGCGGCATTCGTTTGCAACGCATCTGCTCGAACGCGGCGCGGATCTCCGCGCCATTCAAATGATGCTCGGCCACAGCGACTTGTCGACGACGCAGATTTATACGCACATCCTCGATGCGCGGCTGCGCGCGGTCTACGACAAGTTCCACCCGCGCAACTGATGACAAGGCGCTTCAAGGTTCCGGCGATTGCGCTGACGCTCTCCGCGATCGCGCTCGTCGCCATGCTGCCGCCGCGCACGCTGCACACCGCCGCACCGCCGGCCTCGACGGTGCGCGGCGCCTTTCACATCCATTCGAATCGTTCGGACGGCAGCGGCACCGTTGCCGAGATCGCGGCGGCCGCGGCCGCCGCCGGGCTGCACTTCATCATCCTCACCGATCACGGTGACGGCACGCGCGCGCCGGATCCGCCGACGTATCACAGCGGCGTGCTTGTCATCGACGGCGTCGAAATCAGCACGACAGGCGGCCACTACGCGACGTTCGGGCTGCCGGCGTCACCCTATCCGCTGGCCGGCACACCGCATGACGTCATCGAGGATGTTCACCGCCTTGGCGGGTTCGGATTCGCGGCGCATCCCGGATCGCCGCGGCCGTCACTCAGCTGGCAGGACTGGTCGGCGCCGATCGACGGGCTTGAATGGATCAACTCCGATAGTGAATGGCGCGACGAGGCGAGGCTGCCGCTGGCGCGCGCGCTGGCGACGTACCTGTTCCGAGCGCCGCAGTCGATGGCGACGCTGCTGGACCGGCCGGCGGCGGTGATGGCGCGGTGGGACGAGCTTGCTGCGACGCGGCCGGTCGTCGGTATAGCCGCCGCGGACGCGCACGCGCGTCTGGGCTTCAGGCAACGCACCGACCCCGACGTGTCGAAGCTGCACCTGCCGTTACCGGGATACGAATCCTCGTTCCGCGCGTTCACGAACCACGTGGTGCTCGATCGGCCACTGAACAAGGACGCAGCGAGCGATGCCGGCGACGTGCTATCGGCGATTCGCGCCGGTCGTCTGTATAGCGTGATCGACGCGCTCGCGACGCCCGGCGCGCTGAGTTTCAGCGCGAGCAATGGAGCGGCGACAGCGCGGATGGGCGACACGCTGGCGCCCACCGGTAACATTGTGTTGCGTGCCACGGCGAGTGCACCCCCAGGCACTGCGCTGGTTTTATTCAAGAACGGTCAGCGCATCCACGAGGTCGTCGATCGCCCGCTCGAAGCCAACGGCGGCAGCGATGCAGCGGTGTACCGCATCGAGGCGTACGTGCCCGGTGTTCCATCGGTGCCGTGGCTGGTTTCGAATCCGATTTACGCCACGGTAGCGAAGGCGCGATCGATCGCGCCGTTGCCGCCGCCGTCGTCACGGATTCCCGTGCGGACCGCCGAAGCGGCAACCGAATCCGGCCCCAACGACATCAGCCGCATCGAGGTGGGTGCGATCGAGACGTCAGAGTCGCGCACCTTTGCGGGCGACCCTGCGATCCGCTGGTCCTATGCGCTGGCGCCGGGCCTGCCGACAGGGCAGTTCGCCGCGGTACCGATTCCTGTCTCGCCCGGTCTCGAGGCGTTCGAGCGCGTCCAGTTCCGGGTCACGTCGCCGCAACCGCTGCGGGCGTGGGTCCAACTGCGCGCCGCAGTCGGTAACACCGAGCGCTGGGGCGCGACGTTCTACGCGGATTCGAACCCGCGACTCGTCGACATCCCGTTCACGAAGTTCCTGCCGATCGGCGTCACCTCGAGCGCGGCACCACCGCTCAATCGCGTCGAGTTCCTGCTGTTCGTAGTCGACACGCTGAACACGCTGCCCGGCTCGAAGGGGAGTATGACCATCACGGAGGTGGGATTCGTACGATAGTTCTGCGGGGGATTCGGCGATCGTTCCTACGAACGTTCTACAAACGCGCTACGTACGTGCTACGGGCGTAGAACCTACTTAGAACCTTGTCGAACGTACGTAGAACGATCGTCTAGTGCCTGACGTTATGCCTGATGCTCAGTTCCCAGATCATCAGGGCGATGCCGAAGGCGAGGAGGCCGCCACCCAGTCCCAACCAACCGAGCGCGACGTTGATTGCCGAGGTGCCGTAGCCGCCGCGCTCGAGTGATCGCACCATCTGCAGGAAGCCGCCCGCGAGCGCGACCATCGCGGCAATCAGGCAGACGACGCTGATGACATAGCGGGCGGGCGAGCCGCGCTGCGGGGCAATTGGGGTCATGTGCGGACGGTGAGCAGCAAGTACGCGGCGGCGGTGCCGAAGACGATGTTCGGCGCCCACGCTGCCAGTGCGGGATCCAGCAGGCCGCCCTGGCCGAACGCGGCGAACACGCTGATTAAGGTCCAGTAAACGAGCGCTAGCACGATGCCGACGCCGATCCCGTACATCGCTCCGCGTCGTCCGGTGGTCACGGCAAACGGCACGGCGATCAGCGTCATGACGAGCGTTACGAACGGAAACGCGATCTTGCGATGGAGGCCGACCTCGTGGTCGAGGACGTTGTAGCCGCTGGCGCGCAGTTCGTCGATGTAGGCGCGCAGCTGTTCGAAATTCATCAAGTCCGGTTCCCGCGCTTCCGTGACGAAGTAGTCAGCCGGCTCGAACGCCACCGCCTTGTTCTCGATTCTGGCAAAGGTACTGGTCGCGGCAGCCTGGTCGAACTCGCGCACCCAGCCGCTGTCGAGCATCCACTGCGGCGATTCCTGATGGTTCTCGATGATCGGGAGATAGGTGGCGCGCTGCACGAACATCCGCGATTTCAGCCGGTTGGTGCCGGGCTCGAACGCGAACACCGACAGACCGTGCAAGGCGCGCTCGCGCGGATCGTAGAACTGATAGTGATAGACCTCGCCCTGAGTGCCGACGATCCACTTGCGGTTCACGATGCCAAAGGTCTGCGGCGAGCCGGTGCGGATCTCGTGGCGCAGCCGCTCGGCCCGCTGGTTGGCAGTGGCGAGCACCCGCTCCTCGAGCGCGAACAGGACCGCACTGGCCCCGAGCGCGAACGCGACGATTGGGAGGGAGGTGCGATACAGGCTGACACCGCACGCGCGCATGACGATCAGCTCGCTGTTCTTGGTCAGCAGGCCGATCGTGACGAGCGCCGCAAGCAGCACGGCGATCGCGATGATGTACGACAGGAACTGCGGCGTCGACCATAGCAGGAACTCGCCGATGCGCGCGAAGGTGGTCTGGCCCTTGAACAGCTTGTCGGACAGATCGATGAACGTCGAGATATAGAACACTCCGAGCATGCCGACGATGGTCATCGCCAGGATGCGCAGGTACTGCTTCGCGACGTAGGTATCGAGCAGCGTCGGGCGCGGCAACTCGAAATGCGGCACGCGCACGACGACAACCACCCGGCCGCGACTGCGCCGCAGGGCTGACGTCGCCGCCGGTGCGGGCGACTCGCGCCGACGAGCCCCGCGCAGCCGGGTGATCCACCCCGGGATCGGAATGCGAATCGGCTGATCCGCCGAACGTGCCCGGTTGATCAGCAGCAGGATGCCGACGATCCCGAGCAGGATGTTGGGCAGCCACATCGACAGCCACGCCGGAATCCAGAAGCCCTTGGTCAGCGACTGCGCGGTGAACATCACGACGTAGTACGTGAAGATCACGACGATGCCGAGGACGAAGGCGGCGAGCTTGCCATCCTTGCGGTTGCTCGCGCCGAGGGCGAGACCGAGGATCGCGAACACGAAACACGCCACCGGCACGGAGAACTTCTTGTGAATCTCCATGATCGGGTTGTGCGGCGAGATGTTCTGCATCTCCAGCTCGACCGCGCGCGCCCGCAATTCCTCGACGCTGAGCTCGCGCTCGCCTCGCGCCGGCCCGGTCCGCGGAAACACGCTCTCGGGATTGAGCGAGAGAATCGTCTGCTCGAACTTGACGACCTCGTAGGCGGCCGGGTCCTCCATTTTGGTGCTGTGGCGCGTGCCGTCTTCGAGCACCATCTGGATGGTCCGGGCATTGCGGTCGACGAGCATGCGCCCACGCCTGGCGACGTATATCACCGGCGCCGACGGGTTGCTGGTATCCGCCGCCAGAACGTCGATCCATCCCTGTCCGTTCAACGGCACTTCGCGTACGTACAGGACGACGTTCGGGAAGTCTTCGAAGAACACGCGCGGGCGCACTTCGCCCTCGGCGCGATTCATCGCAATCTCCGTGCTGATTTCACGAAAGGCTTGGTTGCCGTCCGGCATGGCCTTCAACATCACCCACGAGGTGAGACCCCAGCAGATCACGGCGAACACCAGGATCGGCTGGAGCAGGCGGTAGGGACTGATGCCGCACGCCATCATCACGACGAATTCGCGGTCGGCCGACAACCGCCCGAGGCCGACCAGCAGTCCGATCAGCAGCGCAATCGGAATGGTCAACGCGAGCGCCTGCGGCAATAACGTGACGGCAAGCTGCAGGATGGTCAGGCCCGGCACGCCCTTCGCAATCATCTGCTCGGCGAGATCGATGATGAAAGGGATAATCAGGATGAAGGTGAAGACGAGCAACGCCAGCAGGAACGGCGGGAGGACCTCCCGAATCACGTACCGGTCGATGATGCGCGGCATCCTGATCCATTACACGGCCTAGCGACGAGATGGTCAAGCTCGCCCTGCTATGGCACATGCACCAGCCAAACTACGAAGACCTGGCCACCGGCGAGCACATCCTGCCGTGGGTGCGCCTCCACGCCGTCAAGGACTACTGGGGCATGGTCGCCCTGCTCGAAGAGTTTCCGCGGGTCCGCGTCACCTTCAACCTCGTGCCGTCTTTGATTCAGCAGCTCGAGGCCTTCGCTGACGATCGCGCCAGCGATCGGCATCTCGTGCTCGGCTTGAAGCCCGCTGCGGACCTGACACCTGACGAAGCCCGATGGATGGTCGCCAACGGCTTTCACGCACCCTACAACCAGATGATCGGCCGCTATCCCCGCTATGCGCAGCTGCACGCGCAGCGGATGGAGCGCCGAAACTTCACGGTCGAAGACCTGCGCGATCTGCAGGTGTGGCACAAGCTGGCCTGGATGGATCCGGATCTGCTGAGGAGCGACGCCCGACTGACGGCACTGGTCACCCAGGACCGGGGTTACTCGGAACGCGACAAACAGGTGCTGCGGGAGGTCGAGCTCGAACTGCTGCGTCGCGTCATCCCCGCCTACCGGGACGCCGCGCAACGCGGGAACGTCGAGTTGTCGACCTCACCTTTTTACCACCCGATCCTGCCGCTGCTGTGCGATTCCGACGCTCATCAGCACGCCCATCCGGGCGCGCCACGACCGCGGCTGCGGTTTGCGCGGCCGGACGATGCGCGCGTGCAGATCGAGAAGGCGGTGGCGTATCACGAGAAGGTGTTCTCGGTGCGGCCGTCTGGAATGTGGCCTTCGGAAGGCTCGGTATCAGACGAGGCCGTGCGGTTGATCGCCGCGGCCGGCTTGAGGTGGATCGCCACCGACGAGGACATCCTGGCGCGATCGCTGCGCACCGCCGCCACGCCCGACGTCCTGTATCGGCCATATGTGGTCGGGGATGGTGGCCCGATTGCCTTGTTCCGCGATCACGCGATGTCCGATCGCATTGGATTCCAGTACCAGTCCTGGGACGCGACGGCAGCCGCCGCTGATTTCGTCGACCGGGTGCGGGATGCGGGTCGGCGGTTTTCGGAAGCCACCGGCGGGGAAGTCGCAACCGTTCCCGTGATCCTCGACGGCGAGAATGCCTGGGAGTACTACGACGGCGGCGGCCGGCCGTTCCTGCGTGCGCTGTACCGCGCCCTCGACGAGGCCGAGGATATTCGGACGGTGACGATGTCGGAGGCCGCCGCGGCGCCGGCGGCGGCGCTGCCGTCGATATTTCCCGGTTCGTGGATCAACGGCGACTTCTACATCTGGATCGGCCATCGCGACGATCACCGCGCATGGGATCAGTTGTCGGAGGCGCGGACTACCTTCGACCAGCGTGCCGACCACGTGGCGCCCGAGGCACGCGAGCGCGCGTTCGAGGAATTGCTGATTGCCGAAGGCAGCGACTGGTTCTGGTGGTATGGCGACGACCATTCGTCCGATCACGATGTCGACTTCGACGATCTGTTCCGCCGGCACCTCCGCAACGCCTACGCCGCCCTGGGCGCGCCGATTCCCGAAGAGCTGTTTGCCACCAACATCAGTACCGGGGCCGGCCCGGATCGACTCGAGCCGTCCGGGCGGCTGTCGATCACCGTCGACGGCCGGGACACCAGTTACCTGGAATGGGTGGGTGCGGTGTCGCCGTCGTTGACGCGCTCCGGCGGCGCCATGCATCAGGTCACCGCGTCGTCGGTCATTTCAGGCGTGCGCGTCGGCCTCGACGATCGCCACTTGTGCTTGCGCTTATGCGGCGCGGAGCTGGCGGACCTGATTACCGCCGGCACCGCATCGCTGGCGCTGGTGCTGGCCGGTCCCGAGGTGCGCGTATTGCCGATCGAGCGGCGCTGGCTGGGGGTGGATGCGACCGTCGAGATCCGCGTCCCGTTCGATCACGTCGGCGTTGCACCCGGCGCCGACCTTCAGTTCGCCGTCCAGGTCGGCGATTCGTCGGGCGCGATCCTCGAATCGATTCCGCACGGCCGGTTCTGGACCATTCGCGTCCCCGGTCCTGGACTCGAGCCCACGGACTGGCAAGCCTAGGGCATTAGCCCTTCATCTCACTGTGGAGCGACCGCAA
>Ga0196963_10001888_pt1 | contig 13301 bp, 15 predicted proteins | sample S1_5metaG_FD_148600 | JGI IMG/M metagenome (GOLD analysis project Ga0196963, IMG submission 148600) | Soil microbial communities from Anza Borrego desert, Southern California, United States - S1_5 | ecosystem: Environmental > Terrestrial > Soil > Desert | place: USA: California | collected... | reverse complement strand
TAGTCAGCGCTCGACGTCGCGGCGCATCACCACGCGCTTGGGTGTCGGCGTCGCGATGCGGGTGAAGCCGGTGTCGGCGAACACCTGCTCACGGCCGAGGTAGCCGTCGAGCTTCGTCGGGTTGTCGGCGGCCAGCGGAAAGCCCTCCACCGCGGTCGCGCCGTGCTCGGCGGCCAGCTCGACGGCGGCGTCGAGCAGTGCCCGCGTCGCGCCGCGACGGCGATGGCCGACCCGCACGAAGAAGCACGGCACGAACCACACGTCGTCGTCCTCGCTCGGGTCGCGCTCCTTCAGCATCGTGCTGCGCGGCGAGATCGCCCGCTGGAACCTCGACCGCGGCCCGAGCGCGGCCCACGCCACCGGCACGCCCGCCTCGTCGTAGGCGAGCAGGCCGACCGGCACCGGCGACTCCCTCGCCATCGCCTCGAACGCCCGCCGGTTCCCACCCGACCACCCCGCCCTCGTCACCTTGTCCGGGGTGATGAACCACATGCACCAGCAGCCCGTCGTGGTCTTGTTCGACCCGAACAGGTCGGCGAGATCGTCGAGTGTGTCGCCGGTCACGGGGCGGATGTCCCACATCGACAGGGACGGTAGGCGCGCGGCGAGAATGTCCGACCGTGGGAACGACGATCGACAAGGAAGCGCTGAAGCGGAAGTACGCCGAGGAGCGCGACAAGCGGCTGCGGCCCGACGGCAACAGCCAGTACGTCCGCATCCAGGGCCAGCTCAAGCACTACCTCGAGGACCCGTACACCCCGGTCACGCCGAGGGAGCCGAAGTCCGATCACGTCACGGTCGCCTTCATCGGCGGCGGCTTCGCCGGCCTCGTCACCGGTGCCCGCCTGAAGGAGCAGGGCATCGACGACGTCCGCATCATCGACAAGGGCGGTGACTTCGGCGGCACCTGGTACTGGAACCGGTACCCCGGCGCCCAGTGCGACACGGCGAGCTTCGTCTACATGCCGCTGCTCGAGGAGACCGGGCACATGCCCACCGAGAAGTACGCGCACGCGCCCGAGATCCTCGAGCACTGCCAGCGCATCGGAAAGCAGTACGGCCTCTACGACAACGCGCTGTTCCACACCGAGGTCACCGACCTCGAGTGGGACGACGCCAACAGCCGCTGGATCATCCGCACCAACCGGGGCGACGAGTTCACCGCCCAGTTCCTCGCCATGGGCACCGGCCCGCTGCACGTGCCGAAGCTGCCGGGCATCCCCGGCCTCGAGTCGTTCGAGGGCCACTCGTTCCACACGTCGCGCTGGGACTACGACTACACCGGCGGCGACCCGCTGTCGTGCAGCACCTCGGGCTACGCGATGGACAAGCTCGCCGACAAGCGCGTCGGCATCATCGGCACCGGCGCCACCGCCGTGCAGTGCATCCCGTACCTCGCCCAGGCGTGCAAGGAGCTCTACGTCTTCCAGCGGACGCCGAGCTCGGTCGACGTGCGCGCCAACAAGCCGACCGATCCCGAATGGTTCGCCGAGATCGCCACGCCGGGCTGGCAGCAGCGGTGGCTGGAGAACTTCACCGCCAACCAGACCGGCATGCCGGTCGAGGAGGACCTCGTCCAGGACGGCTGGACCGACATCTCTCGTCGCATCCGCTCGAAGATCCTGTCGCTGCCGCCCGACCAGTTCACGCCCGAGAAGATGATGGAGGCGTTCGAGGACTCCGACTTCGAGAAGATGGAGGAGATCCGGGCGCGCGTCGACGCCGTCGTCCAGGACCCCGAGACGGCACAGGCGCTCAAGGCCTGGTACCGGCAGCTCTGCAAGCGGCCGTGCTTCCACGACGAGTACCTCGACGCGTTCAACCAGCCGAGCACGACGCTCGTCGACACCGACGGCAAGGGCGTCGAGCGCATCACGCCCAAGGGCGTGGTCGTCGCGGGCAGGGAGTACGAGCTCGACTGCATCATCTACTCGACCGGCTTCGAGGTCGGCACCGAGGCGACCGAGCGCATGGGCTACGACCCGCGCGGTCGCGGCGGCGTGCGGCTGTCGGAGTACTGGGCCGAGGGGATGCGCACCAAGCACGGCATCCACGTGCACGGGTTCCCGAACCTGTTCATCGTGCAGCCGACGCAGGGCGCCAACCTCATCTCGAACGTGCCCCACAACCTCACCGAGGCGGGCAAGACGATCGCCATGACGATCCGTCACGCCGTCGAGCAGGGCGCCGCCGAGGTCGAGGTCACCAAGGAGGCCGAGGACAAGTGGCTCGAGCTGCTGTTCAGCGGGCCCGGCACGATGTTCGGCAACGCCGAGTGCACCCCCGGCTACTACAACAACGAGGGCCAGCCCGACGAGAGGTCGGCGCAGTTCCTCCGCGGCTACCCGGGTGGGGCGATGGCGTACTTCCAGTACATCGACGGGTGGCGCTCGTCCGGCGAGTTCGAGGGCCTCGAGTTCCGCTAGTGCACGCGGCGGTCGTGGTCTACGACCTCCACGTCCCGCTGTCGGCGTCGCTGAAGGACCGGCGCGCCGCCATCACACCGATCATCGAGGGCGCCCGCCGGCGCTTCTCGGTGTCGGTCGCCGAGGTGTTCGGTCAGGACACGTGGCAGCGCGCCGGCATCGCCGTCGCCGCGGTCGCGTCGTCCGCCGGCCAGCTCGAGCTCGTGCTCGGCTCGGTCGACCGGTTCGTGTGGTCGTTCCCGGAGGTCGACGTGCTCTCGTGCCGGCGCGCCGACGTCGACGGCGAGGACCTCAGCGAGATCGGGTGACCCGCCAGCCGTCCCAGTACGTCGTCTCCTCGACCGGCCGGCGCTTGGCCTCGCCCCAACGACCCAGCGGATAGCCGACGGGGATCATCGCCCAGGTCTGCACGTCCTCGGGGATGTCGAGCACCGCACGGACCTCGTTCTCCTGCAGCCGGTGCACGGTCGTGAGCGTGGTGCCGAGGCCGAGGGCGCGGGCGGCGAGGAAGAGGTTCTGCACGCCGGGGAACACCGAGCCGGCGTCACCGCCCTTCGACGCCGGGATGATGATCACCGGCGCGTCGCCCATGTGCTCGCCGAGGTGGTCGGCGCTGTCGAGGATGCGCCCGGTCTGGGTGTCCTCCGCCGGTGTGCGCTGTCGGTAGGCGGCGCCGATCTGCGCCCAGCACGCCTTGTAGATCTCCCCGAGCCGGCGGCGCTTCTCGGCGTCGCGCACGACGATCCACCGCACCGGCTGGCTGTTGCCGCCCGTCGCCGCCTTCGTCGCCATCTCGACGATCGTCCAGATGTCCTCGTCGCGCACGGGTCGGTCGTTGTCGAGCCGGCGCATGGCGCGCGTGGTGCGCATGGCCTCGAACACGTCCATCGTCACGGCGTCACCTCCAGCGCGGCGCGCAGCTGCTCGAGCCGCTCGGGCACCACGGTCCAGTTGACCCAGCGGCCCTCCTTCTCACCGGTGATGAGGCCGGCGTCGGCGAGGACCTTGGTGTGGTGGCTGACGGTGGGCTGGCTCTTGCCGATCGGCTCGACGAGGTTACACGAGCACGCGGTGCCGGCCGAGGCGATCATCGAGAACAGCCGCAGGCGCACGGGGTCGGCGAGGGCGGCGAACGCCTTGGCCAGCTCGGCGGCGGCCGGCTCCGACACCGGCGCGTCGACGATCGAGCAGCAGTCCTCCGAAGAACGCATTGACAATCGTCGATCTTTCGATACAGTGCTCATAGACGCTCATCAATCTATCGGAGGAACCGAGATGGCACGAGTGCAGCTCGCACTGAACGTCCCCGACATCGAGGAGGCCGTGGCCTTCTACTCGAAGCTCTTCGCCACCGAGCCCAACAAGCGCAAGCCGGGCTACGCCAACTTCGCCGTGGCCGACCCGCCGCTCAAGCTCGTGCTGTTCGAGAAGGCCGGCGCCGACACTCGCCTCAACCACCTCGGCGTCGAGGTCGCGTCGAGCGACGAGGTGTGGGCCCACCAGCAGCGCCTGAACGACGAGGGCGTCGACTCGATCGAGGAGTCGGGCACCTGTTGCTTCGCCAAGCAGGACAAGGTGTGGGTCGACGGCCCCGACGGCGCCTGGGAGATCTACACGGTGCTCGAGGACAGCGACAGCTTCGGGGTGTCCTCGGCGAAGGTCGAGGACACGACCGGTGAGTCGCTGTGCTGCGCGTCGGTGCCCGAGGCCGAGGCCCGCTGTTGCTGACCCGCTCGCCGATCGAGGCCGCCGCTGTCTGGCACGCCGCCGACGTCGCCGACCCGAAGGAGTGGGTCGTCGAGCTCAGTGACGCCCAGCGCGACGACCTGGCGGCCGCGGCGCGGGCCGCGGCCGCCGACGGGCTCACGATCGCCACCGTCACCGTCGAGGACTTCCCGCTGCCGACGCTGCGGGCGACGCTCGACCGCGTCGTGCACGACCTCGCCCGCGGACGCGGCTTCGTGCTCCTGCGCCGGTTCCCGATCGACCTGCTGACCGCCGCCGAGACCGAGCTCGCGTACTTCGGGCTCGGGCTGCACCTCGGCACGCCGGTCGGGCAGGACGCATCGGGCTCGCTGCTCGGTCACGTGCGCGACGAGCGCGTGGAGCGCACCGGTCCCGAGGTCCGCCTCTACCGCACGCGGGAGCGGCAGGACTTCCACACCGACGGCGCCGACATCATCGGCCTGCTGTGCCTGCACGGCGCCGCCCGCGGCGGCGAGAGCAAGCTGGCGTCGAGCTACGCCGTCTACAACGAGATCCTCCGGCGCCGGCCCGACCTCCTCGACGTGCTCTACGAGCCGATGTGGTGGGATCGCAACGGCGAGGAGTCGCCGGGCGAGGACCCGGCGTTCCTGCTGCCGGTCCTGCACGACGTCGACGGCGGCGGGCCGCGGGTGTTCTTCATCGGCTGGTACATCCGTGACGCCCAGCGCCACCCGTCCGTGCCGCGGCTCACCGTCGCGCAGCTCGAGGCGCTCGACATCATCGAGACGATCGCCAACGATCCCGCCTTCCACGTGGAGATGGACTTCCGCCCCGGCGACGTGCAGCTGCTGAACAACGCCGTGATCCTCCACTCCCGGGAGGCGTACGAGGACGCCGAGGCGCTCGAGGAGCGTCGTCACCTGCTGCGGCTGTGGCTCCGCGCCCACGACTTCGAGAGCGTCGAGGGCCGGCTGCGCGCCGGCGTGCCCACCCGCACGCCGTAGGTCAGTCGTGCGGCACCACGACGTCGTCGGCGACCTCGGCGATGTCGGGGTACAGGGCGCGCACCAGCACGGCGGCGAGCGCGCCGCCGACGAGCTGGCACAGCACGAACATCGCCACCGCCGCCGGCTCGATGCCGGCGAAGGTGTCGGTGAAGGCGCGGCCGATCGTGACGGCCGGGTTGGCGAACGACGTCGAGGACGTGAAGAAGTACGCACCGCCGATGTAGGCGCCGACGGCGAAGGGCGCCGCGGTCACCCGCCCACTGCGCACGACGCCGAAGATGACGACGAGCAGGCCGAGCGTGGCCACGACCTCGCCGAGCCACAGGCCGCCGCTCGATCGCTCGTGCGTCGACCACGTGACCGGGTCGAGCTCGAACATGAGGTTGGCGACGACGGCGCCGCTGATCGCGCCGGCGACCTGGGCGGCGACGTAGGCGGGCAGGTCGCGCGGGTCGAGGCCGCCGAGCAGCGAGTCGACCGCGCTCACGACCGGGTTGAAGTGCGCGCCCGACACCGGGCCGAAGGCGAGGATGAGGGCGACGAGCCCGGCCGCGGTCGCCGCCGCGTTCTCGAGGAGCTGGAGCCCGGTGTCGCCGGGTGACAGCCGCTCGGCGGCGATGCCGGAGCCGACGACGACGGCGACGAGGAACGCGGTGCCGCAGTACTCGGCGAGCGCGCGGCGGGCGAGGGGCGGCACGGGGGGAAGTGTGTCGGTCGCGGGCCGCACGCGTGGTGGAACATGGAGCCCGTGAACCTCGCCACCGTCCGCTGGGGCACCCCGGCGCTGCGGCGGGCGACGCTCACCCTCGCCGTCACCCAGCTCGTGTCCTGGGGCGTGCTGTTCTACGGCTTCGCCGTCGTCGCGCCCGAGGTCACCGACACCACGGGGTGGTCCGAGTCGGTGGTGTCGGGCGCGTTCTCCGTCGGTCTCGTCGTCGCCGGGGTGACGGCGCCGTTCGTCGCGACCGCGCTGGCGCGCCACGACTCGCGGCTCGTGCTCGGCGTCGGCTCGGTGGTCGGCGTCCTCGGCATGCTCGGCTTCGCCGCCGCCGAGCGCGTCGTGACGCTGTACGCGGCGTGGATCGTCATCGGCCTGGCGATGGCGTCGACGCTGTACGAGCCGGCGATGGCGGTGCTCGTCGCGCTCGACCCGACCCGCCGCCAGCGCACGCTCACGACCGTGACCGTCGCCGGCGGTCTGGCGTCGACGGTGTTCGCACCGCTCGGCGGCCTGCTCGTCGACGAGCTGGGATGGCGGAGCGCGCTCGTCGTGCTCGCCCTCGCCGGCGGTGCGCTCACCGTCGGGCTGCACGCGCTGGTGCTGCCGTCCTCGCCGGTGGAGCTGCGGCCGGCCGTCGTGCCCCGCGGCGAGACGGTGTGGACGCCGGCGGTGCGGCGCCTGCGCGTGGCGATGCTGTTCGAGAGCGCGGCGGTGCTGGCCACGACCGCGCACCTCATCGGCTTGCTCGTCGACCGCTCGGTGACGCTCGCGGTCGCGGGTGCGGTGCTCGGCGTCATGGGCGTGGGCAAGGTCGCCGGCCGGCTGCTGCTGCTCGGCCCGCTCGGTCGTCGGTCGCTGCCGGGCCTGGCGGCGGCCTGCAACGCGGTGCAGCTCGTCGGCCTGGCGGTGCCGCTCCTGACGACGGCGTCGGCGGCGCTGTTCGTGTCCGCCGCCGTCGTCGGTGCGGCGTCGGGCGCGACGACCGTGCTGCGTCCGCTGCTCGTGGTCGAGCTCGTCGGCGCCGGACCGTTCGCCCAGGTGAACGCCCGCCTGCAGCGGGCCACGACCTTCGCCCGCGCCGGCTCGCCGTTCGTGGTCGGCGCGGGCGCGGCCATGCTCGGCTGGGGTCCGGCGTGGGCGCTGACGCTCATGTGCTTCGGCGTCGCCGCCGACCGCTACCTGCGCCTGCGGTCCACGTGACACCGGAGCCGCACCCGAGCCGGCTGCGGCTCGACCATCCCCGTCGGCCGGAGATCCTCGCCCGCCACGCCGCGGCGGTGGCCGCCGGCGACCCGTTCTACGTCGACCCGGACACCGGGCTGCTCGTGCACACCGTCGCCGTGCACCTCGAGCGGGGCGAGTGCTGCGACACGGGCTGCCGCCACTGCCCGTACGTCACATGAGCACCACGCTCGTCGTGCAGTCCTCGTTCCGGCGCGTGCCCGACTGGGTGGCGCGGTGCCTGTCGTCGGTGCGGTCGTGGGCCACAGAGTGCGCGTACGACTACGAGCACCTGGGCGACGAGCTGCTCGACCTCGCACCCGGCTGGGTGCACGACGCCGCCGGCGACTCGCTGCTCCCCGTGACCGACGTCGCCCGGCTCGAGCTGCTGCGGCGCCGGCTTGCCGACGGCTGGTCGCGCGTCGTGTGGCTCGACGCGGACGTCTGCGTGTTCGCACCGTCGCTGGTCGATGTCGACATCGACGCCGACGTCGCCGTGTGCGTCGAGCGCTGGGTCACCGGCGCGCCGGGCGGCGGGCTGCAGGCGGCCGCGTGCGTCAACAACGCCGCGCTGTCGGCGCGGTCGGTCGACGCGCTGCTCGACGCCACGCTCGCCCGCGTGCGCGCCGGCGGCGTGCGCGGTCGGTCGCTTGGCCCCGACCTGCTCACGCCGCTGCATCGGGCGTCGCCGTTCGGCGAGATCGTGGGCGTGTCCGTCGCCAGCCCGCACGTCGTGCGCGACGTCCTGGGTGCGTGGTCGCTGCTCGTCGACTCGCTGCCGTGGCCGGTCGGCGCCCTCAACCTCTGCTGGTCGATGGCCCATCACCACGACGTGCTCGACCGCTTCGTCGACCGACTCCTCAGCGGCGCCTCGCCGCGCACCGAACCGCGTCCAGCACCACCTCGATCGGCGCCGACCTCGGGATGACCGCGGCCGCGCCGGCAGACACCGCGGCGACGTGGTCGTCGCCGGCGGAGAACACGACGACCGCGCAGCGCGGTGCGGCGGCGCGGACGAGCGGCAGCGCGTCCATGGCCGACATGCCCGACGTCGACGCCATCCGCAGGTCGAGGAGCGCCACGTCCGGCTGCGTGTAGCGCGCCGCTTCGATCGCCCGGTGGCCGTCGCTCGCCTCGCCCGCGACCTCGAAGGCGGCGTCGCCCTCCAGCCAGACGCGCGCCAGCAGACGGCGCTCCTCGTCGTCGTCGATGAGGAGCACCTTGATCGCCGGGATGCCGTCGGGGCGCGGCGGCTCGACCGCGTCGAACGCCGGGACCGCCGCGACGAACGCGTCGGCGACGGGATCGCTGGCCGCGGCGAGGCCCTCGGCGATCCCGACGGCGACGGCGTCGTAGAACGCGGCCGCCTCGGGCGCAGCGGCGGCGAGACCCGACGGCCGGCCCGATCGCACGACGCTCACCATGCGCGCCCAGTGCAGGCCGACGCGACGGACGACCTCGCTGTCGACGTCGGCCGACCACAGGAACGTCTCGGGGTCGACGTCGAGGTGCGATCGCCAGGCGCCGAGGTAGTGCGCGAACGCGTCGAGCACGTCCCAGGGGATGTCGAAGTCCCCCGACTGCAGCGTCCGCAGCGTCTCCTCGGCAGAGTCCAACCACGCTGCCGCGCTCGCCGCCGGCGCCGGTCCGATGGTGACCTTGATCAGCACGCCGGCTCCATCATGGTCCGCCGTCGTCGTCGTGGCCATGTGAGCCCTCGATGCCGTACACCTCCCAGGTGACGCCGTCGGGCGGGACGTCGTGGCCGCCGCGCTCGGCGGCGCGCAGGAGCTCGGCGATCTCGGACTCCTGCGCGGTGCGCATGCGCTCGACGAGGTCGCGCAGGTCGCCGTCGGTGTGCTCGAGCACGGCGGCGAGCATGGCGACGCCCCCGGCGTGGTGGTCGACCATGAGGGCGACGAACCAGGCGTCGGTGTCCTCGCCGGCGCTGCGCAGCCCGTCCATCTCCACGCCGCTCGCCATCCCTGGCATCGAGTCGCGCGGCACCGGGTCGTCCATCCACGCCATCGCCAGGCCGGGCGCGTCGTAGCGGGTGTGGCCGCGCTCGGCGAGGAAGCGCTCCATGAGGCCGATCTCGTAGCTCTGGAAGCGGATGATCTCCTCCGCGAACACCTGCACGTCGGGGTCGGTGCCGTTGGCGAGCTCGATCTGGCTCATGGCGATCGCCTGCTCGTGGTGGCCGATCATGTCGAACATGAACGCGACCTCGGGCGCGTCGCGTCCGGGTGGGAAGCCGCGCCCGATGCGCCACCCGACGACGCCGGCGACGAGGCACAGCGCGACGACGAGGGCGACGAGCTGCGCGCCGGCAGGCTTGGTGAACCTCACCTCGCCTCGTCGTCGTCGGCGGCCCTCCTGCACGAAGGTGCGCACCCGACCCTGGACGGTGGCGTCGGCATGCAGGTCACTGTGCCCGATGCACGCGGTCTGCGTGTTGGTGGCGCCCGGCGACCACCGTGGCGAGCGTGACGCCGGCCGGTCACCTGACCGGCGGCGCGGCGCTACGGCGTGGTCATCTCCGTCTCGGTCTCGGTCTCGGTCTCCGACTCGCCCTCGGACTCGCCGCTGTCGTCGGACTCGGACTCGGAGTCCGACTCGGTGTCAGCATCGACGTCGACGTCGGTGTCACCACTGTCGCCCTCGCCGTCGTCGGTGTCAGCATCCACGTCGAGCTCGGTGTCAGCGTCGTCGTCATCACCGTCGTCGTCCGAGCACGCGGACACGCCGGAGGCGAGCCCCATGGCGAACAGCGCGGCGAGCAGACGTCGGAGAACGGAAACATGCATGCGCCCGGTGTGCCCGGCCCACGCAGCGCCATCAACCCGCCAACACGCCAACGAGACCTCGAGCACGTCGGCTCGCCGAAGCCGCAGAGCCGGTGACGGGAATCGAACCAGCGTTCTCAGCCGGGATGGGTTCGCGTCGCCGCCGCATGCAACCCGTACAGGTACGCCGTCGATGCCACCCGCAACCTCATGGCCGGATCAGGCGGCTTCTCCGACGTCGCCGCCGCCGTCCTCTGCGGCGGCGCGCTCATCCTCGTCACCCAGCGCGCAGCATCCCGGCACTGCAAGCCCTGGTGCGAGCCGACTGAGGTCGACCACCGGCGGCGCCGCACCATCCGTATGACCATTGACACGCGACGTAGGTCAATGATAAATCCTTCACATGCGGTGAAAGGTCATTGACCTGAGCGAGTTCCGGCGTACAGTGATTGGCATGAGTTCCACGGATGGCGGCCATGTCGCCGAGCCCGACGCAGACCGGTGGAGGCTGCCGCGCCCGGACGCCCCCGGCGACCACTACGCCCAGGCTGCCTCCACCGTGAAGACGGCCCTCGCCGGACACAGCTACGAGGAACTCGTCGACATGCTCGCCGAGCTGGCCCGACGCGCCGCTCGACACGCCGGACCGGGCCTCGCCAAGCTCGAAGCGGCCCTGCAGGCCGAGATGGCCGAGCGGCGCATCCAGCACGAGATCGACGAGACCGCCGGGACGGCCGAGCGGCCGGCGCCCCAGCGTCGCCGACTGCTGCGCGTCCTGAGCGACCGAACGTCCACGCCGACCGAGCTCGCCGAGAGCCTCGGCACGAGCACGTCTGTCGTCAGCCGGCTGCTCAGCGAGCTCAAGACCGAAGGCCACGTCGTCGAAGTCACAGACCCCACGGACCGCCGACGTCGCATCTACGGACTCACCGATGCCGGTGCGACAGAGGTCAGCCGACTCATCGCGTTCGGGCCCATCGAAGGCGCGGCCGAGCCCGACCACAGCCTCGACGAGAGCCAGCTCGCCGACGCGTTGGCGCGAGCCGTCGAAGACCGGCGCGTCCGCAACGACCTCGCCCGAGCCGCCACGACATGCGAGAGGGTCGTCGCCCAAGCCGCCAAGGCCGGCACCCACGACCTCGAGCTGCGTGCCCGACGAGAACTGCTCGCCACCTACCGCCAGGCCCGCCGCCACATCGACATGGTCGACCACATCGACGTGCTGAGACAGATCTGGCTCGGTCGGACAGACCTTCCCAAAGCGCTCCAGACACCCGCGCAAGCACATCTCAACTACGAGCTCGGAAGACTCAACGACGCACCCGGCGGCGGCACCCTCGACGAGCGAGCGAGCCGCCTCACAACGGCCGCCCAGCTCTACGCCGATCTGGCCGAGGCAGGCGAGCCAGCTTCGGAGAACTGGACCGAACGGCACGCGTGGGCACTCGTGGGACTGGCGGAGAACCGCCGCGAACGCGGCGAGCTCGGCGTCGCGTTGTCGGCGGTCGAACGCGGCTACGGGCTGTTCGAGAAGATCGAAGACGACTACGGCATGACCCGATGCTGCTTCCTCGCCGGTTTCAGCCTCCGACTTCGCGGCCACTTCCCATATGCGTGGACCGCGCTCACTGTCGCTGAGGACCGCGCCAAAGCACATGGATTCGCGCGGTTCCACGCCGACACGCTCATGCAGATGGGCGAGGTCATGCGCTGCCTGCGGGAGACCAAGACAGCGCACGAGCTCCTCGGAGAAGCGCTCGGACGAGCCGACTCGCTCGACATGCACGTCACCAAGGCGTTCGCGCTGTCCGCCCTCGGTGCGACGCACTTCGACGATGACGAGTATGGCCACGCCCGCGAGAACCTCGAAGAGGCGCAACGGATCTTCGAGGAGCAAGGCCATCCCGAAGGGATCGCGCTGAACCTTCGTCGCCTCGCAGTCGTCGAACGCACTATCGCCGAGCTCGACAACAGAGCGGACGCCTTGGTGTCCAGCAGGTTGCTGCTTCGCGCCCGTGACCGGTACCAGGAGCTCCGTAGCCCGGCGGGCGTCGCCGCCTGCCACATCGGAGAGGGGCGGTTGGCGCTCGTCCGGGACGAAGATCCGGCGAGACAGTGCAGCGCGCTCGTCGCGATGCTCGACCGCGCACAAGACCGTTCGCTCATCGAGCTCGATCCGTGGGTTCCAGGGCTGCTCCTGTCGTTCGCTGAGGACGCACAGAACTCCGCGCTGGCAGACCACGCGTCACTCGTCGCCGAAAGCGCCAAGAGGCGGCAGATCGAAGCGCAGATCAAGCTGCGGCTGGCAGACCCGGGAGAGGTCAGGACCGACGTCATCGACCCGGCCGAGAACAACGACGAGATGGCCGGCGAACCTCGCCGCAACGCCAGCAAGCTCGCCGCGTGAGCGCTACTCGCCTGCCCAGGTGACCATGTCGCGCTTGCGTACCGCGTGAACATCGACTCGACCGACAGTTCGCCCGTCCGAGCGTGACGACGACGAGACGATCTGGCTCTTCGCGCGGGGGAGAGCAAGGAGCACCTGGAACGGGCCGCGTCGCCGTCGCCGAGGCTGCGCACCGTTGGCGACGACCGCGAGGCCTTGGCATTGGGAGGCGATGCCGCTGAGCGCGCCCGCGAAGGCTCCTTCGGTTGTCGTGTAGGCCGGTACCAAGAGGACGTTCACGCACAGGTGCTGCAGGAGCTGCGGGATCTCCGAGTCGTTCAGATCTGCGCAGATGACCACGGCGAGACGCGTCGCGTTGCCACAGGCGATCGTGAGCATCCGAGGTTCGTTCGTGAGCCCCTCGGGATGCGGTGTCGACCAGACATACGGCTTGCCGAGAGACTTCGTCTGAAACGGGTGGATCTTGCGGTGCTGCATCAGCGGTGCACCGTCCACATAGACGTTGCACTCGTTCGAACGGACATCGACCGCGTGACCGTCGAGCAGCTCGGTTCCGGCCACATGGGCGCTGCCCGCCACGACGAGGCTTGGCATCGAGGCGTGATGCTCGACGAGATGGTCGGCGAGAGCGTCGGGGGCGGGAAGGCTCAGCTCGGGAAGGACCGCAACGCCGCAGTCGCCAAGCCCGCAAAGCTGTTCGACGATCCAGGCCGGGTCCCAGTTCTGTGGGCCGGCATCGAACCACCAGCCTTCGGGATGGTCGGGCGTTCCGACGTGCATCGGATGTGCCGCGTCGAAGGGATGGATCGTCGCCATCGGGCGGAACCTTGACGCTGCCGCGTCCCATGTTGCGCGGTCGACCGCGTCGCGACGGGAGAAGTCGAGCTGGACGCGGATGCGGTTCCCGTTGGGTCGGTCGAAGAGCCGGAAGCCGGTGCCTGCAAGCAGATGTCCGGTATCGAGCGTGTCGAACGACGGCGTCCGATCTGCAAACGCGCGGTCCGTCCTTCGCTCCGGCCGCGGCAC
>Ga0196963_10001887_pt1 | contig 13304 bp, 8 predicted proteins | sample S1_5metaG_FD_148600 | JGI IMG/M metagenome (GOLD analysis project Ga0196963, IMG submission 148600) | Soil microbial communities from Anza Borrego desert, Southern California, United States - S1_5 | ecosystem: Environmental > Terrestrial > Soil > Desert | place: USA: California | collected... | reverse complement strand
CTCAGCAACAGCCCAGGCGAGTTCGGCCCAACTGGTTTGGCCTCGATTGGCCAGATGCCAAATCCCCGTTTCGCCATCGATAAGCAGATCGAGTGTGCCGTTGACCAGGTCGGGAACATACGTTGGGGAGACGATCGCATCAATCGGCGCTTGAACGGGCTCCCGTTTCCGCAGTTTGTCCAATGTAACCGTGACGAAGTTGTGGAGATCCCAGGGACCAAAGAATGCGCTTGTCCGGATGACGAGTGATCGGGAGCAAAGCTCCAACGAACATTGCTCCGCCTGCGCCTTGCTTGCCCCATACACATTAAGCGGAAAGGTGGTGTCGGTTTCAACGTAAGGGGCGCGCTTTTCCCCGTCGAAAACAAGGTCGCTGGAGAATGTGACCAATGGAATGCCATGATGAGCCGCGACTTTGGCCAGTTCAGCTGGGCCAGTGGCATTTTCGCGAAAACAGCGCTCCTGCTCTGTCTCGGCTTGGTCGACCCGGACATAGCCAGCCGTGTTGATGATCGCCCATGGGTTCAATCCAGTCACCAGGCTCTCGATTGTCTCCGGCCGACAGATATCCATCTGCTGACGAGTTGCTAGAAAATAAGGAATGCCACGGATTTCGCAGAGCCGCGCAAAAGCCTGGCCGAGTGTCCCCGTGGCGCCGGTGATTAAGATGGGGCGCCCAAGGGCAGGCTTTCGCGTGGCGTTCACGCTCACATACTTCCTCGGCTGCTCCGGTGTGGATGGCGGGTGGACGAGGCGGATCTGCCGTCGCCACCAACCGTTCATGCCGAGGACTGGATGATCCTCGACCTTGCCCGCAGCGAGGGACTTGGTCAGCCGCGCGATGGCAGTCGGACGGGGAGGATTGCTCCGGACATCAAACGCGCCAGGTTCATAAATGTTCTCATCACGGGTAAGAAGGCTGCACCAGTCGAAAGCTCCCAGCATTGACCAAACGGTGATCGCACGGAGGTCCATCCCTTGAGAACGGAGATGCTGAGCATCGTTGTGGAATTCCAGAATCCAACGCAGTTGCTCCTCACGCGTGCAACCGATGTGCGCCTCAGTGACGGCGAGCGGACGGCGGTATCGCTCCCAGACCTCCTCAAGGATCCCGCCCGGCCCGGAGATTCCATCGGTTGATGCGCGCACCACCGAAACATCAGCGTAGGCATGCTTGCCGTTACCACCGTGTGTTCTAGGTGGGTAACGATCCAGGCGCTCATCAATAAACCGTTCGCTCGTGATGTAATAATTAACGCCGTAAATATCGGGAGGGCACGGGTCGTTCGCGAACTCCAGGAGTTCGTCTTCGGTCAGACGCCACTCGAGGAGCCGCTCCCACAGGGGATGGCCCGGAACTACTTTTCCTGATAGCAAATCGAGCGAAAGCCACTTCCGGTGATTCTCAAATTCGGCCTGGTAGGCGAGAGTAGGAGTGCTGTACGTGCGCCCCATGTCCTCAGTTTGGACGAGTTGTGCAGCAGGATTCACGGACCGAATCCGCTTCATGGCTAGCCGTGTTGCCTGGCACTGGATTAACAAGCTCCGCGCGAAAGATGCGTCGTCTGTTTTGTGAGGGTACCAATGGCCGTACAGGCAACTGAAACGGGCGGTGGTTAACGGCTCATTTACGGGAGTGTAGTGGGTAACCCAGGGAAATTGCCGGGCGACCTGCTCCGCGTACTCACCAAGGCCTGTGACGAAACCTGGATCCAAGAGATTCGTGTGTGCGGGGCCGCTGCCATGATGAACGAGTCCCAAGATCGGGTTCACGCCGCGTTCGCGCAGCCGAGTGAGCCGGGGGCGCAGCCAATTCCAATGCTCTTCTGGGTTTTGATGGTTCCGCTCCCACAATGCTGGGTAGCGAACAGCTTTAATGCCGAGATTCGCGAGAGCATCAATGTCACTGAGCCGAGCGTAATGACCGTTTTTAATGAGCTGGTCGGGAAAGCGGTCGCCAACCCGATTTATGGTGCACTCGATTCCACCCCAGATTTCGAGGGGTGGGCGTCCGTCACTGGTTTCAGGCGTTTGGGCCTTGTTTGTTCCCTCCAAGCAATCCTCCTTGTTTGTCCGGAACAGCTAAGAACGCCCCAGATCGCGCGAGGGCGTTTTGAGCTATTTCAGCTTTCGTAAGCTGCCATAGTCGGGAAAGTAACTCTTTCAGGAAACGCATGTAAAAGCCGGTAGGGTCTCACCCTGCTCCCCTGCCCTGAATCGGAGCGCTTCCAGGGAATGGGTATGGTAGAGCCTTCTTAGATGTCCGGAAGGTTAGGTGGCCAAGGCTCGCCTTCGTTGCGAATGAGCCCGCGGGTTTGGTGCTCGACCAACTTGGAGTAGTAGCCGCCACTCGCCATCAACTCCTCATGCTTGCCATGCTCAGCTACGCGTCCGTCTTTAAGGACAATGATTCTGTCAGCGTGAACAACCGTCGATAACCGGTGAGCTATCACGAATGTGGTCCGCCCTTTCATGAGATTGTCCAAGGCTTCTTGAACCAGGCGCTCGGATTCCGCGTCCAGTGAAGACGTAGCTTCGTCCAATACAATTAATGGCGGGTCTTTGATAATTGCGCGGGCGATCGTGACGCGTTGTCGCTCACCCACGGATAACAGGCTGCCGCGCTCACCGACCATCGTCTCATAACCATCCGGCAAGTGCGCGATGAGATCATGCGCGTTTGCCGCCCGCGCGGCGCGCTCCACCTCAGCCATGCTCGCGTCCGGTTTGCCGTAAGCAATATTGTTGCGCACCGTGTCGTTGAATAGCAACGGCTCCTGCAGCACGACGCCGATGTTGCGGCGCAATGAACTTTGCTTGATCTGACGGATGTCAGTGCCGTCCAGCTTTATCACGCCTTCAGCTGGATCGTAAAAGCGCATCAGCAACGCCATCAATGTTGTCTTTCCAGATCCGCTCGGGCCGACGATGGCAATCATTTGGCCAGGCTCAACCTTAAGGGTGAGGTCGTTCAGAACCGGGCGGTCGCGCCGCTCATAGGTAAAGGTCACATGGTCGAACTCCACTGCCCCCCGCACACGCCCAAGGTCAGTGGCGTTTGGCGCGTCTCCCAAGGTTTCATTAAAGTCCAGGATAGAAAAGATTTCATCCAGAGATACATACGCGCGCTGCACCGTCTGGTAGATGCCGCTGAGCCCTTGCACAGGGCCAAACAACCCACCCACATACCCGAGGAACGCGATCAATGTGCCCAGAGTGATCTGGCCTTGAATCACGAAATACCCACCCACCCCAGTCGCCGCGACTCGAGCAACCATGATCACGAGGTTCGTTGCGCCGCCGAATCCGCTGTCCACGGTCACGCCTTTGATCACGCGCTCATTGGCTTCGGAGACGTGCGACAGGAAGCGTTTCTTCTCCAACTCTTCCATGGCAAAACTGCGGACGGTGACGATGCCGGAGAGCACCTCGTTGAACCGGGAGTAGATCTTGGCCCACTTATCCAGCAACGCGCGTTCGCGCCGCATCTGTTCGGGCGCTGCGAAGGCGGCGATTACCGCGGGCAGCGGAGCAAAGGCCAGCACGAGCAACGCCAGCTTCCAATTGAGCTGGAGCATCACTGCCAGCGCGATGATGAGATACACCACTGCGGGAAAGACGTTGAAGAGGATTTGGCTCACCGCATTGATAAAGCCCTGGATGCTGCGATCGAGCTTCGTCATTACAGCGCCAACCCCTTCGGTGCGATGAAAGCTCAGCGGCAATCGATGCAAGCGGCCGACAGTGGCTTCAAGGAGCGCGTAATGCAGCCCCAGCCGGGTGTGCCACGTGAGATAGTTGGAAAGTCCGGAAGCCAGCTCTCGGACCAAGCCGAGCAAGACCAGGGAAAGAATGCCGATGACCAGCGGTTCTTTTGCGCTGTTTGGCGCGATATGATCGAAGATATATTTAAGAACGAGCGGCTCCGTGGCGTTTAGCGCCGCGACAACAACAGTGATCCCAATGAGCGCAAAGACTGCGGAACGATAAGGAAACGCGAACGCCAGAGCCCGCCGCAAGCGGCCGCGCTTGCCGGGAGGCAGCCCTGCCTTGACCGGTTCCGTGCGCGCGCGTGATTCGCCCGCCGCTGCACTGGCAGCGAGCGATGTCCTCGCGGATAATTGTCCCACAATCCTCGTCTAATTGGACCGGCGAGCTTACTTTTTTGGCTCGCAGATCAGCTTGAAGAAGCGGCTCTCCTTGCCGTCTTTGGTGCGGTCCTGATAGAGGAAACGAAGATTGTTCTCCTGGAACTTGTCATACCACTCGTGCCAGGAGATTTCCTCAAGTGAGTCACCGCCGCTGTAGCCGGGGAAATCGATTCGCAGGACTCCGGGACCGTTTTTGCGGCCCGTGCTGCGAACTGCAGCTGGCTTCCCGCCCCGTGCTTCCGCCCACTCGCGAATTTCCTCCAGGTCTGTAGTCATCTGCGACCCACCAGCGCGGCCTTTGCTGGCACTCTTTCCCGCCCGTGCGCGCGCCTGGCTTCCGCTTTTGCCTTTGCCCTTCTGCCCCTGGCGAAGACGCTGGCTGCGTGGTTGCCCATTGCGGCCGCCGCTTCGCCCGCTGCCCTCATTCATCTCCTCGTCGGACACCTCATCTTCTTCGCTCTCAATCTCTCCCTGGGCAGCTTCAATATTGATGCCGAACTCAGCCATTAACGTCAGCTTTCCGTCGGTGGCTTTCTCCTCGTTCAGCGTGCGGACGAGCAGCGCCAGATGGTCGCGAAATCCGAGCAGCTTGGCGTAAGTGGCCAAGCATCCATAACTAGCGATTTCATAGTGCTCAACTTTTTGAGCCGCTGTGACGAGCCCGACATCCAGGATCTCGGGTTCAGCATCGTCTTCGAGAACCTCTTTGGCTTCCTCAATGAGCCCTTCCATCCCCATGCACCGTTTGCCGGTCGGCTTTTCATCGAGGCTTTTGAAGATGCGTTCGAGCCGTTTGATCTGCTCCTGGGTTTCTTTTGCGTGAAGCTTGAATGCTTCGCGCAACTCAGGGGATTCAGCGGCCTTGGCCATTTCGGGCAATGCTTTGAGAAGCTGCTTCTCGGCGTCGTAGGCGTCCTTTAGTTGTTCGATGTAAAAATCTGTGAGTAACTCCAATTTCATACGGCTCCTTGTTCTGATGATTCCCTTACCGCTTTGTATGAACTTCTCCGGTCAAGCCGTTCTGTTCAATCCGACCGGCGCTGGAAAGCGCATCAGTTCTCACCTGATGCACCTCCTGCGGTCCAATGGCTACAATGCGGTCGGATGATTGTCTTCGGGGATCCAGTGACGGTGGTGACATTGAAAGAGGCGATCTCCACGTTGCGACATTTACAAAATTCCGCAGATCCCGACACCTCTCGAACCCTCGTCATTGGCTGCGGGCAATTAGAGCAGGCCATAGCGGACCTGGCTGACAAAGACCCCACTTTTGCCACCGCGAAGAGCGCAGCCGAGGCGCTGACAGACAACGCGAGCGACGCGTTCATCCGCGAAACCGCACCTGTGATGGCCGGGCAGCTCGAGCTGCTGGAAACTCTTCTGCTCGCGAATCTCGCGCTTACGCTAAAAGCGCCTGAAGGATTCCAATTTTACTCCCTCTATCCCGAGCAATTCGCAGTGACGGCGACACGGTTTGCGGCCGCTCACACGCCCGAAAGTGCCTTCGTTATTGGCCTTCGGAGCATCGGGACGACCTTGTCGGCTGTTGTTAACTCAGCGTTGCGCCACAGCGGCGTTCATTCCAGGCGAATCACCATCCGCCCCGGAGGGCACCCCTTCTCACGTGAGGTTTCTCCGGCGGACATCAAACCTGAAAACAGCGAGCAAATCATCGTTGTCGATGAAGGGCCTGGGTTGTCTGGTTCCTCGATGGCCTCAGTGGCGGCGGCGCTTCAATCGCGAGGAGTAAGCTTGGATCAAGTTACTTTCTTCCCCGCACACGACCGGGGTCCAGGTCCGCACTGTCCTGAATGGGCCCGCGACATTTGGGACAAGGTAAAGGTGCACACCATCAACGCCGCTGAGTTGCGCTGGGGGGGAATGTCACTAGAGGAGAAACTCCTCAACAGCATAGAGCTTCCGGTCTCGGGGCGAGCTGAGCTTGTCTATGGAGGGCACGGGGCCTGGCGACGCTTCGCCTACCCTGACGAAGCCGGATGGCCTCCGCTGGCTCCACATTTTGATCGCCCGAAGCAGATTGTTGTTTCGGAAGGCAGGCCTGCAGCAGTGTGGGAGTTTCACGGACTCTGCCCCTCCTGGAGAGACTCCAACTCGGAGTCTTCTATCCTTGGGTACCGTCAGATGGCGTGGCCAGCCGGCCGCCGATGCGTCCCATCGGATTGGGATACCGGTAAAGGAACACTCATCTTCCGCACGCTTGAGGGAGCACACGGAGTGATGAACCAGCCAGAGCGCGAGGCATCCTGGAACCGCCTGACGGAGATGCTCTACTGGAACCTCTGGGAAAGCCTCGGTGAGGATGTGGCCAATCTCCTCAAAGCCGCTTTCAAGGAGATGGAACTGCGGCAAGCGGCTAGAGGAACATTGCGCGAACTTGCGCCCTGGGCATGGGTGTTGGATGCCACCTCTCAACCCGCGCTTGCGTCGCCCTTCACGCCTGAGATGGATCACACGGTCATTGGCGAACAACCATGGCTCTGGGATTTAGCCAGATTGTGCGTCGAGTGGGAAGTGAGCCCGCCTGAAAGCATGGAGATATTCGCCGTCACCTGGCCCGATATGCATCCATTGGAGCCGCTTTTTCACCTGCTCGCCGCCGCTGCTTTTGCTCTTGGCCAATTTACCCTCGCACTTTCCAACAGTGATGAGAGTGAGAAGCCGCGGCTGGAAAAGGCAATCGCCACGCGGAAAGGACAAATCCAGGGGTTCCTTGCTTTGCTTCCTAAAGTGCAGCAGGGCGTCCCGGCAGGGTTGCAGATGGCGCTGGGAAGAACCGTTTAATGCTGAAGACCACCAGCAGGAACACGCAAATCAGGCCTAATGCGAGGGCATTCTCCTGCCACTGTGGCGATAGGATCAGGATGAACCCTCGATCCTTCACAAGCGCGGAGAAGCTCGAGACGCAGAAAGGCATAAGAAAGAGGCGGAAGACCTGCCAGCGATCCAGCTTCGTTTTCTTTCCCACGCCTGAGGTGGTGCTGATGTAGAGCGCGAACCCAATCACGCCACTCAAACCGATGGACGTTACCCAAAGGCTCGGGCGAGGATCGAAGTACTTCACCAGCGTCACCAAGTACCAGATGAGGTAGCACCAGAGAATGGTGCGCCCGGTGTTTAGGTCGCGCAGGTAGCGGATCAGCATCCGCACAAGTGAGTGCAACAACGACTCGCCAACGGCAAGCCTTAACGCACCTGAATCAACTCAGATGGCAGAATCCCCACGCGCGCGGAAGGCATGGCAGGATCTATTGAATCGGGAACAGGTCTGCTTTGTCCGACGTGGCCGTCCACGAAGACGATGTTGGCCCGGCTATTGTGACGGAAATGAGCAGTTCGCTCAGTGGCGCTCACATAATAAAACTCTTCGAGCATTGGATTCTGGGGTGTCGCTGGCGCTTGGAACGTGTTCACCTGGGCTGCGTCCGCAAAGAGCCCGACATCGGGCGGAGATTTAACAGACGCAATCCGAAAGGGCTCACCCGCCACAGGAGCAAGGTGCAGATTATATCCGTAGCCGTACGCCGCACCCAAAGCCTTCAGCTTAAACTTCGCAAGCGAGTACGGCAGTGAAGGGCAGAGTTGCACCCCCGAACCGAGGTGAGGATGCAATGCGCTTTGAGTGCGATCGAAGCGCCGAGATCCTTCTGCACCGCGCTCCAGCCAACCGAACCAAAAGATGTCTCCCCCGTTCGTCATTGCCCCGCGATATGGAAAGGTGCGCCCATCATTGTCGTCAAAATACATATTGGCTGCGATTCCCAACTGCCGGAGGTTCGAAACACAGCGCGTGGAACGCGCGGATTCTTTGGCGCGGCTCAGCGCTGGCAGAAGCAGCGCCGCTAGCGTGGCAATGATCGCAATGACCACCAGCAACTCGATCAATGTGAATCCACGCTTCACGGGTTGTCGTGCACGCGGACGCGATAGAAGGCTCGAATCGGGGGCGGGGTGTGATCGCGCAGAATCAATTCATCGCCGGTTCCGCCTATGGCTTCACCGACGAGCAGCCAATTCCTCAAATCAGTCGTGCGCTCCAACTGGTAGGCGAGCGCACGTTGGCTACTGAAAGCAACTTCCCATGTGCCATCGCGAAACCGGCCCGCGAGTTGAAGTGCCGGCGCTGCCGGAATGTTGAGCACGACCCTCTCAAGCTTAGCACGCGCTGTGATTCTCCCTGCTGGACTTGCATCGAAGTGATTCAGGATCCCAAAACAATCCACCGCGAAGTCGGTGAATGATGAAGGAAGCTGGAGCGTTTTTAAGGGGCCAAACGTAACGCCATTTCTCAACATGGTCGCGGTGAACGTCCCCTGCTCCGCTGAGTAACTCAGGCCGACCTTGTAAGTTCCTGGGCTGACCTCCAAAGGAAAATCAAATGTCGCAACGAAGCTGCTGTTTGTTGAAGCAACCGCGAGCGACACCGTTGCTCCCAGCCCGGTGTCGGGAAAGTAATCCCACTCGAGCAGGTTTGGCGAATGCCGCCCAGTGCCTCGCCGAAACGTCGCATTCGTGAAGCTCGCATAATTAAAAAATCCCACTGCGATCTCGAAGGCATAACCGGGTTGCGCCTGGGCTTCTATCGATAAAACCTCCAGCGTGAACTTTGCCGAGAAATCATTGGACTTATTCAGGGTGACACCAAGCGGGCGATAGAACGCGCTGTTTGGCTGATCTGTGTCCCAGCTCAGGTTCACATGCCCAGAATCCCAGGAGTAAAGATGCCCAGCGCCAAAACTCCGCCAGGCAGAATCGGCGGGGCCTGCCGTGAACTCCTCCACAACTTCGCCAGCGCGCACGTCAAAGGCGAGCAGCGCGAGAACGCAGAAACAGAGTCTCGAATAGAGAGATACTTTCGCCATACGTCAGAATGGGCAGCCCCTTTTCTGAGAGCTGCCCCGGTGCTCGACTTAGGAACGCCGACGCAAGGCTGCTAAACCGATGACCAGTAAGCCGCTCACACCGAGCGCGTAAGTTTGAGGTTCAGGGACAGCAACAATTGCATCGATTTCGGCAACGCCACTCAGCACGTCGATTTTTACGTACTGAATGCTGGTCAGCCCCGCTTCGGCCCCACTTGCGGTGCGCGCCGAGGAAATGTCATAGCCAGTCCCTCCCGCCGAACCGCCATACAAGGCCCGTATGCCCGCCAGGTTCTTGCCATTGAAATCAGCGGCCGTGAGAGAGGGATTCACGGGCAAAGTCGGATTCCCGGCGGAGTCGGTTGGAAAATACGCGTCGAGAACAGGGCGCAATGACGGCGTCAGTTCGAAGTAGTTCAAGTTGTCAGCGCTCACCGAGATCCGTGTGTTGCCGGTGTTCTGGCCGAACAGCGTTCCGTCTGTGATGCCTGCATCCGTGAAGTCGCCGTTGCTGATCACAAAACCGGTGTTTCCAAAGATGATGAAATCGAGGCCGAAGTGATCGGTCCGATTCTCCACGGGCTGGCTCAGGGCAAGCGTAATGGTCCCTCCTTGCCCGATGGACACCAGGTTTTGCGCGCCGTAAGCCGGGTTGTACGGCGTCACAGGTGAAGCGAATGGGGGTGGAGTTGTCTGCGTGGGCAAACCAAGCGCGGCTGAGCTGTTTGTATATCCAGCGCCAGTGCCAAACTCAGTGGCAAACCCGACACCGGGGTTGTAGTTGAGAACTGCGTTGGCTGTATTTTGAGCCTGTGCAAACGGAGCCAGAACACCCGCGAGGGCGGTGGCCAGGAGGAACTTGAATTTCATACTGCTGATCTGCAAAGCCGCCTTTCGGCAGCGGATTGTTTTCGGCGGGAGACCAGGCTGGAATCCGGGGATAAAAAAACCTCCAGACTCCAGCAAAGCGGCGAATGAAGGTTCAACGCGGTCCCACTGAAGACAATCAGCAGGGCAGGTCTCATCCTTCTCTTTGTCGGAGAAGCTAACCCGCTATCATCATGCGATGCAGCAAGAGCCGCGTCGCGTGTTGATGCGAGTTGATGACGAGCACAATTGAATCGGTATCCTGGCTAGCGGGGTTCAAGCCTCACTTCCGCCTTCCCGGTCTGATGACCAGTGGCCTTGGAAGTTCGTACCCCATTACAGTGGCGCAACCGCCCTCGATTCTCACGAGGTTCCCTGACACTCAACTGCGATTCTATTCTTTCAAAGAGCGGGTTAAGCGTAGGCCATTCTCTAAATTTGGAAAGACATATCTGAACCCCAGCGCGGAAAGAGGCAGCAGCTAATGGCCCATGTTATGCTCTACCAACGCCTCATCTGAATCCCAATGAAATCTATGTCTCTGAAGCAACTCAGGTTTGGCACGAAAGCATTTGGGTTGCTGGCACTTGCAGCCTTAATCAGCAATGTCCTTCCCCTCGCTTTTAGTGCGGACCATGCAGCTTTCCTATTTGACGAAGGGAGCGGGCCACGCTTTTTCGATGCAACGAAAACAGCAGAGGGCCGGCTCGGGCTGCCGCACGACCCGGAGTCAGATCAGCCTGTCGTGAACGAAGCAGGACCGAGCGGGAGTTCGGACGATTTTGCAATCAGGACGCGCAGTGCCGGATATCTAATGGCTGAGGACACATCTGACGCACTCCGGGTGGAAGCTGGGTCGATGACTGTTGAAGCATGGGTTAAGCCACCAAGCATCTCACAACGGCCCAACGGCACGGTGCTTAGTTATGGCGTCGGGGGTTACACCCTGCAGATCGTTGACGGGCAGCTTGCCTGGGGCACAGGGGCCTATCAAAAGGCAACAAACTTTAATCGTCGAATTCCAGCTGGGCAGTGGAGCCATGTTGCAGCAGCTTGGACCCCAGGAGTTGGGGTCACGTTTTACCTCAATGGACTCCCTAATCATGCACTGTACACGAACACAATCCCTTACTTTCGAGACAGGATTCTTCGCGTTGGTTACGGCCAACTCGCTGTTGACCGCGTTCGCATACACAGGAGAGTGCTTGCGGCGGAGGAACTCGATTTCGTCGCCGCCGACCCAAAACCGGGGCTGATCGACACGGTCGCAAATTACCAGTTTGATGGGGCAGCCCTGCCTGCCGCTAGTCACCCTTCGGACGCCCCACTGTTGCAAAGCTCAGTCAACGCGCTGCCCGTATTAACGGGACCCACTTGGAGCGCGGACTCGCCCTCGGGGCTCTCGGGAGACTTTTCGCTGAGGTATGATGGGAGCTCACATGCCTACGTGCCAGACAGTTCGAAACTAATTCCGGTCTCAGGACACGACGGAAACTTCACAATCCAAACGTGGATAAAGCTGCCACACACGGCTCCCGCTGATTCGACTTATATCTTCCACCATTTAGGCCTTTCTTACCTGCAGTTCAGCTTTGATGAGAACCTTGTTATTTACGGCAGCCGGGGAGCCCGAGTTCCCAATGACGATCAATGGCACCACGTTGCCATTGTGAATGAGGCGCAGGCGCGCGCACGATTCTACATAGACGGAAGTCTGATCGAGACATCTGACGCTCTGCGGTCGTGGGGAGTAAACCCTTCCCGCACAAATTTTGCGATCGGGGCCTATTTCACTGGAGGTCACGGGTTGTTGGGTTCAATAGATCGCCTCCGTTACAGCTCTTATGCCCTCACCACCAACGGGTTAGATTTTCACGCGGACCCTAGAGTGCCACGGGTTTACCGTGAACCTGAGGACACAAGCACGGACATCGGTGAACCCTTGTTACTTCACGTGGAGGTCCAGACTAATCATCCAACCTCTTTTCAATGGAGCAGATTAAGGGACGGAGTGACAGCTTGGGAGCCGGTTCCGGGAGCCACCGGAACGGATCTCCATGTGGCTTCTATGCTGCCGCACCACAACGGGTTCTATGCTTTAACCGCCTCGAACGAATTCGGCATTGTGACCACCCGAGCTGCCAAAGTAATGGCACGCGAGGAGCCCGCCTTCTTGCGGCCGAAGTGGTCCTTGCTGCCGGGTCAGCAAACCTACCTTCATACGCACGATGAATTGAGGAGCCTCGATCAGCAGCGTGGAGTTGCTCACGTTAAGAGTGGTAATCAACTCGTATTTGGTGAAGCGAACGATGTTTTGCACAGCCGGATGACAGTGGCCGACGGTGCCACAGGCGCGCGCACCACTCAGTTAAAAACGAATGCTGTTGTGGGATCATATGCGCTCCCAATCGGGAAAGTAGCGGCAACAGAAGACGGAACCATCTATGCTGTAAATTACGGGCTCCCGACGGGGACTGGCCCATTTCACCTGTACCGCTGGCAAGACGCTACAGCCTCCGGCGAGCGGCTTTACTCGAGCGATCGGCCTCCAGGAAATGTTCGGCAACATGGCGAACACATGGTCGCTCGCGGGACCGGCCTGGAGCTGCAAATACTGATCGCGGGTTCCGATCCGTCTCTTATACTTTTCACCCGGCATGCCGTTGGCGGTTTTATTCCCACTGTGATTCAGACCGATGCTTCTCCTGGGGGTTTTATGGGTGGTGTCGCCTTTGGACGAGGGTCCAGCTTTTACGCAAAAGGAACCGATGGACCCTTGGTAAAGTACGAGTTCAATCTAACGAGCAAGTCAGCTCGCGTCGTGCGAACCTATCGCTCTGTTTCTGAAAAGCTCGTTAACTTTGCAGTTCATCCGAATGGCCCGCTGATTGCAGGAATTCACATGCGGACCGGCTCGGACGAACTCGAGATATATGCGCTCAATGAGCTTGAGGCCAACGCGCGCCTCCTAGCTTCTGCCCCATTCCCCCTCAACATGCCGAATGTCCGGCACTCAGGAGGCGTCGCGTTCGGTAAGGCAAGTCTGTTCGCGCTCAACACGTATAATGGATTGATGGCGTTCGACCTCCCTTCCCGAATTGAGGAGCCTACAATGCGCATTGGTCAACAAAGCTCAGGCTTGTTCCTGAACTGGTGGGCAGGAACCGACGGGTATGTTGTTGAAACGACGCAGGACCTTCGCACAGGAATTTGGTCTGAACATAGCCCGGCAGGAAGCTTTAGCAGCCCAGAAATGATGACCCCTGATGGTAGCGCGCGATTCTTTCGTTTAAGGAAGGTGACTCAGTAAACGAGCCATCCAAGCGTTTATCCGGACGCCTTTTCAAGGTGAGGGCTTGTGCTTGAGCAGACGGTTAGCCCATTCGAGAAAGTGCTTCATGTTGGA
>Ga0196963_10001886_pt1 | contig 13311 bp, 10 predicted proteins | sample S1_5metaG_FD_148600 | JGI IMG/M metagenome (GOLD analysis project Ga0196963, IMG submission 148600) | Soil microbial communities from Anza Borrego desert, Southern California, United States - S1_5 | ecosystem: Environmental > Terrestrial > Soil > Desert | place: USA: California | collected... | reverse complement strand
GCCCGCAACAGTTATGGGGGAACTGGCTTTAACCAAGTGCGGCAAGCACTTCAAGATGCTCAATCTCAAATCACCGCTGAATAAGAATAGGACTTACGCATTTTGACGGCAGAATCAAGGTTTTAGAGATTGGGCTGGCTCGCTTCACCTTATTTCATTGCGTAAGTCCTACTTGTAACTTTAGTTGCCCGTTGTTCTAGGCATATTATTCATCATTGGCTCCATACTATTGTTCATCATCTTTTTACAGCAGCATCCTGTTTGATTCGGCTGTTGCGGCGTTGGCGTAGTTTGCGCGGTTGTTTGGTTAGGATTCTGTTGCATCGGTTGTGTCTCACCGGATGCGCTAGAGGCTGAAGTTGGAGTTGCAGTTTGATTGTGCGTGTTTGCCAATGAAGGGGTAGCTGTGAGGATTAAAAAAGTTAACCCTGCAACAGATCCGCCGATTAATGCTTTACCCAATGCCAACATACTCATTTCCATCTTTGTCGAAAACACATCGATCTTAAACCCTCCATCAGACTGGAGAGTCAAGCGATTAGTTTAACTGGAGACGCATCACGGATCTAGAGCGGTATTAGGAACGACTTAGCCAGTAAAAGACCGTCAGATAAAGGCTAAAGCATAAATAGTGCCCGTGGGATTCTATAATTAGAGAAAATATAAATTTTTGGGGTGCTCTGAGTTCAGAGTGTTTAATGAGTAACATCAACTCACCGTTGAAGTCATACTTCTCTTGCTGAATTGCAGTCGCAATAGCGGCAAGTTTTGAGAAATCGGTGAGCTTTCTATGAAAAGCGAAAGTTTTGTACTCTTTCTTATGTGATCACCCCTAACTAATATGAGTAACGACCTCGATCTGATCAAAAGCCTCAGCCCTAGTGCCATGGATCAGATCATGCTTTATCTAGCTTTTAGTGCGATGCGAACCAGTGGGCATAGGCATGGAGCCTTTCTGGACGCAGCAGCAACCGCTGCTAAGTGTGCTATTTATATGACCTATTTGGAGCAGGGTCAGAATATCCGCATGACGGGACACCTGCACCATATTGAAGCCAAGCGAGTCAAAGTCATTGTTGAGGAAGTTAAGCAGGCTTTAACCGAAGGGAAAATCCTGAAAATGCTGGGTTCTCAGGAGCCTCGCTACCTAATTCAGTTCCCCTATGTATGGCTAGAACACTATCCTTGGCAACCGGGGCGATCGCGTATCTGTAGCAATAGCCTCACCAGTGAAGAAAAGCGATACATTGAGGAAAAACTGCCCGAAAACCTTCCAGATGCTCAACTGATCAATGCTTTTGAGTTCATGGAATTAATCGAATTTCTGCACACGCGATCGCAAGAAGATCTGCCAGTAGATCGCCGCATCCCCTTAAGTGAAGCCATGGCAGAACACATTAAACGCCGTTTAATGTATTCAGGCACAGTCTTGCGAATTGATTCTCCCTGGGGACTGCCTTTCTATGCTCTCGCCCGTGCTTCTTATTCCCCTGCAGACCAAGAAGAACGCACGTATATCATGATCGAAGATACCGCACGTTATTTCCGGTTGATGCGAGACTGGGCAGATCGGCAGCCGAAAGCGATGCGATTATTAGAAGAATTGGATATCCTGCCTGAGCGCATTGAAAAAGCCATGCAAGAACTTGATGAAATTATCAGGGCATGGGGAGATAGATATCACAGTCCTGGTGGTGAGCCAATGGTTTTACAGATGGTATTTGGAACAAAAGACGAGTAAGTAGGCACTGGGGATTAGGGATTAGGACAACCGGGAAAGCGCTTTGCTAATCCTTAACCCTGGCTGTGCTATAGCGGTTATCAACTAGCTTTTGGCTAATCCAAGACTAAAGTCGTTAAACAAAGCTTTAGAACTCAGCAAAACTTTGTGTCTTATTGCCTTAGTGGTTCAAAAAATGCCAAAAACTCATATGAGCTGCGTAAGTCCTGAAGGTTAAAAGCTCAAGAATTGCTGAGAAAGCCAAGATTTTGCCCAACCTCTGATCCCTAATCTCTAATAATCATGCAGAAACAAAATTGGGATCAATCACCCTATGCATAGCTAGTCACGAGACTGTAGCAAACGCAACAAAACATCTTTGAAATTTTTTATACGTCTTATAAGGAGAACTAAGACATAGGCGTTTTAGAAATTAATGACAGCCAAAAAAAATCTGATTGTGATTGGCAACGGCATGGTGGGGCACAAGTTCTTAGAGTTGATGATTGCCAAAGGAGCAACTCAGCACTGGAACTTAATCACCTTCTGCGAAGAACCTCGTGTTGCCTATGATCGGGTAAACCTTAGTAGCTTTTTCTCTGGCAAAACTGCGGCAGATTTATCTCTGGTTGAACCTGGTTTATATCAAGAAAATGGCATTCAGATTCATATCGGCGATCAAGCAGTTGCCATCAACCGAGCGCAAAAAACCGTTTCTTCAGCTAATGGTTTAACGGTTGCTTACGACAAGATTGTCTTAGCAACCGGTTCGTATCCCTTTGTGCCACCAATTAAGGGCAATGATACAACCGGAACCTTTGTTTACCGCACGATTGAAGACCTAGAGGCAATGTCTGCCTACGCCAAAAACTGTAAAGTTGGCGTCGTGGTGGGTGGTGGTTTATTAGGACTAGAAGCCGCCAATGCGCTCAAAAATATGGGCTTAGTTACCCATGTAGTCGAGTTTGCTCCTCGACTGATGCCAATGCAAATTGATGAAGCAGGGGGAAGCATTCTTCGCCAGCAGGTAGAAGCCCTCGGCGTAGCGGTTCATACCAGTAAATCAACCACTGAAATTATTAGCAGTGATGGCAAAGTTGCCAGAATGCTGTTTGCTGATGGTTCTGAGTTAGAAACAGACATGATTGTCTTTTCTGCTGGAATTCGCCCCCGTGATGAAATTGCCAAAGGTTGCGGATTGGCTGTCGGTATGCGTGGCGGTGTCATCATCAACGATGCTTGCCAAACTTCTGATCCAGATATTTATGCCATAGGAGAATGCGCCCTTTATCAGAATCAAACCTACGGTCTAGTCGCTCCGGGCTATACAATGGCAGGGGTCGTAGCAGATCTGTGCAACAATCTCAGTTTGAGCCGCTTTACTGGCGCGGATATGTCTACCAAGCTCAAACTTCTAGGAGTAGACGTAGCCAGTTTCGGAGATGCCTTTGCCAAATCTCCCGGTGCTAAAGAAATTGCCATTACTGATTCAGTACAGGGTATTTATAAAAAACTGGTGCTGAATGCAGAGGGGAACCGTCTGTTAGGCGGAATTTTGGTTGGTGATGCCTCAGCTTACGGTACCTTGTTGCAATTTGTCCAAAACGAGATTAATCTCCCGCCCCATCCTGAAGATTTGCTGCTGCCGCCCCGCACAGGGCAACCTGCTGCGACACAAATGGGGGTAACAAGCTTACCAGATACGGCTCAAATTTGCTCTTGTAATAACGTCACGAAAGAACAGATTTGTACAGCCATCCAAGAGGGTAAACTGGTTGACGTTCCGAGTGTCAAAAAATGTACGAAAGCTGGCACGGGTTGTGGCGGTTGCGTGCCTTTAGTCAGTGACCTGCTGAAGTCGGAGATGAAGAAAGCGGGTCTTGTTGTCAAAAATCATTTGTGTGAACATTTTGCCCATTCCCGTCAAGAACTCTTCCATTTAGTGCGAACTCAACAGATTCGCACGTTTGCTGAACTGTTAGAAAAACACGGGAAGGGCAGAGGGTGTGAAATCTGTAAGCCTGCTGTGGCTTCCATGCTGGCTTCGGTCTGGAATGAACATATTTTAAATCCCTCCCATGTAGCTCTTCAGGATACGAATGATTACTTCCTGGCAAACATTCAGCGGGATGGCACCTATTCCGTTGTACCGCGTGTTCCTGGGGGCGAAATTACGCCAAATCAGCTAATTGTGTTAGGCGAAGTTGCCAACGAGTTTGGGCTTTATACCAAGATTACTGGGGGACAGCGGATTGATTTGTTTGGGGCACGGGTAGAACAATTGCCCCTGATTTGGCAGCGATTAATTGATGCCGGGTTTGAATCAGGGCACGCTTATGGAAAGGCGTTACGCACGATTAAATCTTGCGTTGGCAGTACCTGGTGCCGTTTTGGGGTGCAGGATTCTACCAGTTTAGCGATTGAGTTAGAACTGCGATATCGGGGTTTGCGATCGCCCCATAAGTTAAAATCCGCTGTCTCTGGCTGTACGCGGGAGTGTGCGGAAGCTCAAAGTAAGGATTTTGGCATCATTGCCACAGAAAAGGGTTGGAATTTATATATCTGTGGCAATGGTGGTATGAAGCCACAACACGCGCTTTTATTAGCCGCCGATATTGGCAAAGAAACGCTGATTAAATATCTCGATCGATTCCTAATCTTCTATATTCGCACTGCTGATCGATTGGAACGCACTGCTACTTGGTTCAACAAACTGGAAGGGGGGTTGGAATACCTCAAGCAGGTAATTATTGAAGATTCTCTGGGGATTGCTGCTGAGTTAGAGGAGCAAATGGCATACCACGTCAGCACGTATGAATGTGAGTGGAAAGCAACCCTAGATGATCCAGAAAAAATCCAACGGTTCCGGCATTTCGTTAATTCTGAACAGTCTGATCCGAGCCTAGTTCAGATAGAAGAGCGGGGACAAAAACGCCCAGCAAAAGAACACGAAAAATCCTTAGTAAGCAACATTAATTAATAGGAACAAACCATGGTTCAAGCATTACCAATTCGTCAAGCGGTCACAAACTGGGTAGATGTTTGCCCACTGGCTGCCATTCAGCCAAATACAGGGGTTTGTGCTTTAATTGCAGGGCAACAGGTCGCGATTTTTCGCTTGGGAAACGGGGCTGAGGTTTATGCCATCAGCAACTATGATCCTTACAGCAAGGCGTTTGTGCTCTCCAGGGGAATTGTAGGCGATCGCAATGGCATTCCTAAAGTGGCTTCACCCATTTACAAGCACAACTTCAACTTGTTTACAGGCAAATGTTTAGATGATGAAACAGTCAGTCTTCCTACTTTTCCTGTGAGGGTTGTTGAGGATAAAGTTCAGGTTGCTATTTAGATAGCAAGGGGGTTGCTCCTTGGGTTTGGGAAGCTGCGCGGGCTTGTCCGCGCAGTAGTTCACCATATCTTCACAATTTAACCGGATATCTGGAGTTAATTTTCCCTACTTAAGTGATCCACCAGTGGTATAAATGAAGGGATATAGATTGCATTTGCTGCGACCTCTGTAGATCGCTGATTTAGGTGACTCTTAAGTCGAATGCATGCTCGCTAAGAAAAGCACCGAAGTCTTTGCCCCCATTAAAACTGAATGGATTACAAAACTGCGCGTAGCTTTCTGATTAATCAGGTAACAGCCCCTGAACCCAATGGGGATGCTTTCCTTGTGCGTCTAAAACAAGGAAAAGCCCCCGTACCTGGTCAGGTAACGAATATCTTGCTGGCGCTCAAAATGGTCTTTGAGGCTTTGCGAGGCGCAACCAGTCTTGATCGGGAATTAATTTATTCCTTGTATCTGTTGTCTTATGAAAGCCGACAACAGTTTGAAGACGGTCGTCAAGCAGGAATTAACTGGCCTCCTCTGCTGGATGAAGATTTAAAACGAATTGCCAGAGCTGTTAAAAGTATTTTTGCGGGTGTTTGGCACACCCAGTAGGCTCTAGAAGATCAGGACTTACGCACCCATTTTGTCGTCGGAGCGGGTTTAGCTGCTCAATTAGAGCTAATTGCTTTAGTTGAGCAGATACTTTTTTGGGCTTCAATCGGCGACAGAACCTAGGCTGCGCCCTATCCTTAAGATGGATTCATTGGAGATAGCAGACGCTATAGGGTTCGAGAGAGTGATCAAGGCTTGAATTTATGTTTTCCAGGTGGGAATCCCTTTCCTTTGCCTCCTGCCTTCCCAGAAATCAGCCGAAGGTAGGTAACCTGATGCGTGAATTCGACAGATAATAGGCTACACGCAAGAACAGTTTGCTGTTGTTCTAGGGGTAAGCTTCAGCACCTTGAATCACTGGGAGAATGGAAATATGCAGCCTTCTCCTCTGGCTTTGAGACAAGTGGAAAGTGTCTTGACTCAACTGGCTCAGTCATCTGACCTAAGATTACAAGAGGGCTGCAAGACGCTTTTAGAAAAGTATGTGAGCGCAAGCAGCTGATGTTATGACTCCTCTAATGGCAAACCCCGATTCGCGAAGCAAGCCGTTCCGGAATCACACCATTCTGGTTATTGATAGTTCTCATGATAGTGCTGACACCTACCAGCATCTGTTAAAGCACGAGGCTGGGGTATCATATCGGGTTTTGACAGAGCGATATGAAGGTCAAATTCTAACCCTGTGCCAGTCCCATCTGGTTGATGTCATTCTCTTAGCGTCTCACTTTCCTGATACCCGTGGTTTTGAGGTGTTAGATCTGCTCAAAGCTCAGAGGGGAGAGTGCTGTCCGCCGATTATTATGATTGACAGTGGTGATGCCGAAATAGCGGTGCAAGCTCTGAAAGCAGGGGCGGTGGATTACCTGGTCAGAGAGCGGCTGAACCCTGAAAAACTGTGCCAGGCTCTCAGCAGAGCGATCGCACAAAGAGTGAATTCAACTTTCGATATCACCGACGCTGTCATTGAGGACATCACCACTCGTAAACGCCGCGAAGCGCATCTTACCTTCTTATCCGAAATTGCCCATGACTTCTCCCGCCTTTCAACAGCCGACGAGATCATGCAAGTGGTCGGGGCGAAGATTGGTGCGTATCTGAAGATCACCACCTGCAACTTCACCAATGTTGACGAAGCGCGGGGCGAGGTGAGGGTTGATTATGGCTGGAACAGTACGGACGTGCCGAGCACCGTGGGCACATTTGGCATCAGTCAGTATTTGAGCGAGGAGTTCGAGCGGGCAAGTCGTGCCGGAGAAACCGTTGTTGTTCGTAATACCCAGACCGACCCGCGCACTGATGCACCAGGCTACGCCGCCCTCAACATCTATTCATTTGTTACCGTTCCATTTCACCACAACGGCAGGTGGACACATTACATCGCTATCTGTGACTCGCGTCCACGGGACTGGCGCGACGACGAAATTGAACTGATTGAAGAAATCTCAAACCGCATCTTTCCACGTCTTGAACGCGCCCACACTGAAGCAGCCTTACGCCAGAGCGAGCAACGTTTCCGACTGATGGCGGATGCCGTCCCACAAATCGTTTGGATTACGGATGCCCAAGGGCGGGTTGAGTTCTTCAACAAGCAATGGAGCGACTACACGGGAGTTCCCTACGAACCGACTACGGCAGCGGAGGTTGCTGCCAGCTTTGTTCACCCAGACGATGGCGCTCGAACAATAGAGGCGTTTAACGAAGCGCGGTGCAGTGGCGACGCTTTCTTGGTCGAACACCGGATTCGCTCTGCGGCAGGAACCTATCGCTGGTTTCTCGTCCGCGCCGAGCCTTACCGAGATCAGCAAACTGGGGAGATTGTTCGCTGGTTTGGCGCATCGGTCGATATACACGATCACAAACGCTTGGAGGCGAATGTCACTTTTTTAGCCGAAATCATGGCGGATTTTACACCTTTGAAAACCGCCGACGAAATTATGCGGATGACTTGCGCGAAGACGATAGCCTATTTAAATTTGTCTCGCTGCTTGTTGGTGAAAATCAGCGATGCAATGGATGAAGCTGAGGTTGTTTACGATTCCGGCGTAGACGATTTGCCGAGTCTTGTCGGCACTTACCCGATCGCTGATTTTCATACCGAGGACGAGATGCAAGAACTCGCTGCCGGACGCGCGATCGTGGTCAATGATACCGCTGCTGCGCCACGCACGGCTGAAGCCGCCGACAAATTCGCGCGGCTGCAAATTGCTGCGCTAGTAAATGCCTCCTATGTCAGCGACGGACAGTTGAAATTTGTGTTGAGCGCGATGCAAACCGAGCCACGCGTCTGGTGCAGTGATGAAATCGAACTTTTACAGGAACTTTCAGCACGAGTATGTCTGCGGATTGAACGCGCCCAAGCCGAAGCAGCCTTACGCCAGAACGAGTCGAAGTACCGCACGCTATTCAATTCGATGGACGAAGGCTTTTGCATTGTGCAGATCATCTTTGATGAGGCACAAAAGCCCATAGACTATCGTTTTATCGAGATCAACCCAGCCTTTGAGCAGCAAACTGGCTTGAAGAACGCTATCGGCAGAACTATTTGCGAACTTGTGCCAAACATTGAACCATTCTGGGTTGACATCTACGGCACGGTTGCTTTTACGGGTGAGCCAACGCGCTTCATTAATCATGCCGAGTCGATGGGTCGGTGGTTCGATGTTTATGCCTTCCGTATCGGTGAGCCGCAGGAACACAAGGTAGCGGTTCTCTTCAACGACATCAGCGATCGCAAAAAGTCTGAGCAGGAACGCGAACGGTTTCTCGCCGTCGGGTCAGATTTTCAAGTCATTACGAGCATGGACGGGTATTTCCGCTGGGTCAGCCCCTCTTTTGAACGACTGCTTGGATGGACGCAGGAGGAAATGACCTCCCGTCCCTGGACGGATTTTGTTCACCCGGACGACATCAACCCCTCCGTTTCAGAAACCGACAGTCTGTTCTCCGGCAATGAAACTTTTGCGTTTGAAAACCGTTACCGACACAAAGATGGCTCCTACCGCTGGTTACTCTGGAATGCCCAAGCGTACCCAGACGAACAGGTAATTTACGGCGCTGCTGTTGATATTACCCCTCGCAAACAAGCCGAAGCCGCTATCACCGCAGACCTTAGAGATACACAACTATTGCGTGACCTGAGCGCACGATTTACTACCGAAGCTAACACTCAGGTGCTTTATGACGAGATTTTGGCAACAGCGATCGCGCTGATGCGGGCGGATGCTGGCTCGTTTCAATTTCTCAATAAGGCGACGCAAGAGCTGCTGTTGCTTGCTACGCAGGGCTTTGACCAAGCGATGATTGGACGTTTTGATCGCGTTGCCGCCAGTTTCAATACATCCTGTGGCATTGCCCTAGCAACTGGTAAACGAGCATTCGTTGATTATGATGTACCAGAGGGCGACGACCCGGATGGCTTTCTGCGAGTGCATGTCGATGCTGGACTTCTCTCGGCACAGTCAACTCCCCTCATCTCTCGAAAGGGTAAGCTGCTCGGCATGGTTTCAACTCATTGGCGCACTCACCATCGACCGAATGATCGCGAGTTGCAATTTCTGGATTTGCTAGCACGTCAGGCTGCTGATCTAATTGAGCAGAGGCAAGACGAAGCTTTCCGTAAACAACTCTTAGAAAAAGAACAAGCAGCACGGAAGGAAGCCGAACGCGCCAACCGCATTAAAGACGAATTTCTCTCCATCCTTTCCCACGAGTTGCGATCGCCTCTCAACCCAATTTTGGGCTGGTGTAGACTGCTACAAACCAGGAAATTTGACGAAGCTAAGACTGCTCAGGCTCTTGCCACCATTGAGCGCAATGCTAAGTTACAGACTCAGTTGATTGACGACCTGCTAGATGTCGCGCGAATCTTACGGGGTAAGCTTAGCCTCAACGAAACTCCTATCAATCTGGTGTCTGTGATTGAATCTGCCATTGAAGTGGTCAGAACGGCAGCTGAGGCTAAATCCATCTTATTGCGCCTTGAACTCGCTGATCGTTGCCTGGTTAGGGGAGATGGGGGGCGACTGCAACAAATTATCTGGAATTTATTATCCAACGCCATTAAGTTCACCCCCACGGGTGGACGGGTGGATATTCGGCTTGAGTCGATGGAGGGTCACGCCCAAGTCACCATTACAGATACTGGTAGAGGCATTAGTCCTAAGTTTCTTCCCCACATCTTTGAATCTTTCCGCCAGGAAGATGCTTCGATCACCCGACAGCATGGAGGGCTAGGATTAGGGCTATCCATTGTGAAGTATTTAGTGGATGCCCACGGCGGCACCATTACAGCCGACAGCCTGGGTGAGGGGCAAGGAGCGACGTTTACCGTCACGCTTCCCTTACTGAATGAGGAATCGGTTTTTCCTTTAACAGATCCACTCTTATCAGCAGAAATTGACTTGGGTGGGGTTAAAGTCTTAGCTGTGGATGATAGCGAGGATGCCCGTGAATTACTTGCGGTATTACTTACTCACTATGGGGCAGAGGTGAGAGTTGTTACCTCTGGGGAAGAGTTATTGGCTGAACGAGAAACCTTTAAGCCGGATGTGTTGGTGTGTGATATTGGTATGCCCGACATGGATGGCTATACTCTGATACAAAAAATTCGATCCTTAACTCCTGAACAAGGAAAAGATATTCCGGCGATCGCAGTTACTGCCTTTGCCTCAGGGGATGCTCACCGACGCGCTTTAGATAATGGCTTTCAAAGGCATATGGCCAAGCCTATTGAACCGGAATTATTAGCGATCGCTATAGCAGAACTTGCTAGTCTAACTCAGGCTTCTCTCAAGGCTTGATTTTGCCGAAAGTCTCTGTAAACAGATTTTAGAGAATGGGTATCAGTCCTAAACTGACAAGAAGCCGGGGAAAAATGGGTGGGATGATGTTCCCCGGCTGGAAACTCTGATATTTAAATGTTTCAGACTTACGCAGTTAGAAAAGTTAAAAACTCAAGAATTGCTGATAAACTCAGGGTTTTTCCCAGTTCCCAGTCCGGTCGCTGGGGTCGCTGAGCGTAGTCGAAGCGAACCTGTCAAAGCACCCAGTCTCTAAAACCTGGATGCTTTCATAAAAATGCGTAAGTCCTATGTTGATTAGCTGACTAACGACCAAGCAATTCCGTTTGCAGCTTGTTGAAATCCTCTTTCAGGAAAACCGTTACTTGCCCATTAAAAGCCTTGCCGTTTCTGGTGGGAACAACTTCCATCCAGTAAGCATAGCGATCGCCTAAGCGCAATTCTCCCTGCCGCGCTTCCAAAAGCGGCAGCCTTTGCCGACGAGCTTGGTCTACTGTTTCCGCGCTGGGATAGGTGTAGGCAACTCTGGCGCGTTCAAAATCTTGATAGATGTCTAGTCCGTAAATGACTCGGAGAGATTCTTTGAGGCGATCGCTGGTTACCCCGTTAATCATGTCGAACAAGTGTAAACGCTCGGTGCGAATTTCGCCTTTATCTTTCGGAAAGGTGATTCTCCCTGGTGGTAGTACGGAGGCTTCAAAGTTAAAGCGCTGAGCTGCGGTGTTGCTCCGGCGTACAAGCAACCCATCTCCTGCACCAGGCCTCAGGGTGGGGTTGGCATTAATCCAAGCAATTACTTTGTCGGTTGTTTGACCGGGTAAGGCCTTGGCAGGATTTGCTGCCAAGGTCAGTAAAATGCCTAATGATAAACCTGCCCATAGTTTAAATCTATACATGGCTGCGTCTCCTAAGAGCTAAGTTAGTGCCGTTATGAGTTTAGGAATCTAAACAGAGGTCAACTACTAGAATTATCACTCCTTAAGGATTGAGAAGCGGTCTAGTCTGTTTCTCAGGTTAGCTAGGCTGAATGGCTACCTTAATTGCCTGACGATTTTTCATCTCTTGAAACACTTGCTCTAACTCTTTGAGAGGGCGATCGCCACTAATGAGCAATTCAAACGGAATTGTGCGACTGGCTAAAAGCGATAAGGCTTCTCGCACATAAGTCGGTGTGTTGTGAAACACCCCTTTGAGCGTCAGTTCGTTGTAGTGTAGCTGCTCTGTATTGACGGTAATACTGGTATCGCGTGGACAACCGCCAAACAGGTTAATCGTTGCACCCGGACGCCCACAGGCGATCGCGCTTTCCCAAACTGCGGGAACCCCTGTTGCTTCAATCACAACATCCGCCCCCCAACCTTCTGTCAACTCTTTGACGACGATTGGGATGTCTTGCTTCAGCTGATGATAATTAAAAGTCCGAGCCGCGCCCAACTTTTGACCAATTTGTAGTCGTTGGTCGTTGCCCCCAAAAAGTATTACTTCAGCGGTTTTTTGCGCCAACACTGCCACAAACATCAGCCCAATTGCCCCATCTCCCAACACAACCACACGGGAGTCAGGCGAAATTTGAGAACGCGCCGCCCCATGCAAGACGCAAGCGAGGGGTTCCGTCATCGCGGCTAAGGATTCTGTTAACTCTGGGGGAATTGGCAACAAGTTGTGCTGCACAATCGGGGCAGGAATCTTGAGATACTCGGCAAACGTGCCGTTATTCCACGTTAAGTTGGGGCACAGGGAATACTCGCGACGCTGACAAAAAAAACAATTCATACAGGGGGCAGAGTTATTCGCTACTACGCGATCGCCCACTTGCCAACCCGTAACCCCAGCACCCAGCGCTACAATCTGCCCCGCCGCCTCGTGACCAAAAAGGGTAGGAGGTTGCAGCATTCTTGCATGACCCCCTCGCCGCCACACTTTTAAATCAGTGCCGCAGGTGGTTGCTGCTACCACTTGAATCACAACCTCACCTACCTCAGGGGTCGGATCAGGTACTGTTTCTAGACGTAAATCTTCTTGACCGTAGAGTAATGCTGCTAGCACTTGATCTGCCTACAACCCTTGCTCCACATCTTATCAGGCTAGGGAGAGCCATAGACCGTTAAACATTCCCAGTTTCTCCTTGTCTCCGTCTCCCTGAAAAGCACCTACCTGCTTAATTAATTGTCGGAGGGGCACTCCTCACTCTTTACCTTTTACCCCTCACCCGTTTTAACTAGCAGTTCTCTGACGCCAGACTGCCTATGAGTTTACAGGCTGCGGCATCCGAGCGCGTCCGCCCAAGGTCTCTCTACGAGAGGTTTCTTCACCCATCAGAGGCATCATTTCCTGGCGGCAGGAGGTGCAGAACCAATAGATACCGCGTTGACGCGCATGGCGCAGGAGGGGGCTACCGCAGCAAGGACAAGTATTTAGACGCATGATGATATATCTCCGTATTAAAAAAGAGCAGTCAGCTAAAAAACGGCTTGGGCTGAATAGTTATCTTCATTCAGAAAAAAGTGACCGGCAAAAATTTTTCGATAGATGGCTTCATAACCATCCACTATTCGGGTAATACTAAATTTGTTTTCCCCATCGGCTCGGCAAGCTTGGTGGTCAACCCAAACAGATAGAATTTTTGCTGCCATTTCTTTGTAGCTTTGGCAGATGAATCCTGTCGTTCCAGTTGCCATTGATCTGATCATGACTAAACCAAAAGATTCTCGCCAAGTAATCGGAAATAAAGTGGCGGTAGCCTTATCTAAGAGTTCAACTCGTTTCCAGAGGGGGGAAACTTGAGCGATTCGCATACGTTTGTTTGTTGTGTTCTTGGTTAAGGGGAACTGCTGAGCACTGCCAAT
>Ga0196963_10001885_pt1 | contig 13315 bp, 9 predicted proteins | sample S1_5metaG_FD_148600 | JGI IMG/M metagenome (GOLD analysis project Ga0196963, IMG submission 148600) | Soil microbial communities from Anza Borrego desert, Southern California, United States - S1_5 | ecosystem: Environmental > Terrestrial > Soil > Desert | place: USA: California | collected... | reverse complement strand
CGTGCAACAGCCGGATCAGGTATCAAAAAGTCTGCCCCGCACATGGCGTCGTACCCAATGAGGAGATCGTTTCGGCGTATGAATATGCCGACGATCAGTATGTCGTGATCGAGCCGAAGGAACTCAAAACGCTGCGCGCCGGCGGCGAGCGGGCGGTGAACGTCGAAGCGGTTGTGAAGGCCGGTTCCATCGATCCGCTCTATTTCACCGAGAAGACGTATTACCTCCTGCCCGATGGCGCGGTCGGGCAGCGGCCTTATGCGCTGCTGCAGCAAACGCTGGCGGATGAAGGGAAGTGGGCACTCGCCAAAGGGGTGCTGTATGGCCGCGAGGAACTGATGCTGCTGCGGCCCGTGGAAAGTCTACTCTCAATGACGGCGATCAAGTACGACGCCGAAGTCATTCATCCGCAAGCGCTGGCGGATGAGTTGGAAACGCCGTCGCTGACCGAAGCGGAAGTCTCGCTGACGAAGACGCTGCTGAAAGCCTTCGTCCGGCCCAAACTCGACCTGAACGAGTTCAAGGACGAATATGTCGAGCAGCTGACGGAATTGATCGAAGCCAAGGTCGCCGGCAAAAGGATCGTCGCCGCCCCGGCTGCCGAGGAGCCGCCAATCATCAATCTCATGGATGCACTGAAAAAGAGCGTGGCCGCGGTCAGCAGCGAAGGCCCCGCGCCGCGAAAGAAAGCGAGTGGACCGCGACTTGCATCCTCAGACCGCAGGAAGGCCGCTCCCCGCCGCCGCAAAAGTGGGTGATGCGGGCCTGAAGGTAATCGCATGACACTGACCGAATACAAGCGCAAACGGCATTTCAACAAAACGGCGGAACCGGCTGGCAAGCAGCACAGCAAGCGCAGCAGTGGCCGGAAGTTGTCGTTCGTCGTCCAAAAGCATGCCGCCTCGCGCTTGCATTACGACTTCCGGCTGGAACTGGAAGGAGTACTCAAAAGCTGGGCTGTGCCGAAAGGGCCCAGCCTCGATCCCTCGCAAAAACGCCTGGCCGTGCAGGTCGAAGATCATCCGCTGGAATATGGGAAATTCGAAGGGACGATTCCCGCCGGTGAATATGGCGGCGGCGAAGTCATCGTCTGGGATCGCGGGCATTGGCAACCCGAAGCCGATCGCGATCCGCAGCAGGACTTGCGGAAGGGCAAGCTGGAGTTCGAGCTTACCGGCGAAAAGCTGCACGGCCGCTGGCGGTTGCTGCAAATCAAAGGGCGTGAAGGAGGCAAGAATTGGCTGTTGATGAAACGGAACGATGAAGCTGCGATCGAAAACGGCGGCGAGGAGCTGGTGGATACCCGCCCGGAGAGCGTGCTCAGCGGCCGCACGGTGGAAGACATTGCTGAGGGAAAGCCCGCCGTGAAAAAACGAGCTCGCGCGGTGAAGACTGCGAAAGGTGCGAAGACCGAGAAACGAGCGAGGCCCCGCGCGCGGGCAGCGCGTAAAAAGACGCCGCGCCGAAAAGCGAGTGGCGGGAAATCGGGTCTCAAACCGGTGGAGCCCCAATTAGCGCAGCTGTCTGCCACCGTGCCGTCCGGCGACGAGTGGGTTCATGAAATCAAATACGACGGCTATCGCCTGATCTGCACGCTGCAAGACGGCGAGGCCCGCTTGTGGACCCGCCGCCAGCTCGACTGGACGCATCGCTTTCCGGCCATCACCGCTGCCGTCGCGGAACTCGACGTGGAATCAGCCATTCTCGACGGCGAGCTCGTCGCGCTCACCGCAGGTGGTATCAGCAGTTTTCAAGCGCTGCAGAATTCACTGCAGGGAATTGAATCGCGGCCGCTGGTCTACTACGTCTTCGATCTGCTGCATTTCGACGGCGAGGATCTGCGGCCGCTGCCGCTGCTCGAGCGCAAGGAACGCCTGAAAAGAATTCTGCCGGCCGATCATGCGGGCCGCGTGCGCTATAACGATCACCTGCGCGGCGACGGCCTGACGTTTCTAAAGCACTGTTGCCGCGCGGGACTGGAAGGCATCATTGCCAAGCGGGGCGACCGGCCTTACGTGAGCGGCCGTAGCAGCGACTGGCTGAAGTGCAAATGCCTGCAGCAGGAAGAATTCGTGATCGGCGGCTTCACGCTTTCGGAAACGGACGCCCGGGGCTTTGGCGCGCTGCTGCTGGGCTACTACGATCAGCGGCAACTGCGGTATGCCGGGCGGGTGGGAACCGGCTTCAATCACAAGCTGCTCCTTTCCCTGCGCAAAGAGCTGGATACCTTGCAAATCGAGCAATGCCCGTTCGAATCGATTCCCCCGCGCGAGCGCGGGACGGAAGTTCGCTGGGTGCGGCCCGAGCTCGTGGCGCAGATTCAGTTCACCGCCTGGACCGACGACCGCGTCCTCCGCCATCCTTCGTTCCTCGGCTTGCGCGAGGATAAAACGGCCCGCTCCGTCGGGCTGCCGGAATCACTTCAACTTCAGCAGGAGCCCTCCATCGTGGCCACCGCAACCAAATTCTCGCGCAGCAAGCCCGCCAAAAAATCCGCGAAGAAGATTTCGCCGAAAAACGGACAGGCTAAAGTAAAGGTCGACTATCCGCTGACGAACCCCGACCGGATTCTGTATCCGGAAGTTGACCTCACCAAGCGGCAGCTGGCCAGTTATTACCAGCAGGTGGCGCGGTGGATGCTGCCTTATCTCAAAGATCGCCCGCTGAGTTTGCTCCGCTGCCCCGAGGGCCAGGCCAAGACCTGCTTCTTCCAAAAGCATGCGGCAGTGGGAACGCCCGATGCGCTGCGGCGGATCGAAATCGAAGAAAAGAATGGCCTCGAAACTTATCTCATCGCCGATGATCTGCAAGGGCTGCTGTCGCTGGCGCAGATGGGAGTGCTGGAGATTCATCTCTGGGGCTCGCGTGGCGATCGCGTCGAACGGCCCGATTGGCTGATATTCGATCTCGATCCTGCTCCCGAGGTGGAATGGAAAGAAGTGGTTGCCGCGGCTCACATGCTGCACGAGCTGCTGAGCCAGGTGAAACTGCGGACGTTCCCCAAAGTCACCGGCGGCAAGGGAGTGCATCTGGTCGCGCCACTGTCGCCGCGCCGCGCGGATTGGTCCATGGTCAAAAGCTTCGGCCAGCGCTTTGCCCAGACTTTGGCCGAGCAATATCCCGACCGGTTTATCGCCAAGATGTCAAAGGCCGCGCGGAAGGGAAAGATTTTCATCGACTACCTGCGCAACGATCGCGGCTCCACGGCAATTGCCCCCTATTCGACGCGGGCCAAGTCGACCGCGACCGTCGCCACGCCGCTTACGTGGGATGAACTGACGCCCAGATCCAAGCCCGAGGATTGGACGACCGAAACGGTGCTCGAGCGCTTGCAGTCGCTGAAGCGCGATCCGTGGGAAGACTTCTTCGAAGTGCAGCAAACACTGCCGAAGTCGTTCAAATAGCGATACTCGCGCTAACTCGCGCCGGCCTTCAAGCAGTGGCGATTCGCCATGGAAATGCCGCTGATGATCGAGCCGATGATGCCGACGTAGCCCTGGTCGGTGCCGCAGAGAAACAGATTCTTCAGATGCGTTTGGCCGTCCAGCCGTTTCTCCGGCGCGCCATACACCGCGCCATTATCATGCCACGTAAAACGGCGGATCGTCGTGGGCGTGAACATGTCTGTATCGACGACGTAGTTGCGGAAGTCGGGCACGAAACGCACTGCCGACGCGACGACTTGGTCGTAACCGCGGAGTTTTTCGAGCATGTATTTGTCCGGCGGCAGCTCCTGCCACAAATCGAAATCGGCGAGCGCCGTGATGCGAATCATATTGTCCGGCAGCTCGCCTTCGTCCGGAGTGTAGCGAAAGTTGTTCGGCGAGCAGATCACACCCGTTCGCGGATCGATCAGCCGGTCGCGCGGCCGATGCCAATGAAACTGCGGCGAGTCGTTGAAAAAGACGATCGTCCGGTCGTAACCCATTTCCTTGGGGGGCCGATCGAGAATCGACACAGTTTCGACAAACGACAGCTGACCGGCGCGGGACGGTTCAACAGCCGACAAGTCGTCGCACAGCCGCAGCGTTTCGACCACGCCGGCGGATGAGAGAATGACGCGGGCCTGCAACTCCTGGCCGTTATCGAGCACCACGCCGGCAGCGCGATCCGCTTCGACGTGGATTTTTTGGACGCCGCTGCGCAGCTTCAGCTCGCCCCCCAGCTCACGAAATTTGCGCACGAGATTTTTCAGAATCAGTCGCACGCCGCGAAACGGCCTCGCCATCCCTTCCAGAAAGATCGCGCGAAACATGATGCTGAACTGGCCCCAGTCCATATCGTCCTCGCGGGCATTTCCGTACCACATCAGCGGGCAGAGCAGCATCTCGATCAGCAGCGGATCGCTGATGGTCTCATTCAGAATCTGCCGCGACGACAGCGTGAACATCTCCGCGTTCAGATCGTCGTAACCGGCCACCTTGTCGAGCAGCCGCTGGAAATTGTCGCGCTGCTGTGGGAATAGCCGCTCAACTTCGCTCTGAAAATACTTAGGGTCGTTGTTGAACTTGAGCTCAAGGCCCGGGAACGCGATCGCCGAGCCAATCTGCGGCGCGAGAGCCAGATCATCCCAAGCCATTCGCAACTGCCGCAGCAGCACGGCCAGCGGGCCCTTCTTCGCCCCCTTTGGCGTGAAGTTCGTCACCGCATGCAAGCCGACATCGAAATCACGGCCACGCAAACGGTAGAACGAATTCAGCCCGCCGATGGTGTTGTGCCGCTCGCAGATGCAGACCTTCTGGTCGAAATACGCCAGGCGAATCCCCGCGGCCAGCCCCGACATGCCCGCGCCGATGATCAGGGTATCGTAGGTGGACATCGACAGTCGACGAAATGTGAGTGTAGAAGGATTTCCACCATTCTACTCACTGTTGACTCGGCCGTGCGCGCCGCAGCCCGCATCACTTACGTCGGCAGCGTCAGCTCCCGGCCTTCCACGTCGCGCAATTCCATTTCCAGATGCTCCGGAAAGACCGTCGACGAGCTGAGAATCTGCACCACCATGTTGGAGTCGTCTTCCAGTCGCATGATCTCCCGCCGCTTTTTGTTGTTCAGATAAGCGGCGACTGACTCCGCCACTTTCACACTCACGCGAGCGATCTTGGGCTGCTGGCTGGCCAGCATGATCAGCCGCACCACTTCGATGGCCATGCTCTCGGGCGTTTTCACGACGCCGCGGCCGGTGCAGCACGGACAATCGGTATAGACGCTGGTTTTGAGGCTCGGCCGGATCCGCTGCCGGGTCATTTCGATCAAGCCGAACGGGCTGGTTCGGAGAATCTTCGTGCGGGCGCGATCGCGGCGCATGGCATCGCGCAGAGCCCGCTCCACGCCGCGGCGATGTTTTTCCCGCCGCATGTCGATGAAGTCATTCACCACGACGCCGCCCAAATCGCGGAGCCGCAGCTGCCGGGCGATTTCTTTCGCCGCGGAGACATTTAGCTTGAAGGCGCTCGTTTCCGCATCATCGCCCGTGCGGAAGTTGCCGCTGTTGACGTCGATGGCCACGAGAGCTTCGGTCTGATCGATTACGATCGAGCCGCCGCCGCGGAGCGGCACTTTCCGCTTGTGAATGCCCGCGATTTCTTCATCGAGCTTGTACTTGTGGAACAGCGGCTCGCGACCATCATAGTGATGCAGGCGGTTCACGTGCCGCGGCATCACGAGTTGCAGAAATTCCTTGGCCCGCTCATAGGCATCAGCCTGGTCGATGTAGATCGAATCGATGTCGGACGTGAAGATGTCGCGGATCGTGCGGATGATCATGTCGCTTTCTTCGTAGATCACGCCGGGCCCGTTCGTCTTTTTCAGCCGGCGGACGATCACCTTCCACAGCCGCAACAAGTAGGCCATGTCGCGCGACAGCTCCTTCTTGGCCCGATCCTGCCCAGCAGTGCGGACGATGAAGCCAAGTCCTTTCGGCGGATTGAGCTCGAGCAGCGTATCGCGCAGCTGGCGGCGGAGCTGGTCGTCTTCGATCTTCCGCGAAACACCCACGCGACCCAGCGCTGGCATGAGCACCAGGTAACGGCCGGGAATGCTGATATAGGTCGACAGCGTCGGCCCTTTGGTGCCGATGCCTTCCTTGATGACTTGCACGAGAACTTCGTCGCCGCGGCGGAAGATTTCCTGAATCGGCGGCTTGATCCGCGGACGTCCGCCGCGCGGCGGGCGGCGCTGCCGCTGCTGGCGCTGTTGCGGCCGGCGCTCACCGCCGTCGTCGCCTTCGCCTTCTTCATCACCGCCGTTCTCATCGTCGCCCGTATCGATGTCGGCATTGCGGCCGCCCATCATCGCTTCGGCCGGATCAAAGCCGCCCTGGCGGAAGTACTGCGCTTCGACATCGCTGATGTGCAGAAAGCCGTTGCGGCCGACGCCGAAGTCGACGAACGCCGCTTGAATGCTCGGCTCCAGATTGACGATCCGGCCGCGGTAGATATTGCCGACATAGTTGTCGGCACTGGCCCGCTCGATATACAGCTCTTCCAGTTGGCCATCTTCAACGATGGCGATGCGGCACTCCTCGGGCTGCGAGACATTGACCAACATTTCGCTCTTCATACTCTCGAATTCTCTCTTGACTTGGGGGCCCGCCCTGGCGTGCTGGCGGCCGCAGCGTGGATCGCTGCCGGCTCGCTGAGTGAAAATGAAATGCAGCGCACGGCCGGTGGTGAGCTTCGCAGTGAGCGATTGTCGGGTCGCTTGTCGATGCGAAACGTCCCGTCGAATTTGCGGTCACAGCAGTAATCTGTGTACTCGCGGCAAAGACTCGGGAGAGGTGGCGGCGCCGCAGGTGGTTCTCGCCCGAGCCGCGGGGCTCGCCACGATCACCGTCAGGGCTTGGAACAAACAAATACGCAACGTGTACGGATGCCCGCGCGCGGGCCTCGGTGACCAGAAGTCCCGCAGCCGATGAGTCCAGGCCGCTGCGCGAAAGCATCGCGCGCAGCTGATCCCCTTGCAAAACAGGTTGCGCGCAAGCCGCCACACAGGTGGGGGCGAGCAGCGAAACGGGCAAGGATGGCAACATCGTGAGTGCAGAACGAGAAGATCACTGAGAGTTTCGGCAGGAGTGCGTACTCACAGCAAAATCCCTGCGCGATTGCAGAATTATCTGCGTACCCGCAGCGACAAACTGCCAGCCGAAACTATGAGGAGACATTATGCCGGAAAGGCGACCCGTTCGCGACTCCAAATGCCCCCGGGAGCGGATTTTTAGAGAAAGTGCATCAATCGCCAGAGATCAACTTGCTTTTGAGCTTTGACCTAGAGATTTGCGCGGCGGGCCAGTGCGCTGGCATATTCGCTCCGCGCTTCGCCATTGAGCAGTCGTTTGCGGGCTGCGCACCAGCGCGCAAGCGTTTCGACGTCGAGCATGATCCGATGGGCGTGCTGTCCCTGATCGTGTAATTGCCGTTCGAGTTTTCGCGCGCCCTCGAGCCACTTCTCATACGTGGGATCGAGTTGCTCGGCATCGTCGGCGATGGCTTTCAGTTTTTGCCATTCGGCCGCGTCGAACCAGGCGATGGCGATGCACGCCGAATGATCGTGATGATGATGGGCCATGGGTGTTCCTTTTCCATCATCCTAACGCCGGCGTGATACTTCGTCAGCGGCCTATTTCTTCGCAGGTTGCGCAGACAACTGAAAGTCGCTTGCCTTTAACTCCGCCGGAAACTCCTTTGGCTGCGGCAACCTGGTCGTCCAGAGTACGCTTTGCGCGACGAGCTTTTGATACTCGGGCCGTTCCCAATTGGCGTGAAAATGCAGGCCAGAAAACCCAAACGAGCGGCCGCCGTCCTTGCGATCCCAAGCCCATGCGACCATTTCCTCACGGTCTTCGATGCGGGCGGTGAGGAGCGCTTTCAGCTCCTGATTGGGATCACGCTTCAGCGCGTAGTAGAACTCGTCCTTGATCGTGAATGGCTGCAAACCTGCCGTCGCCCCGTGATCGCTGGCCGGGCTGCACTTCGTTTCGAGCACTTTGTATTTGCGATCGGGGCCGCCATGGCACGCTCCGAACAGCTGCACGAAAACGTCAATGTTGGCCTCGTCGCGCGTTCCCATGCCCCAGTGCAGCACCGACAAACCACCCTTCCGTTCGGCCAGGCGGCGGAAAGCATTCCGCCGGGCTGGATCACCATTCACCCACTTCGCTCCTTCGGAAACAAACAGCACGCAGTGATCGGCCTTATCGAGCACGGCAGGACCGCCGCTCCAATCGCCGTCAGCGCGGACTTGCGTGATCTGCAGCTCGGGCACGTCGCGCAGCAGCCTGGCTAGAATCTGCTGGCCGGCGACGTATTCGTGCGTTGAGACAGGATGGCCATCGGGTCCTTGGGAAAGAAGGAGCAGGCGTTGGGGCTCGGCGGCGTTGAGGGTTGTAAGGACATTGGCAAAGAGTATTGCAACAAAGGTGCGAACCAACATTTCGAGGCTCCAACGAAGGATTGATTTCGAGGTCTCATTCTAGTGGATGGCGATTGATCGCTGTTCCCATGAGCCGCTGGGCGCTAGCCCACGGTTCTGTTGCGGGGAACCGTTTAAAACCGCAGGCTAGCGCCTGGCGGCTAATTGCGAACCCTGAGTACTTCTTTCCATCTGGAGCGTTCCAGTCGTAATACCTGTGCGCCGGCGCGCAAGTCATTTGTCAGCCGCGGGCCGGGTAGTCTAAGATGATTCCTGCTGGGGCGGCATCTCTGCTTTTCTGCACAGCAAAAAACACTCGGAACAGATACGCAAGGAAATCGTGGTATGTCCCATTGCCGCTGGACTTTAGGACTGATCGCTGGTTGCACGCTGCTGGTCGCTGGCTGGGTCAGCCAGGCTCAGGCCTCCCCCACGGCGGAGCAGCGGGCCGAGATCGGCGCGATTTCCACCCTGATGACGAAGGCGGCCAACCTCTTTACGAACAGCAAATTCAAAGAGTCCGGCGAGGCAGTCAAAGAAGTGCAGCAGCGAATCGAAAAGCTGGCCGCCTCGGGCGATGAGCAGGTCATCGCCCAGCTCGGCGCCATCCACAAACGGCTGACGAATGCCCATGCTCTGCTGGAGCTGGAAGGCGTTGCGCTCCCCGAGCTGAAACCTCTCACCGCCGCCGCGCCAATGCCCAAGCCCGATCCTAAAGGGCCGCTGGGCACTGCCCCAGCCGCGACCGTTCCCGGTGAAGTGAGCTTTACCAAACAGGTCGTGCCCATCCTCACGGCCCGCTGCGGCGGCTGCCACGTGAACAAAGCCAGCGGCATGTTCTCGATGGCCACCTATGCAGCCCTGATGAAGGGTCCGCCCGCCGGCCTCGTCATTTTCAAGGGCGACGGCAAGGGGAGCGTGCTGATGGAAAAAATCGACGACGCCGAAATGCCGCCGAACGGCAACAAGCTGCCCGTCGCCGAAATCGAAGTGCTGCGAAAGTGGATCAACGAAGGCGCGAAATTCGACGGCCCCGATCCGGCCGCCAACATCACCGCGCTGGCCACGGCGGGCGCTCCGGCGCCGATGCCGAATGCGCCGCCCATGGTGCAGATCGCCACGGGCAAGGAAACCGTCAGCTTCAGCAAGGACATAGCTCCCGTCCTCGCCGCCAATTGCACCGGCTGCCACGGCACGAACCGGCCGCGCGAGAACTTCAGCGTAAATACGTTCGAAAGCCTGCTCAAAGGTGGCGACGCTGGCGTGAACATCCTTCCCGGCAAGCCGGGCGATAGCCTGCTGATCAAAAAACTTAAGGGAACCGCCGCTGATGGACAGCGGATGCCGCTCAATCAGCCGGCGCTCTCGGATACCGTGATCGCGAAGTTCGAAAAGTGGATTGAGGAAGGGGCAAAGTTCGACGGCCCCGATGCGAAGCAGCCGGTAGGCGAACTCGCCGCGATTACCAAGGCGCTCAATTCCACGCACGAGCAGTTGAGCCAGGATCGGGCCGCTCTCGCGCTACAGCACTGGGCCCTCACTCTGCCTGGCGATGAACCGGCCCGGCAGGAAACGACCAACTATCTGGTGCTCGGCAACGTCGGCACGAACACGCTCGCCGACATCGGACAGCAGGCTGAAGCCCTCGCGCCAAAAGTCGCCGAGGTTTTCAAAGCCCCTGCCGATCAGCCGCTGGTAAAAGGCCGGCTGTCACTGCTCGTTTTCAAGGATCGCTACGGCTATAGCGAGTTTGGCAAGATGGTCGAGAAGCGAACGCTGCCGCAGCCCTGGCGGGGGCACTTCAAGTTCAGCACGGTCGACGCTTACGCTGCCGTCGTCGTTCCGAAGCCGGGCACGTCGCAGGATTATCCGCTGCAAGGGATGATCCTGCAGCAGCTGGCCGGCACTTACATGGCTTCGCTCGGTAAGGGAGTGCCGCATTGGTTCGCCGAAGGTGCTGGCCGCGTGGTCGCTTCCCGCCTGTCGGCTAACGATCCCCGTGTGAAGGCTTGGGATGAAGCGGTTCCAGCCGTCGTCTCGTCGATGCCCGCCAGCGATTCGTTCCTCGGCGGCAACATGGAAGCCGAAGCCGCCGACGTCGCCGCCTACAGCTATGTGAAGCACCTGATGGGCGATTCCCGCCGCTTCCAGGCGCTGGTTGATGGCCTGCGCAAGGGTGGCGAATTCAACAAGACCTTCAGCGAGGTCTACGGCGGCAGCCCGGCGCAAGTGACGCAGCTTTGGGTCCGCAAAGCGGCCACGTCGAAGCCGACTCTTTCACGAGCGGCTACGCCGAAGAAATAACTCACGGAAATCAATACTCTGCGGGAACCGCTTCATTGCCTCGTGGTGTCGCCAGCGCCCTTAACAGTGATGGCGATGTTTCCTTTGCCATCATCCGCACGTTCCCATCGGCAAAGACCATCATTGCTCCCCCTTTCGACCATGGCCCGCCAAACCCGTTTGGCGATTGATTGACAATTCTCGCGAGCGATGCGGCCGGAAATTATCAGCCTTGGGGAAAGCCGCGGACCGATCGGAATCCGGCGGACGGCCTCACCGGCGAGAATCGTGTTGCTCGCACCATCCGGAATATTTGCGAGCGATCGCTTCGCGGCGCCGCCCATGAGGTGCCGATTGGCGGAATAGTGTGCTTGCGCACGGCCGCGCGCATCCTTGGAATTGTCGCGGGCCACGGCAGGGGATCGATAGGCCTTGAGTTCCTTCTCGAAAGCCTTCCCCTGAGCCGGTTCATCCCAGCGGTGATCGAGCTTGATCTGATCGTACAGCGGCTTCTCTTCGACATACGGCAGAAGCAGCGTCCTCCAGCTGTGCAGCGACCGCCCCTCGGCATCGATCTTCACACCGGGTGGCAGCGAATTCTCTATATCCTCGTAATTCTGCAGACCGAGTCCCATCCATTTCAGACGATGCTGAACAAGGACCCCCTCGTATGAATTCCGACTGCTGCCGAGGATCGCAATCACGACGAGAAATTCGGACACGGTGAACGCGCGGCGTAACAGCTTGATCCTCATGGCTGCACCTCCGCCGTCGCGGCCTGCACAGCCGGCTCCTGGGCCCGCTACTTTCGCACCTTGGCCAGCAAGTCTTCAAACGGCAGTTTCAGCAATTCACCCTGTACGGTCACGGCGAGCGCTTCGTCACCAGCGAACTCAGGCTCATACGCGATGATTCGCTGTGCATCATGCAAGGTCGCGCCGGCAACATATTGATACGATGTGCCGGAAAGCTCCGGTAAGCTCCAGAACGACTCGGCGATTCCGGTTTGGGCCCGGTCTGAGTTGGGAAACTCGCCATCGTGTTTTTCCGCCCATTGCCGCAAGGCATTCCCAAGCCCCATCAATTGGCGGGAACGGCTGGCGATCTGCTGCGCATCAACTTCCTTTGGCTTGGCCGCAAGCGAGCGACTGGTCCAGCCATTTTGTCTACTGGACCCGGCAAATGAAGCATTTGAGATATTCCGTCTCCAGGCACGTCGCCGCGACCGGATGATCCGCGGCAGCGCCGCGCTGCTCGAGGATCTGCAGATCTCGGCCAGATTTTTGGGCAACGCCGCTGAGCATCAAGCGAAAGTCTTCCGGCGAGACAGAGCCGCTGCACGAACAGGTGACCAGAATGCCGCCGGGCGGCAAGAGTGCAACGGCGGACTTGTTTAAGCGATGATAGGCCTGCAGCGCGGCACTCACGCCGCTGCGGCTGCGCGAAAATTTCGGCGGATCGAGCACGATGGCATCGAAGGTTTGACTCGCTTCGGCCAGGCGCTCGAGCGTTTGAAAGCCATCGCTCACTTCAAACTTCACATTCAGGCCATTCAGTTCCGCGTTGCGCTGTGCCTGCGTGATCGCCTTCTTGCTGCCGTCGATGCCAGTCACTTCCGCAGCTCCCAGCTTCGCCGCGTTCAGCGCAAAGCCGCCGGTATAGCAGAACAAATCGAGCAGACGTTTTCCTTTCAAATAGCGCGCAGCCGCGACGCGATTGTCGCGCTGATCGAGATAGAATCCCGTCTTCTGCCCGGCAGTCAAATCGACTTCGAACGACAGCTCGTTTTCGCGAATGACAATCGGCGCGCTCGGCAGCTCGCCCCAACTCCGCTCGCCGGCGGCGGGTTCAATTCCTTCGAGCTGCGCGGTCTGCGGATCGCCGCGCAGGACGATGCCGCGCGGTTGCAATTCTTGCTGCAAGATTTCCGCGATCATATCGGCCCGCTGCTGCATGGCGAGCGACGTCGGCTGCACGACGAGGTAATCGCCATAACGATCGATCACCAGGCCGCTCAAGCCATCGGCTTCGCTGAAGACCAGGCGGGTGGCGGAATTCGCCCGCGCAGATGTCTCAACCGGTTCGTAACCCAGTTGCCGCCGCATGGTGATCGCGGCTTCCAGGCGACGGCGGAAAAAGTCGGCATTGAGTTGTTCGGCTTCATTCCAGGTGAACAGGCGGACTCGAATCCGGCTGTTTGCGTTGTAAAATCCGCGAGCGATGAACTTGCCCCGCTCATTGCACAAATCAACGACGCCGCCATCGACTTCCATCAGGTGTTCGCCGGCCAAAGTCAGCGGTTCGACGCGGTCGACGGCGCCGACGAGCACCCAGGGATGCCGGCCATAAAAGGGCAACGCCTTGCGCGGCTTCAAAATGACGCGCGCCACGGGCTGGCCGGTGACGGATGCAAGTTCGGTCGACATGAATGCACTTTACAGTTTGGCAAACGCATCGAGCGCTTGTTCGAGATGATGCGGCTCGAGGGCCGCGGAAACCTGCACCCGCAATCGCGCCTGGCCTTTGGGAACGACTGGAAATCCGAAGCCGATCACCATCACGCCCAGCTCGAGCAGCCGCTGGCTTTTGGCGATCGCTTCGGCTTCGTCGCCGATCATGATCG
>Ga0196963_10001884_pt1 | contig 13316 bp, 16 predicted proteins | sample S1_5metaG_FD_148600 | JGI IMG/M metagenome (GOLD analysis project Ga0196963, IMG submission 148600) | Soil microbial communities from Anza Borrego desert, Southern California, United States - S1_5 | ecosystem: Environmental > Terrestrial > Soil > Desert | place: USA: California | collected... | reverse complement strand
CACTTGTCGCACGCTTCGATCTTTCGAGCGGAGTTGGAAGAGGAAAGCTACCTGGCCTTCTCGTTCCACTGCGTTCGGCGCGAGTGGGGCCACGACATTAGTTCCGGCGTCATTACCCACCGTGAAAGATTGGTGTACTTTGGCGACGTGGAAGACACCTGGGACGACAAGCTGATTCGCGAAGACTTGTTGCGATTGAAGCCCAAGAAGTGAACATCGCCAGTCCTTGAGCGCGAGTCCAAAGTTCCTCACGAACACATGGAGAACGCCATGACAGATCCAGGAATCCCTAAAATCGTTACCCGTGATGAGTGGGAGCAGGCGCGAGCGGAATTGCTGGTCCGCGAGAAAGCGCATACGCACGCCGGCGATGAGCTGGCCGCCGCTCGGCGGCGCCTGCCAATGATGCGGATGGAGCCTGTCACGGTAGAAGGTCCAAGCGGCCCCGTTCCTCTGCAAGATGTGTTCGCAGGGCGACGGATGTTGATCGTGTATCACTTCATGTGGAAGAACGGCCAGCCTCATCACAAACAGTGTGAGGGCTGCACGCACAGCCAGGTGGCGATAAATTCGCAGGTCTGCGCCTATCTGGCCGAGCGCAACGTCACTTACGCCGTGTTCAGCAGTGGCCCATTGAACGAAATCGTCGCCTACCGTGACTTCATGGGATGGACCGCGCCCTGGTACTCCACGACCAATTCCGCGGAGGTGCTGAAAACTCGAAACGGTGGCGATCTTCGCTGTTACCTGCGCGAGGACGACGAAGTGTTCCAAACTTATGAAACGAAGTGGAGGGGGATCGAGGCCATGCTCCCCACGCTGCAGTTGCTCGACCTTACTCCGTTTGGCCGACAGGAAACGTGGGAGGATTCGCCGCCCGGTTGGCCGCAGGTCCAGGCCGGCTCGTGGTGGCGGCGTGACGGCCGGCCTGTGGCGCAGTGGACGCGTACCGATGAAGCGGTCAAATAGTGTCAGTTATCCGCCGCCGGGAACGTGTCTTGGTGTTCAATCGCGGCCTGGCGGGTAAATCGGCCACTGAATCGAAGTAATGTTACCAGATCGTTACGCGACTTCACGGCGCTATCGGATATTCTTAAGAGCACACCCTTTTCTAGCGGAGCCCATGACATGAACCATCTGCGAGCTTGCTTCGGTGCGACGCTCCTCGTTTTGTTCGCTGCTGCAATCTGTGCTGGAAGCGATAAAAGTGCAGAGCGCCTGGATCGCCTCATTCCCGGAAAATACGTCGTCGCATCGATCGATGCGTGGAGTGATCGCGGCAGCGCCATGCTGAATGCGCCAGCTTGGGACCGGGTCCAGGTACGTGACGCCGTCGATAAGTTACTGCTTGTTATTCAATTCAAGGATGGCCGCCAGAGCGAATTCGAGCTGAAGTCCAATCCTTCAGCGAAGAGTTGGAGCACAAAGGAGTTCATCGTGTCGACAAGCCAGTCCACCGATGGCAGCATCCAGCTTCGTTTACATTTCTGCTACCGTGGCTTCGTGCACTTGAATTTCAAGCCTGAAACCGCGGCCTCAGACGCTGTGCGGTGACCGAGACCACCATGTCGAGTCGACATCATTTTGCCAGGCTCGGAACGTAATCCACTCAACCCAGATTATCCAGAAACTTGCCAAAACGAAGCACAGGAGGATCGACAAGCAAGGGCCACCAACACATCAACGCCAGTCCTGGCTCGCCAGGCAGCATCACCATCACTAGGGTGAGGAGGGAATAGCGCACGAGGGGTAATTGTGAAGTTCTGCAACTCAAAAATCTGGACAACGCGTGGTATGCTTCGAGCCGTGCTCCCCGCCCAGGAGGGCCGGTGGTAGACGTCGGACCGTGCCTTTGAAAGGCCGCAAGAGTATTGGCGAAGATGGGAAATGGGCGGTATAGGACTCGAACCTACGACATCCACTTTGTAAGAGTGGCCTGCCTGCGCAACTCGCTTGTTTGACGCATTCTTTTTGGGCAAAGTAACTTGCAAGTTGTCGAATCTGCCCAAGAATTTTGCCCAAGAGTGATGGATGGCCCGAAAGAATCTCGCAGGTACATGGGAAGGCGCGCCAGCATTCCGCTGGAGCCGGCAGGTCAAGGGAGTTCGCTGGCGATTGCTATGTCGCGCCAGGCGGCCGAACGAAGAGAAAGCGGCAACGGGTTGGCTAGGCCTGCCCGAGGGCCAGTGGACCCGCGCAGGGTCGCTGGAGGCCGCAAATGAGTGGTGGGAGCAGAATCTCACGCGCACGTTGATCGACGATCCTGAGCTGCACGAAGATGTCAAGGCGATCGCGGCGATTGTGACTGGCTCTGCTGCGCGGCTGGGGATTTCATCCGGTTCCCCGCTGGCGGCTGCATTGATCGATAACGTCGACGATATCGAACGTGTCCCAACAAAAACAACTCTGCTGCGGCACTGGCGCGATCAATTTTTCTCGCTCAAGAAATCCGATGGCAACCGCGGGCCAGGTCGCTTCGACAATCTCAAGCGCTCGATTGATCGATTCGTTGCGTTCATTGGCGAGAGCGCGGCAGTTGAACGCGTGAAAGAATCGAGGTATCGCGAGTTCTTTGTCCAGGTTTCACAGAGCAGCCACAGCGACTACTACAAGCGGGACACGATTCGCGACGCACGCGCCTTCATTCGCTTTCTTTGGCAGGAGCGGCAGATCGAGGAAATTCGCAATTTGAATTCGCTGACAGTGCGCGTGGTCGATCCCGCCGTACAGCACTTCACTGCGGCAGAGCTCCGATCGATTCTCGCTACTGCCCGCGGGCCGCTGCGCTTGTTCGTTTGGCTTTTTGCAAATTGCGGCATGCGGCAAAAGGACGTCTCCTCACTCAGACACTCGATGTTTGATGGAAAGTACATCACAAGGAAACGCGGCAAGACCCAGGCCCATGCCCGGTCCCCGGAAGTTTCCCACCTGCTTTGGCCCGAAACGCTCGCGATGGTCAGGGAGCATTGCACCAAGGGCGATGGCAGCGAATTAATGTTTCTGCAGCCAAACGGCAAGCCATGGGTGCTCGATGAGGACCTGAATGAGAAGGACCGCAGGCGGCGGGATGATAACTTCGCGGAACTCTGGCGCGACTTCGTTGCCGATAACCCGCAGCGGCTGCCGGCGAAGCATATTCGTGGATCGTCGGCGAATCTGATCGAGGGAAAAAATCAGCTGAGCCTGCAGGTGAAGTTTCTGGCCGACGTTCCGAGTGGCGTGGTTCTGAAGCACTACGTTGATCCACCGCAGGAGCAACTCGATAAGGCAGTGGTGCGTTTGCGACAAGCGCTGAGAACCTGAAATGCGGGACCTAAGTTGTCAAATTGCCTTTGGAGAATTATTGTCCAGTGCTTGTGACAAATTCTGTCAGCAGTGAAATGAATGCATAAAACTGCGCGCGGTTCCTATCTACCCCCCCACGGTTTAGCTATGTTGGCCCTGGTACTTTTGGCAGACCACGGGGCATGGCCGATGACGGTGCAGATCGTAGCAACGGAAGTCGACGGGGATCACAGTTGGGTCGTTGCGCACTGCGAGTGCAGTTTGGACGATGATGGCGATGCGCTCTTGAAGAACGTTGTCGAAATGGTTCGCGAGGCCTACGGTGAACTCAAACTTCGCGACATCATCGAACGGCTAGAGGACGCTGACCCATCCGTGACCGCAAAATTTGATACTCATGCAATTCTTGCAGCCGTTCGCAGGGGAATGCCGAACCCTGCTACAGAGATGGCTACTCAGAAGCCAGCACATCTTACGAACTACCGGTCCGAGCCTTGCGAAGTCATAGCAAAGCATACACTCAAGCTTGCATTCAATATCGAGTTCCCGGTCGCGCCGCAGCGGGGAAAGACGAACCCAAACATGCCAATCCTTGGCTTTGATCACTGGGGCGCGCTAAGAACTGCCAGCGGCAATCACATGCTTGTACTCGTGCAAGTGAAAGGCACGGAAGAGGATGAAAGTCCGCCGCAGGTTTGCAATAAGTTGGTGGAAGAATGCAAAGAAGTGCCAAATCAAGCAGACGTAATTTGCAGGGCTCTGACAATACTTGCGATTGCCCTAGAGGGCACGCGCTGCAAGAGCCAATCTTGAGAATGATGGAGATCTGCGGCAAAGGTGATTTGCCGCCCATCATGGTGGCACCTACAGTGGTTCGCGGCGGAAGTCGAAAAGCAGAAATCGGAGATCTGCGATCGATTCGCGAGGCCGCACATACATTTCCGACGACGGCCAGAGGAGCCGCCGTTTCTCTGGGCGTTTCTCTTGAAGAGTTTGGCGCACGTGTCTTAACAAAAGCGAGGCAAGCATGATCTCCAGTTCGCTTGCAAAGCTGACAGAATCCGCCGAAGTACACGAGGCGATGGTTACCGTTGATTCGCTTCGGATTGCCGAAGAACTCGGTGGCGAACGGACATTGCCTGACGGATGGTCGTTGCCTCGCCTTCGCGTGGCGGCGATGCTTTCAATTGCCGATCTTTTGGATGGGCAGCTTGAAGAGATCGTTAGGGATTCCGCTGATGAGCTACTTCAGTCGAATGACGAAAATCAGATCCCGGTCTTTCGAAAGTGGCTTGCGTACTTGAACAGCGCCAGGTCATCCTCGACGGCGTTGAGCATCGATGACCTTTTGTTTTTCGCAGCAGCCGGCCTTCTTGCAGAGCGGCCTGTGGAAGTTCGCTCCGTTCTCCGGCAGCATCAACTACGCAAAAATCTTGAATCTGCATGCAGTCCGTCGGGCAATGACTGGAAGGCGTTGGTCCGATCAAAAATTACTGCGGCGATCGTCTATTTAGTAATCCAGGAAGATCACCTCGATCTGCAGAAGGCTGCGCAACTCATCGGTGAGATTGCCGATGCACAAGCCAAGTTTGAAGCAGCGTGGTTGAACTCCAAAGCAGATGCGGGACGCGATGCGATTACACTGCTGGGTTACTACCATTTGGCGCAAGCAGTAACGCGGACATCCGAATTCCTTCTCGTTGGATCACTGGAAAAGGATGGACGTGTTGTTCATGACTTTGGCCCCGAGTTAGGGCGACTCTTAGTCAAAAGCGAGGAATACTTTTGAACTATCCAACGATCGAGATTCGATCCTATGGCTCACGGCTGCCGCTGGGGTACTCTGGACGCTGCGAAAGGATTCGATTTGGGTTCAGGGCTTAGGAATCTCGGCGAGCTTGGACAGACTCGTGAAATCACTGGCTGAAGAGGGGAGGGCCAAGCCAGTCTTCAGCCTGCTGCCCTCGCAGCGCGATGCCTTGAGGCAAAATCTACTTGACCCATCGCGAATCGCCGTGATCCTGCAGATGCCAACGAGCGCCGGCAAAACGCTGCTTGCGGAATTCTCGATCGTACAGACATTTGAAGCATACCGCGGCACCACCCGCGTGGTTTACGTAGTCCCGACGCGAGCACTCGCGACTCAGATTCGCCGAACGCTTGCCGAAGATCTAAGTCCGCTTGGAATATCTGTGTCGGCAGCTGGAAGTGCCTTTGAAGAAGATCCGTTCGAACTGAATCTCCTTGAGCAATCCGATGGCGTTGTAGTCGCGACGCCAGAAAAGCTAGACCTGATGCTGAGGGCGCATCCTGAATGGTTTGAATCGCTGCGGTTGATCATTGTTGACGAAGCACACTTGCTAAAGGAAGGTGAGCGAGGCGTCCGCTTAGAGCTTTTGCTCGCCAACATCAGAAGGGAGCGCCCGCGGACGCGACTTCTTCTATTGACTCCGTTCATGGATAACTGCCTGGAGATTGCTTCTTGGCTTGGAGGAACTCGCGGCATTCCAATTGATGTTCACTGGCGACCATCGCGCATTCTATTGGGGTTGGCGCAGATAAATGGCCGCGGCAAGGATCGAGCACTCACGATTGAGTGGAAGGAGCCGCACGATCAAGCTCGAACCCCCAGAAACTTTCGAATGCCCACGAATGTCAAAGCGGACGACGTTTCGTCCGTGGCTGGTAAGGTTGCTTTCCTCGCACAGCAATTCCGGACGGTGGGCACGATTCTGGCGATTTGTGGCAGGTCTCGTGTTGATGCGGAGTCTTTGGCTGCAACAATCTCCGAAAACAGTCCGCTTATTCCTGAAGATGAGCGGACTGCTTCGCTGCGGCTCGCGATTGCCTTTGCCCGAGATGATTACGGCCCTGGCAGCGCCCTTGCCACTTGCTTAGAACACGGCGTCGCCTTTCATCACTCTTCCCTTTCATCGACTTTGCGCTATCTTGTCGAAGACCTTGTTCGGTCCCGAATAGTACGATTCATCGCAGCAACATCGACATTGGCGCAGGGGATGAATTTCCCTGTCTCCTTGATATTGGTGCATTCGTTGGAAAAGCCTTGGGGGAATGGCAGCTTCAGCCCCAGTGAGTTCTGGAACGTTGCTGGCCGGTCAGGCCGAGTCGGCCTAGTGGATCGCGGAATGGTTCTATTCGTTGGTGAATCGCATCGGCGATATCTGGATACTTATTCAACTACGTTAAATGAGAATCTCAAGTCAGCACTCTTCGAAATGCTCAGCAAAGCCAAGAGCTTTGCCGACCTAAAAGAGCTGTACCGGCAAGTTCCTGCGGCGCGACCATTCGTGCAATATCTCGCACATGCAGCTGCATCTGATACGCCCAGTCGCGCGTTAACACATTTAGAGGAACTCCTTCAGGCGAGCCTTGCAAATCGGCAAGCAGTTGATGCGGGCGATAGCCAGACATTGCGCACAATCGCTCGCAATTACTTGAATATGATTTCAGGAAAGCGACGTGGCTATCTAAAAGCCATGGATGAGACGGGCCTGGGTTCATTCAGTTTCGATACACTTTTCGCGAAGATCAAAGATGATCCAGTGCTCAAGGCGGGACCGGCCGAAATCCTCCGTCAAGGACAGGACGGTTTCCGGCAGTTGATCGAAGCTCTTAAGTTTCTTCCTGAACTTTCTTTGGCGATTGGCCATGGCGAAGGCGCGATGAATGTCGGTGCGGTAGCCGAAGTTGTACAGGGATGGGTTGACGGAAAGTCGGTGTTCGAACTTTCGAGCCGATTTCCAGGGGAGGATGAAACTGAACGCACACGAGAAGCTGGCAAATACCTCAATTCAACCGTATCTCAGAATATGTCTTGGGGCGCCCATGCATACTTTCGCAGCTGGCTTATGAACCAGCCAGAGGATGCCGCAGTTGACGCGAATGCTAAGATGCTGCCTGCTTACATTCAATATGGAGTGCACTCTTCAGAAGCGACTGTAGCATCGCTATTGCAGGTGCCGAGGCAGTTTGCAGAAGCTACAGCCGCAGTCTATCGAAAGCAGTTCGGAAATCTGCTCCCCGAGCAGGCGCTGCAGTTCAAATCGTTTTTGGAATCAGCCAAGACCTCAACTTGGGAGGCAATTATCAAGGAGTCGAAATTCGGTTCAGTTGTCAACCCTGATGATTTGCAGGGGGTTTGGCGACAAATGAACGGATTGGCGCGAGAGGCCTAATCTCGAATTCCTGATAAGCGTTGCGAGCCGGCGATACGCTTCGCATTGTTCGCCAATCGCGAAACTCGGCCATGAACTGCCGATACTCTGCCAACTCCCGCTGGCTGGCCGTCCCGCGCTCCACCTTTTCGAAGACGGCCATGATATTCTTCTCGCCTGGCCGGGCGAGCGCTTCTGCGAATCGGATTGCGAATGGAGACGCCATGCAGCGAACGTCGCAGAGAAGTCAGAAACCGGCAAATCGGCGGCTTCGTAGTTCTCTGCCTCAATGGCGTGGCGTAATATGTCGCGATTCCGCCAAAACTGTTGCAAACTCCATACGAGGAGCTTCGAAGGAATGCATCCCCACACCTTTTATTCAACACTCTTTGACCCGGAGAAGGGTAACGAGGTATTCGTGGTCATGAGCTTCGCGCCGGAATTTAACAATTGCTGGCTTCAGATCATCAAGCCTGCGGTTGAGTCTCGCGGATTGATTGCCAACCGAGTCGATTACCGGACTTCTGGCGATTCAATCGTCCAGGATATCATCGATGGAATAGCTCATTCCCAACTGGTACTCGCCGACATCTCCTCATCACCAATGGCCGACCGAAATCGTGTCATCTGGCCCCAGCGAAACGCGAACGTGATGTGGGAAGTCGGCATTGCCCACACAATGCGAACTCCGGACGAAGTGCTGCTGGTTCGAACTGATCACGATGATTCGATCTTCGACTTAACCCAATTTCGCGTCTTTAATTACGATCCGAGGGATGTGCGTGGATCACGGAAGTTTCTGGAGGATAGAATCGACGATCGGATCAAACTGCTTGAGAAGACTCAAGATGTCCTTGTTAAGCGGTGCCTCGATTTACTGGATCCGCATTCACTGGAGTTTTTCTTATTCAAATGCGGTTGGTCGAAGCCCTTTGAGATCCCTTCCGCGGCCTCAGTCAATTCTGTCTCGCGCCTGTTTGAACTTGGTTTGCTGCGTACCTCAAAACTAGACATCTGCCCCTCAAAGAATCCGAACCAGGTGGAGCTTCGAACGCTGGCCGAAGTTACGCCGTTCGGCAACAAGGTTCGTGCCTATACTTTTTCGCAGATGCGCATGACGGAAGAAGCCAAGAAAGCGATACAAGAACGGCAGAATGCGGGTGGTCAGAGTCCGCAGAGCTAAGTCCGGACCACCGATGATGACGAGAAGCAAGCCTGAAATTGGCTACTCGAAGTCTCTCGTTGCCAAGTACAGGCCGGCAAAGCCGAGGTATCCAAAAAGGAAGCCCGCCGCTGGGTTCAAATGCCAGAACAGCGCGATGAGCCCGAAGAGCCCCAGGAAACAGCCCAGAACCATCGACCCCATGTAGATGCCGCCGCGCTCATCTTCGGGCGTCTCCTTCCTATCGAAGTGCATCATCAGGCCTATGGCGATCGACAGCAATGGAATGCTGGCCGCGAATGCGAAGACGGTCAGCAGCAGCGAGTTGCTTAGAACCGAGACTGATGCAAGTTGTACGACAACGACGGTTTCGAGCGCCAGGATCGCGCCAATGATTGCCTTGAGGTTGCTGGGGTCTTTTTCCATTGATGCGCCACTCCATTCTGCGCATTGTTTCTGCGATCTAGGTATCTCTTGTCCAGTATTTCGGCCGCTCGTCTTTCAAATTGGGTTTGTGGTCGACAGCTTTCAGAGCCGGTGAAGCAACTGACGCTAAGTCTTTTAGCGACAAAGGCTTGCCACCCAGCAGAAAGGTAGAAATATTACCCGCCACTTTTCGGGCAATCGGTGTAGCATTCCTTGAGCATCCAAATCTGTACGAATTCAGCAAGTCTGCAGGAAAGGAATCGACTGATGCTACTACTGGATTATTTAGCAACTGGCGAGACGCCGATTTGCTTGGCCGCTGCTGCCGCGCTCATTCCTCCGAAGTCAAGCGGCAGACCGACCAGCAATAGAACCATCGAGCGCTTCATTCGTGAGGGATACGGGCCGCCCAGCACCGAGAAGATTTTCCTGGAAGGCGCGAAAGTTGGTGGCTCATTGGTCACGAGCCGCGAAGCGATGCAGCGGTTCATCCAGAAATGCACGCTCGCAGATCAGCGCCGCCATCAGACGGCGGGAAGCGGCGAATTGATGGAGCCGGCCGGTTCTTCTGCAGTTGCATAAAAAAAGCCCGCGGGTGGAGGCAATCCCCTGCGGGCCACGCCAGTTCACTGCTGAGGAGAGAGTGAACTGACGCGTTTGATCCTAATCCCGAAAATTACAAGAAAGCAAAAAGCCCGCCGGGTGCTGATACACCTTATGCGGGCCAGATTCCACTTCAGAGCACCACCCCTTACGCGGAAGTAGTCGCATGTTAGCACAGCGTCTCAAAATAGCAAAATCGGATCGCGTCGCACGGCCACGTTCCTCCCCGCCCCGCAGGCATGTCTGGGAAACTAGGTCAAGGCTCCTCTAATCCCGTCGGCGCTCAATTCATTCCCGCCGCCTTTCTCTCCTGCGGCCTTTCTTGCTGCGCCAATCGCAGCCGCGCCCGTACGAAACGGGCGAAGTTTTGATCTGGAAGAATCATGTCTGCACTTCTTACCCCGCGCACTTACGCAGATCTTTTGGCCTTGGTGGACGCAAGCCCGCCCATCGTCGCTTCTCCGGAGCAAATCAAAGCAGCCGATGTCGCCCGGCAATCTGCGGCAAGGAGGGACTCTCTCCCAAGGGTCTTGCTGCCCGGCGGCATCACAACGATCACTGACTGTGCTGCCGAACTTGGCAAGCTAATGGCAGCAACCGGCTGCTTCTACGAGCGCGGCGGCGTGGCGGTGCGGTCGATTCGCGATGAGCTTGAGCCGGTGAAGGTTTCCGCCGCTAGGTCGGAATTTGAGACCGTTGCAAGTTTGCGACGCTCGGCCGGCGATGGAGAGGATGCTCCGGCGATCTGCAAGAAGGACGAAGCAGAAGCGATCCTTGCCGCGAAATCGTTTACCGCATCACTCCCCCCGATTGTTGTTCGGTCCCAGTGCCCCCTACTTGTGGAGAGCGGCGGCAACCTGAAAGTGGTTGCTGGATACGATCGAGAATCGGGCGTGCTCGCAATGGGCTGCGAGCCCGAGCAGATGACCATGCAGGAAGCAAAGCACCTGATCTCATTACTGTTGAGGGACTTTGATTTTCCCACCGCCGGCGACTATTCACGCGCAGCCGCTGGCTTCATTTCGCCCGCACTCGTACTGGGCGGCTTGCTCGGCGAGTACCGCGCTCCCGCCGACTATAGCGAGGCCGACAAGAGCCAATCCGGGAAGGGATACAGGGCAAAACTGACCACGGCAATCTACCGACACAGGGCATATACCATTACGCAGCGAGAGCGTGGCGTGGGCTCTCCCCTCTGCTTGAAGATCATCGAGCCATTCAGAACCGGACCGCCAATCCGCACTTGACCTGGCTGCGGGAACTGGCCCTTGCAGTCATTGCGAAAGGTGGCGCGGGATCGTGGTTACGTCCGTACCAACTGCTGCAGTTCGCTATTGAGCGCGGAATTGAGACCAACGGCGTTCCGCTGGACCTGGATGCGGACGATCAAGCGGCCTGGGGCAACGCCCTGCGGGCAATTGGTCGCAAATTGGGCAACGTGATGAAGGAAGATCGAATCGAAATTGATGCAGTGGTGATCGAGCGAAGATTAGGGATCGACGCGAGCGGCCGATCCACGAAGGAGTATGCGTTTTCTCCCGCTTCCCGCAATTCCCCGAATGCGCCCGCAATAGCTCCCGCAATGGAAACAAGCGTTTCCGCAATGCCGCAATCAGTTGTAAACATTAATAAACGCGCGTGCGCGCCCGCACACGCGCCCGCGCAGGAAGGGACTTTTGCAACCCATTGCGGCATTGCGGGCGCATTGCGGGAATGCAAGCACCTCGATCAGTCGACTTGGATTTTGCAAGGCGAGTCTATGGTTTGCGCAGGCTGCGGAAAGTTTATGGGCAGGCCAAGAAAATAATTTTTTCCGCGAATTGGTTTTGTTTTGAGCAAGAGAATTTCTTCTGTGGAGTTTTTTGATGACTAGCGTCCTGATCGAAGTCGGCTCCCGCAGCCTTGCTGTTGAGGGAGAATCGCTTCCTCCCGTTGGCACGCGCTTTACCGTCGATGGCCACCTGACAGATGACGGCGGCGGCGTCACGCTGGAAGTAACTGCACACGAATGGCGGCTTCCGGTTTCAGGCCGCGAAGACGATGTGCTGGAACTAAATGTTTGGGTAAGAACGCGGAAACTGTCGCCGGAAGAGATCAGTTGCCCTACGACGGTGAAGATGATGAAGCCGTACCCATCGCCTGAGGACCGGCCGCAGCAGCAGCATTGGGCCGATGGGAAATTCCCTGATAACTAAAACCCGCTTTGCTGAAAATACTATGGGCATGCTATTCCTGACTCATGCCCCGCAACATGAGCATTTCCGACACGCCGGTCATTCGCACCCAGGGCGATACCCTCTTTCCCACCCAGGGCATCGTCCGAATCGATGGCAACCAGCTTGACTTACTCGCGCTCGGCATCGCTGCCACCCCACAGATCGTTGATCAAGACGATCCCGAGAATGTCATCGAAAGCGGCGATGCCGGCGTAACAATTCAGCCGAGCCACACATTCACGGTAGTTGTCGACAGCAACCGGGTGACGCGAGTTGCCCACACCGTCAAGGAATGTGACCAGGTTGAATTAGCCGGCACCGGCACACTTCCCGCCGGCCTAATCACAGGGCAACGCTATTTCGTCGTTAATCCCAAAACGAACTCGTTCCAACTCTCCCTGGAGCCAGACGGCTTGCCGGTAGTTATCGAAGGCACCGGGACCGGTGTGCATTCATTCATGATCCCCGGCGAGATTCGCTATGACTTCCAGGCCGCCGATGTCGCCGATGTCGGAGAGTACTGGTTTCATTTCCTGCTGGCGCGCGATGGTGAAACCCAGCACGTCACGTTTCCCCTGCACGTTGTTGACTAAAGGTACTCCTGGCGCGTTGGAATCCGAATATTCGTTACCAACAGCGTGGGGGTGGGGCACACAGTTCGTTCAAGCCGCCCTTGCCAATTCAAGGGCGGCACTTGCCTAGACTTGCTTAGTGGCCCTTTCCGAGAAAGAATGCCAGTGCAAGATAAACGGCTGCGCTTGCAAAATGCAGAGCAGCCAACAGCCCGTACAGAATAGACATGACTCACTTCTCCCAAGGGGTGACGATTGACCGCCAGCCGCAGCCTCTAACTGCGGCTGGCTCTTTTTTTGGACTAACACAATTAACCAGGCACATCCGGGGAAGTCAAAAAAGCGATTCTAAGTCGTGTAGATGTTTCCAGTTACGGTCAATCGACCGGGGCCCTAATTCGTGTTTTTTTCACAAAGTCCGGGCGCACAATCGCAAGCCTTCAATCGGACGGAACTTGCGCGTCGGTAGTGAATCTTTTCACGAGCCTGTTTTGCGCCAATTTGTGCGACTCAGAGGTCGTTTTTGCCTTTGAAAAACGCCACAGTGTGCGCTGCGAGTGGAGCAAAAAAAAACACTTGGTCTCCCGAATTAGCCGAGGAAAAATACCAGGTGTCCACGACGGTGAAGATGGGGTGAGTTAATTGGCCGATTTGACACAATCCTAAGTGAATTAATAAGTTGCATTCGCTGGCACAGTTTGCTCCAGCGAACTCCTTGTTAATCATGACTATGACCGGAACCGCGCTGGCCGATACAGGCCATTTGCCATCGCCCGCGGAACAAAGAACCCCGGCACGCAAGAAGCGAACGGCGGACGTCGGCGCTAACAGCCGGATGCGGGAGAAGCGGAAGAATGACCGCATTGTCATCATCCCG
>Ga0196963_10001883_pt1 | contig 13336 bp, 9 predicted proteins | sample S1_5metaG_FD_148600 | JGI IMG/M metagenome (GOLD analysis project Ga0196963, IMG submission 148600) | Soil microbial communities from Anza Borrego desert, Southern California, United States - S1_5 | ecosystem: Environmental > Terrestrial > Soil > Desert | place: USA: California | collected... | reverse complement strand
TTGTGGGCTCTTTCGGCTCGGTGTCGCCTTCCTGCCAGACGAACCCGCGCACCGTCCATTCGGCATCGGCGGTTTTCTTCACTTCAACCCGAAGCTGCGTCCATTTGGCTGTCTTCCATTCGATGGGCGCGGTGCCGAGCAAAGTTTCGCCTTTGTAGAGTTCGACAGCCTTTTTGCCTGGAGCGACGGTGAGCTTGAAGCCAGCAACACCGTTGCACGCGACGGTGAATGTGTTGAAGCGGCGGCCTTTTCCTGTGGTGAAGACGCGCGCGGACGCGGCGATGTTTTCCTTTTCAGTGGGACCGAACAAGAAGCCGAATGTTTCAAGTGGCGCCCCCGGCAATTCGACGAATTTGTTTCCGCCTTCTTCAGCGACGGCGAAGTTGCCGTCGAGCACGAGGAACTCTTCGGGCATCTTGCCAACTTCCGCTTTCGATAAATCGTTCGAGTAACCGGCTCCTTCCGCTGCGAGGGCGGTGGAGGCCGAGAGCGCAAGCGCGAGCCAAATGTGCATCTGCTTCATGTTAGTTGTTCCTTAAAGTTTCCAAAAATGGGCGGCGAAGAGCGACGCGCGCGGCGATCCAGGTCCAAATCAGACCGTTGAGCAGCACAGCGCCTAACGTGAGTCCCAGAGAGCGCCAGGGGAACGCGGAGGCCTGGCTGGAGAGGGCTGGAATGACCGCGACAATGGCTGGAATAATCCCGGCCAGAAGCCCAGCGATGAGGAGTGCGCTGTGCTCTGTGATCGTCATACGGCGAGTTTCTTGCTTATCGAAGCCGACGGCTTGCATGACGGCGAATTCGCCCTGCCGCTCGAGCACGTTGCGAAGGAGGATAATGGCCAGCCCCGCGCTGCCGAGGATTAGCCCGAGGCCGCCCAGAAGCTGAAATGTGCTGAGATATGTGTTTTGCACAGCGTTAAAGGCAGCGAGCCGCTCCGGAGCGGACACCAACTCCAGTCCAACATCCGCGAGTGAGCGGTTCAAAGCATTGGCCACGGCCTCTCTTTCGTTAGACGGGACATCGATGAAGAACATTCGATAGCCGCTCTCACCGGGGAATAGGCGAGTGAAATGGTCTTCGGCAATGAGCAAGTTGCCTTGCAGGATCGAATTGGCGACAGCGCCGACGAGTTGGATCTGGAAAGTCTGCCCGCGTTCATCGGTGTAGGGGAGAGTGTCTCCAACTTTTTTGCCCAGGGCCCATTGAATGGATGCTGCGTCGCCAATGGCGGGGATCGCGCCGTTGGCAGCAGGTTGAGAGAGGGAGAGCCAGGGCTCCTCTGAGTTGAAGCCATCCGCGACCTTGCTGAAGGTGAAAGCACCTCGATCGCTGAGACGAGCGGGATTCACTCCGACGAGGCGCGGTCGCTGGGCGCGGTTCAGGTTGAGGCAGCTCGCATCGTCGCCTGGGCGGACGCGCAGTTGAACAATCTGGGCATTGGTAAACGTGCGGGCGTTCAGGCCGTAAAAGTCGCGGCCATCAGCGGAGTTGAGATCGTGAACGACAGGGATGGAGCTTTCTCCGAGGAAAGCAAACCCGCCGGTGCCTGAAGACCGCTTGTCAGCGTCTTGAGTTGAGTCCAGCCGGAACACGCCGATGGACGCAATGACGAAGGCGCCAGAGGCGAGCAAGCCGATGCTGGTAAGGCTTCGTTTGGGTCTGCGCGAAATGTTGCGAAACCCAAGGCGCAGCAGATCGAGTTGGGAAACGCTTTTGCCGGAACTAACCAGAAATCCTCGGCTAATGAGCAGGGCGGCTACAAGCAGCAGGGCGCCAATTCCAAAGAAGGCAGGGCCGTTGGCCTCATCCCGCGCGAAGGACCAGATAGCCACAGCGATGGCGCTTACGGCAATCACGGCGCCAACCACCAGCCAGCGCTTGCCTGTGCCTGGCTTCGCGGCGGCGCTCACTTCCGGTGAGCTTTCGTCCAGAAGCTGGCGGGCGGATTGGCGGCCCTGTTTGCGGAGTGTAAGCCAAAGCGCGGCAACCGCGGCAAATAAACCGCTGAGCGCGCCGATGGCGATGGTGAGTGGGTTGGCGTGAAACTCGAGGATGGTTGAAGACCCAATGGCGTCACTCCAGATCGTGCGCAGGCCGTGAAGCATGGCGCGCGCGTAAAGCATCCCGAGAATAGCGCCGGTGGCAGCGCCCAGTGCAGCCAATGCGAACCCTTCTCCGAGGAGCACGCGGCGAACCTGTTTTGGCTCATAGCCAAGAGCGAGGAAGAGACCCACCTCCTTCGACCTTTGCTCAAGGCCGAGTTGAAACAGAAGCCCCATGAGCATGAGCGCGGTGAGAATCAGGAAGAAGCTGAACCCGAGGAAAAGCTGGCCGAAGTCCTGGGCCTGGTCGCTGGCGGCGAGCGCTTGCTGGCGGACTGGCTCCACTCGCAAGCCGACTTCCGGAGGGCTGAATTGCTGGCGGAGAGCTGACCAAAGACCGTCTTCGGTTTGGCTGTCGGCAAACCGCACAGCTGTGAGGCTTCCAAAGCGGTTCCCCCACATCGCCTGACCTTTAGCCAGAGAGACAAAGGCCTTTGGAGTTCCGCGATAGGTGTCCCAATACTTTTCGTCCTTATCGCGGATGCGGTCTGTCTGGATGGCAAAGCCGGTGTCCCAATCGCGGCAGTTATCGGCGTCGGTCATGCCTGGGAAGTCAGGCATTAGAGTCGGATCCGCTGTGGGGCCGGTCATGGGAAGGATTCCCCGAATAGTGAAGGAATTCGTCGCTTCGACGAGCGAACGCATGGGGCCGACCACGTAATACTTTAGCGTGAGTGTGTCCCCAACTTGCACGTGGAGATCATCGGCGAGCCATTGGTTCACCAGGATCTCATCATCTTTCAGCAGGATAGGGAGCAGGGGAGGCTCCGCGGCCGTGACCATAGAGTACGGAGTGGCGTTCGTGCCGTGGCGCAGTTCGTTGACCAGGTAGGTAATCAAGCGCGAATTCGGCTGGCCCAGCTTGTGCACAGCGTCAGCGACGGGTTCTTCGATGAAGACGCGGGGGCTGCGAAGCTCAACTGACTGGGTGTTTGTGGGGCGATGAATGTGGAGCTGCGCGTCGAGGGGCTGCCAGACCTGCGCGATCGCTTGCTCCAGAGGCTTGGGATCGGTTAGGCCGCTGGAAAGGATGAGGTTTACGCGATTGGTAAGGCCTAAACGGCGTTGAAGCTCCGTCAAGGAAACGAACGCGTTGAGCGGCGGCAATTGGCTAGCTTGAAGTGAGAAGCGGCCGAAACGCACATCCTCGCCGACACCTTTGACGGTGAGGCGCAGGGCAATGGAGGTGTCCTCGGTTGGGGACAGCGGCGCATCCTGCGAGAGTTGGGTGGGTTTGCGGATGCGGAGCGTGATTGAGTCGCCTGGACGGACTTTTAGTTGGCGAGCGAGCGCATTGTTCAGGTGAACTTCATCCGCAGCAATCACGGGAAATCCGGGGTGGCCAGCCATGGGCCAGAAGTCCTGAGAGACACCGAGCACTTGAACCTGGTTGGCGCGGGCTTGAGACTCCGAAGCGGTGGCAGTCCCCGGCATTTGGAGGAGGCCAACAGCTTCGCTCTTGGTGGCCGCGGCGAGTTCGCTCGCTAGTTCTGCGCGCACCAGGCGGTCACCCAATGGAAGGGCGAACTCAGTCTTGCCAAGACGCTGGAGGGCAATGCTGCGCAAGCTTCCGCGAACGGAATCTCCGACGATGAGGGCGCCGACGAGGACCGCGCAGGCGAGAGTGGCGCCGAGGTAAGCGCCTAAGTGGGAGCGCCAGTGCGCGGAGAGACTTCGCAGAACGAGCGTCCAAAAATTCATAAGAGGGGCGGGGTGTATGGATCGGTGGCTGGCTCAGCATAAGGCTCGACCAAGAAATGATTTCCGACGAGGCGAACGTGGTGCAGTTCATCAAAACCTTCGGACAGAAGGGGACGTTGCAGGCGCTTGAGTGTGCCGAAGAACCCTGCGCGGGGCACTTTGGCTTTCCCTTCGCGGGCTTCGTTGCGCTTCAGGCAGTCATCCACCATAGGTTCAAAGAAATAACCGATCACGCGGTAATTGGCCTCCCTGGCCGGGCGAATGTAATCCTGCCTCCCGGCAGCCGTCACATTCGTATTATCGACGACAAAGTCTATTTTGTGTTCGAGGAAGCTGGCAAGCAACTCGCGCTCGCGGGCGCGCGAGTTCAGGGTGTCCAGGTTGAGACGCCGGTGCGTGGCAGCAAAGCGCTGCTCGTAAAACGTGCTTTTGCCCGAGCCTTGGATGCCAATGAGGATGATTGCTTCCATACCGCTCTCTTCAAACGTAGATGATTGCCGAAACGCGATCGCCTGTCCAAAGCCTGAGGCAAAGGGGTTTCCGCGGATCTTTTTCCTGATGAAAATTTCCTGAAACCACGTCAAACTGTTGCCATGGCCAACGTGATTATCCGACCGGACTGGCATATTGCCGACAAGTTCATCACCCCGGAGAAAGCTTACCTGAACCGGCGACTTTTTCTGCGGGGCCTGGGCTTTACGGCTGGCGCTGCCACACTTCTGGGCGCAAGCGCGCCCGGACTTCACGCTGTTGAAATCCCCGGAGCCACTGATCTGAAAAAAGAACTCTACCCAGCAAAGCGCAATCCAGAGTTCGATCCCAAGTGGAAGCTCAGCGACGAAAACGAAGTTTTCACCTACAACAATTTCTACGAATTCTCCACCAGCAAGAACGCTGTGGTGCGCCTGGTTAAAAACTTCACCACGGCCCCGTGGCCGATCGAGATCACGGGCATGATCGAAAACCCACTGAAACTGGACGCTGGCGAACTCGTCTCCATGTTCCCGCTCGAAGAGCGCGTCTATCGCTTCCGTTGCGTGGAAGCCTGGGCCATGATCGTTCCCTGGACGGGCTTCCAACTCAGCAAACTCATTGAAAAGGTGAAGCCTACAGGCGAGGCCAAGTTCGTCAAATTCGTCACGTTCAACAAACCGGAACAAGCGCCGGGCATGGCGGATAAGCGGTACCCCTGGCCTTATACCGAAGGCCTTCGTCTTGACGAGGCCATGCACCCGCTAACCATCGTCGCCACGGGGTTGTATGGCCGTCCGTTGCCCAAGCAAAATGGAGCGCCCGTCCGCATTGTTGTGCCTTGGAAATACGGTTACAAGAGCATCAAATCCATCGTGCGAATCGAGTTCACTGACAAGCAGCCGAAGACCTTGTGGGAAACGATGGCCCCGGACGAGTATCCCTTCGAGTCCAACGTCAACCCCGCCGTCCCGCACCCGCGGTGGTCACAGGCGACGGAGCGCATGATCGACAGCGGCGACCGCGTCCGCACCCAGCCCTACAACGGCTACGCCGCCCAAGTCGCCAAACTCTATCCCAAGTCTTAACTCTGCCTAACACGCTCAGTCGGGCTTTCGGACAGTAGGCCGCGTCACTCGACCGGGTGGCGGCCTGACCTGCTGCGCCCTTCTGTCCTGTCGCTGTGTACTTCGCGTTGGGCCTGGACCCTCTCATTTGAAACGCGACGAAACTGAGCTACTGTGCCAGCAGGGAACGGGAGCTTGATGGGCACGTATCAGAATCCAGTTTACCCGCACTATTTTGCGGATCCATTCGTTTGGGAGCATGAAGGGAAGTATTTCGCGGTGGGCACAGGGCCTGTGACACCCGTTACCCACGCCACAGACAAAGACCTCAAGCCACAAAAGCTCGGCTCCCACCACTTCGCTTTTCCTCTGCTGACATCGAATGACCTTTGCCATTGGGAACTTCACGGCGGCGGCCTCAAGGTTCCCGACTGGGCGGCAACTGGCGAATTTTGGGCGCCTGAAGTCGCTTATGCAGACGGAACCTTCTACATGTACTATTCCGTGGCCACGCGCGGTTTGGAGCACGGCTTGCGTGTTGCTGCTGCCTCACAACCCACCGGGCCGTTTGAGGACGTCGGCCCGTTGCTTTCACCAAAAGCCTACGATTGCCCCTTCGCCATCGACGCTCATCCCTTCCGGGACACGGATGGCCAATGGTATCTGTTTTACTCCACCGATTTCCTGGACGTCTCCCAGGGAAAGCGGGCTGGAACTGGCCTCGTGGTTGAACGCCTGGTGAACATGACTCAACTCGCCGGTGACCGGCAGATCGTCATGCGGGCGAATGCGGATTGGCATCTTTTCAAAGCTCAGCGAGAGATGTACGGCCAGGTTTATGATTGGCACACTCTCGAAGGCCCCTGCGTTCGCAAGCACAACGGTCTCTACTACTGCTTCTACAGTGGCGGCTGCTACGAAGGGCAGGGGTACGGCGTGGATTATGGTGTGGCGGACAACATCATGGGGCCATATTCCAATGAAGGCTGCTCTATGGGCGCTCGCGTGCTGCGCACCGTTCCTGGCAAAGTTCTTGGCCCCGGCCATCATTCCATTGTGCGGGGTCCAGACCGGGAAACGGAGTACATCGTCTACCACGCGTGGGATGTCGGCATGACCGCTCGACGAATGTGCATCGACAAACTTTATTGGACGCCTAACGGTCCTCGGTGCGCAGGCCCAACCTGGACACCTCAACCCACACCCGGTGTCACAGCCGCGCTGCCGGGCTAAGGCTGCTTGGGCGCGGTTTTCCCGAGGAGATGCTTGTCGAACCAATCTGCGAGGATTTTCTGATCATTCAGAATATCCGGCCAGCCGTGCTCCTTACCTGGCCGATTAATCAATTCAGCATCCACTCCCTCGGCCTTTAGTTTCTCGATGAAAACCTCTGCTTGCTGGTAAGGGACGAGTTTATCCGCATCCCCGTGAATGATCAGCACGGGCGCAGTCGATTTGCTGATGAAGTAAATGGGTGAGATCTCTTTGCCATAGGCTTGCCGGCTTTCAGCTGTCTCTGCCCCGGCGCCGAACGCTCCTTTAAAATCCTTCAAAATCCCAACCCCGACCGCATCTTCCCCGGGCTTCCCATAATTCAGGAAATCCGTCGGTGGAAAGTAACAAGCCCCCGCTTGCACAACACTCGACTCGCGATCAATCGGATCCCTCGCTTGCGCTGGCCCTGGTTTGCCTTGGGTGCACAGCGTCAGCGTCAGGTGGCCACCCGCGCTCGCGCCGGTGATGCCGAACTTCTGCGGGTCCACCCCAAACTGCTTTGCGTTATGGCGTGCAAACCTGACCGCGCGATGAATGTCCTCCGTGATTTCATGAATGACGAACCGCGGCTGCGACCCATGCACAACTGCAAACACCGTATAACCACGAGCGAGGAACTCCTTGTAGAACGCTGGATTGATCGCTTCATGCGCCGAGTAAAAGCCGCCGCTAACCATAAACAGAATTGCCGCGCCGTTTTGCTTTTCCGGCGTGAACACATCCAGCGTCAATGCCGTCCCGAACTTCCGCCCATACACCACATCCTCCTTGCGCGTATAGCCTGGGTCAGCGGCAAAAGAGGCGTACGCGAGCAACAACGAAGCGGCCAATGTTAAGAAGGTGCGCATGCATAGACTTTATATTGCTGGGGATGAATTCCAAGCCGCATTGAAGAGCGGCGCGCGGATGCACCGGATTTCCGCCGCTCCTCCTGTTTAGTCTCAGTGAGGTTCGTGCCGCAGGGGCGCTGTCGGAAAGTTAGGGGACCGGCGTTCCTGTGGGGGGCAATCTGGGCAAGCTGGCGGCACTTTGCTCAGCTCCCGAACGTCTAAGCAATCCCGTCCCCCTGCGGATACTCTCTTAGAAGCCTTCTCACAAATACCCAAGCAGCGTCTGCGGGTGTTTTGGCCGGATGCTTCGTTGCTCCTCAGTCGCAGATCCATGCGGATATGCTCCTTCGTCGCGCCTCGCCTCCGACCAAAATCCCTCGCAATCCACTTGCTGGTTATTTATGAGGCGGCTTCTGGTGTCATGGTTGCCTTTCGCAATTGCGGATTAGCCCCCCCTCCGTTAAACCACTCGCATGCGATTTATTGGCAGCGTTTTCGAAAAGCTGCAGCGCCATCCTAAGCGCATTGTTTTTCCGGAGGGAACCGAGCCGCGCGTCCTGCAAGCTGCTCGCCAGTTCTACTCGTTGCGCCTGGGCGCCCCCATTCTTTTGGGAGATCGCACCAAGATCAAAGCCGCGGCCGAACGCCTGAACGTCTCGCTGGAAGGCATCCGCATTATCAATCCTGACCTCAGCGAAGAGCTGGAGAATTTCGCCAAACGGTACGAACTTCTCCGCCGCGTAAAAGGCGTCAAAGAAACCGAGGCGATGGAAACCATGCGTAAGCCGAACTATTTCGGCGCGATGATGGTTGCCATGAACCAGGCCGACGGCCTGGTCTCCGGCGCGAGCGAGGTCTCTGGCGGGGTGCTCCGCCCGTTATTCCAGATCATTAAAGTTGCCCCGCAAGCGACCACAGCCTCGAGTTGCATGATCATGGAGGTGGATGACACCCGCTTCGGCGAGGGTGGGGTGATCTTCATGGCTGACTGCGGTGTCATTCCGGAACCGACCGTTGAGCAACTGGCGGATATCGGCGTTTCAACCGCGGAACTCGCGCGATTGTTGATGGGGATCCGTCCTCGCGTCGCGTTCCTTTCCTATTCGACCAAAGGAAGCGCAACCCATTCTTCGATCATGAAGGTTCAGGCGGCGATGGCCCTTGCTCGGCAGAAAGCCGAGCAGAAGATGCTGGACGCGGATTTTGATGGGGAGCTTCAGGTCGATGCCGCTCTTGTTCCGTCGATCGCTGAACGGAAGCTCCCGGACAGCAAGGTCGCGGGCCGCGCCAATGTTTTGATCTTCCCTGACCTGAATTCAGGCAACATCGCGCACAAGCTCGTGCAGCATGTCGCGCGCGCCAATGCCTATGGCCAAATCCTGCTTGGCCTGGATAAACCTGCCGCCGAACTCTCGCGTGGGTCCAATGCGCATGACGTGCTCGGCGTCGCAGCGATTATTGGTTTGCAATCCATCGCTTACCGCACGCTCTACCCGGATCGTTCAGACGTTCTCCTGGAAATCCTGAAAAACCATCAATGAACGGCGAAACACCCCGGGTGTTCATTGCCGCCACCCGCCAGAACGACGGCAAAACCACGACCTCCCTCGGGCTGCTCGCGGCTCTTCAGCAGTTCCATCCGCGCATTGGCTACATAAAGCCAGTTGGGCAGCGCTTCGTTGAAATCGCCGAGCAGAAGATTGATGAAGACACCGTCCTTATGGACCAGGTCTACAAGTTGAACTGCCCGCTGGTGGACATGAGCCCCATTCCCATCGAGCCCGACTTCACCCGCAAATATTTGCAGGCGGCCAACTACGACACGCTCGTTCGGAAAATCCAGAAAGCTTTCGACCGAGTCGCATGGGAAAAGGACTTCGTCCTCTGCGAGGGCTCCGGCCACGCGGGCGTCGGCTCGGTTTTCGATCTCTCCAATGCGCGTGTGGCTAAGATCCTTGGGTCCAAAGTGATTATCGTCACCGGGGCCGGCATCGGCAAACCGATTGACGAGGTGGCGCTCAATCAAGCGCTTTTTGAAAAGGAAGGGGTGGAGATCATCGGGGTGATCATCAACAAGGTGCTGCCTGACAAGATCGACTCTATTCGTGACATCGTTTCCAAGGGGCTTAAGCGCAAAGGGCTGGAGCTTCTGGGCGTTCTTCCTCACCAACCAATTCTCTCCAAGCCGACCGTCGGCCTCATTTGCGAGGAGTTAAACGCCGAACCGCTCAACAAATCGTGCAAGGCCACCAATCTGGTTCATAACGTGGTTGTGGGCGCCATGGGCGTTCATAATATGATGAACCACTTTCAAAAGGGGACGCTCGTCATCACTCCCGGTGATCGTGAGGACATCATCCTCGCCGCCGCTGCCAGCGTGAGCGGCTCGCGCCCGGGTGAAACCCTGGCGGGCATTGTTCTGACCGGCGACCTTCGGCCCAACCCCAACGTGCTCTCTGTCATTGAGGAAATGCCGTTTCCGGTCCTCCTCGCTAAAGATGACAGCTACGCGGTCGCCTCGACCGTTCACGATGTCATCGTCAAAACGCGCCCGAGCGACACGGACAAAATCGCACTTATCCGGGACATCATCGCGCGCCACGTGGACGTGAAGAAAATCCTCGCCTCGTTGTAATATGGCTCTTCTGGATCATTTAAATTCATCGCTTGCCAATCTGCCCGTTTACCAGCCGGGGCGGCCGATTGAGGAAGTGGCGCGCGAACTGGGGATCAATGCCGCCGACATCATCAAGCTGGCTTCCAACGAGAACCCGCTCGGCCCTTCACGGCTGGCTTTGCAAGCGCTGGAAAAGCAGCTGAGCAACCTTCACCTTTATCCAGACGGGAACGCTTTTTATCTTAAGCGGAAGCTCGCGCAGCATCTGGAAGTCGAGACCGAGAATCTGATCCTCGGGAACGGTTCGAACGAAATCATCGAGTTTCTCGGTCACGCATTGATTCGTCCTGGAGTGGACGTGGTCGTGTCTGAATACTCATTCGCCGTTTACCCGATTGTGACACACCTCTTTGGGGGCAACCTGATCACTGTGCCTGCGAAGAGTTATGGCCATGACCTGAAGGCCATGCGGAAAGCGATCACGCCGAAGACCCGCGTTATCTTTGTCGCTAATCCGAACAACCCCACTGGGACAGTTGCTTCGCGTGGTGACATTGTGGAGTTCGTTAACGAGGCGCCAGAGGATGTGCTCATCGCGATGGACGAAGCGTACATCGACTTCCTCGATCATCCTGTCGATTTCGTCCCGCTCATCCGAGGCAAGCTGAAGCCGAACCTTCTGCTCATGCGCACCTTTTCGAAGATCTATGGGCTTGCCGGGCTTCGTGTTGGTTATGGAATTGCTTCTGCCGAGTCGGTGAAAGCGTTTGAAAAGATTCGCCAGCCTTTCAACCTGAACGCCATGGCGCAAGTCGCCGCGTTGGCAGCGTTGGACGACAACGAGCACCTGCGGCTTACAAAGCGCCTCAATCGTGAGGGGCTGGATTTCTACTCGCTCGCCTTTCGGAAGCTCGGCCTTGAGTTCATTGAATCATGCGCCAACTTCATCATGGTAAAGGTCGGGGATGGCGCAGGCGTGTTCCAGGCCTTGCAAAAAGCGGGGGTCATTGCGCGGCCAATGGCTAGCTACAAGCTTCCCGAATGGATCCGCATCTCCATTGGAACGACCGAGGAAAACAGCCGCTGCCTGGCTGCGCTGACGAAGGCCCTTGAACGCTCCTGAACCTCAGCTTGACATCACGGCGCGTGGCGGCAATTTCAGCATTGATCGTTAAGCTGTGAAACTCACTGATCTCAGAGGCATCCTGCAGTACATCCCGCGCTTTCGGGAGAAGGTTTTCGTGCTGGCCCTTGATGGCGCGATTGTCACCGAGGAGAACTTCGCGAACCTCCTCCTGGATATCGCCGTTCTACGCTCTTTGAACATTCGCGTCGTGCTCGTTCACGGCGCGTCCGCGCAAATCAAAAGTCTGGCAGCGGAGCAGGGGATCACCCCGTCGGATTTGGAAGGCACGGGCGTAACTAACGCGGCAACCTTTCGCGTCGCGCTCACCGCTGCCAACCGCCTGACCCATGAAATTCTTGAGGGTTTAGCCACCAACGATTTGCGAGCTGTCTCGACCAACGCGATTATTGCGCATCCACTCGGGATCCTCCATGCCGTGGATCATCAGTACACAGGCAAGGTCGAGCGGGTGGATGTCGAGATGCTCCAGACGTTGCTCACGCAAGGCATCATCCCCGTGGCTCCTCCTTTGGGCTTTGATGGAGACGGACGGACTTACCGCGTTAATTCTGACAGCGTGGCCGTCTCGCTGGCGGTTGCGCTCAAGGCAGCCAAGCTGATCTTCATCACCACAAGCGACGGAGTGATTCACCAAGGGAAACTGGTGCGCCACATTTTGATGAGTGACCTGGAGTCGCTCATGATGAAAGAGCGGAACGCTTTCAATCCTGAGATCATGTCGAAGGCGATCCACGGCGCGGCTGCGTGCCGGGCCGGGGTGCCGCGCGTCCATATCATCAATGGGCGGGTCGATGAAGGGCTCCTGGCGGAAGTATTCTCAAATGAGGGCATCGGCACTCTCATTTACATGAACGAATACGAGCAGATCCGGCGCGCTCTGAAGAAAGACATACGCGCGATCATGCAAATCACCAAGCCCTCCGTGGCCTCAGAGGAGCTGGTGAAGCGTTCCCGCGCGACTATCGAGAAGAACCTGCAGGATTACTACATTTTCGAGATCGACAGACACCCCGTGGGATGTGTGGCCTTGCACGTTTATCCTGAGCAGAAGAAAGGCGAACTCGCCTTCCTGTTCGTCCGCCCTTCACACGAAAATCAAGGCATTGGTCGGAAATTGATCCAATTCGTGGAAAGCAAAGCCCGTGAGTTGGGATTGGAAGAGTTGATCACGCTTTCAACCCAGGCGTTCACTTATTTCCAATCGAAGGCTGGATTTCAGGAAGGGTCGCCTGACGACCTTCCGCCCGCGCGGCGTGAGAAATATGATGCGAGCGGCCGAAACTCGAAGGTGCTGGTGAAGAAGCTGGCCAAGCCAGTTCCAGCTTTGGTCCCGATCTAATGATCTAATCGCGACGGTTGCGTCGGCGTTGGCTCTCGGCGAGGGCCTGGTGCGCTTCGCGTTTAACACGCGGATCATTGTCCGTTTGGATGATGTGGTTGAGCCACTCCTGGATGCGTGGATCGGCGCAGAAGGAGCTGAGCGCGTCAGCGGCGCGCTCTCGCACCACAGGATTTGCGTCCTGCAGGCCGTTCACCAGCGCGGGCATCACACTCGGGTCATTGATGCCATCAAAGGCATCAAACAGCTTCACGCGCGCCACTGGATCCGTTGAGGTCTGGGCGAGCTGAGCAAGATCCCGAACCAGCTCTGGCGGCGTGGCGTTGGCTTCACGCAACCCTTCCAGGGACATCAAGCGATCATCAAGTGGCAGTTGTGCGTTGGCAGCGCGAGTCTTGAACGCATCCAGCCGTTGAGGCGTCATAGGGCCGTCGGTGAGCGCCTCGCGAGCCTCCTCGCGAACATCCCCATTCGGATCGTTCAGCGCGAGTTCCCATAGCTTGCTCTCCACGGCTGGGTCCGCCGCAAAATCTGCAAGGACATCGGCCAATTCCTCGCGGACCCGTCCGTCTGTCTCAGTGTTCATCATGGCGAGAAGAGGCTGCTTGAGAACCTCGTTGGTCATCCCGTCCATCTGGCCGAGCAACTCGCGTTTGGTGTTTGCGTTTGTGGTTCCCTGAAGCCAGGTGGCAGCCATCGCCACTGCTTCTTCATTGAGCTGGCCGTTGCGCCGCATCAGCCGGAAAGCTGCGAGTCGGTCACGGTCTGAGGCAGCGGGGTCGTA
>Ga0196963_10001882_pt1 | contig 13340 bp, 9 predicted proteins | sample S1_5metaG_FD_148600 | JGI IMG/M metagenome (GOLD analysis project Ga0196963, IMG submission 148600) | Soil microbial communities from Anza Borrego desert, Southern California, United States - S1_5 | ecosystem: Environmental > Terrestrial > Soil > Desert | place: USA: California | collected... | reverse complement strand
CCCGATGGCGGGCCCTATCGGAAGAAGCCCCGCGTCTCGGACCTGTTCGGCGTCTTCGACTGACGGCTCAGCGCGGCGGCGGCAGGTCGCGGCGGTAGCGGCGGTGCAGCGAGGCCAGCGCCGCCGTCTCGCGGTCGAGCCGCACCGCGTCGCGCCATTGCGTCAGCAGGTGGATGGGGCAGGCCACCAGCGCCACGAAGGCGCCCAGCAGGGCCGGGCCGCCGAGCCAAGTGGGCATCGGCAGGGGCGGGCCGAAGGTGAGGGTGCCGCCGACCGCCAGGGCGACCAGCAGCACGATCAGCGTCGCGATCCGCCGGCCCCGCAGCGCCGCCCGCTGCGCGGCGATGGCCCCGACGGCCTGCGGCGCCAGGGTGAGCGTCAGCGTCTGATCGCGGACCTGGGACAGGATGTCTCGTTCGATATGCGCCATGGCGTCCTCCCTCGCCATAGAGCTAGTCGACACCTTGGGCCAGGGCGAGTGAGCGTTGTGGGGCCGCCGGGCCCCGCAAAAGTCACAGCCGCGAATACTGGGATTTTAAAGAATAGCCGCGAACCTGGACGTGGCCGTGGCGGCCGGGACTTGCCGGCGCGCCGCGCTATTCCGGCAGCGTCCGGCCGTAGCGCCGATGCAGCCGCAGCAAGTCGTCCCGCTCGCGCCGCAGGCGCCGGGCGGCGACGGCGCAGCGCACGAGATGGATGCAGCCCGCCAGGCCGGCGGCCGCCGCCGACACGCCGAGCACGGCGGTCACCGCCTCGATCCAGGCCGGGCCGTCGGAGAGCCGCAGTTCCAGCAGGGCGGCCAGCATCAGCGTGGCGCCGGCCAGCCCGGCCATGAGGGCCAGCCAGAACCCCGCCTCGAACCGCAGCTCCGCCTCGGCGGCATCGAGCGCCGCCACCGCCTGGGGCGCGGTGAGAAGCTTCAGGGTGTCGTCGCGGATCGGCCGCAGGGCGGTGTTCTCGGACATGGGGGCAGCCTAGCCCGCGCGGCGCGGAGGGTCTGTGCGCGGCATCACAGGGGGAGGTGGCGTTGGCGGGCACCGGGCCCCTCCCTCTCCCGCAAGGAGAGAGGGGATTGGCAGCAGACATGCTTCCGCCCATAGCACCGGAACCACAGCCGGCGCCCCCTCCCCCCTTGCGGGGGAGGGCCGGGGTGAGGGGTGGGCCCGGTGCCGAAGCCCGGCAGTCTCAAAGCGGAAGCACACCCCTCACCCTCCCGCTGACGCGGGCCCCTCCCTCTCCCACAAGGGGAGAGGGGTATGAAGCGCCGCGCTTGCGTCTGGCGCCCCTTTGCGGAGAACGGCCGGGGGCAGGCCCTACTGCGCGGCCGCGTCCTCGCCGCCCTTGATGCGGTGGGCCAGCGACGCCTGGAGGAAGGCGTCGATGTCGCCGTCCAGCACGGCGCCGGAATTGCCGGTCTCCACCCCGGTGCGCAGATCCTTGACCATCTGGTAGGGCTGCAGCACGTAGCTGCGGATCTGGTGGCCCCAGCCGATGTCGGTCTTGGTCGCCTCGGTGGCCTGGGCGGCCTCCTCGCGCTTGCGCAGCTCGGCCTCGTAGAGGCGGGCCTTCAGCATCTGCATCGCGGTGGCGCGGTTGCGGTGCTGCGAGCGGTCCTGCTGGCAGGCGACGACGATGCCGGTCGGCATATGGGTGATGCGGATCGCCGATTCGGTCTTGTTGACGTGCTGGCCGCCGGCGCCCGAGGCCCGGAAGGTGTCGACCTTTAGGTCCTTGTCGAGGATCTCGATGTCGATGCTCTCGTCGATCACCGGCGAGACATAGACGGCCGAGAAGCTGGTGTGGCGCCGCGCCTGGCTGTCGAAGGGGCTGATGCGCACCAGACGGTGCACGCCCGATTCGGTCTTCAGCCAGCCATAGGCGTTGGTGCCCTTGATCTGGACCGTGGCGGACTTGATGCCCGCCTCCTCGCCCTCGGTCTCGTCCAGCAGCTCGACCTTGTAGCCGTGCTGTTCGGCCCAGCGCATATACATGCGCAGCAGCATGCGGGCCCAGTCCTGGGCCTCGGTGCCGCCGGCGCCGGCATTCACCTCGACATAGCAGTCGTTGCCGTCGGCCTCGCCGGAGAGCAGGCTCTCCAGCTCGCGCTTCTGCGCCTCGTCGCGCAGGGCGGTCAGCGCCGCCTCGGCATCGGCGACGACGGTGCGGTCGTCCTCCATCTCGCCGAGCTCCAGCAGCCCCACCTGGTCGTCCAGCTCGCGCTCGAGCTGGCGGTAGGCGTTGATGCCGGATTCGAGCTTGGTGCGCTCGCGCAGCAGCTTCTGGGCCTGGTCGGGCTTCTCCCAGAGCGCGGGGTCTTCGGACAGGGCGTTCAGTTCGTCGAGGCGGCGTAGGGCGTTATCCCAGTCAAAGATGCCTCCTCAGCAGCGCCAACGACCCTTTGATGTCGTCGACGACCGCCTGGATTTCGGCACGCATGCCAGTGTCTCCGGTCGATCAGGAAAGAAACCAAGGCGGCCTGTTTACGCCGAAGCGCCGCCGCCGGGCAAGACAACAAGGTGGGGGCTGCCCTGCAGCGGGGCAATGCGTCAGCCCCTACGGACGATTATCCGCGCAGCAGGCATTATTTCCTTGTCAAGTTCACGCTCCGCGCCATAGGATATCACACCTATCCGAGGAGACGATGCATGCCGACCGCCGCCCGATCCGCCCGCGCCCGCCCCGTCGTCGCCGCGCCGCCGCCCGACCCGGCCCTGGCGGGCGAGGTGGCGGCGCTGCGGCGGAGCGTGGCGGGGCAGCTCCGGCAGATGGTGGAGGCCGGCAATGTCCGCGTCGTGCTGTGGCTCGCCAAGGAGCTGGGCGTGACGGCGGCGGCGCTGGAGGCCGGGACCGAGGCCGAAGCCGTCGTACCGGCCGCACCGGCCGCGCCGGTTCCGCCATCCGAGGCCGCGCCAGCGGCGGCCGCAGTCATCGCGGCGCCGCGGCCGGCCGCCGGGCCGGTCCCCGGCTGGGATGTCGGCCGCTTCACCGGCTGCCGCCCGGCCCTGCCCGCGCCCGGTGATGTGCAGGCCGCCATCGCCGGGCTGCTGCGGCCGGCGATGGCTCAGTACAGGCCGCCGGTGCCCTGCGTGACCGAGGGCGCCGGGGCGGCGGTGCCGTCCGGCGCCGGGACGGGATTGCCGAAGGCGTCCGTTCCGACATAGCCGGTGCCGTCGACCAGCGGCGCCTCCTCCTCCGCCGGCTCGGTGCCGGGCAGGAAGGGCTCCCAGATGCCGGCCTGGCTGAAGCGCACCGGCCGGCCGGTGGCGGGGTCGACGCGCACCATGCGGACGCCCGAGGGCACGCGGAACGGCACCACCGGCTCGCCCTCCATCGCCTTGGCCATGAAGTCCTTGAACACCGGCACCGCCAGGCTGCCGCCGGTGGCGCGGTCGCCCAGGCTCTTCGGCTGGTCATAGCCCATGTAGAGGCCGACCACGAGGTCGGGGGTGAAGCCGACGAACCAGGTCTCCTTGCTGTCGTTCGTCGTGCCGGTCTTGCCGGCCACCGGCCGGCCGAGGCTCAGCAGCGCCGTGGCGGTGCCGCGCTCCACCACGCCCTCCAGCAGGTGGACGAGCTGGTAGGCGGTGCGGGGATCGGCCACCTGCTCGCGCGTGTCGGGCAGGGCCGGCACGGCGAGGCCGTCGCTCCAGCCCGTGCCGGCGCAGCCCTCGCAGCCCCGGGCGTCGGCGCGCCAGACGGTGCGGCCGTTGCGGTCCTGCACCCGGTCGATGACGTTGGGCACGATGCGCTTGCCGCCGTTCACCACCATGCCGTAGGCGGCGGTCAGGCGCAGCACCGAGGTCTGGCCGGCGCCGAGCGAGTAGGACATCAGCCGGGGCATCTTGTCGAAGATGCCGAAGCGCTCCGCCGTCTCCGCCACCTTGTCGATCCCCGCCGCCTGGGCGAGGCGGACGGTGACGAGGTTGCGCGACTTCTCCAGCGCCACCCGCACGGTGATCTGGCCGAGGAAGTCGTCGGAGAAATTGTCCGGCTCCCATGGCGGCAGGCCGGGGCCCTGGTCGAGCGAGATCGGGCCGTCCTCCACCAGGGTGGAGGGGGTGAAGCCGTTGTCGAGCGCCGTCAGGTAGACGAAGGGCTTGATCGAGGAGCCGGTCTGCCGCATCGCCTGGGTGGCGCGGTTGAATTCGCTGAGCCCGTAGGAGAAGCCGCCGCTGAGCGCCAGCACGCGGCCGGTATGCGGGTCGAGCGCCACCAGCGCGCCCTGGATCTCAGGCACCTGGCGCAGGGTCCACACCGGCTCCGGCTCCGGCTTGCCCTTGGCGGCGGGCGGGGTCACCTGCTCCACCAGCACCACGTCGCCGGGGTCGAGCGCGTCGTCGGGCTTCTTCGGCGCCGGGCCGCCGCGGCCCTCGGCATTCACCCGGCGGGCCCATTTCAGCTCGTCGAAGGGGATGGCGGCGGTGCTGCCGTCGGCGAAGCCGATCTCCGCCGCCTTGGCGTCCAGCTTCAGCACGGCGGCGAGGCGCCAGCCCTCGGCCCCCTTGGGCATCGCCACCTTGGCGAGGTCGGCCTGCCAGGCATCGAGGCTCGAGAGCCGGGCGACCGGCCCGCGATAGCCGAGCCGGCGGTCGAAATTCATCAGCCCGCCGCGCAGGGCGGCGTTGGCGAAGCGCTGCAGCGCCGGATCGACCGAGGTGCGCACCGAAAGCCCGCCCTCGTAGAGCGCCTTCTCGCCCCATTTCTCGATCACCTGGCGCCGCACCTCCTCGGCGAAATAATCGGCGGTCACCACGGCCTCGGGGTCGCGGCGGCGGATCACCAGATCCTCGGCGCGGGCGGCCTCGGCCTGCTCGGGCGTGATGTGGCCGTCCTCGAGCATGCGACCGATCACCCAGTTGCGGCGGCCGATGGCGGCCTCGCGGTGGCGCACCGGGTGGTAGTTGTTCGGCGCCTTGGGCAGGGCGGCGAGATAGGCGGCCTCGCCCACCGTCAGCTCGTCGAGCGACTTGTTGAAGGTGTTGAGCGCCGCCGCCGCCACGCCGTAGCCGAAGCCGAGATTGATCTCGTTCAGATAGAGTTCGAGGATCTTCTCCTTGCCGAACGCCTCCTCCAGCCGCAGCGCGATCAGCGCCTCCTTCAGCTTGCGCTCGATGGAGCGCTCGTTGGTGAGGAGGAAGTTCTTCGCCACCTGCTGGGTGATGGTCGAGGCGCCCACCAGGCGGCGGTCGCGCACCAGGTTCTGCACATTGGTGAGCATCGCCCGCGTCAGGCCGATCGGATCGATGCCCGGATGCTGGTAGAAATGCTGGTCCTCGGCGGACAGAAAGGCGTTCTGCACCAGCTTCGGAATGGCGCCGATGGGGACGTAGATGCGCCGCTCCACCGCGAATTCGGCCAGCAGCCGGCCGTCGCCGGCATGGACGCGGGTGGTGACCGGCGGCTCGTACCTCGCCAGATGGGTGTGGTCCGGCAGGGTGGCGGAGAGCCGGTTGACATAGAGCACCGCCAGCGTGGCCGCGCCGGCGCCGACCGCCAGGACCAAGAGCATCAGGATCTTCAGGATACGCATTCCGCCCCCAAAACCTCAAAGGCCGGGCTTGAGCGGCCCGACCTTGGCGGCGGAGTATACGCCAAGTGTGGCCCCTTTACGACGGCGGGGCGCTTGCGACCTGCGCAAAGTAGCCATCGACCGCGCGCAGGATGGCGCCGGCCAGCACCCGGTGGTGCGCCGATTGGCGCAGCAGCTTCTCGTCCTCCGGGCTCGACAGGTAGCCCATCTCGATCAGCACAGAGGGCACGTCCGGCGCCTTCAGCACGGCGAATCCGGCCGAGCGGTGGGGCTTCTGCAGCATCCGCACCTTGTCGTCCATCACGGTGACGAGCAGGTTGGCGAAGCGCTTGGAGTAGTTCAGCGTCTCCTGCTGCGCCATGTCGATCAGGATGTTCGCCACGTCGTCGCTGGCGGATGTGAGGTCGACGCCGCCGATGGCGTCGGCCCGGTTCTCCTTGGCGGCCAGCGCCGCCGCCTCGTCGTCCGAGGCGTCGCGCGACAGGGTGTAGACGGAGGAGCCGCGCACCCCGGTGCGGCCGATGCTGTCGGCATGGAGCGAGATGAACAGCATCGCCTCGGCCTCGCGGGCGATGCGCACCCGGTCGCGCAGGGCGATGAACACGTCGTCCTCGCGGGTCAGCCGCACCCGGTAGCGGCCGGTCTCCTCGAAGACGCGCTTCATCTCGCGCGCGACCGCCAGCGTGATCTCCTTCTCGTAGATGCCGCTGACGCCGAGGGCGCCGGGATCCTGCCCGCCATGGCCGGGATCGAGGACGATGAGCGGCAGGGCCGGCTTGCGCTGGGCCGGCGCCGGGGCGGCGGGGCGGGCGACGACCGTCTGCACCGCCGGGGCGCCCTTGCCCGGCTCGGCCTTGCCGACCGGCGTCGGCAGGATCGGCGAGGCCGGGGCGACCTGGGTCGGCAGGGGCTTGGCGGTCGGAACCGGCGGCGCCTTGGCGGCGGCCGGGGCCGCCGGAGGTGCGGCGGGCACGGGCACGGGCGCGGCCGGGGGGGCGGCCGGCGCCGCGGTGGGCACGACCGGCGCCGAGGGCTTGGCGGAAGGTTGAGGGGCCGGCTGCGGCGCAGGCTGCGGCGCCGGCTTGGCGACCGCCTGGACGGTCGGCTGGGGCGCTGCCGGCGGCGCGGCCGGCTTCGGGGCCTTGGCGGCGCCCTTCTGGATGTCGAGCACGAAGCGCGGCGGCTTGCCGTCCTGCGGCGGCAGGACGAAGGCGTTCTGCACCACGGCCGGGCCGGCGGTGTCGATCACCACGCGGCTGCCGCCCTCGGCGGGGACGAAGCGGTAGCCGGCGATCAGCCCCCGCCCCTTGCCGGTCGGCTGCTGGGGCTGGGCGAGGCCGGCGAAATCGACGACGACGCGGCCGTCGTCGGTGGTGATGCGGAAGGGCGCGGCCTCGCTCAGCTCGACGACGAAGCGCGTCTTGTCCTCATGCAGGCCGACGCGCACGCTCTGCACCGAGGCGCCGGCGAAAGCATCCGCCGCACCGAGGCTGCACAGCAGCAGCGCGGCCAGGCCGCAGCGCCGCATGAGGGACCATAACCGCGTCATGCTCAAGGTATACCGCCGCCGAATCAACCGCTTCAAGCCGAAAACGGAAGCGGCGCGTTAAAGCGGCCCGATAAGCGGCGGGTGTTGCCGGAAGGGCGCGGTCAGGCGCCCTCCGGCTCGACGGCATCGCCCCAGCCGAGGCGCTCCGCGGCGCGGTAGGCGGCCTTGTCCCGCCGCGGCACGGCCTGCGGCCCGGCGGTGCCGTCGGCCCGGCACAGGTCGAGCGTCACGGCGCCCTTCTCCACCCGCGGCGGGCGCAGGACGCGGGCGGCGACGGCCGGCGACGGCACGCGCGCCGCGGCGAGATAGGCGAATTTCTCGTCCTCGAACGGCGCCGCCGCCCCCTTGGCGAGGCGCTGCAGCCGGCTGCGCTCGACCCGGCGGCTGAAATGGCACCAATCCTCGCCGGTCAGCGGGCAATCGGCCCCGTGCGGGCAGGGCGCGACGAGGCGGGCGCCGAGGTCGAGCAATTGCCGCCGCGCCGCGCGCAGATGGGCGAAGCCGGCGGGCGTGCCCGGCTCGATCAGCACCACGGCGCCGCGCGCCGCCCGCCACAGCGCGGCCACGGTGCGGGCCTGGGCGGCGGGCGACAGCTCGTTCAGCACATAGGCGGCGGTGGCGAGGTCGGCCTCGGGCAGGGCGGCGTCGCCCTCCAGATCGGCCGGCCGCCAATCGGCGGCGGCGAAGGCCGGCGCCGGCCCCGCCGCCGCCAGCGCCGCCCCGATCTCGCGGAAGGCGGGGTTGTTGTCGAGCAGCGTCGCGCCCGCCAGGCCGGGCCAGGCCTCCGCCGCGGCCCACAGCATCGTCCCCGGCCCGGCGCCCAGGTCGAGCAGCGAGGCGGGGGCGAAATCCGGCAGCCGCGCCGCCACCTCCGCCAGCACCGAGGCCGCCGCGGCATAGGTGGCGGGCAGGCGGGCGGCGATGTAGGCCTCGGCATCGGCGGCGCCGCGCACATGCGCCTGCCACGCCGGTCGGGCGGCCCGGCCCCCGCGGTAGCGCCCGGTCAGCGCGGCGGAATCCGCCCGCACCGCGCCCAGGGCGCGGCCGGCGAGCCGGGCTTCGATGGCCTGGCGGAGGGCGGCGGGCAGTTGCATGGCCGGGTTCTAGGGGCCAATCTCCCCCCCGGTCAACGCGACCCGGAGACGCCCCCATGCAAGCCGCCCGGCAGCCGCCGGCCCATCCCGTCCCCGCCGTGCTCGCCGTCGTCTGGCGCGGCGGCCGGGTGCTGCTGGTCCGCCGCGCCAACCCGCCCCATGCCGGCCATTGGGGCTTCCCCGGCGGCCGGCTGGAGCTGGGCGAGACCCTGGCGGCGGCGGCGCTGCGGGAGCTGCGGGAGGAGACCGGGGTGGCGGCGGCGGCGCGCGGCGTCGTCGACGCGCTGGACGCGCTGACGCCCGGCGCCGACGGCGCGCCGGCGTGGCACTACGTGCTGGTGGCGGTCGCCTGCGACTGGAGGGCGGGCGAGCCCCGGGCGGGCGACGACGCGCTGGAGGCCGGCTGGTTCGACCCGGACGCCCTGCCGGCGCCGCTCTGCCCGGACGTGGCGGCGCTGGCGGAGCGGAGCCGCCCCCAGGCGCCCGGCCCGGCCGGGACCGGCGATGCTTAGACGGCGAAGCCCGCGCCGCGGCCACTCATATCGCGTGTTGGCATAATCGGCCGTTGTTTCGCCGCAAGTCCCCGTCTATGGTTCTGGCGCGACATGCCGCCGCCTCGTTTGCCCCACCGGGCAACGGCGACTTCGGCGGTCCGCCGCGGCCAGCGCCCACGCGCGACCGCGGACTTGGAAGGACCTGCCGCCACGGGCGCCGAGAGGCCGGGGGCGAAACAGAACTCGAAGCCGGTCGCGGCCCGTCCGGGCCCGCGCCCCGGCCCGCATGGAACCCGGTCTGGCTGCTGCACCAGCGCCGCTCACACGGGGTTCCGCCGGCGGGTCGCAGGCTTCGCCCATCATTGTAGACGCGCCGCCCGCCGTCGTCGCACCGGTCGGGCCAGGCTGCGCCGGAATTTGAGGACGGTATGGCAAAGCGTATGTTGATCGACGCGACGCAGCCCGAGGAGACCCGGGTCGTCGTGGTCGATGGCACACGTCTCGAGGAGTTCGACTTCGAGACGGCCAGCAAGAAGCAGCTCAAGGGCAACATCTACCTGGCGAAGGTGACGCGGGTGGAGCCGTCCCTCCAGGCGGCCTTCGTCGAATACGGCGGCAACCGCCACGGCTTCCTGGCCTTCTCGGAAATCCACCCCGACTACTACCGCATCCCGGTCGCCGACCGCGAAAGGCTGATGGCCGAGGAGGCCGCCTACGACGCCGAGGCCGAGGAGCGCGCCGAGCGCCCGGCCCGCCAGAACCGCGAGGCGCGGGAGGGCGGCGAGCGCGAGGGGCGCGAAGCCCGGGGCGAGCGCGAGGGCCGCGAGGGTCGGGGCCGCAACCGCCGCCGCGGTCGCGGCCGCGACCGCAGCGGCGCCTCGGAGGCCGCCGAAGCCGCCCAGGCGGCCGACCATGACGACGTGATCGCCGAGGGCAGCAGCGGCGAGGACGCCGTGCCCGAAGGCTACCGGACCGCGGATCACCAGGACGAGACCCAGCAGGGCGACTATCAGCCCGAAGCGGACGCCGATGCGGGCGAGGCCTATGCCGCCCCGTCGGACGGCGCCCCCGCCTCCGACGAGCCGATGGGCGGCGACGAGATCGCCCACGAGGTCGAGAGCGAGAACGGCGCCTCCGTCGTCTCCGAGGTCGTGCACGGCCGCGGCGCCATCGAGCAGATGGAGCCGGCCGGCACGGTCGAGACGCTGGGCGGCGACCTGGAGGACGAGGAGGAGGAAGAGGAGCCGGCCGAGCGCCGCAGCCGCCGCCCGCTCCGCTCCTACAAGATCCAGGAGGTCATCAAGCGCCGCCAGATCCTGCTCATTCAGGTGACGAAGGAGGAGCGCGGCACCAAGGGCGCGGCGCTCACCACCTATCTGTCGCTGGCCGGCCGCTACTGCGTGCTGATGCCCAACACCGGGCGCGGCGGCGGCGTCAGCCGCAAGATCACCAATGTGAAGGACCGCAAGCGCCTGAAGGAGATGATCGACGATCTGGAGGTCCCGGACGGCATGTCGGTCATCCTGCGCACCGCCGGCATGGAGCGCACCAAGCCGGAGATCAAGCGCGACCTCGACTACCTCGTCCGCCTGTGGGACGACATCCGCGAGCAGACCCTGCAATCGACGGCGCCGGCGCTGATCTATGAGGAGGGCAACCTCATCAAGCGCGCCATCCGCGACGTCTACAGCCGCGACATCGAGGAGGTGATGGTCCAGGGCGAGGACGCCTACCGCACCGCCAAGGACTTCATGCGGCTGCTGATGCCGAGCCACGCCAAGCGCGTGCAGCCCTACCGCGACCCGAGCATCCCGCTGTTCCAGCGCTTCCAGGTCGAGACCCAGATCGATGCGATGCACAGTCCGCGCGTCGACCTGAAGTCGGGCGGCTACATCATCATCAACCAGACCGAGGCGCTGGTCGCCATCGACGTCAACTCCGGCCGCGCCACCAAGGAGCGGAACATCGAGGAGACCGCGCTCAAGACCAACCTCGAGGCCTCCGACGAGATCGCCCGCCAGCTCCGCCTGCGCGACCTGGCCGGCCTGATCGTCATCGACTTCATCGACATGGAGGAGCAGCGCAACAACAACGCGGTCGAGCGGCGCCTCAAGGAGGCGATGAAGGACGACCGCGCCCGCATCCAGATCGGCCGCATCTCGCCCTTCGGCCTGCTGGAGCTGTCGCGCCAGCGCCTGCGCCCGAGCCTGATGGAGACCAACTTCCACACCTGCCCGCATTGCCAGGGCATCGGTCTGGTGCGTTCGGTCGAAAGCGCCTCGCTGCATGTGCTGCGCGCCATCGAGGAGGAGGGGCTGAAGCGCCGCGCCGCCGAGATCGCGGTGTTCGTGCCCACCCAGATCGCGCTCTACATCCTGAACGAGAAGCGCGACGCGCTGATGGAGATCGAGCAGCGCTGGCAGTTCCTGGTGCGCATCGCCCAGGACGACACGCTGGTGAACCCGATCTACCGCCTGGAGCGGGTGCGCATGCGCGCGCCGGGCGAGGAGCTGCCGCCGCCGCCGCTCGCCGCCCTGCCCGCCCCGGTGATCGAGCCGGAGGACATGGTCGAGGACGAGGTGGAGGAGGCGGTCGCCGAGACCCGCACCGCCGAGATCCGCACCGCCCGCAGCAGCAGCGACGGTCGACCCGACGCGCGCGGCGAGGGCGACGAGGGCGAACGCCGCGGCAAGCGCCGCCGCCGCCGCCGCAAGCGGCGTCCGGGCGAGGCGCCGATGCTCGACGCCAACGGCCAGGAGATGCCCGAGGAGGGCCCCGAGGACGGTGACGAGTCCGGCGATCCGATCGCCGAGGGCGCGTCCGGCGCCGACGCCATCGAGGCCGACACGGCCGAGGGCGACGATGCGGGCGAGGCCGAGGGCGAGCTGCGCGCCGAGGGCGACGAGGACGACGAGCACCGCAAGCGCCGCCGCGGCCGTCGCGGCGGCCGCCGCCGCGGTCGTCGGCGCGACGAGGAGGGCCAGTCCATGGCCGATGCCGAGCAGCCCTCGGCCGTCGACGCCTACGACGCCGAGATGGCCAACCGCTACGGCGACGGCCAGGCCGCCGCGGCCCCGGTCGAGGCCGCTCCGGCGGTCCAGGCCGAGTCCACGGCCGAGGCGGTCGCCCCGGCGGTCGAGGCCGAAGCGCCGGCCGCCGAGGCGCCTGTCGCGGCGCCGGCCCCGGTCGAGGCCCCGGCTCCGGCCGAAGCGGCCGAGGCCGCCCCCGCCGAGGCGCCGGCCCCTGAGGCCGAGGCCCCGCCGGCCAAGCCGAAGCGCAAGCCTTCGACCCGCAAGAAGAAGGTCGCCCCGGTCGAGGAGGCCCCCGCCGCCGAGACCCCGACCGCCGAGGCGCCGATCGCCGATGCCCCGGCCGAGGCCGCTCCCACGGCGGAGGCGCCGGCTCCGGCCGCCGAGCCGCCGGCAGCCCCCGCCGCGGAGGCCCCGCCGGCCGCCGAGGCGCCGGCCGAGCCGGAGGCCAAGCCCTACGAGGTGGTGAACCCGCCCCCGGCCCAGCCGCGGCGCGGCTACTGGAAGCGCTCGGGGTCGTAAGGCCCGGCGCGGATACGACGAAGGGGCCGACCGCAAGGTCGGCCCCTTTCCGTTTCGGGCCAGCACCGCACTGCGGGAAGCCCCCTCACCCTCCCCGCTCCCCGGATCCCCTCCCTCTCCCGCTGACGCGGGAGAGGGCATTTCGGCCGAGCTGGCGCGGCTGGCGCCCCCTCTCCCGCGTCAGCGGGAGAGGGCCGGGGTGAGGGCCGCGCCCGAAAGGGCGCGGTTGTCGAAGCGGCGCCGCTGCTAGCCGGCCTGCGGCCAAAGCCCTCACCCTCCCCACGGCTGTGCCGCGGGTCCCCTCCCTCTCCCGCTGACGCGGGAGAGGGCATTTTGGACGTGTCGGCGCGGCTGGCGCCCCCTCTCCCGCTTCAGCGGGAGAGGGTCGGGGTGAGGGCCGCGCCCGCAAGGGCGCGGTTGTCGAAGCGGCACCGGCCTTAGCCGGCTGCGCCGGCCCCTCACCCCTCCCACCGCTTGCGCGGCGGGCCCCTCCCCTCTCCCGCTGACGCGGTAGAGGGTGTTTTCGCGCCGGCCGCGCCACTGGCGCCCCCTCTCCCGCGCGAGCGGGAGAGGGTTGGGGTGAGGGCCGCGCCCGGATGGGCGCGGTGGGGTGTCTATTGCGAGCCGCCCAGCATGGTGCGGGCCTCGGCGTTGGAGAGCTGGCCGTAGAGTTCGGTCAGTTCGGTGGCGGCGCGTTCGTCGCCGAGCTGCTGGGCGTCGCGCCAATAGGCGATGGCGCGGGGCACGTCCTTCGGCACGATCTTGCCCTGGGCATAGGCGCGGGCGAGGCGGACGATGGAGGAGCGGTGGCCGCCCTCGGCGGCGCGCCGCCAATAGGCGATGGCGCGCTGATTGTCGGCCGGCACCACCACGCCCTCGGAATAGGCGTTGCCCAGCTCGCCCCAGGCCTTGGGCTCGCCGCCCTCGCCGGCCTTGGTCCAATAGGCGACGGCCTGCGTCGGGTCGCGCGGCACGCCGTTGCCCTCCGCATAGGCGCGGGCCAGGGAGAGGTGGGCCTGGAGGTCGCCCGCCGCCGCCGCGCGCTGCCAGTTCTCGACGGCCAGGCGCTGATCGGCGGGGACGGCGCGGCCCTCGGCATAGAGGTTGCCCAGCTCGCGCCAG
>Ga0196963_10001881_pt1 | contig 13342 bp, 14 predicted proteins | sample S1_5metaG_FD_148600 | JGI IMG/M metagenome (GOLD analysis project Ga0196963, IMG submission 148600) | Soil microbial communities from Anza Borrego desert, Southern California, United States - S1_5 | ecosystem: Environmental > Terrestrial > Soil > Desert | place: USA: California | collected... | reverse complement strand
GTTCATGGGCTGGCTCGGCGCCGAGGCGCTGGCGGCCGGGGCGCTCGGCTCCAACATCTACTTCCTGCTCTGGGTGTTCGGCATCGGGCTCGGCATGGCGACGGCGCCGATCATCGCCCAGGCGGTGGGCGCCAAGCACCGCTACCTGCGCGACAGCCGCCGCACCGTGCGCCAGGGAATGTGGGTGACGCTGACCGTCGCCCTGCCCGGCATGGCGGTGATGTGGCACGGCGAGGCGGTGCTGCTGCGGCTCGGCCAGGACCCGGCCATCGCCGCGCTGGCCCAGGACTACACGCGCGCCCTGGCGCCCGGCCTGCTGCCGGCGATCTGGTTCATCGTGCTGCGCAACTTCGTCGCCGCCTTCGAGCGTCCGCGCTCCGGCCTGGTCGTGCAGATCCTGACCTTCCTGCTCAACGCCGCCCTCGCCTACGCGCTGATCTTCGGCCATTGGGGGGCGCCGGCCTGGGGCCTGCTCGGCGCGGGTGTCGCCAGCGCCATCGCGCATTGGGCGAGCTTCCTCATGCTGCTCGGCTTCATCCTGGTCGACCGCCGCTTCCGCCGTTTCCACCTCCTCGGCCGCTTCTGGCGGCCGGACTGGCGGCGCTACGCCGAGATCTGGCGCGTCGGCCTGCCGATCTCGGCGACGCTGCTCTTCGAGGTCGGCCTGTTCTCCGGTGCCGTCTACGCCATGGGCATCATCGGCACCGCCGAGCTCGCGGCGCACCAGATCGCGCTGCAATGCGCTGCCGTCACCTTCATGGTGCCGCTCGGCATCGGCCAGGCGGCGACGGTGCGCGTCGGCCTGTTCCAGGGGGCGGGCGACCGCGCGGGCGTGCGCCGCGCCGGCTGGGTGGCCATCGGTCTCGGCATCGGCTTCATGGCGGCGATGATGGTCGTCATGTGGTTGCTCCGTAACGACCTTGCTCATCTGTTCCTCGATGTCGCGCAGCCCGGCAGCGCGCGCGTGGCCGAGATCGCCGCGAGCTTCCTGATCGTCGCGGCGGTCTGGCAGGTGATGGACGGCGCCCAGGCGGTGGCGCTCGGCGCGCTGCGCGGCCTCAAGGACACCCGCATGCCGATGATCATCACCGGCTTCGGCTACTGGGCGGTCGGTGCGCCGGCCGGGATCTACGCCGCTTTTGATTTCGGATGGGGCGGCCTCGGCCTGGGCGGCCTCGGCGTCTGGTACGGGCTGGTCATCGGCCTCTTCGTGGTGTCGGTGCTGGCGACCGGGCGCTGGGCCCGCCGCGAAGCCCTGGGACTCGTCTAGACTGGGGCGATGGACAAGCCGAAAAAGATTCGCCTCGACCAGGCGCTCGTGGAGCGCGGCCTGGCGGAGACCCGCGCCAAGGCGCAGGCGGTGATCCTCGCCGGTCAGGTCTTCTCCGGCGAGCAGCGCCTCGACAAGCCGGGCACGGCGATCGCCGAAGATCGCGCGCTGGAGCTGCGCGGCCAGCCGCACCCATGGGTCTCACGCGGCGGGCTCAAGCTCGCCCACGGTCTCGACCATTTCGCGCTCGACGTTAAAGGCCTGGTCGCTGTCGATGTCGGCGCCTCCACCGGCGGCTTCACCGACGTGCTGCTGACGCGCGGCGTCGCGAAGGTCTACGCCGTCGATGTCGGCCACGGCCAGCTCGCCTGGAAGCTACGCAACGACCCGCGGGTCGTGGTGCTGGAGAAGACCAACGCCCGTCATCTCACCGTGGCGGAGATTCCCGAGCCGCCGGACGTCGTGGTCTGCGACGCGAGCTTCATCGGCCTCGCCACCGTCCTGCCGGCCGTTCTGGGCCTGGCGAAACCCAGGGCCGCGCTGGTGGCGCTGATCAAGCCGCAATTCGAGGTTGGCAAAGGCCGCGTGGGCAAGGGCGGGGTGGTGCGCGACGAGGCGCTGCACCGGGAGGTCTGCGACCGCGTGGCCGCGTGGCTGCCGACGCTCGGCTGGGCCGTGCTCGGCGTCGAGGCAAGCCCGATAACCGGGCCCGAGGGCAACCGCGAGTTCCTGATCGCCGCTCGGAAGAGCTAGACGCTACTCGGTCGGCGTCGCGCTTGCGCGCGCCCGTTCGTCCGTTTTCCCGTTAGTACGCCTGATGAAGTCGAGCATCGTGCCGTCCGCAGAGCATCAGCGCATGGGCTGCCCGCGCGCCATGAAGGTTCTGGCCTAGGCTTGCTGCCCACCCGGACGATCGCTAAGACTCACGGCACACGTTCAATTCCAACAGAAAGCGCAGACCATGATCGACCTCTACACGGCAGCAACCGGCAACGGGCGGCGAGCTTCGGTGATGCTCGAGGAATGCGGCGTGTCTTACACGGTGCACAAACTCGACCTCACCAAGGGCGAGCAGAAGACGCCGGCCTACCTGAAGATCAATCCGGCCGGCGCCATCCCGGCGATCGTCGACAAGGACGGCCCCGGTGGCCAGACCGTGACCCTGGCGCAGTCCGGCGCCATCGCTCTTTATCTCTGCGAGAAGACGGGCAAATTCCTGCCCAAGGACGCGGCCAAGCGCGCGGTCGCGATGCAGTGGTTCCTGCACGTGATGTCCGATCAGGCGCCGTCCTCGGCCGCGCTCTTCCGTCTCGGCTCGCTGCCCGAAAAGCCTGCTGCCGCGATCGCCAGTTTCGAGACGCGCCTCGGCGACATGTTCCGCTTCGTGAACACGCGCCTGGGTGAGGCCGACTATCTCGCGGGCGAGCTGACCGTCGCCGATTTCGCGCTCTATCCCGTGGTCGCCAGCCGCAAGGCCATCGTCGAGAGCATCGGCGGGCTGGACAATCTGAAGCGCTGGAGCGCGGCGCTCGCGGCGCGCCCGGGTGTCGCCAAGGGAATGGCCGTCCCCGCTTAAGTCAGGACGCCGACGATCGCCCCCATCAGACAGGTGGCGAGCGTGCCGGAGACGATGGATTTCGGGCCGAGCGCGACGATGTCGTCGCGCCGCCCCGGCGCCATCGTCATCAGGCCGCCGATCATGATGCCGAGACTGGCGAAATTGGCGAAACCGCACAGCGCGTACAGCATGATCAGGCGCGAGCGCGGGTCTAGCGCGTCGGGCGGAAGCTTCGACAGCTCGAGATAGGCGAGCAGCTCGTTGAGGATGGTCTTGATCCCCATCAGGCCGCCGGCGGTGAGCGCCTGGTCCCACGGAATGCCCATCAGCCAGCAGATCGGCGCCATGGCGTAGCCGAGCAGGCGCTGCAACGTGAGTGGCTCGCCGCCGACATCCGGGGCCAGGCCGAGGATGGCGTTGACGAGATAGACCAGCGCGGTCAGCACCAGCAGCATCGCGACGATGGTGAACAGGAGCTCGAGGCCCGCCGTCGTCCCTTTGACGATGGCGTCCATCGTGCTGGCCGCGACCGGCTCAGGATCCTGCAACAGCGCTTCGGTGTGCGGCTCGCTGGTGTCCGGCACCATGATCTGGCCGATGACGATCGCCACCGGCGCGCCGAGCACCGAAGCGATGACCAGATGGCCGGCGGCGTCCGGGATGATCGAAGCCACGAAGGTGGCGTAGAGCGCCAGGACCGTGCCGGCGATGCCGGCCATGCCGCCGGTCATGACCACGAACAGCTCGCCGCGCGACAGGCGCGCAAGATACGGCTTGATGAACAGCGGCGCCTCGACCATGCCGACGAAGATGTTGGCCGCCGTCGACAGCCCGACCGCGCCTCCGACCTTCATCGTCCGCTCGAGCGCCCAGGCGAAGCCGCGCACCACCGGGGGGAGGACGCGCCAGTAGAACAGCAGGGTGGTCAGCACGCTCATCACCAGCACGATGGGCAGGGCCTGCGTCGCCAGCACGAAGGCGGCACCCGGAAATTTCGGGTCGAAGGGCAGGGGGCCGCCACCGATGTAGCCGAAGACCAGGGTGGTGCCGGCCCGTGTGGCGGCGGCGATCGTGTCGACCACGCTGTTGATGGCGCCGAAGGCGGCGCGAACCGGCGGCACCTTGAGCAGGACAATGGCAATGATGAACGAGACGGCAACGCCGATCGCGGCGCGCTTCCACGACACAGCACCCCGGTTTTCGCTGAGCAGCCAGGCCAGTCCGAGCAGGGCGGCAACGCCCAGGGCCGATTGCAATGTCAGCATGATCCCCCGATCAAAGTCGCAGCCGGCGCGACTCGCGGAGGAAATTGTCGGCTATGCCGAGGGTGCCCGCAAGGCAGGGCGCTCACTCCAGAGCGCGGATAAGAAGTCCGAGCGAGCGGCGCTTAGGTGCCACTACCCTCGGTCGGCAGTCCGGCGGCTTTCCAGCCGAAGATGCCTTCGCGCAGGGTGATGGGCGTGGGCAGGCTGGCGGGCGCAAAAAGAGCCGCCGCGCGCGCCGAGCGGGTGCCGGACATACAGTAGAGGACCAGGGTGCGGCCCTTCGCATCGTCCGTGACCTTCTGCGGATCGAAGGCATCGATCGGCACAAGGGCGGAGCCGGCGATACGCTCGTCGTCGTGCTCCTCGGGTGAGCGCACGTCCACCAAGGCGATGCCGCCCTCCTTCAGGCGCTTCGCCAACTCGGGCGCGTCGATCTCGGAGGGGTTAACGGGATCCATGGGTCAAACCGGTATTGCGCGGCGTATTTATAGGCCGGTGTGCGTCCTGGCAAATGAATCGGTGGCGGCGCGGGGGGCGATCTGTAAGATGCGCCCGGTTTTGGGGTCATGGCGGCGCGGCCACGTTCGGCACGGGCGGGTGGCGCCGGGAGGCAGGGGTGGCTTTCGTCAGTCTTGAAAAGGTCCGGCTCGTCTACGGCGCCGGCAGTGCCGGCACGCTCGCCGTGGAGGACGCCTCGCTGAGCATCGAGCGCGGCGAGTTCGTCGCCGTGGTCGGGCCGTCCGGTTGCGGCAAGTCGACCATTCTCAAGATGGTGTCAGGGCTTCTCATGCCCTCGGCCGGGCTGGTGACGGTCGAAGGCCAGCGCGTCACCCAGCCGCGCAAGGATTGCGGCATCGCCTTCCAGAATCCGACCCTGCTGCCGTGGCGCACGACGCTCCAGAACATCCTGCTGTCGGTGGAGATTGCCGAGGAGCATAGCGCGAACTACCGGCGCGACAAAAAGCCCTATCTCGACGCGGCGCACGACCTGCTGGCGACCGTCGGCCTTGCCGGCTTCGAGAACAAATCGCCCTGGCAGCTCTCCGGCGGCATGCAGCAACGTGCTTCCCTGTGCCGGGCGCTGATCCATCAGCCGCAGCTCCTGCTGCTCGACGAGCCCTTCGCGGCTCTCGACGCGTTCACGCGCGAGGATCTGTGGCTTGTGCTGCAGAACCTCTACCTCAAGCGCAAGTTCACCGTGATCCTGGTCACGCATGACCTGCGTGAGGCGGCGTTTCTTGCCGACACGATCTACATCATGAGCAAGCGGCCCGGGCGCATCGTCAGCTCCAAACGCGTCGACATGCCGCGTCCGCGCCGTATCGACGATTGCTTCAAGCCCGAGTTCACGGAGATGGTGCAGGATCTCCGCTCCCGGATCGCGAAGGAGCTCGTGGTCGCATGAGCACGCCGCCGCCCAACGACCCGAATATCGGGGCGCCCGCCGCGCCCGGCGCGCTCGGCACGCAGATGATCGAGAGGGCGATCCCCTGGGCGGTCATCGTCGGCATGTTCGTGCTGTGGGAGCTCGTCTGCATCGTCTTCAACGTACCGGTATTCATCCTGCCGCGACCGTCCGTAGTGACGGAGACGCTGTTCCGGCTGTGGACGCCGATCATGCGTCACACCCTCTACACGCTGTGGACGACGCTGATCGGCTTCGCGCTGGCGATCGTGTTCGGCGTGGCGTTGGGCGTCGCCGTCGGCGCGTGGCGTATGGTCTACAACGGGCTCTACCCGGTGCTGATCGGCTTCAACAGCGTGCCCAAGGTGGCGCTGGTTCCCGTCCTGGTCATCTGGTTCGGCTTCGGCCCGATCCCGGCCGTGCTGACCGCGTTCTCGATCTCTTTCTTTCCGATCGTCGTGAACGTCGCCACAGGCATTGCCACGATGGAGCCCGAGCTGCAAGACGTGTTGCGCTCGCTCGGCGCCAAGAAGCATCAGATCCTGCTGAAGGTCGGGATCCCGCGCTCGCTGCCGTATTTCTTCGCCTCGCTCAAGGTGGCGATCACGCTCGCCTTCGTCGGCTCGGTGATCGCCGAAACCGTGACCGGCAACCGCGGTGTGGGTTATTTGATGGTCGACGCCAGCTCGCGCTTCGACGCGCCGCTGGTCTTCGCCGGCCTCATCGTGCTGTCCTTCATGGGCGTCGGGCTCTATCTGGTCTTCGCCGCTATCGAGACGCGCACCACCGGCTGGGCGCATCGCGGCCAGGACGGCAGTTAGTCGGCATAAGCGGCCGGGTCGAGCCTGAAGGCCAGGCCCTGCCAGTTCGTATCGCCGCCGTCGCGCCGCCGGCGATTCTCCGTCGCCGTCCGGCGGTACAGCGCCAGGGCCGCGCGGTCGTCGAGCGTCCCGGTATCCTGGCCGAGATGCTCGGCGAGCAGGCTGCAGCGCAGCGCGCGCACCACCTCGGGCGCCCAAAACGTCACGTTCATCTCGGTATTACCGAACAGCGAGTAGGGGTGAAGATTGCACGAGCCGATGGTGGCCCAGCCATCGTCGACCAGCATCATCTTGCTGTGGACATAGATGCTGCTCCGCTGGCCCTCAGCGTTCGGCGCGGCGATGCCGGCGAGCAGGAAATTCTCGTAACCGCCGAGGCCGGCGATCCGGTCGAACCTCTCCTTTTGCTCCGGGCTGTGCCGGTCCTGGCGCACATAGGGCTCGGGCTCGGCTGGGGCGAGGAAGACGATATCGACGCCGCGTTCGAGCGCGGCCTGGAGCGGGATGGAGATCTCCGGCACTGGAAGCGCCTGATTCTCGATGTAGATCGAGCGCCGGGCGGCGTCGATCGCCTTGATGTATTGCTCCAGGATCGATCGCTCGCCATCGGCAATTGCGTAGGGCTGGCCACCCGGCGAGGGCCGGGCGTCGCTGTAACGTCCTGCCGGCATCTGGCGCTGGATCTGCACGAGGCTGCTGCCGTGCGAGCGCGACAGGAGCTTCGGAAAGGGCAAGGCTTCTCTTCCGTCGTCTTCCCACTCGCCGTTGCTCAGGGCGCGCTCGCTGGCTTCGTTCCAGCGCTGAACGAAATTGTGATGCACGTCGGCCGCCGAAGGGCCGGTCACCTCGAGATAAATGTCGTGGCGGCTGATGCCGCCCGCGTGCCCCTGCGATCCCATTCCCTTGGCCGTCAGGTTCATGCCGCCGACGAAGGCGGTTTCGGAGGGATGCCCCGCATCGATCACCCAGGATTTCTGATGCTGGCAGTATTTTCCCGGGGCCCGGTCCCAGCGCACGCGGAAGCGCGAGCCGCGCCCGCGCAGCGTCTCGCGGTTGGCCGGCGTGCCGCCGAAGGTGCTGGTGACGTACTGGTCGCTGTTGGGTCGCCAGAAGAGGACGCGCACGTCCAGCCCGCGGGCCACCGCGCGGTCCAGCACGTCGAAGGGCTGGCCGCGGCCGTCGGGCATCTGCAGGTCGGCGATGAAGGCGACGGTGAGCCAGACGCTGTGCCGAGCGGTCTCGACCGCCTCGCAGATCCGGCGAAAGGCGTTCTCGCCGTCGATCAGGGGCCGCAGAGTGTTGCCGGCGCGAACCGGATACGATCCGGATGTGAGAAACGGAATATGCGGCTGGAGAGCTTCACTCATCGTCGCGGGCGTCGGGCGGCGGCCAATAGCGCTTGATGGCGACGATGATCTGCGCCGGCTTGGTGTCCAGGCTCTGGGTGATGATGGAAATGCCGGTGGCCGAGCCGATGCGGCCGGCGATGGGATCGCCGGCGATGCGCATGCCGACCTTGATGCGCGCCCGGGTGGCGATGTCGACATCGATGTCGAGGCGATGCCGGCCGAGCAGGAAGCCGCCAGGATGGTTGACGTGATGGACGGTCGACCAGGGAATGGTGTCGGGCAGGGCGCCGGGCAGGGCGAGACCCGCCGGGCCGACCACGACCACCGGTGTGCGGTCCCAGCACAGGCGCAGCGTATAGACGAAATAGACCGCCAGGATCACCGTAAAAACGGCGCTGGCCAGCAGCCGGTCACGCGGGCCCTCCAGCGAACCCCAAAAATGGACGACGCTGTAGACCGCCAGCACCAGCAACACGCCGGTGAAGATGGCCTGCAGGTAGGCGAGCGAGCGCGAACGCCGGACCTCGAGCACCGGCTCGGACATTGTCAGCCGGGAATCAGCCACACTGCGCGCGGTGGCGCAGCAGGTGATCGGCAAGCACGCAGGCCATCATGGCTTCGCCGACCGGCACGCCGCGGATGCCGACGCAAGGGTCGTGCCGGCCCTTGGTCGAGATCTCGGTCTCCTGGCCGGCCTTGGTCACGGTCTGGCGCGGCGCGAGGATCGACGAGGTCGGCTTGACCGCGAAACGCGCCACGACGTCCTGACCGGTCGAGATGCCGCCGAGGATGCCGCCGGCCTGGTTCGAGAGGAACTCGACCTGGCCGCCGCGCATGCGCATTTCGTCGGCGTTCTCTTCGCCCGAGAGCGCGGCGGCGCCGAAACCGGCGCCGATCTCCACCGCCTTGACGGCGTTGATGCTCATCAGCGCCGCGGCAATGTCGGCGTCGAGCTTGCCGTAGATCGGAGCGCCCCAGCCGGCGGGCACGCCCGAGGCGACAATCTCGATCACCGCCCCGCAGGACGAGCCCGCTTTGCGCACGCCGTCGAGATAGCCTTCCCAGGCCTGCGCGGCCTGGCGGTCCGGGCACCAGAAGGGATTGTCCTCGGTCGCCGCCCACTCCCAGCGTTGGCGGTCGATCTTGTGCGGCCCGAGCTGGACCACGGCGCCGCGGATGGTGACGCCGTCACCCAGGATCAGCCGGGCGATGGCGCCGGCCGCCACGCGCGACGCGGTCTCGCGCGCCGAAGAGCGCCCACCGCCGCGATGGTCGCGGATGCCGTATTTCTTCCAGTAGGTGTAGTCGGCGTGGCCGGGGCGGAACTTGTCCTTGATGTCGTCGTAGTCCTTGGAGCGCGCGTCCTCGTTCTCGATCATCAGCGAGATCGGGGTGCCGGTGGTCTGGCCGTCCAGCACGCCCGAGAGAATGCGCACGCTGTCGCTCTCGCGCCGCTGGGTGGTGAAGCGCGACTGGCCGGGCTTGCGCTTGTCGAGCCAGCGCTGGATGTCGGGCTCGGTCAGCGCCAGACGCGGCGGCGTGCCGTCGACAACGCAGCCGATCGCCGGCCCGTGGCTTTCACCCCAGGTCGTGACCCGGAACAGCGTGCCGTAGCTGTTGCTCGACATGACCCGGCCCTTCCGTCGTCAGCCGCCGTCGACCGATTTGAACCCGGACAGCATCTCCGCGACCGCCGGTGCCGCGTCGACCGCGAGCATGCCGACGACGTGGTAGCCGGAATCGACGTGAAGCACTTCGCCGGTGACGCCGGAGGCGAGGTCGCTCAACAGGTAGAGACCGGAATTGCCGACTTCATCGATGGTGACGTTGCGGCGCAAGGGGGCGTTGAGCTCGTTCCATTTGAGGATGTAGCGGAAATCGCCGATGCCCGACGCGGCCAGCGTCTTGATCGGACCGGCCGAGATGGCATTGACGCGGATCTGCTTGCCGCCGAGATCAGCGGCGAGGTAGCGCACGCTCGCCTCGAGCGCCGCCTTGGCGACGCCCATCACGTTGTAGTGCGGCATGACGCGCTCGGCCCCGAAATAGCTCAAGGTCAGCAGGCTGCCTCCGTCCTTCATCATCGGCACGGCACGCCGGCAGACATCGGTGAAGGAGAAGCACGAGATGTCGAGCGTGCGCAGAAAATTCTCGCGCGTCGTGTCGACATAGAGTCCCTTGAGCTGCTCTTTGTCGGAATAGGCTATCGCGTGGACGAGGAAGTCGAGGCCGCCCCATTCCTTGTCGAGCGTCGCGAACACCGCGTCCAGGCTCGCCGCGTCGGTGACGTCGCAAGGCAGGACGAGTTTCGAGCCGACGCTGTCGGCAAGCGGGCGCACGCGCTTCTCGAGCGCCTCGCCCTGATAGGTGAAGGCCACCGATGCGCCCTGGCTGGCCACCGCCTTGGCGATGCCCCAGGCGATCGAGCGATCGTTGGCCACGCCCATGACAAGCCCGCGCTTGCCGGCCATCAGGGGACGAGGGTCGGTCATCTAAGTCCGCGCTCCTGCTGGATAATCCGTACCGGAATCGGTCGGCATCCTACATGAAAGCGCCGGCATTACAAACGGAGGTGGCGGGCCCTTAAGGCTCGTTCCCGCCGCCGATGTCACCGCCGATCCGGCGCAGCAGCGTCTCGCGCTGGGCCTCCGGCAGCTCGCCGACCGCGGCGAGGATGTCGCGCATCTGGCGGCGGGCGGCGTAGAGCTTGTCCAGCAGATCGAGGACGACCGGCATGGCCTCGTCGTCGATGCCCATGTCGCGGCGCAGCTCGATAATCATCTGGACCCGGGCGATGTCGGTCTCGGAGAACACCAGGTCGCCGTCCTGCTGCAGCGGCAGCACCCAGCGGCGCTCCACCCACAGCACGACGTCCTCGCGCGGGCAGTTCAGCTCCATCACGAGCTCCGCCAAGGCTTTCATTTTGGCAGCCCGCGTTTGCCGCGCACGTCGTAGTCGCGGCCCGTCCAGCCGCTGACGAAGCGCTCGAGCTCGGCATCCGGCGGATCGGGCAGCACGACCGTGAGCTGCACGTACTGGTCGCCGCGCGCCCCTTTGTCGCGGTCCATCACGCCCTTGCCCTTGAGGCGCAGGGTCGAGCCGGTGTTGGAGCCTTTGGGGATGGTCATAGTCACGGTGCCGTCGATCGTCGGCACCGAGATCTTGCCCCCGGCCGCCGCCTCGCTCAGCGTAATCGGCAGCTCGAGACGGATATCGGCGCCGTCGCGTTTGAAATGCGGGTGCGGTGCCACCTCGATCTGGATATAGGCATCGCCCGCTGGCCCGCCGCCAAGACCGGGCGTGCCCTGACCTTTCAAGCGCAGCTGCTGGCCGTCCGCTGAGCCCGGCGGGATGGTGACGTCGAGCGTCTTGCCGTCGGGCAGGGTCAGCCGGCGCTTGGCGCCGTTCGCCGCGTCGAGGAAATCGACCTTCATCTCGTAGGCGACATCGGCGCCGCGCGCCCTGAACCCGGCGCCGCGTCGCGCGCGTCCGCGCCCGCCGCTGAAGAACTCCTCGAAGATGTCTTCGGGATCGCCGCCGCCCGCGTACTTGGCGCCGCCCGGGCTCTCGGCATAGCTGCGATAGGACGGTCGCCGCCGCGTCTCGGCGCCGCTGGCGTCGATCTCGCCGCGATCGAAGCGCGCGCGCTTGTCGGGGTCCGACAGCAGGTCGTTCGCCGCCGACACGTCCTTGAACTGCGCCGCGGCCTTGGCATTGCCCGGATTCAGGTCCGGGTGCAGCTTCTTGGCGAGCTGGCGATAGGCCTTTTTGATGTCGTCCGCGCTGGCCGTGCGGGAGACGCCGAGAACGTCGTAAGGATCACGCATGGCAGGAGATTAGCAGGCCTGCCGGCCGCGAAAAAGAAAGGGCGACGGTCAATGCCGTCGCCCTTCTGTTCGGCTCTCGGCAGAAGCGGTTCAGTTGACCACCTTCCAGGTCCCGTCGGGCTGGCGGCAGGCGGTGCCGTACGCCTGCTCGGTCTTGCCGCCGACCTTCACTTCCTGCTGGTACTCGCGGCAGTAGTTGCCGCTGGTGTCCTTGCCTTCGCGCGTCGGCGTGATGGTGCCGGAATGACCCGTCTCCGGGTTGCTCCAGGCGATCTGCTGGCCGATCGGCGCGGCGTGCGCCCTGGTCTGGGCCTGGTTGGCGTAGGTCACGTCCGCGCGATCGAGCGATTCGCCGACCGACTTGCCGAGGAAGGCCCCGAGCAGGGTGCCCGCGCCCACGGCAATCAGGCGGCCCGAGCCGCTGCCAATGGCCGAGCCGGCCAAGCCGCCGCCGACGGCGCCGAGGACGGTGCCGGCGGTGGTCTTGTTGGCCGCGCCAACCTCGCCGGGCTGGCGCTCGGAGGGTGCCGCACAGCCGGTCAGGCCGACGGCGACGACGGTGATAAAGGCGGCGGTCCGGAGCATAGGCATCGGGGTGTCCCTCAATTGAACAGCCAAAACGGCAATCCGGCCGTTAACTTACGGATGGGGATTGCGTCGCGTATAACGAGCTGAGCCGGTAGTATATTTCTCTGAGGCCTAAGACATTCAAGATGGCGGACGATTCATCCAACCCCGGCGGCGGTACCGCATTCGAGGCTCAAGACAGCCCCTTGGCGGTATTCCAGTCATGGCTGGCCGAGGCCACCCAGAAGGAGCCCAGCGATCCCACAGCCATGACCCTGGCGACGGTGGATGCACGCGGCCAGCCGGCGGCCCGTATGGTGCTGCTCAAGGCTTCCGACGCGCGCGGTTTCGTCTTCTATACGAATCTGGAGAGCCGCAAGGGCGCCGACCTCAAGGCCAACCCGCGCGCCGCACTGCTCTTCCACTGGAAGTCCTTGCGCCGGCAGGTCCGGGTCGAGGGCGTCGTCGAGCCGGTGTCGGATGAAGAGGCGGATGCCTACTTCGCCACCCGGCCGCGCGGCGCGCAGATCGGCGCCTGGGCGTCGCAGCAGTCGCGCGCCATGAGCGGCCCGCTCGATCTCGAGAAACGGGTTGCCGCTTATACGATGAAGTTCGGCATCGGCACGATTCCGCGCCCGCCCTTCTGGTCCGGCTACCGGCTCGTCGCCGACCGGATGGAGTTCTGGCAGGACAAGCCGTTCCGCCTCCACGACCGCGTGCAGTACGACCGCGCCGGCGAAAGCTGGCGTAGCGTGAGACTGTTTCCATGACCGGCAGCGCGGCACCGGCCCCGCCCGTGTCGCTGGAACGTCAGGCGCAGCTGATGAAGCGCGCGACCTACGCCTCGGTCGCCGTCGTTTCCGTTCTGGTCGTCGCCAAGACAGGCGCCTGGCTGCTCACCAATTCGGTGAGCGTGCTGTCGAGCCTGCTTGATTCGATGCTCGACGCGGCGGCCTCCCTGGTCAACCTCGTCGCCGTCCGCCATGCGCTGACTCCGGCGGACCGCGAGCATCGCTTCGGGCACGGCAAGGCCGAGCCGCTGGCCGGGCTGGCCCAGGCCGCCTTCATTGCCGGATCGTCCGCGCTGCTTGTCCTCGAGGCGCTGAACCGCCTGGCCAGCCCGTCGCGCCTCGCCCATGCCGAGATCGGCATCGCCGTGATGCTGCTGTCGATCGTCCTGACCGTCGCTCTGGTCGCCTACCAGCGCCGCGTGATCCGGGCGACGGGCTCCGTCGCCATCGATGCCGATTCCCTGCATTACCAGGGCGACTTGCTGCTCA
>Ga0196963_10001880_pt1 | contig 13347 bp, 6 predicted proteins | sample S1_5metaG_FD_148600 | JGI IMG/M metagenome (GOLD analysis project Ga0196963, IMG submission 148600) | Soil microbial communities from Anza Borrego desert, Southern California, United States - S1_5 | ecosystem: Environmental > Terrestrial > Soil > Desert | place: USA: California | collected... | reverse complement strand
GTGTGCGTGCGCGCCGGCGGCCGTGCGCGCGGCCTGGCTTCGCGATCAGCCGTTGCCCGACGGCAACGCCTGGGCCGCGGTCACGCTGAGGTCATCGGCGTAGAAGAACCAGCCGTTGCCCGCCTTGAGCACGCGCACGCGCACGGCGCGCACGTCCGGTGGCGCCGTGAAGGTGAGCGTCCTGCGCGTCCAGCCCTTCGAGTTGAACGGCAACGCATGCGTGGTGGTGAGGCCATCGCCGCCGACGACCTCGACCACGACCGAACCGCGCTCCTTGTTGTGCGACACGCGGCCCAATGCCGAGAGCGCGTACGACGCGCCGCCGACCACGCCGACGAGGTCCTGGACGCGACCCCCCGGGCCGGTGCCGATGCGCAGCGCCGACCCGCCCCCGATCCCGCTCCCCGCGACCGTCGTCGACGCGCCCTGGTCGCGCCAGTCGGCGAGGCCGAGCTCGAACCCCGGATTGCGCACCAGATTCACCGGCTGCGGATCGGGATCGGGCGTCGGCGGCTGCGGCGGCTGCGGCACCGGCACGAGTGGCGACGGGTAGAGCTGCGACGACGGCACCACGCTCCTCGCGACGCCGGGACCCGACCACAGCAGATGGCACTCGGCGCCGCCGCCGTTCTCGTAGTACTCCAGCACCAGGTCGTAGCGCCGGCCGGCGACGAGCGCGATCGAGCCCGTCGACTCGGTCGGCGACTGATCGCGCCAGGCGTCGACGACCGTCTGGCCGCCCACGGTCAGCCGGACCCCATCGTCGCCGACGACGTGGAACGCGTAGGTCCCGGTGGTCATCGCCTGCACCTGGCCGCGCCAGCGCGCCGAGAAGGTGTCGGGAGCCACCGCAGCGTGCGGCGAACCGCCGCTCCAGGCGAAGTCGACGACCGCGTCGACGCGGCTGGCGACGTGCGTGGTGAAGTCGGGGCCGTCGTAGTACTCGGCGGCCAGGCCGGTCCCGTCGCCGACGAGCGGAGCGTCGTCGTACGGCGTCAGGCGGTGGCCGGGGATCGGCGCCTCGACCGCGCCGTTGGGGAACCGCCACGCCACCGCGAGGCTGTCGCCGCCCCAGCCCTCCTTGTGCAGCGCCTCGATGTAGCAGCGCTGGCCCGCCGCGAGATGGATCTCGACCGAGCGCTGCTCCGGATAGCGGTCCCACTCGCGCGGCGAGGTCCAGCCGGGAACCGCGGCGATCAGCGTCTTCTGCGCCGGGTCGCCGCTGGGCGACAGCCAGAGCTGGCATTCGTCGTCGCCGGCGATGGTGAACACGTAGGCGCCCGCGACCGGGGCCGTCACGTGGCCGCGCATGCGCGTGCCGTAACCGTCGGCCCAGTCGACCGGCGCCTCGAAGAGCGGTCGGATGTCGGCGCCGCTCGGTCCGGCCGGGAAGGCGCCCGACGCGATCAGGTCGGCCACCGCGCTCCCCGCGAGGCCCGACCACCACTGGCGCGCGATGCCGGTGCCGGTTCCGGGCGCGGGTGGCTGCGGCGGCTCGGGCGGCTGCACCGCGGCGACGGCGAACGACGCGCTCGTCGCGGCGATGACGTAGCCGTCGTCCAGCAGGTAGCGGAACTCGTACGTGCCCTCGCCGGCGGGCGCGGACACCGCCAGCGAGCCGCTGGTGGCGCCGCCGGTGTAGGCCCACCACAGCAGCGCGCCGTCACCGCCGACCTGGTACAGGCCGAGCCAGTCGCGCGGCGAGGTCGCCGCGCTGCGCGACCAGGCGACGGTCACCTCCGCTCCCGGGACGACACGCGATGGCCCCGCCGAGACCGTCGTCGTCACCGGCTCGGCGACGGTATCCCGGGCGTCGAGCTGGCGCAGGTACGCGAGCAGGGCGTCGCGGTCGCCCGCCGGCAGCGCGAGCACGCGGCGATGCGGCTGGGCCTTGGCGAGCTGCCCGGCATGCGCGACGCGGATCAGATCCACCGCGAGCGTCGCCCCGCGCTGCACCAGCGCGATGCGGTTGCTGGCGCCGGCGGCGAGCACCACCGCCAGCGGCGCGCTCCACGAGAAGGCGACGTGCGCCGCCGAGCCGGCGCTGTCGCCGGACGGGGCGATCGCGATCCGCCCGGCGCTGACGCCATTGACCAGCACCTCGACCGCGGTCGCGGTGTCGGCGCTGACGCGCAGCCGCAGCTGGGCGCCGCCGCCGGCGCCGCCATCGATGCCGCCGAGCTCGATGCGCGCCTGGTCGGCCGCGGCGAAGCGCACGTAGCGGCCGCCGCGCCACGACGGGTTGATGCCCGCGGTGGTGGGCTGGAGCGATGCGCCGCTGGTCGGCGTGCCGGCCTCGGCCTGGTACTCGGCGCCGCCCGCGACCGCGAACACGTCGGCCAGCGTCGCGGCCGACCCGTCGTGCAGGAAGGACGCGTTGACGTGCAGGCCGAGCAGCGTCGGCGTGTCGATCCCGGCCAGCGCGGCGCCGCGGCTGCCGCCGGATCCGGTCGAGATCGTGCCGACATCGTGCAGCGCGCCGTCGCGGAAGCCGTCCGCGGGACGATGGCAGCTGGCGCAATCCTGGGCATCGAACACCGTCCGCCCGACGACGGCCTCGGCGGTCGCGGCGCCGTCGTCGGCGCGATGCGGGCTGCGCGGGATGGTGCGCTGATCGAGCGAGGTCAGGTACGCGGCGATCGCGTCGAGGTCGGCGCTCATGCCGCGCTTCGGCGCGCCGAGCGGGTCGCTGGTCGCGGCGAACTGCGCGTCGCTGAGGAATCCGGTGCCGCCGAACGCGCCGCGGATGTCGTGCTCGAAATCCTGGATCTCGTCGAAGTTCGCGCTCCAGTGCACGCGTCCGTGCGCCGTGCCGCCGCGGCCCCACAGCGGGACGGTGCGGCGCAGGCCCTCGCCGCGGCCGGAGAAGTCGTAGACCCGGCCGTCGGCGCCGCCGTCGGCGTGGCAGGTCGCGCAGGCCATGTAGCCCTCGGCGCTCATCCGCCGGTCCGAGGCGTGGTAGAACAGCCGCTTGCCGCGCACCGCCTCCGCCGACGCGGTCTCGGTGGTGGTGGTGATCACGCTGATCGCCGATGGCGGCGCGCCGCCGCGGGCGATCAGCGGTTCGAGCTCGAGCACGCTCAGCGAGCGGCCCATCAGGTCGTGGCTGAACAGCCGCTGCGTCGCCGGATCGAACGCCAGCCCCTGCGGGGCCGCGCCGCACGCCATCGACGAGACCAGCGAACCGAGGCCGGCGGTGCGGTTGAACTCGAGCGCGTCGAATGCCAGCACGCGGTCGTTGCCCTGCATGGCGATGAACGCGTAGTCGCCCAGCGGCGAGAACGCCACCGCCCGCGGCGAATCGCCGTTGTCGAGATCGCGCCGCACGGCGATGTCCTCGGTCGAGCTCGCGAGCACGAGCTGCGCCACCACCGTGCGCACGGTGCCGTCGGCGCCGAGATCGCCGCCGCCGCTGAGCACCCCCGCGTCGGTGTTGTCCTTCTTGCCGACCACCCAGGCGCGCGCGCCGCGCGGATCGATGGCGATGCCGGCGAGGTGGTTGGGCACGCCGCGTCCGTCGAACTGGCTGTCGGGAACGCGGCTCTTCGCCAAGGGTATGACGCGCGTCAGGGTGAACGTCCCGGCCGCGACGTCGTAGACCTCGCCGCGGTTCTCCGCCGAGATGAAGCGCGTCACCAGGATGCGGCCGCCGTCGCCGGTGATGGCGATGGCGTTGGGCGTCGGCCCGAGCGCCAGCGCCGCGCTGACGACGCGGGTCGCGGTGTCGAGCCGCAGCAGGCGGCCATCGCCCATGCAGCTCACGTACATGCGCGAGCCGTCGCGGCTGCGGCAGATCGCCGCGGGCGCCGAGCCGTAGCCGGTGTCGATGGTCGCCAGGCGCGCGCCGCCCGCCGCGAACACCTCGATGCGGTCGGCGTCGTGGCACGCGACCCAGACGCTGCCGTCGTCGGCGATCGCCAGCGAACGCGGGTCGGCGGCCACGGCCACCTCCAGCACCTTCGTCCTGCCGTCGGCATCGACCGCGCTGATCGTGTCGGCATCCGGATTGACCGTCCACACGCGGCGGCGCGCCGCGTCGACCGCCACCGGCGAGCTGTTGGTCGGCGACGGACCGCTCGGCACGGCGGCGACGGTCACCGCTGCGGACGCCGTGGCGGTCGCGGCCGACGGATCGCGGACCGTGACGGTGACGCGGTAGTGGCCCGCGACCGCGTAGGCGTGGCTGGCGCTGGCGTTCGCGCTCCACGTCGTGATCGCGCCGTCGCCCCAGGCGTATTGGTAGTGGAGGGCCTGACCGGCGTCGGGATCGCTCGCCGCCACGGTCACCGTCGTCGCGGCGCCGGGATCGATGCGCGACGGCGCCGGGCTGACGCTGGCGATCGACGGCGGGCGGTTGACGTCCTCGCCGACCACGGACGGCCCGGTCGAGAAGCGGAAGCTGTACTCGGCGATGCCGTTGCCGACCGCGTCCTTGATGCCGCCGCCGATCAGCCGCACCTCGTAGGTCGTGTCGGGCGCGAGATCGCTGCTCGGCAGGATGTTGAGCAGGTCGTCGAAGGTGAAGCTCAGCTTGGTCGCGATCGCCGCGCCGAGCGCGCCGCCGCTGCTCACCGGCCGGACCGTCACGGCGGCGCTCGTGACGGTGTCGTGCAGCAGGGTCTCGTGCACCAGCAGGGTGATCGGCGCCATCAGCGGGTAGCTGGTCTGGCCGGCGCGCGGGATGTGGTAGCCGACGCTCGGCGGCGTCGTGTCCGGGTCGGCGGCGTGCGCCCAGATCGCCATCCCCTGGAAGTAGATGCCGCCGGTCAGCAGCAGATTGCCGAGCGGCATGCTGTACTGGCTGGTGTCGATCCACCACGTTGCGGCGGGGACGATCGCCTGCGCCGCGCCGGTGCGCATGTCGATCTTGAAGCGGTCGCTGAACGCGTAGTGGTCCTGGAACTGCGCGTACTGCAGGGCGCTCTCGGCCAGCGGCTGGTTCATCACCCAGCGGATGTCGGTCGGATCGGTGATGTCGACGATGGTGAAGCCCTCGAAGCCGTTGGTGCGCGGGAAGAACAGCAGGAGCTTGCCGTTCCCGCCCCAGATCTCCGGCCAGTAGCCGCCGATGCCGAGACCGCTCGGATCGGTCTTGAGCAGGCCGAGCAGCCGCGGCCGGCTCGGATCGCTGATGTCGTAGGTGGCGACGCCGGTTCCGCTCTGGTCGCCGGCGTAGATCAGCAGGTTGCCGAGGATGATCGGGTGGCCGATGACGCCGGTGTCGGCGAGGTGGTTCCAGCTCGCGAGCAGCGGACCGCCCAGGCCGCGACGCAGCTCGGTCGGATCATTGCTCGGGCCGTAGCTCCAGAACATCGTCGGGCACCACGGCGGGGTCAGATCGCTGCGGATGTTGCCGACGAACATCCCGGTATGGGCCTGGGTGTCGGCGATGGTGAAGAAGTCCGCGTTCGGCGCCTGTCCGACGACGCTGCGCTCGACCAGCGATCGTCCGCCGCCGATCATCAGGAACTGGCCGCTGCTCGAGTAGCCGTGCGCGTTCACGCCCGACTCCTGCCCCCACACGCGATGCTCGCGCGGATTGCGCGGGTCGGAGATGTCCCACGTGCGCATCTTCAGGTCGCTCTCGGGCCTGCTCCCGGGGGCCTCGGGGATGGTGACGATGTACCCCTTGTGGTAGGCGATGATCGCCATCCGACCGCCGGTCGTGCCGACCAGGTCGGAGAGCAGCGTTCCCGGGGTCTGCGGGACGTTCGGGAAGCCAGGGCCATCGGCGCCACCCAGGGCAGCCACGCACAATGCGGTCAGGGCGAAGGAGGCCGATCCGCGGGACGCATTGCTCCGGTAGCGCATACCAGGCGAGAGTACCCGGGTGCCTGCACACGGACACACCAGCTGAGGGTGGCTCGTCGCCGCGTCTGAGCCACGACGCCACGCGTATGATGGGCGTAACTCCAGTGATCGTGGGCGAAGCACCGCGTCACATCACACGAAGGTCGGTGCGGCGCGTCACTTGTGCCCGGCACCCCGCCTGGCGCCACGGCGGGCGCTGCGCCGCGATGCCGATTGCTTTCACCGCGGCGTGCAGGGGCGGGCGCCTCGCGACCGCGTCGCGGGCGCTCAGCCCGGCAACGCGTTGTACGCCTCGAGCTGATGCTGGCCGAGAGCGGCGACGATCTTGATGACGATGAAGACGAACATCGCGAGCGCCTCGCCGGCGATCAGGCCGATCGCCACCGGCTTCAGCCGCCGGTACAGGCCGACGCCGCCGTAGCGCATCACCAGCCCCTTGCAGATCCAGGCGAGCAGGAAGGAGAACCAGCAGTGCCCGGCCGGATAGCTGAAGGTGACGCACCACGCGAGCGGATGCAGCGGCCAGGCCGGCATCAGCATGCGCGCCACGCCGCACACCGTGACGGCGGTCGCGCCGACGCCGTAGGCGACGAGCTGGTGCCCGGTGGCTACCTGATCGGCATCGGGGTTCGCCTTGCGCGACGCGATCAGGTCGATGTCGGCGGCGTAGGGCACCCAGCCGTCGGCGTGGCCGCTGCCCAGGTACGAGTTGTAGATCATCGATCCCGCCGCCAGCACGACGCCGATCGTGGCGGCGACGATCATCAGCGATGACAGCCGCCGGTGCGGCACCCGGGCGCGCTCGCCGAGGTAGGTGGCGTTGGCGGCGAACGGCATCAGCGATTCGCGTCCGTCCGGCAGCAGGGTCATGCCGATGGTCGACAGCGCGACCAGCGCCTGCACCGGCGCGCCGAAGCCGACCAGGGTGAAGAACAGCGTGTTGATGTTGAGCGGCACCTGCAGGAACGGCACGCCGGCTTCGGCGAGCACGCGGGCGATGACCAGCAGGCTGCCCAGGAAGAGCAGCGTCATCAGCGCGCCGTGCGCGAACGACGCGCCGTGCGCGACGAAGAACAGCGCGATCGACGCCGAGCCGGCGAACGTCGCCCAGACGTAGGGCGCGGCCGCGCGCGACGGCTCGTCCTTGGCGATGCCGACCGCGGCCTTCAGCGCGCTCCAGTAGTACCCGCGGCCGAGCCAGATGATCAGCGGCGCCATGGCCATGAACGCGCCGAATCCGACCGAGCGGCAATTGACCCAGGTCAACGACGCGCCCATGCCGAGGCGGTCCTTCATCACCCACACCACGGCGTTGGTCAGCACGAAGGAGAACCACAGGCTGAAGCTCAGGTCGAGCGGCAGGAAGAACGCGATCGCGAAGATGCTCAGGTACACGCGCGGCGTCAGCAGGAACGAGGTCTCGTAGAGGTTCCACGCGCTGGCGCTGCCGCTGAACGGCGCGCCCGGTGCGTGGATCAGGTCGATCTGGAGGACGAAGTCGACCGGGATGACCTTGAGCGCGTAGAGGCCGCGCCAGGTGATGATGATCGCCGCCACCACCAGGCCGAGCCAGAACGCGCGCTCGGTGAAGATCGCGGCCAGCAGCCGACCCGGCGCCGGCGCCTCGATGAACGACCACGACACCGCGGCAACCGGGTACGGCAGGCGCTCGTTGTCGATCCACTGCCGCCGCACCAGGAAGGCGATCGCGACCGATGCGACGACGGTGCCGAGCAGCAGCGGCGACCACGCCAGCAGCGGCGGCAGCCACGCGTACCACGGCACCGGCGGCTGCTCGACCGATGCGATGGTGGCCGTGCCGCCGGGCAGCTCGACGACCGCGCCGGAGCGCGCGCCGCTCAGCGCGCGGCCGGTGTCGCTGTCGAGGTCGAGGACGCCGGCGTGATCGCGCGCCTGCGCCAGCGCCATGCCGCCCAGGGCGAGGTCGTTCTCGTGGCGGATGCCCGCGGCATCGGTCCAGGTGACGCGCGCGCGATGCCCGATCCGCGCCCCCTCCACATCGACCAGTCCGAACGCGCCGCCGAGGCGCTCCGGCAGCTTGTCGAGGCTGGTCGTCCCGGCGACCGGCGAGCGCATGCCTTCGAGGTAGCCGTCGACGACGTGCTTGTACTCGGCGTCGTTGATCGGCACGTCGCCCTGCGCGGGGATGCCGAGGAAGAGATCGCGGGGCACGCCCCACCGCCAGGCCGCGCCGCCGCCCGCGGCCTGCTGCTCGGCGTCGCCGAGCGGGACCTTGAGCTGCGCCGGCGCGGTGCGCGCGAGATGGCGCGACACGCCGGCGACCGCTCCCGGCCACAGGCGCATGAGCCCGGACGAGGCGACGCCGCCGACGCTCAGCACCATCACCGTGATGACGACCAGCTCGCCCGGCCGCAGGCGCCGCTCGCGCAGCAGCGGGTTGACGACGAGCCCGAAGCCCAGCAGCAGCACCGTGACCACCGGCGGCAGGTAGTTGCTGAAGAGGAAGGTGTTGCGCAGGTACCAGTCGTTCCACGGCGTCAGCACCGCGAGGGCCGCCGCCAGCGCGAGGCCGATCAGCACCGCGCGCAGCGTGAACGCCCGCGGCGGCGGCTCGGCCGCCGGACTGGTCGTCGGTTCGTTCACGCGCGCTCCTGGGCCGTCATCGGCCGCGGATGGTAGGATCGGACGGATCGCCGCAATCATCGGCGACCACGATTGCGGTACCGCGGATCCGGCGATCCGTTGGCTCCGATCGCCACCCTCCTCGGCGGGCTCAGGTCGACGAGTCGGGAGCCAGCGCGTAGCCGCCGTCGCAGCGCACCGAGCCGCCGGTCATGTACGAGCTCGCGTCGCTGGCCAGGAACAGCGCCAGGTCGGCGGCCTCGGCGGGATCGCCGGCGCGGCCGATCGGGATGCCGCGCTCGGCCTGCGCCCGGATCTGCTCGGCGCTGTAGAATCGGCGCTCACCGTCGGTGTCGAACCAGCCGAGCGCGATGCAATTGACCCGGATGCCGTCGCGCGCCGTCGCCAGCGCGAGGTGCCGGGTCATCTGGTTGAGCGCCGCCTTGGTCAGGCTGTAGGCGAAGCCGGTCGGATTGACGAACTCGCCCTGGTTCGAGCTGTGGATGACGATCGCACCTGGTTTCGCCGTGCTGCGGCGCGCGGCGATGAAGTGCTTGGCGAGCTGGAAGTTGCCGGCGACGTTCACCCGGAAGGTGCGCTCGAGCAGCGCCAGGTCGGTGTCGTCGATGGTCGCCTTCTTCTGGAACGCGGCGTTCAGCACCAGGACGTCGCAGCCGCCGCCGGCCAGCTCGTCCGCCCAGAGCGCGTCGACGGCAGCCGGGTCGCCGAGGTCCGCCTTGTGCAGCCGCGGCGTCGAGCCGACCGCCGCCACGGCGCCGCGGCACGCCTCGGCCGCGGCGTCGTCGCGCGAGTAGGTGATCGCGACGTCGCCCCCCTCGCGCGCGAAGCCGATGGCGCAGGCGCGGCCGATGCCCTGGCTGCCGCCGGTGATGAGGATGCGTTTGCCGGTGAAGCGATGCATGACGGGGCTCCGGGTCGGATGATGCGATCGGAATGACGGATCAATGCCGCTCAGGCGCGCGGCAGGCGGTACGCGCGCCGGTCGAAGGCATCGACGGCGAGCAGCGACAGCGGGTGATGCGGCGCGAGCCCGGCGAACTCGGCGAGGGCCGCCGCCGGACCAGCCGCGCGCACCGTCGCCCGGACGCGCAGCGTGCCCGCGTCGCCCGAGCCGTCGTAGGCGAGGGCCGCGGCGATCGCGATGGCGTAGGCGCGCGGCTCGCGCCCGTGGGCCTGGCACAGCGCCGCCGGCCCGATCAGGCGTTCGCGCGCGCCGAGCTTGCGCGCGCTGTCGCGGGCGTTGCGCTCGATCGCGTCGGCGAGCGCCGGGTCGCGGTACTTCCTCCACGCCAGCTGCTGGAAGGCGCGGTGCTCGGCCGGATCGAAGGCGAACGCGCGCACCAGCCCGTGGCCCGATTCGTCGAGCACGCCGGCGAGGATCGGCTGCAGCTCGGCCGCGGTGGCCGCCTGGTCCATCAGGGCGTAGCCGTTGGCATGGCCGAGGTAGGCGATAGGCCCGTTCAGCCCGTTGAAGGTGAAGATCTTGCGCTGCAGCTCATGGGCGAAGTCGCGCTTCGGCTGCAGGCCCGGGATGCGCGGCGCCGGTCCGCGGATGGCGTCGCCGTCGCACGGCAGCGTCCACCAGTCGTGCATGCGCACGGCCAGCGGCTCGCGCGCCGCGAGCGCCGGATCGGCGTCCATGCCGGTGCGCAGCACCTGGGTCTCGACGATGCCGAGATCGGCGCGCATGAGGCGCGCGATGCGTCCGTCGTCGCCGTCGAGCAGCGTCGCGCGGATCAGCCGCGCCGGCTGGTCGGCGTTCTCGCAGATCAGCCAGTTGAGCGGCCGGCCGGGTTCGCGGGCCGCGATCAGCGGCGCGAGGAACCGCGCGGCGCCGGCGATGTTCGCCGCGCCGACGGCGGTAACGAGGACCTCGGCGGCGGCGACCGCGGCGGCGGCCGCCGCCGGCTGGTCGATGCGGTAGGCGGCCGCGACCGGGATGTACTCGTGCTCGTCGCGGCCGGCGATGTCGACGCGGTAGCGCCGCTCGGCGTTCAGGCGGTCGACGACGATCGGCGCGCCGTCGACGAAGTGCAGCGCGTAGCCGGCGCGATGCAAAAGCTGGCCGAGGAAGCCGCGGCCGATCTTGCCGGCGCCGACGATGACGGCGATGGGGCGCGGATCGTTCATGGCAGCCACGCTCCATCCGGCGCGAGCGCGCGCTGCGCGGCGGCGAAGCGCGGCGCCAGCTCGGCGTAGGCCCGCACCAGGTAAGCGTCGGGCGCGATCGGCGCGCGCGCCGGCAGGCATGCGCCCAGCGCGGCGTCGTCGCGGCCGGTGCAGGCCAGCACGTGGCGCACGACGCCGACCAGCGCGAGATCGTTGGCCGCATCGTGCGCCAACGGCCGATCCATGACCGCGGCGCGGATGCGGTTCCACAGCGCGTTCGCCGCGCCGCCGCCGGCGATCAGGAAGCGCCGCGGCAGCGCGCAGCCGAGCGCGTCGGCGACCTGGCGCCGCGCCAGGGCCACGCCTTCCAGCACCGCGCGCAGCAGATGCGCGTCGCCGTGGTGCGCGCGCAGCCCGATGAGCGCGCCGCTCCAGCGCGGCTCCCACAGCGGTGCGCGCTCCCCGGCGAGGTAGGGCAGGCAGATCAGGCCATCGGCGCCTGGCGCGATGCGCGCGGCCGCCGCGGTCAGCGCCGGCAGGCGGGCCGGATCGCGCAGCACCTCCTCCATCAGCCAGGCCAAGGTCGCGCCGCCCGACAACGAGCTGCCGTAGATCGCCCAGCCCTTGCCGAGCCTGGCGCGCACCAGGCGCTCGGGCGCGATGGCGCGCGCGGTCCGCTCGTGGACGCCGAGGATCTCGGAGGTGCCCGTCAGCCACAGACCGTCGCCATCCTCCGGCGAGAGGCCGAGCATGGTCGCGTTGGTGTCCTGCAGCCCCGCGAACACCCGCGTCGCCGGCAGCGCGAAGCGGTGGCGGCACTCATCGCGCAGGTCGTAGCCGCCGCGCGCGTCGAGCCGCGGCAGGCGCTGCGCGTCGACGCCGCAGGCTTCGAGGACCGGACCCGCGTAGGCGCCAGAGACCTGGTCGACCAGGCTGATCTGCGCCGTGGGATGGCTGACCGATCGCCCGGTCAGGCGACGGAACACCGCGTCGGCGACCTGCAGGGCGTGCACCGCGCCGATGCCGCCCTGCGCGCGCGCGTGCATCAGCTTCACCGCCAGCCAGCTGGTCATCGGCGGCAGGGCGGTGCCCAGCAGGCGCGTGGCGCCGCCATCGCCGAGCAGGCGCTGCGCGGCCGGGAGCGCGTCCCGGCAGGTGGAATCCATCCAGATCGGGAACGCCTCGTCGACCGCGTCGTCGCGCACCGCGTCCCAGCGCAGCAGGCTCGATACCTGTCCGGACAGGCCGAGATCGAGCTCGCGCACGCCCTGCGCCGCGCACCAGGCGCCGAGCCGCTCGAGGAGCCCCTCGACCGCGCGCCAGATCGCCGACCAGCGGCAGCGCGCCGCGCCGCCCTCGCCGGTCTCGACGACGTTCGCCGCGTCGGCCAACGCCACGAACGACGGCCGCTCGCCGGCGACGAAGACCGCCAGCTTGATCCGCGTCGTTCCGCAATCGATCGCCGCCACCGCGCGCGCGTCAGCCACGGGACGGCGCCTCGTCGCGCGCCGCCGCGCGCACCAGCGCCGCCAGCGGCCCGTCGATCGCGAGCCCGCACACCCGGCTCAGCACCGCGTCGATCGATCCGAGCCGTTCGAGCTGCGACGGGGCGCCCGCATCGCGATAACCCATCGCCGCGACGATCGCGGACGCGAACGCCGTCGGCTCGACGCCATGCTCGAGCGCCAGCAGCGCCGGGCCGACCAGGCGGTCGTCGCGCTGCAGCTTGCGCTCGGGATCCGCCGCATTGCGCGCGATCGGGTCCGGGATCGCCGGATCTGCGAACTTCGCGATCGCCTGGTCGGTCCATGCGCGCTGCTCGGCCCCGGCGAACCCGTAGGCGCCGATCAGCCCGTGTCCGGCCTCGGCGCCCGCGCGGCGCGCCAGCGCCAGGATCGCCGGATCGGCGGTCGCGGCGCTCAGCTCGCGATGGCCGCGCGCCGCGCCGACGTAGCTGATGACCGCGTTGATCCCGTTGTAGGTGTAGATCTTGCGCACCAGCTGATGGCCGAAGCGCGGCAGCGGATCGAGATCGGGCAGCGGCCGTCGCGGCCCGACGAAGGCGTCGGCGTCGCACGGGATGCGGAACAGATCCTGCGCGAGCACGCGCAGCGGGTCGCGCCCGGCGACGTCCGCCCGCGGCGCGAGGCAGGTCTTGAGCACGATGCCCTCGACGAAGCCGGTGCGCGCCGCCACCGCATCGGCGACCGTCGCATCGAGCGCGCCGATGGTCGCCGCGCGCAGCGTCGCCGCGGCGTGCGCCAGGTTCTCCAACGTGATGATGTCGAGCGGGCGCCGCGGATGGCGCGCATGCCGACGCGTCAGCGCGCGCGCGAGCGTGCCGCCGAGCGCGCCCAGGTTGTTGCCGAACACCGCCGTGAAGGCGAGGCCGGCCGCGTCGAACGCGTCCTGCCAGTCGTCGTCGACGTGCGCCACGAACGCCGGCTCGAGGCGCACCACCTCCTCGCGCCCGAGCACCTCGACGCGGAACGACGCGGCGTCGCGCAGCGCCGCGATCAGCGCGCGGTCACGGTCGATGAGCGCGAACGGCACGCCGGCGCGCGCGCAGGCGTGGGCGGCGAAGCCGCGACCGGTCCTGCCGGCGCCGAAGATCAGGACGGGGTTCATGGGCGTTCCGGTGTCACGCTTCGTGAATCATCCGGCTTCGGGCTTCGGGCTTCGAGCTTCGAGCTTCGAGCTTCGAGCTTCGAGCTTCGGGCTTCGGGCTTCGAGCTTCGAGCTTCGGGCTTCGGGCTTCGGGCTTCGAGCTTCGGGCTTCGAGCTTCGGGCTTCGGGCTTCGG
>Ga0196963_10001879_pt1 | contig 13349 bp, 15 predicted proteins | sample S1_5metaG_FD_148600 | JGI IMG/M metagenome (GOLD analysis project Ga0196963, IMG submission 148600) | Soil microbial communities from Anza Borrego desert, Southern California, United States - S1_5 | ecosystem: Environmental > Terrestrial > Soil > Desert | place: USA: California | collected... | reverse complement strand
TCTCCGCCGCGCGGACCGAACAGCTCGTGCCCGTCGTCGACACGGCCGTTGTCGTTGCGGTCGAACACCAAAAAGCCGCTGCCGCGCGCGAGCTGAGGCAAATGCTCGGCGCGACCGTCCGCATCGAGATCGAAGGCGAAGCGCAGATCGCGCAGCGCCGCGCCGTGCCCGTCGAAATTCAGCACGAGTGGATCGCGCCGATTCGCCGCGGCGGGCGGCATGTGCACGACCTCGCGGTAATAGCGGCTGAGCTGCATTTCGAGCCGGAACTCGACGGTCTCGCCGCTCGTCGTGCGCACGCTGCCGGCCACCCGCAGCCAAGTCGACTCGAATTCCTCGCGCACCAACGTCGTACCCGCAGCAGGTGCTGGCGGCGGCGATGTTGGCGCGGGTTCGCTGGCGTCACGGTTCGACAACGCGGCGACGTCGAACAGGCGGACCGCGCGCCCGGTGAACCGTTCGATCAAGCGGACCAGCAACGCCAAGCCCGCATCGTCCGGCATGAATTCACCGGTTTCGTCCGCCGCCGCGCTGGCCGCGCTCGTCGCATCCTGCGACTGCGCGGCCAGCGCGCGAGCGCGTGGCGAGAGCTCGATCTGCCCTGCACCAGGCGCCACCGCAGTAAAGCGGTTGTCGCCAGTCCATTCAGGGCGCCGCAGGCGGGTCTCGGACGATAGGCTGCGATGCGCGGTCGAGAAACTCAAGGCGGCATCGCGGACCTGCATGACGGCGTTCCTGAACGCAACGCTCCAGCGTTGCATTGGAATTAACGGCAGCCGCCGACAAAACTTGAGCCCTCACCCTGACGTGCGTCACGCGGGCATGCTCAGAAATGGGGCCGCAGCGCGGCGTCGATCTCTTCCGGCGACGCGTGGGTAATGTCCTTGTCGACCATCTCGAAAACCAGTTTCGCGACCTCGCTGCCGAGCTGCGATCGGAGCTGGCCCAGGAAGCGCGGCGGAGCGACCAGGATCAGGCGCTCGTAGCAGTGATCCAGACGGCCCTGATCGAGAACCGTCGCAAGCCCGTGGGCAAACTCCCGGGCCACCTTGTCACGCGGCTGCGGGCCTTGCTGGTCGCGGTCCAACTCGCTGCCGAGCTGTCCCTCCACGTGAATGAAGCCCGCTACCTCATCCAGGTGCCCATTGCCCTGCCGCGCTTCGAACAGCCGCGCACGCGCGCGATCGGCGATCAAGACCCAGGTCCGCATGAGCCACCTCCGTGTGAATCGCCTGCCCGAGGCTGGCAGCAAGCAGCGCTGCCGTCCGCGTCAGCAACGGCGCGAACGGCAGCGTGCAGGTCAAGGCTCAGTGCTTGCTTTGGCTGCCACCACCACCTTCGGCTTCCTTGCCCTTCTCGACCAGCTCGCGCACGCGCTCGCCGCCTTGCTTGCCGAGTTCCGAATAGCCTTCCGGACCGAGCTGCTCCTTGCGAGCCTCACCGCCCATCTTGCCGAGCTCGGAATAGCCTTCCGGGCCGAGCTGCTCCTTGCGGGTCTCGCCACCCTTCTTGCCGAGTTCCGAATAGCCTTCCGGACCAAGCTGCTCCTTGCGGATCTCGCCGCCCTTCTTGCCGAGTTCGGAATAGCCTTCGGGGCCGAGTTGCTCCTTACGGATCTCGCCGCCCATTTGACCGGCTTCGCGGACGCTCATGTCGCCCTTGCCGCCGGACTGCTGCTTCTGGCCTTGTTGGCCGCCTTGGCCGTGTTGCTGTGCCATGGTTCAACTCCTTACCAGTGCGTTGAGCGAAGAAGACAGACGAGCGTCAATCGCTCTCGTTGCCTTCGGCCTGCCTGCCCTTCTGGGTCAGCTCGCGGACACGCTGGCCGCCCTTGGCTCCGCCCTTCTTGCCGAGCTCGGAATAGCCTTCGGGTCCGAGCTGCTCCTTGCGGGTTTCCCCGCCCTTCTTGCCGGCTTCGCGGACGCTCATGCCGCCGCTCGGCTGGCGCTGATTACCGGCATCTTTGTTTGCCATGTTGCACCTGTTGGTCAGCGGGGCTGCGCGCCCCGGTCACGCGGTTGCGGAAAGCTTCGGGCTATTGGATCTGGCCGTAGGCCTTCATGACGTCCTGCGGTCCGCCGAACTCGTCGGCAGGTAGGCGCTTGATGACTTCCATGACTTCCTTCGGCGCCTGATTGCTTTCCGCCTGTCGGATCAGGTTCTGCTTGCTCGCCGGGTACTCCACGCCCTTCAAATAATTTTGGACGTTGGCCGGCGAGCTGCCACCTAAGCCTCTGGTCATGACGCATACTCCTTCGCCTTGCGGCTGATCCATCGGTTAGGAACGCAGCGGTCGTCGCTCACTCTTCCTGACCGCCTTCGCTCTGCTTGCCCTTTTCCACCAGCTCGCGCACGCGCTGGCCGCCCTGCTTGCCGAGTTCGGAATAGCCTTCCGGCCCCAGCTGTTCCTTGCGGATCTCACCGCCCTTCTGGCCGGCTTCACGCACGCTCATCTCGCCTTGGCCCTGCTGGCCTTGGCGCCCGCCCTGCTGTTCCTGATTGCGGCCACCAGCCATCTGCTGGCCCTGCTGCTGGCCTTGCTGGCCCTGATTTTGATCACGCTGTGCCATGGGAATCCTCCTTCCTTGGCGACTACCGAATGCCGCTCCGGCGCTACGGCCGAAGCACCTCACGGCCTGGCCCGAGCGGGCGCCGGCCGACTGTGTGGCGGGTAACGCAAGGCCTGTGCCAAGCCGAACGTGAAGCACGGTTCACATGCGCCGGCGTCGTTAGCGAAGGTTTTCCCGCAGCCGCGCGCAGCACGCCGCCGCACACCACGGGCGCGGCGCAAATCAGGCACATAGGCCGATCGGGCTCGGCTGTCCGGGTGGCGGGGATGCCCCCGCTTGAGGGAGAGGCTGGTGGCAAGCACAGCCTGCCAGCGTAGCCAGGCGGGCAGGCGCCTGCCCGGCTGCAAAATTTGTCCGCGGCGAAGAAAGGGCTTCAGTCGCCGTGCTGCGGACTCATCAGAGCACCGCGGCCAGATCCTTTTCGATGCTCTCCGGCGTGTCGGTCGGTGCGTAGCGCCGCAGCACCTTGCCGGACTTGTCGACGAGGAACTTGGTGAAGTTCCATTTGATGGCCTCGGTGCCGAGCACGCCCTTGGCCTCTTTCTTCAGATACCGGTACAGCGGATGCGCATCACCGCCGTTGACGTTGATCTTGGCGAACAGCGGGAACGTGACATCGTAGTTGAGCGAGCAAAAGTTCTTGATCTCGTTCTCGTCGCCCGGCTCCTGGTGGCCGAACTGATCGCAAGGGAAGCCGAGCACCACCAAGCCTTTGTCCTGATACTTTTTGTACAACTGTTCCAGGCCCGTGTATTGCGGGGTGAAGCCGCATTTCGATGCGGTATTGACCACCAGCATCGCCTTGCCCTTGAACTCGGCCAGTGATTTCTCCTCGCCGTCGATCGTCGTGGCGGTGAAGTCGTAGACGCTTGCCATCGAACCTCTCCTGGTTGAGCCCGCTGCGCAGCTTAACCCCAGCCTGCGTCCGGAGGAATGTGATCCTTGCCTGTTGCACCGCGCCCCCCACATGAGATGATGCGACGCAACAAATGGGGGGAATCACCCATGTTGTACTGGATGCACGAGTTGTCGCGCGCCTGGCTCAGCCCCTGGGTCTACGGCGCGGAAGCCGGCGCCAAGATCTTCTCCGCCCCGGACAGCTGGCTGGCCAAGCTGCCTGGCGCCGAGCGCGTCGCCGCCGCGAACGAGCTGTTCTATCGGATCGGCAAGGGCTACGAGAAACCGCAGTTCGACATCCGCGAGGTCGAGGCGCACGGGCACAAGGTGCCGGTCGTCGAGATCGAGCGCGAGCGCAAGCCGTTCTGCCGCCTGCTGCGCTTCAAGCGCTACAGCGATGATGCGCAGGTCGTACGCGATCTGAAGGACGACCCCAAGGTGCTGGTCGTCGCGCCGTTGTCCGGGCATCACTCGACCCTGTTGCGCGACACCGTGAAGGCGCTGCTGCGCGATCACAAGGTTTGGATCACCGACTGGGTCGACGCACGCATGGTGCCGCTGTCGGCGGGGCCGTTCCATCTCGACGACTACGTGCGCTACATCGAGGAATTCATCCGCCTGATCGGCGCCGAGGACCTCAACGTCATTTCGGTCTGCCAGCCGACGGTACCGGTGCTGGCCGCGGTGTCGCTGATGGCCGCGCGCGGCGAGGCGGTGCCGCGCTCGCTGACGATGATGGGCGGACCGATCGACAGCCGGCTCAGCCCGACCAAGGTCAACAACCTGGCAATGACCCGGCCGTTGTCCTGGTTCCGCCAGAACGTGATCGCCGAGGTGCCGCACAACTATCCGGGTGCCGGTCGCAAGGTCTATCCGGGTTTTCTGCAGCATGCCGGCTTCATCGCGATGAACCCGAGCCGGCACGCGCGTTCGCACTGGGATTTCTATCAGGATCTGGTGCGCGGCGACCTGGACGACGCCGAGGCGCATCGGCGCTTCTACGACGAGTACAACGCGGTGCTCGACATGGCCGCCGAGTACTACCTCGACACGATCCGCATCGTGTTCCAGCAGCATCTGCTGCCGCGCGGCTGCTGGGATGTCGCCGGCGAGCGGGTACGCCCGGAGGCGATCGAACGCAGCGCGCTGTTCACGATCGAGGGCGAGCTGGACGACATCTCCGGCGCCGGGCAGACCCGGGTCGCGCACGAGCTCTGCCGCGGGATCCCGCGCGAGCGACACCAGCATCTGACCGTGGAAGGGGCCGGCCATTACGGCATCTTCAGCGGCCGCCGCTGGCGCGAGGTGGTGTATCCGCAGGTGCGCGACTTCATCCGTGGCGCAGCCCGCGGTTAGGCCGCGGCATGGTCAAGCAATACGACCAAGCCTATTTCGATCGCTGGTATCGGGATGACAAATACGCCGCCTGGCGCGGTGCACTGACCGCGCAGAAGGCGGCACTCGCCGTCGCCTGCGCCGAGTACTACCTCGGCCGCGCGGTGCGTTCGGTGCTGGATGTCGGCTGCGGCGAGGGCATCTGGCGTGGCGCAGTGAAGAAACTGCGGCCGCGCGCGTATTACCTCGGCCTCGACAGCAGCGAATACGCGGTGCGCCGCTACGGCCGCTCGCGCAATCTGCGCCTGGTCGATTTCGCCCAGCTCGCCGAGCTGCGTTTCGACCGCAGCTTCGACCTGCTGGTCTGCTCCGACGTGATGCACTACCTGCCTGACAGGGCGCTCAAGCGCGGCCTGTCGGGCTTCGCCGAGCTGTGCCATGGCCTGGCTTACCTCGACGTGTTCTGCGCCGACGACGCGACCGAAGGCGACCACGACGGTTTCATCGCGCGCCCGGCCGCCAAATACTTGCGGATGTTCCGCGTCGCCGGCTTCGTGCCGGTCGGCGGCCACTGCTATCTCGCGCCGCCGCTGCACGATCAGGCGGTCAGCCTCGAGTTCGGCAGCCTGGTGCCGCGCCGGCGGCGTTGACGCGCGCCGGCGCGGGCGAGCATGCGAAACGCATGCTGTGTGCAGGCACCCTCGTGCAAGGCGCAAGGGTGCCTGCAAATTCAGAAGTCGCGGTCGCGCCCGCGCTGGCGCCAGAAGTCCTCACGCGGCTGCATCGCCAGCGCTGGTGAGGCGCGATCCGGATCGGCGGTATTGACCAGCGCGCGGCGATCGATGCGCAGGCCCTGCACGTACGGCCCCGGCTCGCCGTTCATCAGCTCTTCCATGCTCTGCACATGGAACGCCCGCGCGTCCTCGGTGGTACGCAGGCCGCTGGCGATTTCGTGCGCCAGGTTCAACGACAGCAAGTTGGAATCCTCGCGATCGCAGCGTACGGCCAGCTCGCCAGCAGTGCGATTGGCGGTAATGCTGCCGTTGTAGCGCGCGAGGTCATCGAAACGATTCGGCGGCACGCGGTAGTCGATGACCTGCTCGAGCACATCGTGGTGCGGGACCGGCCAATCGTGCGCAACCGGTTCGCGATAGACGGTAGTGCGCTTGAATTGACCGGCGCGGTGCCAAGTCAGCATCGAGTCGGAGACCTCGTCCGGCGGCCCGTAGCGCTCCATCATCATCTGCGCGGCGCGGCTGCTGGTCGGCGGCCAGCCGGCCAGATCCGGACGCATGCCGTAGCGCTGCGCTGCCGCCAGCGCCGGCAACAACAGGGCCGAAGCGAGCAGAACGAACTTGCATAACGTGGTCTTGGACATGAGTTTCCTCCTGCCGTTGGGGGCGCTGAGCACGATGCAAAACGCGCTCCTGCCACGACCGGGTAGGCCGTCCGACTGATCACCCTCAAGCCGACCGCGGCGCGGCGGCAACACTGATCGCGTGCGCCGCAACCGACAGCGCGCCCGCGGACAGCTCGCCACACTGCAAGGCAATCACCGTCGGTCGACCCGCATCGGCGGGCGCCGCTTCGACCTGATCGTCTCCTATGCGGCAAGGTCAGCGCAGTTTCGGCTACGCCGAGTGGGAGGGGCGTCCCCGCGGAGCGGTCATCGAGCAGAGGCCACCGATGCGGTCGCCATCGACACGGGCGAATCCGACCGGCGCATCGTGCTCACCGGCGAGCAGGGCTTCATTCGCACGCCGGCCGAGCATTTCCACGGACCGCCCGGCCGGGATCGCCCCCGCTCGGCTCGTCGACGGAGCCTGCAAGCGCGGCGGTTCGAATCGCCGCCTAGCCCGCGATCTCGCTCGCGAGCAGGCCATGCCGTCGACGCAGCGTGCCGCGCTGCAGCGCGATCAGCGCACCATCGTGATTGAGACAGAGCGTGCGCCGGCGGCGCTCCAGCCCCGCGCGCAAGGCCCGCGTGTCGCCGGCATCCGCGGCCCGACGCAGCGCGGTGCAGGTCAGCCAGAGGTCGCCCTCGGCGCCGAGCGAGCGCGCCGTCTCGGCCAGCCGCGCGGCCAGCGGATCGCGCCGCTTCAGTACTTCCGCGGCGGCGCGGCGCAGCGCCGCATAGCGCCGCAGCCGGCGACGCAGCTCATGGCGCAGGCCCGGCTGCAGGTGGCCGACCGTATCGCGCAGTGCGCGGCGCAGGCGCCGCCGCGCTCGCTCCAGCACCGTATCGATCGATGCGCCATCCAGGCCCTCCGTCGGCCAACGCGTCGCCCGCTCGGCCAGCCGCGCGCACTCGCCCTGCAGTCGGTCCCAGAACCTCGCCGGCGTCGCCGCCCAGGTGCGCTGCAGTTCCCGGCGCACATGCCGCAGCGCGGCCTCGAGGCGCTCGCGTTCGTCCGCGGGCAGTTCGCCGCGAAGAACGTCACGGACCAGATCGACGCGGACCGCCGCATCGCGCAGCCGCCCGAGGCGTCGGCGCAGCCGCCGCAACGGCAGATCCGCGCCGCGGGCAAACGCCGGCTGGCAGCCGCGCAGCAAGCGCAGCTTGGCGCGAATGCGCTGGATCGTCTTGCGCGCGCGATGGACGGCGACATCGGCCCCCTCGCGGGCGCGCGCCAGCTCACGGGCCAGGACCGCAAACTCGGCGGCTACCTGTTGACGCAAGCGAGCTTCAGGCGTGGCAGCAGCAGCAGGCATGAGCGGAGCACTATGCCCTGCCCTCGCCCGCACGTCCATTTCACTGATGTTGCGATTCCGTGACAGCCGGCGCGCAGACTTAATCGCCGGGCCGGTGTATCCGATAACATGTTAGGGACCACCTCTCGCGGTGGCCCAACGCCGCATGGAGGCTGTCCCGGGCATGGCTGAAACGCCCAATATCGAAGTCGACTCGCGCTTTGCCGTAGAGGATCCGGACACCATCGCCCACCTGCTGCGGCGCATGGTCGAACAGCGCTCGATGCTGGAGGCGGGCTTGCCCGGCACCGGCCCGGGCATGCTCAGCGCCGTGCTCGATGTCGACGAGCGACGTCGGCAGATGGTGCTCGACGCGACCCCGCATGCATCGGTGGAGCGCGTTGCGCTGGCCCAGCCGCAGCTCAGTTTTTCCGCGCGCGTCGACCGCGTCGATGTGAGCTTCACCACCGGTCCGCTGCAGAAGATCAGCTTCGAGGGCATGCCCGCGTATCGCGCGCCGTTTCCCGAGACGATGCGCTATCTGCAGCGGCGCGAATTCTTCCGCATCGAGGTGCCGTCCGCGCACCCGGCCTATTGCCAACTGCTGGTGCCCGCCGATGAGGATCACCCGCCGCGCGATTTGCGCACGCGGATCTTCGACATCAGTGCCGGCGGCCTGTCGGTGTTCGTGCCGATCGGCGAGGAGAAAGCGCTGGCCAGCGGTGCACGCTTCACCTCGTCCAAGCTGATGCTGCCCGAGTCGAGTCCGATCCCGCTGGGGCTGCGCGTGAAGCGCGTCTTCCGCATCAACCGCCGGGGCGTGATGAGCCAGACCTGTGCCGGCTGCGAATACATCAATCTCAGCGCGGTCGCACAGAGCACGATTCAACGCTATCTGATGCGCCTGGACCGCGAGCGGATCCTGCGCGAGAAAGGCCGCTGACCTCGCTGCCTAGAACGGCTTGCCGAGCACCAGATACAGCACCGGCACAAATAGCAGCAGCGGCAGTTCGTTGAACCAGCGCAGCCGCGCTGCGGTGGGCAATGCGGCGCCGCGCTCGACACGCGTCACCCAGCGCCCGGCGATCACGAAATACGCCAGCAGGCCGGCAACCAACGTGAGCTTCGCATGCAGCCAACCGCCACCGAGCCCGAACTGCCACCACAGCCAAGCGCCGAATACGAAGGCGAGCCCGAACATATGGTGGCCGAAGCGATACAGCCGCCGCCCCATCAGCAGCAAGCGGGCGCGCACTGCGTCCGGCTCGCCCGCCGCGGCGGATTCGGCCAGGTTCACCAGAATGCGCGGCAAGTAGAACACCGTCGCCATCCAGGCCACGACGAACAGCAGATGCAAGGTCTTGAGGAGGACGTACATTCGGCGACCGGCAAAGGAGTCCGTGCGACAGCTTGTCGCCACAGACCGACTCACACAAGCCACGCTTGCGCCTGGCGCACCGGGATGCGAGCTTTTGCCCCTCCCCGCCCTACCAGCTCCCGGCCCCGATGAAATTCTCCGGCACCGATCGCTATGTCGCCACCGATGCGCTCAAGCTTGCCGTCAACGCAGCCATCACCTTGCAGCGCCCCCTATTGATCAAGGGCGAGCCCGGGACCGGCAAGACCCTGCTGGCGGAAGAAATCGCCCGCACGAGCGGCGCGCCGCTGATCACCTGGCATGTCAAATCGACCACGAAGGCGCACCAAGGCCTGTACGAATACGACGCGGTCAGTCGCCTGCGCGATTCGCAGTTGGGCGATCCGCGGGTCACCGACATCCGCAACTACATCCGCCGCGGCAAGCTCTGGGAGGCCTTCGCCAGCGAGCAGCGCGCGGTACTGCTGATCGACGAGATCGACAAGGCCGACATCGAGTTCCCGAACGACCTGCTGCAGGAGCTCGATCGTATGGAGTTCTACGTCTACGAAATCGACGAGACCATACGCGCCAAGCATCGCCCGGTCGTCATCATCACCTCCAACAACGAGAAGGAGCTGCCGGACGCCTTTCTGCGCCGCTGCTTCTTCCACTACATCAGCTTTCCGGACCGCGCGACGCTGGAGGCCATCGTCGCCGTGCATTACCCGGACATCGCGCGCGACCTGGTCGATCGCGCGCTGGAGGTCTTCTTCGAGCTGCGCGAAGTGCCCGGCCTGAAGAAGAAGCCGAGCACATCCGAGCTGATCGACTGGCTCAAGCTGCTGCTATCCGATCAGATTCCCGCCAGCGCGCTCATCGAGCGCGACCCGGCCAAGGCGATCCCGCCGCTGTACGGCGCACTGCTGAAGAACGAGCAGGACGTGCAATTGCTCGAGCGCCTGGCCTTCATGCACCGCCGCGCGAGCCGCTGAGCACGCGATGCTGCTCGGTCTGTTCGAAGCCCTGCGTGCGGCCAAGCTGCCGGTTGCATTGCGCGAATGGCTGGATCTGATTGCCGCGCTCGACGCCGATCTCGCTTTCGCTGATCTCGACGCCTTCTACCATCTGGCGCGCAGCGTGCTGGTCAAGGACGAACGCCATTACGACAAGTTCGACTTGGTATTCGGCGCCTATTTCCGTGGTGTGCGGACGCTGGACCTCAGCCGCGCCGGCGACATCCCGGATGCCTGGCTGCGCCAGTCGCTGCAGCGTCTGCTCAGCGATGAGGAAAAAGCACGAATCCAGGCCCTCGGCGGACTGGAGCGCCTGCTCGAGGAATTCCAGCGGCGGCTCGCCGAGCAAAAGGAGCGCCACGAAGGCGGCAACCGCTGGATCGGCACCGGTGGCACCAGTCCGTTCGGCGCCGGCGGCTACAACCCCGAAGGCATCCGTATCGGCCCTAAAGGCGGCGGCCGCCGTGCCGTCAAGGTTTGGGACCAGCGCCAGTTCCGCAACTACGCCGAGGATGCGGACCTGTCGCCGCGCAACCTGCAGATCGCGCTACGCCGGCTGCGCCGCTTCGCGCGCACCGGCGCCCCGGAAGAACTCGATATCGACGGCACGATCGACGCCACCGCGCGCGAAGGCGGCCTGCTCGACATCAAGCTCAGGCCGGAACGGCACAACGCGGTGAAGCTGCTGCTGTTCCTCGATGTCGGCGGCTCGATGGATGATCACGTCTTCGCCGCCGAAGCGCTATTCAACGCTTGCAAAAACGAGTTCAAGCGGCTCGAGCACTTCTACTTCCACAACTTCATCTACGATCAGGTCTGGCGCGACAACCAGCGCCGCTTCAGCGAGCGCACCTCGACACTCGAGGTGTTGCGCCGCTTCAATCCTGACTACAAGGTCGTGTTCATCGGCGACGCCGCGATGGCGCCGTACGAGATCACTCACCCTGGCGGAAGTATCGAGGGCTGGAACGAGGAAGCCGGCGAAGTCTGGTTCCGCCGCATCAAGGAACGGTTCCGCAAGCTCGTCTGGATCAACCCGAGCGCAGCGGGCACATGGTCGTATACGAGCTCAACCCAGCTCATCAAACGGCTGGTCGACGAGCACATGTACGAACTTACACCGGCCGGCTTGAGTGAAGCGATGCGCTGGCTCGCACGCTAGCAGGCGCCGTGCGATACGCGACCGGCGGCCGACCGGTCACCGCCGGTCGGCCGTCATCGAGGTTGTTTACAGCCGCTCTTCGGCGATCGCGATTTGCGTGCTGTCGCGCAGCGCGCTCAAGAACGCATCCGACTCGGCAACGCCAATCACCTGCGCCAGCTGACCGCGCAGCGCGCTCCGCGCCTCTGCTTCCATGCCGCTGGGATCGCCATCCTGCACGGCGAGCACCTGCAGCAACGCATAACGCTCACCGCCAAGCTCGACCATCGCCGACGACGGCTTGTCGCCTTGCGGATGCGGCAATGCAAACGCCTCCTCGCTCAGACGCGGGTCCACGGTCATGCCGGCACGGCCCACACCCTTTTCTTCCTTGACCTCGCCACCGGCCTCCTTGGCCAGCTGATCGAGCGGCTCGCCTGCGCGCAGTCGATCGAACAAGCTCTGCGCCTGTGCCTTGGCCAGCGCCTGGCGCTGTTCACGCGTCCATTCCTGTGCGACCTGCTCGCGGATCTCCTCCAGCGGAATCTGCTTGGGGCGCACATGCTCGGCCAGCTTGATCACCACCGTACGCCCTTCACCGACATCGATCGGGTCACTGGCATTGCCCTGCTCGAGCACCTGCGGCGAGAACGCCGCGCGCAGCAGTTCGGGATGGCTGCTCAGCGGATCCGCGCCGCCCGTGCGGCCGAACGGGCCGATGCGCTTGATCTCGAGGTTAAGCTCTTGGGCCGCGGCATTGAGCGTGGTCGGATCACGATAGACGATGTCGACGAGCCGCCCTGCCAGCTCGCTATGCACGCGCTCGCGCTCACCGTCGAGGTATTCCTTCTCCAGCTGCGCCCGGACCTCCTCGAAGGGTTTAGCCGTACCAGGGCGGATCTCGCGCAACTGGATCACATGCCAACCCTCGCTACTCTTCACCGGCGCGCTGATCTCGCCAGCGCCCAGCGCGAACAAGGCACTGTCGAATGCAGGATCGGTCACCCCGGCCTCGAGCCAGCCGAGATCACCACCACTTGCACGCGAACCCGGGTCCTCGGAATTGTCGCGGGCGAGCGCGGCAAAGTCGGCACCCGGCGCGCGCGCCTCCTCGGCCAGCTTCTGCGCCTTCGCCTGCGCCTGCTGCTGCACATCCGCGGGCGCATCTTCGGCAACCTTCACCAGGATGTGCGAGGCGAGACGCTGTTCGGCGCTGACGAAGCGGTTCTTCTGCTCTTCATAGCGCTGGCGCAGCGTTTCCTCGTCAGCCGTCGCCGGCACATCCAGCTTGCTCGCGTCGATCTCGACGTACTCGAGGGTGACGGTTTCCTCGGTGCGGTAACGATCCGCATGCGTCTCGTAATATGCCTTCAGCTGCTCGTCGCTGGGCGGCTCGACGGCCCCTGCGGCGGGCGCGGGCAGTTCGACGAAACGAAGATCGCGACGCTGGTCGCGCAACTGCAGATAGCGATCCACGTCCAGTGTCGTCGCCAGGGCGCTGTCGGTAATTGCAAGCGGCAGCGCACGCACCTGCAGATCGCGACGCACCTGTTCCTCGAACGACTTCGGCGTCATGCGCTGCATGGACAGCAGCATCCGGTACTGTGCCGGATCGAAGCGCCCCTCGGACTGAAAGGCCGGGATCGAGCTGATCTCCTTCTGCAGTTGCTGAGCGCTGACGACCACGCCGAGCCGGCTGCCAGCTTGGCGCATCAACTCCTCGTCGATCATTCGCTCGAGCACGCGGCGCTTGACGGCCAGTTGCTCCAGCTCGCGCCCGTCATACCGCTCGCCGAGCTGGCGGCGCATCTGCTGCCGGTAATCCTCGAAGCGAGCGCGAAAATCGGCCTGGCTGATCTCTACATCGCCCACTTTTGCCACCCAGGTGGGAACCTTGGCATCGAAATAGCTGTTCACCCCGACGAACAGGAATGGAACAGCCATTAGGCTAAGGATCAGCTGGGAGATCCAACGGGAGCGTTCGTTACGCAGGAACTGGAACATCGGTATGACACCAACCTCAAGAATCGGGACGAATCAGCGAACCCGGCCTTCAAAAAAGTAAGGGCGCCGTTTTTAGCGGCGCCCTTCAATAGTGGCGGAGTGGACGGGACTCGAACCCGCGACCCCCGGCGTGACAGGCCGGTATTCTAACCGACTGAACTACCACTCCGCGTTTTGATTGCCGTCGCTAAGCGATCAGCCTGGAGCTTGGTGGGTGCTGAGGGTTTCGAACCCCCGACCCTCGCCTTGTAAGGGCGATGCTCTACCGCTGAGCTAAGCACCCGGCGAAGTTCACTAGTTTACAGCGTCCTTCAGCGCTTTGCCAGCCTTGAATGAAG
>Ga0196963_10001878_pt1 | contig 13356 bp, 14 predicted proteins | sample S1_5metaG_FD_148600 | JGI IMG/M metagenome (GOLD analysis project Ga0196963, IMG submission 148600) | Soil microbial communities from Anza Borrego desert, Southern California, United States - S1_5 | ecosystem: Environmental > Terrestrial > Soil > Desert | place: USA: California | collected... | reverse complement strand
TCAACAGCGGCGAGGCGCATCGCCTGATCGAGCGACACGAATCCGGTCCCGGCGTCGATCTCGAACAGGCCGAGCCTGAACGTGCCGACGACCCGCATGCGCCGCTGGCGCGGCATCACGCCCATCGGCGAAAGCGAGCCGTTGGGCGTCAGCAGCGTCACCGTGTCGCCGACCATCGCGCCAATCTGCCCGGCCAGGTCCTTGCCGATGACGATGCCCGGCAGCTCGTCGTCGCTAGCCGGCGTCAGCGCGTCGAGCGAACCATCGCTGATCGAGCGGCCGATGTCGGTGACCGACACCTCCAGTGCCGGATCGATGCCTTTGATCATGACGAAGCCCGGTGCACTTCCGGTAATCATCGCTCTCGCGTCGATCGCGGGTGTCGCGCCGATCACACCAGGCACCGCTCGCAGCTTTTCGATCTCGGCGTGATAGTCCTCGATGCCCGCCGGCTTGTAAACGAACACGTGCGCGGACGATCCGAGGATGCGCGCCTGCAGCTCGCCCTGCAGTCCGGTCATGATCGCCAGCGCGATCACCAGTGCCATCACGCCGACGGTGACGCCGAGCGTGGAGACCAGCGATATGACGGAAATGAATACTTGCCGTCGCTTGGCCAGCAGGTAACGGAGGGCCACCTGTAATTCGAACGGCATCAGCAGCCTGCAGCCTTCAGCCGACAGCGGTCGGCGGTTGTCATCCCTGGTGCTCCGGCCGCGGGCGCATCAACGGAAACAGGATCACATCGCGAATCGACGTCGAGTTGCTCAACAGCATCACCAGGCGATCGATGCCGACACCCTCGCCGCCGGCCGGCGGCATGCCGTACTCCAGCGCGCGCACATAATCTTCATCCATCGCGTGCGCTTCGTGATCGCCGGCGGCGCGCTCGGCGAGCTGCGCCTCGAAGCGGCGGCGCTGCTCGACCGGATCGTTGAGCTCGCTGAACGCGTTGGCGACTTCGAAGCCGCCGATGTACAGCTCAAAACGTTCGACGGTATCGGGGTCGTCGGCGCGCTGCTTCGACAGCGGCGACACTTCGGTGGGAAAGTCGTAGACGAACGTCGGCTGAATCAGCTGCTCTTCCCACAGCGTTTCGAAGATGGCGCTGGCGATCTTGCCGGCACCGGCGCCCTTCGGGATCTCCACGCCGAGCTTCCTGGCCAGCTCGCGCGCCGTATCGAGCGATCGCAACTCGTCGACGGTGACCGTGACGCCGAGCCGCTTCGACGCTTCTTCCGCCGCCGCGTGGCGCAATGACAGCCGACGAAAGGGGGCCGCCATCGTGATGGTGTGCGCGCCGTATGGAAACTCGGTGGTTCCGATCACCTGTTGTGCGACCGCCGACAGCAGCGCCTCGGTGAACGACATCAGCTGCTGGTAATCCACGTAGGCCCAGTAGAACTCGAGCATCGTGAATTCCGGGTTGTGCTGCGTCGAAATCCCCTCGTTGCGAAAGTTGCGATTGATCTCGAACACGCGCTCGACGCCGCCGACGGTCAGCCGCTTGAGATACAGCTCGGGCGCGATGCGCAGGTACAGCTTCATGTCGAGCGCGTTGTGATGGGTCACGAACGGCCTGGCCAGCGCGCCTCCGGCAATCGGCTGCATCATCGGCGTTTCGACTTCGAGAAAACCGTGCCCCTTCAGAAAATCGCGGATCGCCGACACCGTCGCGGTCCGAATCTCGAAGACCCGGCGCACCTCCGGATTGACGATCAGATCGAGATAGCGCTGCCGGTAGCGGATTTCGACATCCTGCAGCCCATGCCACTTTTCAGGCAGCGGCAGAAAACATTTGGCGAGGAACTGCAGTGACGACGCCCAGATCGACAGTTCGTTGGTTTTGGTGCGAAACAGGTGGCCGGCCACGCCAATCTGATCGCCCACGTCCAGCAGCTTCGATAACGCGTAGTCGCGCTCGCTCAATGCGTCCTGCCGCACGTAGACCTGGATGCGCGACCGGCCGTCCGACACCACGAAAAAGCTGGCCTTGCCGAAGCTGCGCACGCTGACGATGCGGCCGGCGGCAACCGTCTCGACTCGTGGCGACTCGAGCTCGGCGGCATCCTTCGCGGAGTAGTGTTCGACCAGTTGCGACACCGAGTGCGTGGTGTCGTACTTGTTCGGGTACGGCGCGAAGCCGAGGCGCCTGATCGCCTCGAGATTCGCCTTGCGCTGCTCGACCTGGACGACTTCGGTGCTCATATCAGTCGGCGACTAACCCTTCTTCTCTCAGCTTGCGATACACGGCATCGAGCACCCCGTTGACGAACTTCGCGGCGTCTTCACCGCTGTAGGCACGCGCCAATTCGATCGCCTCGCTGATCACCACGCGCGGCGGACTTTCGCGGTGCGACAGCAGCTCCTCGACGGCGAGCCGCATCACCAGTCGATCGATGACCGCCATCCGCTCGACGCGCCAGTTCTTGGCGGCGTCGCCGATTCGCTCGTCGAGCGCGTCGCGATTGGTGAGTGCGCCGCGCACCAGCGACACCACAAAGGCATGCTCGTCCTCGCCGGGATCGTCGACTTCAGGCCGGCCGGCGTGATGCAGGACGCCGAGCGCCTGCTGCGCGTTGAGGCCGCCGACTTCGCATTGATAGAGCGCCTGCAGCGCCGCCGCTCGCGCGCGCGACCGCCTCGCCCACCGGTCGCCGTGCTCGCCGTGGAGTGCGTCGCTCACCGTCGTGCCTCCAGCGGTGTCACGCGCGACCGTCACCGATCTCTGCGAACAACCGTGCCATCGCCAGCGCCGCTGCGGCGGCTTCGCGGCCCTTGTTCGAGGGTCCGGGTGCCGCCCGCTCCAACGCCTCCTCCACGGAGTTCGTCGTCAGCACGCCGAAGGACATCGGCACGCCGGTAGTTGCCGCCGCCGCGGTGATCCCGTGCGCGACTGCCATGGCGATGTACTCGAAGTGCGGCGTCGCGCCGCGAATCAGACAACCAAGGCATACCACCGCCGACACCGTGCCGTGCTCCGCAATGCGCTGTGCCGCCATGGGAATCTCGAAGGCCCCCGGGACACGCACCACGGCGACATCGGCGCCGTCGATGCCGGCCTCGCCGAGCGCCGCTTGCGCGCCCTCGAGCAGGCGCTCGGTGACGAAATCGTTGAAGCGTGAAACGACGATCGCGACGCGCATTACTTGCCTTGCCACGAAGCCTTGCGTTTCTCGAGGAACGCGCGCGTCCCTTCCTTCATGTCGTCGGTCGATGCAATCGCGCCAAACAGCGCGGTCTCGAGGAACTGCCCCACCGACAGGGGCGCGTCGAGCCCCTCGTTCACCGCCTGGATGATGTAGCGCACGGCGATCGGCGCCTTCGCCGCGAGCGCGTGGGCGATCTTCTTGGCCTCGGCCATCACCTCCGCCGCCGGCACCACGTGATTGACCAGCCCGATCTCATAGGCGCGCTGTGCGGTGATCATGTCGCCCGTGAGCAGCAACTCCAGCGCGATGCCTTTGCCGACCAGCCGCGGCAGACGCTGGCTGCCGGCGTAACCCGGGATGATGCCAAGATTGATTTCCGGCTGGCCGAAACGCGCGGTGTCGGCCGCCACGCGAAGCGTGCATGCCATCGCGAGCTCGCAGCCGCCGCCGAGCGCGAAGCCGTTGACCGCGGCGATCACCGGTTTGCCCAACTGCTCGATCTGATCGAAGATCTGCTGGCCGCGACGCGCGTGTTCCTTGCCTTGCGCCGGTGTTTGCACGGCCAGCTCGTTGATGTCGGCGCCCGCGACGAATGACTTCTCGCCCGCGCCGGTCATCACGATCGCGCGGACACCGGGATCGGTCTTGAACGATTCGAGCGCGGTCGCAAGCTCGGTCAGCGTCTGGGTATTCAGGGCATTGAGGACTTTGGGGCGGTTGAACGTCAGCACCGCGACGGCGTCGTCGCGTTCGAGCAGCAGGTTTTCAAAGGTCATTCAACCCCTGATTTTACTCCACGCCCACGCGACCGTCAGACCGGTCGCCGCGCCAATCGTGTTGTTGGCGGCGTCGCGCCACTCCGCGTAGCGTGTCGGCACGAACATCTGCTCGACTTCGACCGACAACCCATGGACGACGGCGATGACGAAGGCCAACAGGATGGCGCGGGCGGTCACGCCCGCCCAGCTTCCCTTGGCCGTGGCGCGCAGCGTCAGCAGGCCCATCACTGCATAACCCGATACGTGCAGCGCGGTATCCGATAGCGAGGCCGCGGGACCGGGTACGTGCGGCAGGGCTGCCGCGTAGGAGATCGTGGCCATCCAGACCACGACCGGCAGCCACAAACCAATCACAACGGGAAGAGACGCATCACCCAGCCCAGCGCGATTGCGGCGGCCATGAAAGTGCCGAACATTCTCGCGCCGAGGGTCAATTGCTCGCGCGGGGTGTCCTTCTGGATCGTCGCAAAGATCAGCGACACGAACAGCGCGAACAACATCATCAAACCCAGATGACTCGTCATCACTTGCGCCCCATGCGGACGTCATATGCGTCGAGCGCGACGAGCAGGTTGAGCAGGCCCGAGACGATCAGGAAGGTGTTGCCGTATTCGTAAGAGGCGGCAGTGACTACGCCATGGCCGAGGTCCAGTGCTTTCGCGATGAAGTACGGCACGCCCATGCCGAGGTTCGCGATCGCGGCCAGGCCCACCAGCGGATCGGAAAAGTTGAACGGCGCGAGCCGCCCTTCGAGCCACAGGCCGATCGCAAACATCAGCGGCAGTGCGAGGAAAAAAATCACGCCCTTCTGCCGGCGGCCCTGCATCAGATGACCGGCGCCTGGCACCAGCCACGACACCAGATACACCACTGCGGGGGGCACGACGCGAGTTTACCTCAGGTCTTTCGTGGCGACGGCCGCGACGATCGTGCCGGCCGCGGCGCCGAGCGGAATCGCGAACAACGCGCGCGTGATGTTGGTGCCGTCCCACATGCCGATGGCAGCCGTCGTCCACGTAATCGCTGTCGGCAATGCGGCGACGGCCATTGCGCGAACCGCTGAATGCGACGTCATCGGAATGGGGGCGCGCCCGCGCAGCGCCCGCACCACCAGCCAGAGCGCAAAGGCGATCGCACCGCTGGCGTAAAGGCCGGTGCACCTCGCGCAGACTGGCAGTTGACGGCCGTCGATGAAAAAGGAGCGTGCTGCCTGCTGATGGCAGATGACCGCGCCGATGGCCCAGACAAATCCAGCCGCTAACCCCATGACACCAATGTAGTTAGCCTAACTCGTCGGTGGCTTGTGAAAAAATGAACTTGCCAAAGCACTCCGTCGTCTAACACCATTTAGAGTCTAAACACTGTTTACCTCTGCTTCAGAGATAACTCGACGATCGCCGCTTTAACAGTGGCTGGCACCGCAGGACTTCATGGGAACCAAGGAACGACAAGACCGCGAACGACAGGCCGTCCGCACCTCGATTCTGGATGCCGCGCGCGACCTGTTCGTCGCAGAAGGCTATGCGAGTGTGTCGATTCGCAAGATCGCCGAGCGCATCGAGTACAGCCCCGCCGCAATTTACAGCTACTTTGCAAGCAAGGACGACATCTTCCTCGCGTTGGCCGTGGAAGGCTTCCATCGCCTCGATGAAAAGGTCAAGGCCGCGATGAAGCGCGAGCATGCGCTCGACGACGTCCGGGCCTGCTGGTGGGCGTTTTACGAATTCTCCCAAGAACAGCCGGCGTACTTCCAGTTGATGTTCGTCGACCGATCGGTCCCGCGCATCACGCAGGAGTGGGAAGGCTTCGAGTTCCTGCAGCAAATGCTGACGAACGCCGTCGGCGCCGTGCAAAAAGCGATTGATGCCGGACACTTGCCGGCCACGCTCAATGCCAACGCCGCGATGCACATGCTCTGGGCCGCCTTGATCGGTCCCGCCGTGGTCGGCATCCGCCATCGTCTGGCCAGCGGCGAAGACTACGACGCCCTAGCCCGCGACGTGCTGAATGCCACGATTGCCGGCCTGCAGTCCGGCATCGCTACCACCTTTGTGTCATGCAAGTGTCCGAATGCTTCGGACGTGCTGCGGGCCGGTCCGAGCCATTCGAAGAATGAAGAAGGCATCGCGGGGGCGCCGGTTCCCGCTGGAGTGCGCAGTCATGAGTCGTAGACCGTCGGTTGTGTTTGCTGTTGCCGTCATCGTGTCATCGTCACTGTTCATCGCCGGGTGCGGTGCGTCATCGACGGCGGCGGAGGCCGCGCCGGACCCCACCGCGCCCGCCGGCGCGGTCCTTGACGTGCCCGTGGTAACAGCCACGGCCGGCACAATCGAGTCGGCGCTCGAGATTTCCGGTACGTTGGCGCCGCGCACCCGAGTCGCGGTGAGGCCCAAGTTGCCGGGGACACTCGAGCGTGTGCTGGTCGATATCGGCGATCGCGTCTCGATCGGTCAGACGATCGCGACCATCGACCGCCGTGAAATCGACGCGCAGGCCGACGCCGCCGTGGCCGCGGTCGCGGTCGCAAGCGCCGCGCTCGAGAGCGCGGAAGCCAACCTCGCCAACGCGCTGCTCGAGAGCGACCGCGCCAAGAACCTGTTTGACAAAGGCGCACTGCCCCGCCAGCGTCTCGACGGCGCGCAGACCGCGTACCGTGCGGCAATCGCGCAACGCGATCTCGCCGCCGCCAACCGCGCTCAGGCTGATGCGGCGCTGCGGCGCGCACGCGAAGTGCAGCGCGACGCGACCGTCACTTCGCCGGTCAATGGCTTCGTCGTCGAGCGTCACTACGACGCAGGCGCGATGCCGACCGACAAGCCGATCGTCGTCGTGGCCGACCTGCATCAGATGAAGCTCGAAGCGGGCGTATCAGAGCTCGAGGCGGGCCGTTTGCGCGTTGGCATGAAGGCGCTGGTCTCGGTGCAAGCCAGGCCGGGCGAAACCTTCCCCGGCCAGCTCGCGGCGATCGCGCCGGAGGTCGATGAACGCAACCGGCATTTCAAGATCGACGTGCGCGTGGCGAACGACGGCCGCACGTTGCTCTCGGGCATGTATGCGTCCGCGCGGATTGTCGAGGCGACCACACCCAACGCGATCCTGATCCCGAAAGAAGCGGTCGTCACTCGCGACGGCAAGCGCGGCGTGCAGAAGGTGATGGGCGATACCTTGACCTTCGTCGAGATTACCGAAGGCACGACCGACGGTACGCGCGTGCAGGTGGTTAGGGGCCTCGCCGCGGGCGACCTGGTGCTCGCCGACGCGCGGCGCCAAATCGCGTCCGGCGCAAAGGTGCGCGCCATCACCGAGAACCGGCCGTAAGGCCGCTCGCCGAGACGAAGGCGTCACATGTGGATCTCTGATACGTCAATCAAGCGGCCCGTCTTCGCGACGATGGTCATCGTGAGCTTCATGGTGCTGGGCGTCGTCTCGCTGGGACGGCTCGGCATCGACCTGTTCCCCGAGGTCAACTTCCCGTTCGTGAACGTTATGGTGCCCTATCCGGGCGCCGGCCCCGAGGAAGTCGAGACGCTGGTGACGCGGCCGATCGAGGATGCCGTCGCCGGGATCAACGGCGTCAAGCGCGTCGTCTCGACGTCGACCGAGGGCCTGGCGATGGTCGGCATCGAGCTGCGGCTCGAGATCGATCCGCAGGCGGCCACGGCGGAAGTACGCGAGAAAGTAGCCGCCATCCGCGCGCGCCTGCCCGAGCAAATCAAGGATCCGACCATCAACCGCTTCGACGTCTCGGCGCTGCCGATCGCCACGTATGCCGTGGGGTCGGCGTCGCTGCCCTCCGACGTTACGCGTCGCATGGTCGAAGACGACATCAAGCCGCTGCTCGGCCAAATCGACGGCGTCGCCGCGGTCGAAGTCAACGGCGGTCAGGTCCGCGAGCTGCAGGTCAACCTCGATCCGCGCCGCCTCGAAGCGCTGAACCTGCCGATCACCGAAGTCGCCGCAAAACTGACGGCCGATAACCTCGACGTGCCCGGCGGCCAGGTCCGGCGTGGCGGCAAGGCGGTCTCGCTACGCACTCAGGGGCAGTACCGAAGCGCCGCGGAAATCGAAAACGTGATTTTGCGGTCCGCCGGAGGATCGACCGTGCGGGTGAAGGACGTGGGCGCCGTGGTCGACGGCTACCAGGATCGCACCTCGACGACGCGGCTGAACGGCGAGGACGCCGTGTCGTTTTCGGTTCGCAAACAATCCGGCGCGAACACGGTCGAAGTACAGCGCAAGCTCGACGCGGCGCTCGCCAAGGCCGCGCCCGGCTTCCCGCAGCTGGCCATCAGGAACGTGCACACCGATGCCGAAGGCATCATGGAAAACGTCACCGACGTGCGCGGCCACATCATCTTCGGCGGCATCATGGCGGTGCTGGTGGTGTTCGTGTTCATGCGCGACTGGCGCTCGACGGCGATCACCGCGCTCGCGCTGCCGACCTCGGTGATCGCGACGTTCTTCTTCATGTACGCGATCGGATTCACGATCAACATGATGACGCTGATGGCGCTGTCGCTCGTCATCGGCATCCTGATCGACGACGCGGTGGTCGTGCGCGAGAACATTTACCGCCACCTGGAGCACGGGGAAGATCCGATGACGGCGGCCCGCAACGGCACGTCGGAGATCGGCCTGGCCGTGATGGCGACCACGTTCACGATCCTGGCGGTGTTTCTGCCGGTCGGCTTCATGACGGGCATCGTCGGCCAGTTCTTCAAGTCGTTCGCATTGACGATCGCATTCGCCGTCGCGATTTCGCTGCTGGTGGCGTTCACGCTCGATCCGATGCTGTCGTCGCGATTCGTACGGTTCATTCCGCTCGAGGAGCGCACGCGGACGCGCACCGGCCGCTTCCTCGAGCGCGTCGGCGCCTTCTACGACCGCATCGACGCGCGCTATCACCGGTTATTGAGCTGGGCGGTCGAACGCCCGTGGACGATCGTCGCCACCGCGGCCGTCGTGTTCTTCGCGAGCATGTCGCTGTTGACCGTGATCGGCACCGAGTTCGTCCCGCAGGAAGACCGCGGCGAATTCGCCGTCAACGTCGAAGTGCCGGCCGGCACCGCCTTCGAGCAGACTGTCGCCCACGTCGCGCAGGTCGAAGCCGTGGTCCGACAGCTGCCCGAAGTCGAGCAGATTTTCTCGACGGTGGGTTTCGAGGGCAGCCCGCTGAAGGCGTCCTTGCGCGTCAAGGCCGGCAAGAAGCACGAACGCGAACGCGGTCTCGCGGAACTGAAGGCGGATGTGCGCGAGCGGTTGAAGCAGATCCCGCTGTTGAAGATGACCGTCGCCGATCCGGAATTCATGCAGGGCGCGCCGACGCAGGCACCGCTCAGCGTCTATCTGCGCGGCGACGACATGCGCGAGCTCCAGCGGCTCAACGAAGAGGCGCTGCAGCGCATTCGCGCCGTCCCCGGCGCCGTCGATGTCGACAGCACGCTCGAGACCGGGCAGCCCGAAATGGTCGCGAAGGTCAATCGCGAACTGGCGGCGGATCTCGGTTACGACGTCGGATCGATCGCGATGCAACTGCGCGGCATGGTCGAGGGGATCGTACCGACCCGGCTGCGCGAGGACGACAAGGAATACGACATCCGCGTCCGGCTGGCGCCTGAATTCCGCAACGACTTCGAATCGATCGCGCGAACCCCGCTCTACTCGCCCACCGGCGCCGTCGTCCGGGCGCGCGACATCGTGCGCCTGACGCCCGAAGTCGGCCCTGCGGCGATCGAGCGCGAGGCGCGCCGCCGCCAGGCGAAGATCAATATCGAGCTGTCCGACCGTTCGCTCGGCGAGGTCACCGCCGACGTCGGACGCGTCATGGACGGTATCGCGCTGCCGCCGAACTTCGAGTGGGGATTCGCCGGCGATGTCGAGATGATGCAGGAGTCCGCGGCGGCGATGGGGCTGGCGCTGCTGCTGGCGACGGCGTTCATCTACATCGTGCTGGCCTCGCAGTTCGAATCGTTCATCGAGCCGTTCCTGATCATGACGTCGCTGCCGCTCGCGCTGGTCGGCGCGCTGCTGGCCATTCTGCTCACCGGCAAGAACCTCGGCATGCCGGCGATGATTGGCGTCGTGATGTTGATGGGCCTGGTCACCAAGAATGCGATCTTGCTCGTCGACCTGACCAATCAGTACGTGCGCGACGGCTTGAGCGTCAAAGAAGCGATCCTCAAGGCGGGCCCGGTCCGCCTGCGCCCGATTCTGATGACGACGATCGCGATGATTCTCGGCATGCTGCCGTCCGCAATGGGCACGGGACAAGGCAGCGAGTTTCGATCGCCGATTTCGATTGCGACCATCGGCGGATTGATCACGTCAACGCTGCTCACTCTCGTTGTCGTGCCGGTCTCGTATCTGCTGCTGGCGCGCGCTGTGGAACGCGTCACCGCGTGGCGTGCGGCGGGTGGACGGGTGCCGCAGCCGGCGCGCGTCGCCGGCACGGTCCTGCTGATCGCGGCACTGGGCTGGTTGCTGTCGACCACGACGGCGTTCGCTTCGGAGTCCGCTCCTGGCCAAGCCGCCGCGGCCGGGCCCTCCGCGGCGCCATTGACGCTGACCTTCAATCAGGCCCTGGAGCGGGCGCTGTCCGCGAACGAAGGCCTCAAGGTCGCGCGTGAACGCGTGGTCGAGACTCAGGCTCGCGTGCTCGAGTCGAAAACCGGCTTTCTGCCACAGGTCAATCTTGGCTACAACTTCACGCCGGCACAGCGTTTTCCCGTGATCAAGGTCCCTGCTGGGATTTTCGGCCCCGAGGAGCGGACATTCCAGGCCGGGTTTGCGCAGCGCAACATCCTGCAGCTGTATGTGAACCAGCCGATCTACACCGGCGGCCGATTGAACAACGCGTATGGCATCACGGCGTCGTCACTCGATGCGTCGAGGCTCGAGCTCGAGCGCACCCGGCAAGACATCGAGTATCGCGTCGTCGAGACGTTTTATGCCGCGCTGATGAACGAGCGCGGCGTGGCCGTCGCCGACGAGCAGATCCGTCTGGCCGAGAAGCAGTTGTCCCTCGCCAAAGTTCGATTCGACGCGGGTACCGTCGCACGACTCGACGTGCTGCAAGCGGAAGTCGAACTGGCGAACGCTCGGGCGCGGCGGATCCAAGCCAAAGCGCAGGTCGACACCTCGCTGCAGGCACTGCGCAGCGTGTTGTCGCTGCCGCAAACCCAGAGGTTGACGCTGCAAGGGTCGCTCGACGAGCCGGTCGTCGGACATGCGCGGGAAGAGCTGGACAAACAGCTGCCAAGCCGCCCCGATCTGCAGGCGTTCGCGGCGCGTCGCCATGCGGCGGAATATGCTTCGCACCTCGCTCAGAGCGAGTGGAAACCGAATCTGTCGTTTGCCGGCAACATGCAGTACCAGCAGGACAGCATGGGGTCGCTGCTCGCCCGTGACAATCAAAGTTATGCGTTCGGCATTCAGCTGAACGTGCCGTTGTTCGCGGCGCCGGGCGCGGCGGCGCGGCGCAGCATCGCACAGTCGCAGATGCGTCAAGCCGAGCACGGTCTGCGTTACGCGACCGACCACGCGCGGCTCGAGCTCGAGTCCGCCTGGACCGCACTCGAGTCATCCGCGGAGGTGGTCGCGACCCAGGAAAAGGCGCTCGAACTTGCGCGTGAGAGTGTGGTGATCGCGCAGGTCTCGTACGAGAACGGCGTGATCACATCGGCCGAGCTCAACGATGCCCAGGTGCGATTGCTGCAGACCGAGTGGCTGCTGATGCAGGCCAAATACGCGCGCATTACCGCAGCGGCCCGCGCCAAGGTCGCCGCCGGCGTTCCGTAAATAACTTTGTGATATAAAGCGTAGGTGCACGTCGAGCCGCGCCGAATCCTGATTGGCCTGATCGTCCTGGGTGTGGCGGGCGCCGTCCTGTTCCTGCCCGCGGTGTTCTGGGTCGGCACCCTTCTGGCACCGTCGTTCCCGGTTCCCGTTGCCGCGCCGGTGCCGCCGCTGCTCGCTGAGGCGATCTGGGCTCGTGCCAATGGTGGCCGCGCGACCACGCTGCAGCCGCTCACGCCGTTCAGCATCGGCCGGACCCTGACCTGCCACGCTCTGGCCGAGCGGTTTGATACTCCGGTGGAACGAGAACAGCAGCACGACGAATGCATGACGCTGCTTCCCGCCATCGAAGGCATTGGTTACCTGTCGAACCGACACATGCAGAGTGTTGGCGTCTGGCAGGACCCGCGCGTGCCGTTGGTCAGTATCGCCACCATCGCCCGCGTCAGCAGCTCGTGGACCAAGACGCAAGTGATCGAGACGTTGGCGGCCCGCGGCGAATTCACCAAGTACCTGATCGGCGCCGATCCGGCCGCTCGCGCCATGTTTGGGCGGCCTCCGGCGGAGTTGTCCCTGCCGCAGGCTGCACTGATGGCCGCCGTTCTCGGCAATCGCGCCGCGGAGCCGTGGTGCGATCCGGTGACGGCCGCGGACATGCGGCGCCGCATCCTCGAGCGCATGCGCGGCAACCAGGTCATTGACGACGCCAATGTCGAGGCGGGCAATCGTGCGCCACTGGGGCTCGGCACGCCGCCCGTCTCGCACCCGGGGTGCCCGCCTTAAGATATGATGCGTTTCTTTTTGAAGGAGGAGCGCATGCCCAAGTTTGTCATTGAGCGGGAAATCCCTGGCGCCGGAAAATTGTCGCCGGCCGAGTTGAACGGCATCTCGCAGAAATCCTGCGGCGTGTTACGCAACATGGGCTCGCAGGTGCAGTGGCTGCACAGTTACGTCACCGATAACAAGATTTATTGCGTCTACATCGCGCCGGATGAAGCGTCGGTACGCGAGCACGCGCGGCAGGGCGGCTTTCCTGCCAATTCCGTGGCGAAGGTTGCGACCGTAATCGACCCGACGACGGCGGAATGACGGACGGCCGGGCGCGGCCACCGCGGTCGTGGCGCGGCGGTCTCGTTTACGGCTTTTCCATCCAGATCGTGCTGAGCAGGTCCTTGTCGGTCGGCAGCTCGGTCTCTCCGGCGGGAAACTTGTTCAGCCGAAGCAGGTAGGCAATCACATCCGCGTATTCGTCTTTCTTCAGGCTGCCGGGGTCGTCTTCAGGCATCGAATCGCTGATCACGTCGAACATCTCCCACAACGGCTTGCCGGCGAAGCTGCTGTAAAAGAAATCGTCGGTGAAGCGATTCGGCGCGTGACAGCTCGCGCATTTCGCGTTGTAGATCTTCACGCCGCGGTCGGCCTGCGCGCCGGTATAGACGCCCGCCCGCACTGACTTTTTCTCCTGGGCGATCAGCAGCGACGTGCACGCGAGGACCGCAGCGCACACCAGCAGCCGCATTACTTTTTCTTCTCGATCTTGATTTTCGCCATCGGACCCGCGCCGGGTGCCAGCTCGGTGTCGCCCGCCGGATAGCCGTTGAGCTCGAGGAAGTAAGCCAGGATGTCGGCGT
>Ga0196963_10001877_pt1 | contig 13363 bp, 12 predicted proteins | sample S1_5metaG_FD_148600 | JGI IMG/M metagenome (GOLD analysis project Ga0196963, IMG submission 148600) | Soil microbial communities from Anza Borrego desert, Southern California, United States - S1_5 | ecosystem: Environmental > Terrestrial > Soil > Desert | place: USA: California | collected... | reverse complement strand
GACCGCGATGCAGACCGGCGAGGACCTGTCCAAGTTCGACAAGTCGAAAAAGCCCGCCACGACGACCACCGCGCCCGCGACGACCCAGTCGACTCCCGCGACCGCCGCCACTGCGCCCGCCGCGCACGCCCATCCCCACAAACCCACGACCCGCCCCACCACGACCCAGGCGACCACCACCGCCGCCGCCCACAAGCACGACGACGACGACGATGACGACGACGACCACAAAGGCCACGACCACTCCCACCACGGCCACAGCCACGGGGGGATGAAGTACCCCTACCTGATCAACCGCGACGGCACGATCGACCTCCGCCTGCCCAAGGACCGCTGGATGCTCTCGGCCGTCCTCGTCCGTACGCGCAGCGCGAGCGCCAACATGGGCGTGACGTACCAACTGGCCAACTCCCCCTCGGGCGCGATGGCGGTCAACCCCGCGACGGTCATGCGGGAGTTTTTCACGACCTTCCTCGGGCCGACCACGCTGTTGCTGCTGGTAATCGCGGTCATGGTCGCCGTGACCGCGGCCGTGTCGATCCTGGTGAGCATTTACAACGCGGTCTCGGCCCGCCAGCGCGAGATCGCGATCATGCGGGCGCTGGGGGCGACCCGCGGTAAAGTGTTGAGCCTCATCTGCTTAGAAGCCGGCGTGATCGGGGCGGTCGGCGGGTTCCTGGGCCTGCTGCTCGGCCACTTCGTCGCCCGCGTGCTGTCGGCCGTGTTCGAGGCCAAGATGGGCGTTCAGCTCGACTGGCTCTCCACCAGTTGGCACGAGTGGGTATACTTGGGCAGCATCGTCGTCCTGTCGGTCCTGGCGGGCCTGGTCCCGGGCCTGAAGGCGTACCGAACGCCCGTCGCGACGAACCTCGTGGCGGCGTGAGCGGTACAATAACGGACACGGACCCACCGGACGGGTGTATACGACGACTGACCGCCGGCGTGCTCACGTTGAGTGGCGCACGGGCGACCCGCACCCGATCGACATGACCCTCTCGGAGCCCCCCGACATGCCCCGCAACCTCTGGATCCTGACCCTCGCCGCGTCGTTCGCCCTCCCGGCCGTCGCCGCCGACCCCAAGCCGGTCGCCGCGGCCGCCCCGGCCAAGGTCGCCGACGACAAGGACAAGGACACCCCCTCCAAATTCGAGACCCGCGCGACCGAGGCCTTCAACCGCGGCCAGTACTCGCTGGCCAAGGAATTGTTCGGCAAGGCCGCCGACCGGATCAAGGAGAGCGACCCGAAGAAGTACGCCCAGCTTCAGGAGCAGATCAAGGCGTGCGAGAAGAACATCAAGGAACTGGCGGCGGTCCTGCCGATCCCGCCGGCCGACCTCAACCCCGGCCCGCAGGTCGAAACCGCGCCCGACAAGCGCAAGAAACACGTCGCCCCGCCGAAGGATCAGGTGATGGAGATCACCATGCAGGAGTTGGGCAACTTCGACTACAACTCGGACAAGGGCGGCAACATCCCCGACGACGTCAAGAAGCTCAACGGCGTGAAGGTGCGGGTCAAGGGGTTCATGATCCCGCTGGACCAGGCCGACAACATCAGCCACTTCTCGCTCGTGCCGAGCCTCTTCGCCTGCTGCTTCGGGCAGCCCCCGCAGGTGCAGCACCAGGTCGTCGTGCACACGCCCAAGGGCAAGGCCGTCAGCTACTACCCCGACGAGATCGTGTGCGAGGGGACGCTGAAGGTCGAGGAGAAGAAGGAAGACGGGTACATCGTCAGCGTGTTCGAGATGGACGTGAGCTCGGTCAAGCCGCTGGCGAAGTGAGCGCGCCGGGGAGGGCGAGGCTCCGTCCGAGCCGTTGGTTTTCGTCTGACACGTCGGAGTTTACTTCATGAGCGCTACCGCCACACCGAACCTGAGTCCCGCCCCGTCGCCGTCGTCGCCGCGCCAAACGAACTGGGCGTTCGTCGTCCGCGTCGGTTTGATCTCGGCGATCATCGCCGGGCTGGTCGGGTACGCCGCCTACTCGACGTACCGGATGATGACCAAGAGCGCCCTGTCGGGCGACGAGGTCGATTTGCTGATGATCAGCAGTTTCGAGATGAGCCAGCAGTTCGGGACGATCGCCGACGTGCCGCCGGCGTTCCGAGCGCTGTCGGGCAAGAAGGTGCGGATGGAGGGCGAGGTCACGCCGACCAGCTTCCAGACCCTGGGCACGACCGGCGAGTTCGAGATCTGCTACTCGGTCGTCAAGTGCTGTTACGGCACCGAGCCCAAGGCCCAGCACTTCGTCAAGTGCCGGCCGGCCCCGGGCGTGAAGTTCAAGGTGCCGCCGGACGGGCGCGTGAAGGTGTACGGCACGCTGACCGTGAACGTGGTCCGCGAGGGCGGCAAGGTGCAGAGCGTGTACCAGATGGAAATCGAGCGCGTCGACCCCGCGTGAGTCACGCCGCCCACGGCTTAGCGACTGAAAAAACCAAATCGCACCAAACCCGCGGATTCGTCCGTGGGTTTCTTCGTTGAACCGCAAAGCGCCCGTCGGGTGCCATGCTCAGACCGGCCGCGAGTGGTGTTGATCGCACAGGCGCGTCGGTCGGCCTGGATGAGCATGCCGAACGCCGAACGTCTCCCGGGTCCGCGCGCGGGACGTGCGACCCCTACGCCAGCCACTTATCCCAATCGACGTCTTCCTTCGTCGGCGACTCCTCCTCGGCCGCGACCCACCGCCGGAGGCGCTCGCCCGTCAGGTCGCACGGCACACCCGGTTGATCGGGCCGCGCGACCTCCGGCCGGATCCGTTCGACGATCGACCGTTCCGCACACCCGGCGCACCGCACCACCCGGAACGCCTCGCCGCCGACCACGACGTCGCACACGCGATGGAGCGCGGGCCAGGCGTGTGCGCAACCGACCGCCGCGCGCGACAGTTCGCGGAGCAGTGCGAGCGCGCGGTCTGGCCCGGCGGCGGACAACTCGGCGATCAAAGACCGGCACGTGTGCATGATGAATCGCCCTCAGTCCCTCCCCTGGACGATCACGCCCCGGAACCACATCACCGGATCTCCGCCCGTGCTCCCGTCCAGCATCATGAGCACGCCCACCCACGCCGCGACCAAGACGCCGACGACCGCGACCCACGCCCACCCGCGCCGGCCCACGACAAGTCCGGCCAGCACCGCCCCGACGCCGACCACGTGCGCCAGGTCGCGCGGCTGGGTCATGGCGGCGGCCAAACTGCGGGGCGTCCACCCGCGGCCGACCCAACTCGCGACGACGAGCGCGCCGATGCCGCCGACGACCCACCACCGTCCGCGGCCGCGAGCGAGCGCGACGAGCAGGATGGCCGCGGCGAGCCCGCAGCCCAGGGCGGCGTGCCAGCCGATGGCGGAGAGCCTCGGGGGGATCTTGGTATCCCCGGCGGCCCGTTCCCAGACCATGACCGCACACGCGACGGCAAACAGGACGCCGGGCCACCGCCGGCGCGGATGACCGGCGCGGAGGACGAGCGCCGCGGCGATTGCCGCCAATCCCGCGGCGGACGCGCTCCGCGCGACGTTCGTGGACCGGTCGGGGGTCGCCCAACTCGCCGCCTCGCGCGTCAGCCGATACCAGGGTTCGTTGGCCAGCTTCCCGCCGTCCCCGCGACCGGCGCTCCGACACACGAGGTCGTAGTGCGCGTAGACCGACCAACCGGCGGCGGCGGCGGTCGAGATTGTCGCAATTGCGACCAAGGCCGCCCCCAGTTCGCCGACCGACCGTCTGCGGATCGCCTCCGCGGCGCAGCCGAGCGCGAGAATCGGGGTGACGTGCCAGAGGAGTTGATCGACCGGGTGGAGCATCGGGAGGGATCGCCTAACTTGAGATTCGCGCGCCGCGGGCCTAAAGATACTCGGCCCGCGTAATCAAATGACGCCCGCGTCGCGAGACCGACCGTGACGCTCGCTTCGCGAGCCCCGCCCGCTGAAGCGGGCTCGCCGGACGCGAGATGCGCCAACCCGAACCACCCCGGAGCCCCATGACCTTCGTCGAACTCGCCGCCGACTTCGTCTCGCGCAACGCCGAGATCCTCAAGATGACGCTCGCCGACTTTTCCGACGCGGACATGCTCGCGCGCCCCGCCCCGGGCGCCAACCACGCCGCGTGGCAGATCGGGCACCTCGTCGGCTCCACGTGGCACATGTACAACCAGGTCGCGCCCGGCGCCCTCCCCGCGGCGCTGGCGGCCTACCACGAGAAATTCACCGGCAAAACGGCCAACGTCGACGACCCGGCCCACTACGGCTCCAAGGCGCAGCTCCTCGAGGCCTTCGCCCAGGCCCATGCCGCCGTCGTCGAGTGGGCCCGCCACCTCAAGCCCGAAGACTTCGCCAAGCCGACCACCGAGCGCCTGGCCAACTTCGCCCCGACCGTCGGCCACCTCGTCCTGATGACCGGGTCGCACGCGAGCATGCACGTCGGGCAATTGCAGGTGATCCGTCGATTCCTCGGCAAGCCGCTGTTGTTCTGACGCGCGTTCCCTCTACGCCGAGTGCACGGCTCCGCCCGAAGCGCCGCCCCGGGTTCGAGCGCGCGGCACACGGTCCGACGCCTCGAAAACCATGCGATGAGTGATAATCCTGCGCGCGTCACGCGTCCGGCGAGTTCGACCCGCCGAAGCGCGCGAATCGCGCCAGCCGGTTCGGTTCACGGGCGCGCCCGCGCCCGTGCGTTCACATTTCGCGCACCGCGCGTGACCCACCGCACGGTCCCGCCTTATCGCAACCCTGTGATGGGTCGTTACGCCGGCGGAAACTCTTTGCGTTCTTAACGACGCCTCACGATACTCGCGCCCGCTGTCGCCGGCTCGTTGTGGGAGCGCGCGGGAGCGGGAGAGAATGCACTGGCGGACGGGCAAACCGGCTCGCGCGACGCGCAGGTCGGGTTCCGCCACCCCTCGCCGTAGGCACACCACGTCGTCCGTCGATCGGGCCCCGCGCCCGTGGAACTTTCGCGTCAGAAATCCCGGAATTGGTGAGGAGGCGTCCTGCGCCGTGCGCTCCCGCGAGGGCTCGCGTCGGGACTCCCCGCAGGTCCGGGAACTGGCGCGAAATGACCCGGGGCGGGTTGGGTTCATGTCCGTCTCGGGTCCGATCCGATTCTTGTTACACGCGCGCCGGTCCCGTATCCCCGCGCCGCCTGACTTACGCCAAGGAGCTGTCCGATGTCGTCGATGCTGCCGCGCCGCAATTCTCCGTTCCGCACCGCCCCGGTCCGCCCCGCAGTCCGTGCCGCGGCTGCCAAAACCGCCCGCTCCATGGTCGAGCCCCTCGAGGGCCGGCAGATGCTGGCTGCGGACCTGCTCGCACAGACCGGCGCCGCCACCGCCCACGACGCTGCCGGGCGCGTGTACGCCGCCGGGATCCAGTACACGACCGCCGGCACGACCGAGATCGTGGTCGCCCGGTACAAGGCCCCGTCCCTCGCCAACCCCGACGCCCCGCTCGAGCTCGACAACTCGTTCGACGGCGACGGGATCGCCGTCGTGCCGGCGGCGGCGTCCCTCTTCCTGGTCAACGACATGGCCGTCACGACCGATGCCGAGGGCGTCCTTCGCGTGTTCGTGGCCGGTGGGGCGCCCTCGGCCGACCAGTCGAACATCGACGCCGCGGTCACCATCCTCACGCCCGGCACGACGGACGGCTCGACCGGCGCGTCGCTGCACTTGGCCGACGTGCCCGACAGCAGCGAGTCGGCCAACGCGATCGCCGCCATCGGCTCGAACGGCGGCGTCGTGGTGGGCGGGTCGGTGTTCGGCGGCGGGAACTTCGTCGCCCGCTTCACCCGCGACGGGGTCCTCGACGCCGCCTTCCAAGGCACCGGCGGGACCGTGGGCTACAGCATCGACACGCTCGGCGACGCGCCCGGGGTCGGCGGGCAGTCCGAGATCAAGGACATCGCGGTCAGTGGGAACACGATCTTCACCGCCGGGTGGGCCAACCTCGCCGGCGTGCAGTCGCCGGCCCTGGCCAAGTACGACAGTGCTGGGTTGGTCGACTCCACCGTCACGGCCGTCGATGACGGCACCGGCCCGCAGTCGGCCATGCTGACCGCGCTCGCCGTCGAGGGCGACCTCATTCTCGCCGGCGGCGCGGTCGGCGGGTTCAGCACGCTCGTCGCCCGGTACGTCGGGATGGACCTGGATCAGGACTTCAACGGCGAACAGCCGCTGACGGTCGAGTCGCGGATCGTCCCGCGCTCGATCGCGTCGCAGGGCGAGACCGGCATCCTGATCGCCGGTTACAACGCGGAGACGTTCCACGCCATGGCCGGTCGGCTCCTCGAGGTCACCCCCGCGGGCACGGGCCCCGACGGCGTGACCCCGGCGGTCTGGGAACTCGACGGCGACTTCGGGCCCGACGGCTCGGTCACCGCCGCACCGGAGATGACCCTCGGGAACGGCGGGGGCGCCTTCATCAACACGACGACCGGTGACGCGATCGCCGTCGGCACGCAGTTCGTCGACCCGGACCGCCAACAGGACGTCGCCCTCGTCCGCTTCACGACCGGCACGCCGGGCGCTGCCGGGCCCGTCACCCTGCTCGACATGTCGCTCGACGGGCAGGTCGACCCGACCCCCGTCGTCGGCCCGATCGCCGTCGACCTGAGCGCGTCGGCCGGCGACAACACCGTCGAGGTCGTCGTCACCGACGGCGTCTACCAGGTGTACGTCAACGGCGTGGCGACCGGCAGCCCGACCCTCGCAACCTCCGTCGCGATCACCACCGGCTCGGGCAACGACCACATCAAGATCGGCGCGGGCGTCGCCACGTCGTCCGTCGTCATCAACTCGGGCGACGGCAACGACGTGATCGAGATCGACGCCGCCGTCACGTCGGCCGCCACCATCGACGCCGGCGCGGGCAACGACAGCGTCGTCTCGGGCGCGGGGAACGACGCGATCACCGCCGGCACGGGCAACGACACTGTCCTGGCGGGCGCCGGCAACGACACCGTCTCGGGCGGCGACGGCCAGGACGTCATCCTCGCCGAGGCCGGCAACGACGTGGTTACCGGCGGCGCCGGCGCCGACGCCGTCTCGGCCGGCGACGGCAACGACACGGTCTCCGGCGGCGCGGGCCAGGACGTCGCGATCGGCGGCAAGGGCGCCGACTCCCTCGTCGGCGACGGCGAGAACGACGCGCTCGTTGCGGCCTACACCGACCACGACGCCAACGTCCCCGCCCTCAAGCTGATCAGCGGCATCTGGGCGATCCCCAACCCGACCGACCCCGCGCTCGCCCGCGCCGCCTACGTCCTTAAGGTCGGCGTCCTCCAGGCCACCCTCCTCCGCCCCGACTCGATGCAGGGCAACACGGTCACGATCGCCGGCACCGTCCACGAGGACGGCGTCGCCGACATCCTGATCGGCTCTGGCGGGACCGACTGGTTCATCGTCAACGACACCCAGGCCGGCGTGAAGGACAAGGTCCTCGACGAAAACCGGAACGAAATCGTGACGGACGTAGACGTGCTTCGGTAAGGCTCGATCGGTATCGCTCGGGTTTAAACGAACGACCCCGGAAGCGCGTCAGCGCTTCCGGGGTCGCTTCTGTTTCTGACTTCTGACTTCCGATTGCTCGCCTCGCGACCCGCCCACTGAAGCGGGCTCGCCGGCTACTCCGCGTCCTTCGCCCACCCCTGCGGGTTCTTGTCGTCGGCGTCGTACGCCTGGTCCGTGCTCTCGCCCTGCACCTCGACGCGCTCGATCGACACGGCCTTGCCGGTCTGCTCGTCGATCTCCGCCACGACCCCGCTCAGGCGAACGTCGCCGGTCGCGACCTCGAACGGCGCCGGCATGCTCGTGGTCATGTACTTCAGCACCCGGTCCTTCCGCCGGCCCAGCACCGAGTCGTACGGCCCGCACATGCCCAAATCGCTGATGTACGCCGTCCCGCCTGGCAACACCTTCGCGTCGGCGGTCGGGATGTGCGTGTGGGTGCCGAACACGAGCGACGCCCGGCCGTCGAGGTAGTGCCCCATCGCGACCTTTTCGCTCGTCGCCTCGGCGTGCATGTCGAGCACGCTCACCTTCACGCCCGCCGGCAGCCCGCGCATCACCTTGTCCGCCGCCGCGAACGGGTCGTCGGCCGGGAAGTTCATGAAGATCCGCCCGAGCAGGCAGAACACCGCCACCTGCACGCCCGAGTTGCTCGTGACGACGGTGTACGTCCGCCCCACCGCCTGTTGCGCGAGGTTCGCCGGCCGGACGATCCGCTCGCTCGCCGTCAGCGTCGGGGCGATGTCCATCTTGCGGTAGACGTGGTCGCCGAGCGTGACGACGTCGACGCCGTACGCCCGCACCTTGTTAAAGAGGTTCTGCGTGATCCCCGACCCCGCGGCGATGTTCTCGGCGTTGGCGATGACCAGGTCGACCTTCTTCTCGCGCACGAGACCCTTGAGCTTCTGCTCCACGACCTTCCGCCCCGGCCGCCCCACGATGTCACCCAGGCACATGATCCGAATCGCCATGGGAGCAGTATACGCGCGATCGGGCGTCCGTCGGGACCTCACCGGTCGAGGAAATCGCCGCGGCATGCCGCCCCGCCCGCCGAAGCGGGCTCGCCGATTACCCCGCGCGGCGCTCCCCGCGCCCGGACTTCCGCGCGTGCTTCGTCACGTACAGGCTGCGGTCCGCGACCTCGAATAACTCCTTCGCCGTCGGCGCCCCGACCCAGTCCGCGCCCGACGCCAGGCCCGCGCTGAGCCGCGGCTTGCGCGACAGCGGGAGCGTCTTGGCCAGCCCGTCGACCAGCTCGACCAGCCGCTTGATCATCTGGTCGGCCTCGGCACGGCCGGTGTCCGGGAGCAGCAGCGCGAACTCGTCCCCGCCGCACCGGATCGCCAGGTCGTGCTGGCGCACGCTCGACCGAATCAGTTGCCCGACCGACTTGAGGAACTCGTCGCCCGCGGCGTGCCCGAGCGTGTCGTTGAGTAGTTTAAAGTCGTCCAAATCGATCATCGCGGCGCACACCGGCTGGCGTCCCGCGACGCACTTGCCGACGACGTCGTCGGCCATCTCTTCCAACGCCCGGCGGTTGAGCAGCCCGGTGAGCGGGTCCCGATCCGCCCGGGCCCGCATCGATCCCAGCCGGCGCTCGAGCGCGTCGGTCCGCTGGGCGACGCGCTGGTGCATCTCGGCGTTCAGGCGGGCGACCTCGGCCCGCGCCTCGCGCAGCTCGCGCAGGAGCTCTTCGACCGGGGCGACCAGCCCCGCCAGCCCGCCGCACGTCCGCGCCAGCCCGCCCTCGACGAGCTCGTCGATCGGCACTTCCCCCGACCGCACGCCGCGCAGCGCCCGCTCGACGCGCGCGGCCGGCGTGACCCAATGGTGGTAGATTCGAACCGCCGCCCCGACCGCCGAAAGGACGACCGCCACCCCAACCATGACGATCAGCGAGAGCGGGACGGTCAGCGTGTACGGTGACTGCCGCACGAGCGTGGCGACAAGGTATTCCGTCGCCCCGAACACCCCCACGCACACGCCCGCGATCACCCACCCCCGCGCCCACCGCGCGGGCCGGTGCGCCGACGACGGATTCTCCCCCGAATGCTGCGGATCAGGCGCGCTCGTCATCTCCCGGGTCCATCGGCCCGTCCGGGGCGCAACTCCAGTCGGCGCCGCGACCGCCCCGTCCGGTAATCCGAAGGTCTGACACGAACCGCCCGCCCCTCAGCGCCAGTTCCCCGCGCGCTCGAAATACCCCGCGTGCCGCGACGCGGCCCCCAGCACGCGCCGCGCCGCCACCCCGGGCTTGGCGCAGTGGTTGTTGATCCCCGCCGCCAGCAGCAACAGCCACCATTCCGAATCGTCGAGGTCCACCGGCCGCCGCCGCCCCCCGAGCAGGGCCAGCGCCACCTCGATCGCCAGCCGCTGGTTCGTCGTCCACCCGTGGGCCGGGCCCGACGCCCGCACCCGCGTCGCGTCCCGGCCGACGCGCGTGTCGCCGCCATCCTCCGTCGCACCGTGTTGATCCAGTCCGGTCCACATCGCACACCTCGCGCCGTCCGTGACGACCCCGTGCCGCGTGTCGCACGTGCGACAATTCGCTCTCGCCCGTTCCCGCCGTGGAAGTCCGCCGTGCAATATACGCTGGGGCGGCCGACCCGATCGGTCAGGGATGTCGGAACCGTGCCCCCGCCGCGGCACGAGGCGGGGTCAGGAAACTCGGTCGCCGCGCGGCGAGGAACGCGCGGTGCAGACCGCACACAGACCACCCCGGACCGCGACGCGCCGTCAGACGTTCCGACCGCGCCGTCGCCACACCGGCCACTTCCTGCGGAGGCTGTCCATGCGATCCACCCTCGTCCGAATCACCGCCGCCGGCGCCATCGCGCTCGGCGGGCTCGCGCTCCCCACCGGCTGTGACCGCGATAACAACAACCGCTCCAGCGGTGGCGGTGCCGGCTCCGGCTCCGGCTCCGGCTCCGGCAACACGACCGGCGGTTCCGGTGGCGCCTCGGGCAACATGTCCGGCACCGACCGTGCCGGCGCGGGCGGCGGATCCCAGACGGGCGGTTCCGGCTCGGCCGGCGGCGCGGCCGGCGGCAACACGGGGACGGGCGCCGGCGGCACCGGGACCGGCGGCACCGCCGGCACGTCCGGCGGCGGCACCGGCCCCGGCGGCGCAACGACGCCGGGGGGCGGGGGCACCAGCGGTGGCGGCGGTGCGAGCGGCGGTGGCTCGGGCACCGGCGGCGGCGGCGCGGCCGGCGGCGCCAGCGGGGGTGGTGCGGGCACGGGGGGCAACGCCAGCGGCGGTGGCGCGGGAACTGGCGGCACGACCAGCGGCGGATCGCGCTGACCCCCTGTCACCCGCTTCCCCGACGGTCGCGATTGGGCCGCCCCTTGGTCCCCGCCTCCGTCAACAACTCAGTACGCGTCTCCTCGGTTCGCGGCGGTCGGGCTCACGCCCGGCCGTCGCGTTTTTCACGCGCGGCGCGCAAAATATCCCACACGCCGTGACGCATCAGACAGCACCCGCCGCGCGACCTCCAACGGCTGAGTGCAGTGATAATTAGCCCCCGACGCCAGCAGCAGCAGTGACCACTCGGCGTCATTTAGATCGCCGACGGTTCGTCCGGCGTCGGCCAAGGTGGCAGCCAATCCGACGGCTTGGCGTTGCCGCGTGGTCCACCGATCGGCCCGCCCACCGCGTTCTAGCGTTGACACGTAAGTCGTGTCGCAATCTTCAATTCCATCCCACATCTGCGTACCTCAACCGAGACACCCCGTCGTGTCCGATCGCCGCGCCTCTGTTCAGTTTGATTGTCCTAATCCGGAATACGTTGAAGCGGGAACATATGACAATTTGAGCGAAAAATCAATGGCAGCTGGCGAAATTGTGCCGGACGAACATTGGCATGTTTGCGTATGCGCCGGACACCTTGAACCCCGCCGGTCCCTTGTTAGAATCCCTCCCCCCGCCGAACGACGGCGGGATTCTGCGTTTAGACGCGCAGGATTCCCCAGCAGCCCCTCATTGACCGGAGCCAGACCCGAATGCCCCCGCCCCGCAAGCCCCGCGAGCGCCGCGAGAAGTCCGAGAAGTTCCAGACCTTCAACCGTCCCAAGGTCGTCGCCACCAAGACCAGCGCCTCGGGCAAGGTCTACGTCGACTTCAAGGACACCGAGACCCTCCGCAAGCTCGTCAGCGGCAACGGGAAGATCCTCTCCCGCAAGCGCACCGGCGTGAACGCGATGGAGCAGCGGATGATCTCGCAGGCCGTCAAGCGTGCCCGCTTCCTCGCCCTGCTTCCCTACGTCGCAACGATGGCCTGATCGCGCCGCGCGACGACAACCGAGCGAATTCTGGACGCCCGACTCTGCGGAGGGTCGGGCGTTCTCTTTTGCGCGCGTTTGACCGAACGACGTCGCGAACCACGTCCATCGGATCGTTCGCAGAGGGCGCAAAGGCGCAGAGGCGCAAAGAGGAGGAGATGATGATGGGCGCGCACGATCCCACCTCCTCAATCTTCTCTGCGTCCTTCGCGTCTTTGCGTCCTTTGCGGCAAATTGAACCGGCGCGATCCGCGGAAACGGCTCGAACTCCCGCCCCCCTATTTGAAGTGCGATACCGCGAACTTCAACGTCGAGTCCCCGCAGAACTTGATCAGCGGCCCGAGGTCGTGCTTCGCCCCGTCGACCTCCGCGTACTCGTGCGGGATGCCCAGCTCGACGAGCAGCTTCTTCATCTCCTGGCTGCCGGGCAGCAGGTGGTCCTTGTTCCCGCAGTAGAACGCGATCGGCATCTGCGCCTTGAGCACGTCCGCCCGGTCGCGCGCGAGCTTGAGCGGGTGGGCCGCCCAGAACCGTTTCGAATCGCCGCCGAACATGCGGTTCAGGATATCGGGGTACGTTTCGGCGAGATTCTCCGGCGTCCGCAGGCTCGGCGCGAACGCGACGACCGACGAGAACAACTCCGGGTGGCCCATCGCGATCCGCAGCGCGCCCCACCCGCCCATCGACATGCCCTGGATGGCGCGCCCCTCGCGCTTTGCGATCGTCCGGTACGTCGCGTCCACGTGCGGGATCAGCTCGCGCGTCAGCGTCGTCTCGCTCAGCAGCTTGCCGTCGGCCGAGTCGACGTAGAACGTCCGCCCCCCGCCCGAGACGTAAATCACGATGATCGGCGGGATCGCGCCCGACTTGATCGCGGCGTCCACGTTCTTCGGCGGATACTGGTTCGTGTTCTCGGACTGGTTCAGGCCGTGGAGCCAGTAGATCACCGGGTACCGCTTCTGCGCGTTATCGGCGTCGTCGTAACCCGGCGGCAGGTAGACGTTGTACCCCACCGCCGTCTTCATCGCGGCGGACTGATACTCGGCGTGCTTGAGCAGCGGGTTGGCAATCTTCGGCTCGGTCACCCACCGCTCGACGTACTTGGAGAAGTCCGGCTTGGTCGTTGCGGCGGGCGGCTTGGTGGCCGGCGCGGGCGGTGCGACCGTCGCCGGCGCGGCGGCAACGAGGAACGGAATGAAGAGGTGAGCGAAGGCAAATCGCATGGCGGGAATAATAGCGATTCCCTCTCCCAGCCGCGCCCCGGCACTACTTCGCGCAGTTGGCAACTCGCGGCGGGGAGAGGGCGAGGGTGAGGGGCGAACGTCGAGCGGCGCTCGCGACCAAACCTACCCGTACGAACGCTCCTGCACATTCGCCCCTCATCCCAACCCTCTCCCCGCGGCGAGGGGCGCATTTCACAAAACACGTTGGTCGGCGCCGCCGGGAGAGGGAGTAAGCAACATTTCCCCCACCCGCGCGTCCAACCCCCGGGTATACTCGGCCCCCACACCGCGCGTGACGCACACCATGCGACTCTTCATCGCCATCGCCATGCTCGCGGCCACCGCCGTCGCCGATCGAGCCGTCGTAC
>Ga0196963_10001876_pt1 | contig 13370 bp, 7 predicted proteins | sample S1_5metaG_FD_148600 | JGI IMG/M metagenome (GOLD analysis project Ga0196963, IMG submission 148600) | Soil microbial communities from Anza Borrego desert, Southern California, United States - S1_5 | ecosystem: Environmental > Terrestrial > Soil > Desert | place: USA: California | collected... | reverse complement strand
GGCCTCTACGGCGTAGCGGTCTACGCCACCCTGCCCAAGTCGCTCAGCAACAACCGGGGCGAGACCACCCAGAAGCAGATGGTCGAGGCCATCCGCTCCCTCGACCGCCAGCTGAACGACGCCGCCCAGCCGCTGAACCAGAGACAGGCCGACGCGGTTCAGCTGTCCATCGAGAAGAGCCGCGTCGGCGGCGGCTTCCTGCGGCGCCTCGATACCCGTCCCGGCGACTGCGGCACGCGGCGGGCGCTGAAGACGCTCCGGAAGCTGAACCGCAAGGCCACCGAACTGGAGCGGACCGCCGGCGAGGGCGTCATGGCCCTGCTGGAGCGCAAGAGCGCCGCCCTCTACCAGTTGCGCCGGCACCTGCGGATCCGCTCGCTGCTGAGCGCCTGGCTGGCGATCCATGTGCCGGCCTCCATCGCCCTCCTGATGGCGCTGACCGCGCACATCGTCAGCGTCTTCATCTACTGGTGAGGCGGGCATGACGTTCGTCCTCCGCCAGATCACCAAACGGGCCGCCGGCGGCGAGATCGTCCGTGAACGGACCCTTGAACAGGCATCCCTGCGCATAGGCCGCGGGGCCGACTGCGAGGTGCGGGTCGCCGATCTCGCCGTCAGCCTGCATCACGCCACCCTCACCGACATCGGCCGCGAGCGGCTGCGCGTCGAAGCGGCGGGGCGCGAGCCGTTCGGGGTCAACGGGCGGTTCGTCTCGAAGGCGGACCTCAAGGTGGGCGACGCGCCGGAGCTGACCTTCGGGGACCATCAGATCAACATCGCGCCAGGGCCGGGCGGCCGGGTGATCCTCACCCTGACCCGCACCGAGGCCGCCCCGGGCCAGGCCGACGCGGCCACGACCGCCACCCTGATGCCGCGGCCCAAGATCCTGGGCAAGCGACGCATCGCCTGGACCAGCTTCCTGGCCATCGCCCTGCTCAGCCTGATCCTCCCGGTCCTGGTGGTCTACGGCGTGCTGGGCGACAATCCGAAGATCGACCTCGACAGCCAGTGGTCGTCCGGCCCCCTGTCGAAGACCCACGCCTTCCTCGAGAACGATTGCCAGGCCTGCCACCAGAAGGCCTTTGTCGCCGTGCGCGACGACGCCTGCATGGCCTGCCATTCGGCGAGCCAAACGCCGGCCCAGCTGCAGAAGACCACGGCTCGCGTGAAAGCGGCCGGCAGCCCTGACGCCCCGCGCCTCATCGCCGACCACGCCGGGACCCAGCGCCTGCTGTGGGGGACGCCCTCTCCGGATAACTGGGGCGAGAAGGCCTTTGACTACGCCCGCAGGGTGTTCAACCGGCCGCAGCAGCGCTGCGCCGCCTGCCATGTCGAGCACATCGGCGACCCGATCGCCGACCCGGTTCACGCCAAGCCGACCCTGCTGACCGCCCACGCCTGCGCCGACTGCCACGCGGGCCTCGACAAGCGGCTGAAGGACACCAGGCTGGCCAACGTCGCCGACTGGAAGCGGCATCCCGACCTGCGCCCGCTGGTCACCGTCCAGCCCGGGCCCCTGCAGACCCGGCGCATCTCGATGGCCGACCGGCCGGCCGACAACAACGGCCTGATCTTCCCCCACGACCTGCATCTGAGCCGCGCGGGCGGCCCGGCCCGCATGGCCGTCAGCCTGGGCAGGGGCCGCGGCTACGGCGCCCCGCTGGATTGCCAGAACTGCCACACGCCCGAGGCCAAGGGCGGCAACTACGCTCCGGTCCAGATGGAGACCGCCTGCGGGGCCTGCCACTCGATCGGCGCCCTGCCGCACGGCGACACCCGCAAGCTGGTCTCCTTCTTCCAAGGTTCGGGCGGACGGATCGCCCGCACCGGCCCGACCACTGGCCGCCGCCGCCCCGGCGAGCCGCAGGTCTACAGCGGGGTGAGCGCCAGCGCCGCCCAGCGGATCCGGGGGCTCTTCGCCCCGAACGGCGCCTGCTATGGCTGCCACGCCTCGGCGCCGCCCGCCGACGGTTCGCTGGTCTATGCGGCCGGGCCGGTGCGGCTGGCCGACGCCTACCTGACCAAGGGCAGCTTCAACCACGATGTGCCGGAGCATAGCCGCGGCGCGAACGGCCAGCCGAACTGCGCCCGCTGCCACGCCGCCGAAAGGTCGAAGACCGCCGGCGAACTGCTGCTGCCCCGCCTCGCCGTCTGCGCAGACTGCCACGACGCCGCCAAGCAGAAGGCGAAGGTCCCCCAGGCGGCCGGGGCCGACTGCGCCGACTGCCACAGCTACCATGCCCCGACCCGGCCGACGCCGAAGAAGGACCGGGCGGGAGCCAAGGCCGTCGCCGCCCACAACCGCACCTTCAGCTGGGGCTCCGGCTCATGAGCAAGATCCAGAAGAAGCCGCGCGCCGGCCAGAGCTCCGGCTTCCTCCAGGGGCTGATCGCCGCCGCCCCCGGGCTGGTGGTCACCCTGATCATCGCCGCCATCCACATCTGGCAACCCTCGGCCCTGAGCGCCCTCGGCAACCTGGTGTTCGACAGCTACCAGCGGATATGGCCCCGCCCCTACGAGGAGGCCCCCGTCCGGGTCGTCGACATCGACGACGAGACCATCCGGCGCCTCGGCCAATGGCCCTGGCCGCGCACCGACACCGCCCGGCTGACCCAGGCCCTGGCCGACGCCGGCGCCAGCGCCATCGCCTTCGACGTGGTGTTCTCAGAGCCCGACCGCACCTCGCCGGCCCGCGCCGTCGAGATCATCCGCCGCAATCCGGAGGCCAGGGGCGACTACGCCGACATCGCCGCCCTGGCCGACCACGACGCCCTGTTCGGCCAGACCATGGGCGCCGCGCCCACCGTGGCCGGCTACTTCATGACCCTGACGCCGAACAAGGCCCGCCCGTTCGAGCCGGCCGGCGTGGTGGTCAGCGGCACGCCGCCGATGGAGGCCCTGCCCGCCTTTCGCGGCGCCATCCCCACCCTCCCGGCCATCGCCGGGAAGGCCGCCGGGGCCGGCTTCGTCAACGTGCTGAACAGCCGCGACGGCATCATCCGCAACGCCCCGCTGGTGGCTCGGATCGACGACCGGATCGTCCCGTCCCTGTCGCTCGAGGCGCTGCGCGTGGCCCAGCAGGCCGGCGCCATCATGGTCAAGAGCAGCGACGCCAGCGGCGAGGTCTCCGGCGGCCAGGTCTCGGTGCTGGCGGTCAAGGCCGGCCAGTTCGAGGTTCCCACCACCCGGGACGGCGCCCTGTGGATGCACTACACGGATGAGCGTCCCGAACGCATCGTGCCGGCCTGGAAGATCCTCACCGGCGCCCTGCCGCCCGAGGAGATGAGCCGCCTGTTCGAGGGCCATGTGGTGTTCGTGGGGGCCGGCGCCGTGGGCCTGCGCGACCTGGTCTCCACCCCCCTGCGCGAGCGGGAACTGGGGGTCATCGTCCACGCCCAGGCGGCCGAGCAGATGATCCTCGGCAAGTTCCTTTCCCGGCCCGACTGGGCCCTGGGGCTGGAGCGCGTCCTCCTGCTGCTGTTCGGGATCGGCCTGGCCATCCTCGCCCCGACCCTGGGCGCCCTGCGCAGCGGGCTGATCGCCGCCGCCTCCCTGGCCGGCACGGTCGCCGGTTCCTGGCTGTCGTTTCGCTACAGCGGCCTGTTGATCGAGCCGGTCATCCCGGTGCTGACCATCGTGCTGGTCTACACCATGGTCACCAGCTTCTCCTTCTACCGCGAGGAGCGGTCTCGCGCCTACATCCGCCGCGCCTTCGACCGCTATCTCTCCCCCGAGCTGGTCGAGCGCATTGCCCGCGACCCTGGCCAGCTGGAGCTGGGCGGCGAGGAGCGGGACATGACCGTCCTGTTCAGCGACATCCGCAGCTTCTCCCGCATCTCCGAGAAGATGGCGCCCCAGGAACTGATCAGCTTCCTGATCGAGCTGCTTACCCCCCTGACCGACGCCCTGCTGGCCCGCAAGGCGACCATCGACAAGTACATCGGCGACGCCGTCCTGGCCTTCTGGAACGCCCCGCTCGACGACCCGGACCAGTACCGCAACGCCGCCCACGGGGCGCTGGACATGATCCAGGCCCTCAAGGAGATGAACGCCCGCCAGACCGGGCTGGTCGGGCCCTGGCCCGGGGACGTGGCCATCGGCATCGGCTTGAACGCCGGGCGATGTTGCGTGGGCAACATGGGTTCGCGCCAGCGGCTCAGCTATTCGCTGATCGGGGACGCGGTGAATCTCGCCTCGCGGCTGGAGGGGCTGACCAAGGTCTACGGCGTGCCGATCCTGATGGGCGCGACCCTGGCCAGGGAGATCCCCGAGTTCGCCCAGATCGAGGTCGACCAGGTGCGGGTGGTCGGCCGTGACGCCCCGGAACGCATCCACGCCCTGCTCGGCGACCCGATCATGGCCGGGGACAAGGATTTCCGGGTGATGAAGACCGCCTTCGCCGCCATGCTCGAGGCTTATCGCAATCGGGACTGGGAGGCCGCGGAAAACGCCCTAGCTATCGCCAAGGGGGCCGGTTCGACCTTCGGGATCGAGCGGCTGGCCGCCCTGTTCGCCGAGCGGATCGCCCGGTACCGCGACCACCCGCCCCCCGAGGATTGGGACGGGGTCTATCTGGCCGAGGAAAAGTAGGCGTAACTGTCGTTCGGGAGGGCCGCGTACCTGGCCAGAGGGGAGAGGGGACGCGGCATGCTGGTCGCTCAGATCACCGACCTGCACCTGGGCTTTGGGCCCGGCGGGGCCTTCGAGGACAACGCCAAGCGGCTGCGCTCGGTGGTCAGAACGCTCAACGAACTGCACCCCAGGCCCGACCTGGTGCTGGCCACCGGCGACCTGACCGACCACGGCGACCTGCCGTCCTACAGGCGGCTGAAGAAGTATCTCGGCAGGCTGCAGATGCCGGTGCTCTACGCCATGGGCAACCACGACAGCCGTGAGGTCTTCGCCCAGGTCTTCCCCGACGCTCCGCAGTCGGGCGGCTTCATCCAGTACGCCGTCGACAACCTTCCCCTGCGGATCCTGGTCACCGACACTCTGGAAGTCGGTCGTCACGGCGGCGGCTTCTGCGAGGCCCGCGCCGCCTGGCTGGACCAGCGCCTTTCCGAGGCGCCCGAGCGCCCCACCCTGCTGGTCCTGCACCACCCGCCGATCGACACCGGCATCGAATGGATGACCATCGGCCCGGCGGAGGCCTGGGTGGCGCGGCTCGAGGCGGTGGTGTCGAAGCACCGCAATATCGTCGCGATGCTGGCCGGCCATGTGCACCGCCCGATCATCGGCGCCTTCGCCGGCACGACGGTGCGCGTCTGCCCCTCGACCCAGCCGCAGGTGGTGCTCGACCTCGACCCGATGGACCTGGAACAGCCCGACGACCGCCCGATGATCGTCGCCGACTCCCCCGGCATCGGCCTGCACTGGTGGAACGGCAAGACCCTGGTTAGCCACTACACCGACGTCGAGGAGCAGACGCGGAAGAAGGTGCTGGCCCGCTATACGACCAAGATGCAGGGCTTCCTCAAGCACCTGGCCCATGAGCGGGCCGAGGGCGCGCACTGAGTCAGGACTTGAGGTCCGGCCGCGAGGCCAGGAACGCCGCCTTCTCCGCGGCGGTCAGCACCCGGCCTTTCTTCTGGCGACTGACCCGCGGCGTCGGCGGCTCGAACTTGCCGGTCGGCGGCGAGCCGCCCTTGAGGTCCGACAGGCGGGTCTTGGCGGGCGGCTTCACGGGCGGGCTCCGGATGGGCCCCCGTTATGGCCCATCGCGCGCCGGGCGGCGAAGATTTTCGGCGGCCCTGTCGGCCAGGTCCCGCCGCCGCCGTCCTTGGGGAGACGGCGCCGCCGGCGCCAAGGGAGGAAACGAGATGACCGCACCCGCCATGCTCTGGACCGGCCGGGTCCTCACCGGGCTGTTCGCCCTGTTCATGCTCGGCGCCTCGATCGCGCCCAAGCTGCTGCAACTGCCGGTCGCGGCGGAGACACTGACGCAACTCGGCTGGCCGCCCGGTCATGTGCTGCTGATCGGGGCCATCGAACTGACCTGTCTGGTTCTCTACCTGATCCCCCGCACCAGCCTGCTGGGCGCGGTCCTGATGATGGGGCTGCTGGGCGGCGCCATGGCTACCCAGATCCGGGTCGGCAATCCGCTGTTCAGCAACATCCTGTTCAGCCTCTACCTCGGCCTGTTCATGTGGGGCGGCCTTTGGCTGCGCAGTCCCAAGCTGCGGGCGGTGTTCCCGGTGATGCGGGAGCCTGGGCTGTAGGGGGACTGACAGCACGGAGATCCATTCGCCCCCTAAGGGGATCCGGCGAACCGGTCCGCACTACGGAAGCCAGTCACTCATCCGCGGCGTGTCGCTGACCCTATAGAACCCACCGCCGCTGTCGATGAACAGCCGCTCCATTTCGCGCCGGTTGAACGGGCGTGAGCCCAGCCGCCCGAACACCGCCATCTGGTGGCCGGTCTCGTCGACGGCGCGGTCGCGGTCGAGGCCGCGGGAGAGGGCGAGGGCGGGGGTGCGGGTGCGGGCGAAGGCGATCAGTTCCGGGACCGGGGCGGGGGAGAAGCCGTAGAAGTTCCGCTGGCTGCCCGGGCTGGTCAGCTGGAGGACTTTCAGCCCGTTCCGGCCATCGGCGACGTAAGCGAACAGGCTGGCGTTGGTCGAGGCGATGACCACGTCCTCGGCGTCGGTCAGGCGGCCATCGAAGGTCACCTTCTGGACGAGCCGCGGACTGCGCGGGCGCTCGATGTCGAGGATGACCAGGCCGTCGGCCTTGGCGGCCACATAGAGGTAGGTGCGGGCGGCGTAGAGGCGCCGGGCGTCGGCCAGGGGCACGAGTGCGCCGGGGATCGGCGCGGGCCGGGCCATGTCGGTCAGGTCGAGAACGCGCACCCCCTCCCGGTCGCTGACGAACAGGTAGCGGAACTGCACGGCGCTGGCCCGGACGTCCGTGAGCGGAATGGTGGCGGCGTGGCGGGGCTTCAGCGGATCGCCCAGGTCGACGACCACCAGCCCGGCGTCGGCGGCGATGTAGGCGAAGGTCCCGGCCAGGGTGATGTGGCGGGCGCCCTTGAGCAGGTTGCCAGGGTTCCAGGTCAGGGCGCGCCTGAGCCTGTTGTTGCGCGGCTCGCCGTCGGCCAGGGTGTCGACGTTCACCAGGATCAGCCCCTCGCGGGCGTCGGTGACCGCCGCATAGCTGTAGAGCGGGTGGAAGGCCTGCTCGAGGTTCTCCTGGCGCATCATCGGGGTGTTGCGGGCCGGGTTGATCGGCTGGTTGGTCGGCAGGGCCAGGCAGGTGGCGTCCTGGCTGGCGACGCGGGTGTCGTGCCCGGCGCCAGAGAAGGGGGCGGTGACGATCCGCTCGGAGACGCCTTTGTTGGCGATATTGGCGACGTCATAGACCCGGAAGCCGCCGCGGCCCTCGGCGACGTACATGTACTCCCCGCGCAGCTGCAGGCAGCGCACGGCCCCGCCCGCGCCCTGGCGGACGTTGGCGAACTGCTCGGGCGGGTCGGTCGAACTCAGGGGCGAGCCGCGCGTCCAGTTCTTCAGTTCACGGCCGTTCTTTTCGACGTGCGCCTTGAAGTAGTCGGGATAGGCGTAGCGGTGCAGGTAGGAGCCGAGCACCGTCTGCGGCTCGTCCCACTCGGTGACCCGCACCGCCTCGAAGGCGCCCTGCTGCCCGACCCAGGCGTGCAGGCCGACGAAGTTGACCGTGCCGGTGCCCAGGGTCAGCAGTTGGGCCATGATGGCGTTGTTGTCCTCGGCTTCGGACACATGGCAGTCGGTGCAGGTCTTGGTCTCGGCCTTGCGCACCGTGTGCGGGAAGTGGGGCGCGAAGGCCTGGCTGGAAAAGCCGCTCGCCGCCACCGGCGGCTGCTGCACATAGATCCGCTCGCGGTTGACGTTGGTCGAGCTCAGCACCAGGGCCGAGGACGACCGCACCGGCGCGATGATCCCGCCCTTGGTGGCCTGGTGCCTGCCCAGCTGGAACATGTCGTCTCGCGCCACCTGCGGATTGTAGGTGGCGTAGTTGCGGCTCTCGCCCCCCTCGCCCCTGTGGCTCTTGGCCTTCCAGTTGGCTTCGATGGGCAGGTGGCAGCCGCCGCAGGAGGGGGTCCAGCTGGTGTGGCAGGCGAAGCAGGCCAGTTCGCTGTCCTTGTGCGCCAGGTCCTGGTCGGCGACGCCGGGTCCGAAGCGGAAGGCCGGCTGGCCGGCCTTGGCCTTGGACATCAGCTTGGCCCGGGCGGCCCTGGCGTTGAAGTCGGGGCTGGCCCGGTCGACCACGTCGCGGACCAGGCTGACCTCCCATTCCAGCTTCGGATCGATGATCGAGCGCTGCACCAGCACCCGGCGCCCATCGCGGTCCAGCCATTCGAAGCGGCGCTGGCCGTCGGGATTGCGCAGCAGCATCAGGTCCGTCCCGCCCGGCGGCGCGGCCGGCCCCGAGGTGCGCAGGTTGGGATACTTGCGGGAGGTCCCGTGGCAGTCCTTGCAGCCGATCTCCACCGCCGAGGCGACCTCGCCCATGATCAGGCCCGAGCCATGGCTGTCCTGGGCGAAGTGGCAGTCGGCGCACTGCAGCCCCTTCTCGGCGTGGATGTCCATCAGGTGGACGGTCTTGCCGGGATTGGTCCCCGGCTGGACGAACTCGCCCTCGCCCTTCCGGCGCCACTTCTCCGGATCATCTGGATCGACGAGCTTGCCCTCGGCATCCAGGAGGTTGCCCGCGCGGTCGCGCTTGAAGGCGGCGCGGAAGGTCCAGCCGTGGCCGTGGTAGTCAGCGAACTGGGTGTCCTTGAGCTTCGGGTTGAGCCCATAGACCTCGCGCATGAAGTCGAGATCGCCCCACAGGCCGCGGGGCGCGGCGCCCTCCGGATTGCGGTCGTTGACCTTCCGGACCTCCTCGGCGGTGGGGTATTTCTGGTCCTTGGGCCACATCGACGGGGCGTCGGACTCGTAGTCCCACATGGTGTAGCCGAGGTAGCTGTTCAGGAACATGTTCGGCTGGTGCATGTGGCAGTTCATGCACTGCGAGGTCGGGATCGAGCGGCTGAAGACGTGCTTGACCGGATGCCCCGAGGCTTCCTTGGAGATGGTCGGGTCCACGGTCGCCGACTTGCCGTCGCGGCCGTATTTCGCCCAGGTCAGGCTGTGCCGCGGCTCGCGGTCGTTGGCGTAGACCACATGGCAGGCGGCGCAGCCGGAGGTGCGGTAGTCGCCCGGCTGGTCGTTGGTGCCCATGAACCAGGTGTAGGGGTCGTTCAGCCGGGTCTTGTGGATGTTCAGGACCGGCACGGCGATGCGCAGCCCGGTGCCCGGGCCGCGGTTGGACTGGCGGATGTCGGGCCGGCCGGGCTCCTCCAGCCGCTGGATCTGGCCCGTGGGGTTGGGCAGGCCGACCTCGGCGAACTGGGTGTTGACGTTGCGGCCGCCGCGCTCGAACACCCGGAAGACGTCGCCCGGCGGGACCACCTGCCAGGTCGGCAGGGGATAGAGCACCGGCAGGGCGCCGCGGGCCGCCTGCTCGGGCGTCACCGTGCCCGGAGGGTCGCCCGGCGAGACGATCTTGGCCGGCTCCCCCTGCGGCGTGTAGGCCTCGCCGATCATGTAGCGTTTGAACGGCAGGATGCCGTTGTTGTAGCTGGCCCCGCCGAAGAACATCGCCCCGGTGGCCATCAGCGACCGCTCGTTGGCCTCGATCAGCCCCATGTGGCAGGCGCCGCAGGCCTGGCGCGCCACCCGGTAGTCGGCCGGGTTGACGAAGCGGATGAATTCCGGGGACTCGCGGTTGAGCAGGGTGTAGCCGCGCTTGGGGTTCGCCGACCCGGGCCAGCCCCAGGACTTTGGGTAGCGCGGCAGGACGTGGGCGCGGTCGCGGAGCGCCGTGTACTGAGGGCTGTCCTTGCCCAGGCCCGGCGGTGCGGCGATCGTGGCGTCGCCGCCGTGGCAGTCGGCGCAACCGATGATCACCGCCTCGGAGGCATGCATGGTCACCGAATCGACCGGCGCGTGGCAGGTCATGCAGCCGTCGGTCTTGAGCTTCGCCTGCGCCCAGGTCTGGCCCGGCTTGGCCGGCGGGGCGGCGACATAGGTCCGCTCGACCGGCTTCTCCTCCTCCTCCCAGGCCATGGCCGAGGCGGCGGCGAGCCCCAGGGCCGCCAGCGCTCCCAATGCCAGACGCCTGAACCCCGCCCTCCCCATCGTCAGAAGGCCAGGGTCGCGTTGAGCAGGATGGAATAGTAGACGTCGTCGCCCTCGGCGTTGGTGAACAGGTCGCTGAATCCGTCGCCCGGATCGAACACGGCGCCCGAGGCCCGGAACACGATGTTCTGGGTCATCCAGGGCCGCCAGGCAGCCCCGAACGAGGCGTCCAGCCCGATCTCCTGGGGGATCGAGCCCTCGTTGCGCAGCACCTGCAGGGTGATGGTGTCGTCGAACCACAGGTGGTTGAGGTTGCCGCTCAGCCGCACCTGCGGCGTGACGTCGAAGTCGGCGCCCAGCCCGACCAGCCAGGTCCCCGGATTGTTGAAGTTCGACTGTCCCTCCTCCTTGGACGAGCGCAGCGAGTTCAAGACCCCGTTGCGGCCGTTGATCGCCACCGCCCGGCCGCCGCCGGCGAAGGGGATCGACTGGCGGACCCAGTAGCTGGTGTCGGCCCCGGCGAACTGCGGGTTCTCGAACACCGCGTCGAAGCCCTTCTCGACATTGTCGTAGGGGTCATCGTCGCCTGAGGCATAGAGGAAGCTGCCCCGCACCCGGATCCAGTCGAAATCGACCGACGGCTCCATGGCCAGGAACCAGGCGCGGATGTCCGCCGGCCTGCTGGTGAAGATGGAATTGCGGTCCTCGCCGAACGCCCCGTACAGGCTGGCGGTCAGGTTCAGCCGGCCGATCCGGCCGTCGGCGTTGTAGCCGAGGTAGACCACGTCGTAGTCGCGGGGCCGGAGATTGCCGATCAGCGCCGGACGGGCCGGAAAGCCGTTGTCGTCGATCTGGATGTCGTCGGCCTCGGCGTTGCGATTGTAGATGGCCGTGACCTGCGAGGTCATGCCCTGGACCGGGAAATCCTGGCGGTAGAGGTTGGCGATGAACAGCTGGTCGTCGCGGATGGCCTGGGTGACGTCGTTGAGCCCGGAATTGGTGTCCTTCTCCAGCCGCCAGAACACCGCGATGTTGTACTGCCAGCGATTGTTGTCGCGGTTGCCGAACAGCCGCGCGCCCAGCTGGTTGTCCTGGAACAGGAAGCCCCGGAAGTCGCTGTTGAATGGCTGGATACCGACCCGTATCGAGTCGAAGTCGTAGCGGTCGGAGACGTTGCGCAGGTGGTAGTCGACGAAGGCTTCCTGCACGCCCAGGAACTGGTCCTCGCGGACGGTGTCGCGGCTGGGCTTGACCGAGAGGATGCGGCGCTCGCTGACGTCCACATAGTTGTAGTTGAAGGCCAGGGTGACCCGGCCCTCGAAGTCCGGCGGCTTGAATGCGGTCGAGCCCTCGATGAAGGCCAGGCCGCCGATCAGGGTCTGGGAGAAGACCAGGCTGTTGACCCGCCCGAACACATCATTGCTGCCCGGCTGGGAGGTGGTCTGCACCCCGACCGGCATCGGGAAGGAGCGCGGCTCGATGATGGTGTCGGCAACCCCCGTGAACACCAGGAAGCGGTCGTCCGTCCCCGGAATCGGCCGGTCTCCCTTCAGGGTGTTCTGGTTGTACGGATCGAACCAGCGGTCCTTGACCCCGAACTGGTCGGCGAGGCGCCAGCGGTCGGGGATGGGGAAGTGGTCCTGCGGGAAGGCCTCCGGCGGCGGCGCGCCCACCGCCCCCGGATTGTCCTGGGCGTCCCGCTCCGGATAGGTCTCGACCCGGCCGGGGCGACGGCGCCAGGGCAGCCAGTCGAACATCGAGCCTTCGGCCGGCTGAGTCCCGGCAGGCGGGGTCCCGGCAGGCTCGGCCGGCGGCGCCTGCTGTTGCAGCGCCTCCGCCACCAGCGCATCCATTACGCTGGCCTTGTCCGCCGCCGTGGCCGCGCTGGCGGCGAGCGCGGCGAAGGCCGCGCTTCCCAGCAGCAGGCGAAGGCGGGCGGGGCCCCTCATCAGGTCCCGTCGCAGACGTTGGAAGCCCCGCTGTCGACGTAGGGCGCAAACGGGCAGTTGACGTAGCGCAGGCGGGTTGTGGTCGCCCCCTGGGTCACCACCACCTGGTCGGACCGGATGGCCGCCGGGGCGTTGGCGATGCCGCCGACCCGCAGGCCCGCTTCCTTCAGGCCCAGGAAGCCGACCATGTCGTCCTGGTCGATGCCGTCGCCGGACACCCCGATGGCCCCGACCAGCTGGCTGCCGCGATAGATCGGCACCCCGCCGGGGAAGATCTGCAGCCCGTTCTGCAGCCGGTTGAGGCCCGGCCGGGCGTCCGGCAGGCCGGTGCAGCGGGCCGGGGTGTCGGCCCCGCCGCCGCTGACGAAGCTCAGGTGCTGGCCGAGGTTGCCGAGCACCAGGGCCGACTGCAGGCCGGTGGAGAAGGGGTTGAACTCGCTGATCGGCCGCGACAGCGGGCCGGGCGGCCGGCCCAGCTCGCCGTCCGGGAAGTAGGGGCGGTGCAGGTTGCCGATGGCGCGGACCGAGAAGGCGATGGTCCCGGTCAGGGCGTCGGGCCGGCCGAGGAAGGTGCGGGTCGCCGGAACGAAGGACCGGACGTCGGCGCTGGGATCGGCCAGCAGGTTGGCCCCCGCCGCCGGGTTGCTCATGAAGGCCGCCGAGCGGGCCTTCTGCAGCGAGACGTCGACCCCGAACACCGGGGCGTCCGGCGATCGGATGATGCCCAGGATGGCGCCGTGGCTGTCGACCACCGAAACGCTGACCTGGGCGCGGCTGTCGAGCGGCTGGCGGATCTGGGCCCGCGCATGGCGCATCACCTCGAAGGCCTCCTCGAGCAGGGCGCGGACCTCGGCCGCCGACAGCGGGGTGGTGACGCTGGCGCCGTCGCCGCCCGCTGCTGGCGGATAGCGGTTTGCCCCCGAGCCGTCGGTCAGCACGAAGGCGTCGGGGTCGGCGAACTCGCCGGCGGTGGCGTCGCGCACGCCCGAACCCTCGGTCCCGAAGGTCTGGCCGGCCAGGGCGCCGCCGCCGGGGTAGTAGCCGGTCACCGCCACGAAGGCGCCCGTGCCGCCCGGCAGGCTGGCGAGGCCAGGGGCGCTGGCCGGCGTGCTCATCAGGTCCGAAGGCGTGGCGTCGCTGAACCGCAGGGATGTGCCGTCGACGGTGATCCGCTCGGCCTTGATCTCGGCGGGGGCGTCCAGGCCGCTCATCGCCGCCAGGGCGATGATCTCCTCCAGGTCGTTGTCGACGTTGAGCACGTTCGTATCGAACCCGTAGTCGGCCTCGGCGATCACCCCGACCCCGCCGACCAGCACCCCGC
>Ga0196963_10001875_pt1 | contig 13370 bp, 13 predicted proteins | sample S1_5metaG_FD_148600 | JGI IMG/M metagenome (GOLD analysis project Ga0196963, IMG submission 148600) | Soil microbial communities from Anza Borrego desert, Southern California, United States - S1_5 | ecosystem: Environmental > Terrestrial > Soil > Desert | place: USA: California | collected... | reverse complement strand
CTAACACTGTTAAGAAAGCGCAGACAAGGCGAAGCGGAGAGCATTGCCGGTGGAGTTCGCCTACGCGGTGGCCGAAGGAAAGAAGTTTGAGAACGTGCCTGTGCAACTGCGAGGCGATCCTGCCAAGCCAGGCCCTGTCGTTCCGCGCCGATTCTTAACAGTGTTAGGCGGGGCTCAGTTGCCGCCCGCCGCGCAAACGAGCGGTCGGCGTGAATTGGCGGATTGGATCACCGATCCGAAGAATCCATTGACCGCCCGGGTGATGGTGAACCGGATTTGGCTGCATCATTTCGGGAAGGGAATCGTCCCGACACCGAATGATTTCGGCAAACAAGGGAAAGCGCCGACGCACCCTGAATTGCTGGACTTCTTAGCTTCTGAGTTTCGGGATTCGGGTTGGTCGATGAAAGCGATGCACCGTTTGATCATGCTCTCGCACACTTATCAGACCTCCAGCAGCATGAGCGAGGAAGCGTTGGCGAAGGACGCGAACAACGAATTGCTGAGCGCGTTCTCGCGCCGGCGGATGGATGCTGAGGCGATCCGTGACACGCTCCTGGCCCTTGGACAGAACCTGGAGCCTGCGGTCGGCGGGCCGCATCCTTTCCCGGATCAAACCGAGTGGAAGTTCACGCAGCACAATCCGTTTAAGGCTGTTTACGAGACGCAAAAGCGAAGCGTCTATTTAATGACGCAGCGAATTCAACGGCATCCATACCTCGCCATTTTCGACGGTGCGGACCCGGCGGCGAGCACACCGATGCGGTTGACCAGCACGACACCCATTCAGGCTCTGTATCTGTTGAACGAGCAGTTCGTGCATAAGCAAGCGGATCTCTTTGCGCGGTCGGTCATTCGCCAGTGCGGTGATGAAGCGGCAAGGGTGAACCGGGCGTTTGAGCTGGCGTTTGCGAGACCGGCGGATGCAACGGAGCTGGCCGAAGGGCAAAAGTTTGTGTCCAAAGTGCGCCAGAAGTTGGTGGCGGAAGGAGTTGCCGAAAAGCAGGCCAATGTTGAGGCGATGGGATCCTTTGCGCGTGTGCTCTTCCGTTTGAACGAATTCGTATATATTGATTAACCCATGAGCCAGCCCAAGCCGTTCATCCTCCATCGCCGCGACGCGCTTCGCAGCCTCGCTGCGGGATCTATTCTTCTGCCTGGCCTGCTCTCGCAGATGCTGGCGGACACCTCGTCTGGTGATCCGCTTTCACCGAAGCAACCGCACTTCTCCCCAAAAGCGAAGCGAGTCATTTTCATCTTCTCGAATGGCGGCGTGTCCCACATGGACACGTTCGATCACAAACCAGAGCTGTACAAAGCGGACGGGAAGAAGACGGGGGTTGGCGGAGGGCTTTCGAATCAGCAGAAGGTTTTGCTGAAGCCGGGCTGGGATTTTAAGCCTGGCGGCAAATGCGGGACTCTTGTCAGCGATCTCTTCCCGCATGTTCGCGATTGCATGGACGACATCTGTCTTATCAAGTCGATGAAGTCGGATGACAACGAGCACTACCAGGCGACGCTCGGCATTCACACAGGATCGTTCTTCTTCTCACGGCCGAGCATTGGGTCATGGGTGAGCTATGGGCTGGGAACGATGAACCAGAATCTGCCGTCATTCGTCGCCCTGGCTGCAGCGATGCCGTATGCGGGCACGCAGATTTTCAACAACGACTTTCTGCCTGCTTACCACCAGGGCGTGCGCGTGGTGCCGGGGGCAAATCCAATCCCCAATCTCGACCGCCGCACAAAACAGCAGGAAGTGCAGGAGTTGGAGCTGGGTTTAGCGGAAGCTTTCAATCGGAAGCATCTGCAAGCGCGCGCGGGAGATGGAGAGCTGGCGGCGCGCATTCGCACTTTCGAAACGGCCTTTCATATGCAAACGGAAGCGAGGGAGGTTTTCGATCTCTCGAAGGAAAGCGATGAAACCCTTTCGCTGTATGGAATGAAGCGAGGCCAGACCGATGGCTTTGGATGGCAATGCCTGGTGGCTCGGCGCCTTTCCGAACGAGGTGTGCGCTTTGTGGAAATCGTCGATGGCAGTTCGAGCCATAATTGGGATCAGCACGGCGATATGGCCGAGCACGCGAAACATGCGAAGAACATCGACCAGCCGATTGCAGGTTTGCTGCGCGACTTGAAACGGCGGGGTATGCTTGAGGACACACTCGTGGTCTGGACGACGGAATTCGGGCGGACGCCCGGTGTGGATGGCGAGAAGGGGCGCGGCCACCACAGCGCATGTTATTCCTCCTGGCTCGCAGGTGGCGGTGTTAAAGGAGGGATTTCGTACGGCTCAACGGACGAAATCGGAGCCACGGTCGCCGAGAACAAGGTCCATGTGCATGACTTCCACGCGACGATTCTTCACCTGTTGGGTATTGATCACACGCGTTTGACCTATCGCCATGGTGGGCGGGATTACCGCCTGACGGACGTCCACGGGCACGTGGTGCAGGAATTACTAGCGTAATCAGCCCGGCGGCCAGCTCAACTTGCGGCCGCCAAGAATGTGAAGGTGCAGGTGGGGAACGGATTCCCCCGCGTCCGGGCCGTTGTTGATGACCAAACGGTAACCGGAGCTTTTGAGGCCGAGCTGCTCCGCGACAGCCTGGGCCTTGAGCAGGAGGTGTCCCAGAACTTCTTTGTCTTCTGGTTGGGCTTCGGCGATGCGGCGGATCGGCTTTTTGGGAACGATAAGCACGTGCGTCGGAGCGCCAGGCTGGATGTCTTTGAAAGCGCAGACCAGGTCGTCCTCGTACACGATGGAGGCGGGGATCTCTCGATCGATGATCTTCTGGAAGAGCGTCTTGCTCATGGCGCCGTTATACGATTGGGCGGCTCAATGCACAACCAGCTCACAGCCATTCGGGGAGCTGCGGGTGAAGCATTCGCGAAGAAACTCCACGATTTGGTCGTTTAATGTCTGGCAGCGGCAGGTCCAGCGGCGGGCGCCAGCAAGGGCTTTCACGCAGGGGCGCAAGCCTTCCAGGCGCAACACGTTCGGGCTTTGCTCCAGGCGCATGGCAAGCTCTTCGCGGAGTCGGCCGAAAAAGATTAGCTCGCCGCCGGGCGCGGCGGTGGACGCGAGCTGCTTGAGATCGAGCACACAAATTCGGCGGTCCCCGGCTTGCACACCCGAGGAGGTCACTGTGAAACCTAAGCCGGCGAGAACCTTCTCCAAAGCGGCGGCGAATTCGGCAACCGAGACATGATCCTTTTGGAGGTCGTGGCGGAAGTAATGGACGACGGCAGCGGCGGCTTCCCGGACAGTGTCCATGTCGAGGTGCTGGGCGGAATCGCCCATTAACTCGAGAGTCACCTCCTCAGCGGAACAGGGGATGGCGTCACCGTCGGACGTTTCGAAAATCAGGTAGTCAGGATGCAGCAGTATCATTTGACTTGGCCTCCAGTTTTTGAACTTCCGCAACGAAATCTGTGGGTTCCTCGAAACGCCGGTAAACGCTCGCGTATCGCACAAAGGCGACTTCATCCATGGCCCGCAAGGCAGCCATAACCCGTTCTCCCAGAGCCATGGATGGGACTTCCTGATCGAATTTATTGTTAACGTCCTCAATGACGCTCTCAATCAGATCGTCGATCTGCTTTTGGCTAACCGGACGTTTTTGGCAGGCGACGCGGACGCTTTGGAGGAGCTTGTCGCGGGAGAAGGGTTCCCGGCGGTCATCGCGCTTAACTACTGTAAGTAGTTCCTGCTCAATGGTTTCGTAGGTGGTGAAACGGTGTTGGCAGCTGAGGCATTCCCGGCGGCGGCGAATTGTCGCTCCTTCACGCGAGGTGCGAGAATCGATGACTTTGTCTTCCTGACAACCGCACTTAGTGCATCTCATAATGCACCACAAGGAGTGGCATCCACTCTCAATACCACTACTAATTGTGGTGTCAATGTTCTTTTTGACGAGTGAAACGCTATTGGGCCAAAGTGCGCGCGTGAGCCGCATTGTGGGCATCGATCTGGGAACGACCAATTCACTCGTCGCGACGGTGGATTCGGGCATTCCGTTAGTTATCGCTAACGGAAACGAACGGCTGACGCCTTCGGTAGTGCATTTTTCCCGGTCAGGGCCCCCGCTTGTTGGGCATCCGGCACGACGAGTCCGGGCGGCGAAGCCGCAGGACACTATCTCCTCAGTGAAACGGTTCATGGGCCGGCGAGGGAGCGATCTTAGAGCGGAGGAGCTTCAGGTTCGGTATCATGTTGAAGCCCAAGGTTCAGGGGGTGTTAGGATTCACGCCGGGGGGGTGACCGTCACCCCGGAGGAAGTTTCGGCGGAGATTCTCAAGAAGCTCAAGGCTGATGCGGAGGCTTTTTTTCAGGAGCCAGTGACGCGGGCTGTGATCACGGTTCCAGCTTACTTTAACGATGCGCAAAGGACGGCTACGAAGAAGGCGGGGGAACTGGCAGGGTTCACGGTGGAGCGCATCTTGAACGAGCCGACGGCGGCGGCTCTGGCTTACGGGCTGGATCGGCTTCAGGAGAAGTCCAAGGTGGCGGTGTACGACCTGGGCGGAGGGACGTTTGATTTGTCCATCCTGGAGCTGAACGAGGGGGTCTTCCAAGTTCTAGCCACCAGCGGGAACACTCGTTTGGGAGGAGACGACCTGGATCGGCGCATCATTGACTGGCTGCTGGCCGCGCTGAAGGAGCAGGGGATTTCGCAGCTTGAGGATCCGAGGGTTCTCGCCCGGCTGCGAGAGGCGGCTGAAGAGGCGAAAATTCGATTATCCAGCGAGGAGGAGACGACCATTTCGCTGCCGTTTTTGGTGGGTTCAGCGAGTTTGGAGATCCAGCTCACACGCGCAAAGTTGGAGGAACTCACGCGGGACATCGTCGCTCGCACGCGCCCGCATTGCCTGCAGGCGCTCAGCGATGCCAAGCTCCAGGCGAGTGACATGGACCAGGTGATTCTGGTTGGGGGGCAAACGCGCATGCCGCTCGTGAGGTCGTTTGTGCATGAGCTTTTTGGATGCGTGGAGTTCGAAGCGGTGTCAGGCGGCCTGCGAATTGGAGCTGATTACCACCGGCCGAAAGGTCCAGTTCTCAACACGACGCAAAATCCCGATGAAGCTGTGGCGCTTGGGGCGGCTATTCAGGCGGAGATCCTGAACGGCGGTTTCCGCAACGTGCTGCTTTTGGATGTCACGCCGCTTTCGCTCGGTCTTGAGACGTTTGGCGGGTTGATGAACGTGATCATTCCGCGGAACTCGACGATTCCGATTAAAGCGGGGGAATTATTCACAACTGCGGTGGATGGACAGCGGGAGATGCTGATTCATGTGCTGCAGGGCGAGAGGGAGAGAGCGAAGGATAATTGGAGCCTTGGGAAGTTCACGCTGGAGTTCGGGCCAGCTCCACGCGGGGTGGCGCGGGTGGGCGTGCAGTTTGAGATCGACGCAAACGGGATTCTGAAAGTTCTCGCGCGCGACACGGCAACGGGAGTGGAGAAGATCGTTGAAATGAAGTCTGCCGTTGACGTTAACGACGAGGATGTTCAACGCATGGTTGAGGAGTCGGTGGAGCATGCGTTTGAAGACTTGGCGGCCCGCCGATGGATTGAAGCGCGGTTGAAAGCCACGGAAACTGCAGAGGCGACGAAGAAAGGGTTGCTGGAGCACGGGGTCGATCTGCCGGCAGAACAACGGGGGATGATTGAGGCGGCGTTGAACGCGGTCACTGCGGCTTTGGCCACCGAGGATGCTGAGAAAGGTTCGGGAAATCTTCAGGCTTTGAAGGCAGCCAATGACCAATTGGACGCTGCGACGAAACCACTGGCGGACTTGATGATGGATCGCGTGATGGAAGCTATGTTGCGCAAGCGGGGGCTTATATAGGGAACCCTTCCAGAGTTCGCGGCTGGACGGTTGTAACGTTTTGCTCTTTATTCGCGTCTAAACCCGCATGATGGACAGAGAGAATCCGTTCGCCGCGATGCCCTTGAAGTGTTCAGGGCTGTCCTTCTCTCGTTAACAATTCCCCCCAGCCAATTCCCATGCCCATTAAGAAAAAGAAATCCCTCTGGCCCAAGCTTCTGATTATTGCCTTGCTCATTGGGGGAGGCGCGTTCGCTTATGCGAAGCTGCGCGGCAAGGAAGGCGCCTCGACCGGCGCTGATTATCGCACGAATGTGGTGAGCAGAGGGGACATCGTCCAAGCGGTCACCGCCAATGGGCAGCTGAGCCCGATGAAGAACGTGCAAGTCGGCAGCCAGGTGTCCGGCATCATCAAACAGCTTTTCGTAGATTACAATTCGCGCGTCACCAACGGCCAGGTGGTGGCGAAAATTGATCCATCGACATACGAGCAAAACATCACGCAAGGCGAGGCCGAGTTGGAGAATGCGAAGGCAGCGCTGCTCTACGCTGAGCTGAACCACAAACGGGCGCAGGATCTTAAGAAGAGCGACCTCATTTCAGCGGCGGAATTTGATAAAACAGTGGTGGACTTGCACCAGGCGCAAGCAGTGGTGCGCATGCGGGAAGCATCGCTGCGGCGCTCAAACGTTGACCTCGAGCGCACCACGATTTACGCGCCGATTGATGGCGTGGTGATTTCTCGCGCGGTGGATGAAGGGCAAACCGTGGCCGCCAGCTTCAATGCGCCGACGCTGTTCGTGATTGCCAATGACCTCCGCCAGATGCGGATCGAAGCGTTGGTTTCTGAAGCGGACGTGGGCGGCATCGAAGAAGGGCAATCGGTCACGTTCACTGTTGATGCGTTCCCCAATCGCCAATTCCAGGGGCGTGTGTCGCAAGTTCGCTATGCGCCAATCACCAATCAGAACGTGGTTAACTACACTGCGATTGTTGAAGTGCGGAATGATGATTTGAAACTGCGCCCTGGGATGACTGCGTCCGCGTCGGTGATTACCGCGGAGAAGAAGAATGTTCTGCGGATACCGAATGCAGCGCTGCGCTTCCGTCCACCGGAGGATGCGACTGCAAAGAAAGCACCCGCAGCAACCAATGCCCCGGCGGGCGCACCGGCTGGTGATCGGCCACGAATGATGGCCTCAGACGGCGCTGGCGGCGGTGGCCCCGGGGGTGGCGGTGAGCGCCCGAATCGCGAAGAAATGCGGCGACGATTTGAGAGCATGTCGCCAGAAGAGCGCGAGGCGTTCCGCGCGCGGATGGGAGGCGGTCGCGGCGGCAGCGGCGGACCAGGTGGCGCGCGTTCCCAAGATGGCCCAGTTAACCGGACAATTTACATCATCGACCAGGTAGCAAGCGCCTCAGGGAAGATGGCTGTGAAGCCAGTGACAGTGAAGCTGGGCATCTCGGACGGCACAAACACGGAAGTGATTGAAGGGTTAAAAGAAGGGGATGTGGTGGCGGTGGGCCTAAATACCCCCCTGATGGCACAGACACCCGGCGCCCCGCAGGGAAGCAGCCCGTTCGGCAGCCCCTTTGGACGCGGGATGGGCGGCGGAGGCGGAGGTGGCGGGCGTCCTCCAGGACGGTAAGAGAATCCATTCGGCTTAGCCACAAAACGGATGGAACCTCTCATCAAGCTAGAGAACTTCGCCAAAACGTACCAGACGGGCGAAGTGGAAGTGCACGCGGTTCGCGGCGTCTCGTTCACCATTCATGCCGGCGAGTTCGTCGCCATTATGGGCGCGAGCGGGTCAGGCAAATCCACGATGATGAACACCATCGGGTGCCTGGATCGGCCTACTGGAGGGAAGTACTGGCTTGATGGGGTAGACATCGGCGAGCTGGATCGGAACGAGCTGGCGGCCTTGCGCAACGAAAAGATCGGGTTTGTTTTCCAAGGCTTCAACCTCCTCTCCCGCACGTCAGCGCTGGAGAATGTTGAGCTGCCTCTTTTGTATTCCCGCAACGGAATGAGCCGTGAGGAGCAGGAAGAGCGGGCGCTCGAATGTTTGTCGCTGGTGGGGCTGGCCCAAAGGGCGGATCATCATCCGAACCAACTCTCCGGTGGGCAACAACAGCGCGTGGCGATAGCGCGGGCGTTAGTGAACAAGCCGAAGCTTCTGCTGGCCGACGAGCCTACGGGCAACCTCGACACCCAAACGAGCATCGAAATCATGGGTGTCTTCCAGGAGTTGAATCGGCAGGGGATCACGATTGTGATGGTCACGCACGAACTGGATATCGCTCATTACACGAAGCGAATGATCATTATGCGCGATGGGCGTGTGCAACGAGACGAATTAATTCCAACACCGCTCTCCTCCCAGGAAGAGCTGGCCAAACTTCAGGCCGAGCAAACCGCTGTCCAACTTGTCCCATGATGATACTGGCCATTCTTCGCCTGTCGCTGCGCGCGTTGCGGCGGAACACCCTTCGCACACTGCTGACCATGCTGGGCATTATCATTGGCGTGGCGGCTGTCATTGCGATGGTCAGCATCGGCAACGGCGCCAAAGCGCAGGTGGAATCGCAAATTGCAGCGCTTGGGCAGAACGTGATTATGGTTCTCTCCGGGAATGTAAGCCGAGGTGGTTTCAGCATGGGTTTCGGCAGCGCGGGCACACTCACGCAAGGCGACTTTGATGCGATTCGCAAGGAGGTGCCGGGGGTGGTGGGAGCAAGCCCCGAAGTCCGCAGCGGCGCCCAAATCGCGGCAGGTGCGGCGAACATCAACACTCAGGTGATGGGAGTGGGTGAGGATTACGTGTCGGTGCGCTCGTGGATTCTGGCCAGTGGCGCGAACTTCACGGATCAGGACGTGCGCAGCGCGAACAAAGTGGCTTTGATTGGCAAAACAACGGCCACAACTTTGTTCGGAGACGCCGACCCTGTTGGCCAGGTTATTCGCATCCGGAGCGCGCCGTTCACGGTGGTCGGCGCGCTGGCGCCCAAAGGCATGGCGATGATGGGGAATGACCAGGATGACGTGATTCTGGTTCCCTACACGAGCGCGATGAAGCGACTGTCGGGAGCGACATCGTTTCGCTCCTTCGTCATCCAGGCGGAAAGCCCCGAAGCGATGCCGACCGTTCAGGCCGAGATCACTGATCTCCTGCGCCAGCGGCATCGGATCTTGGAAGGCCGGGATGATGACTTCCTTGTGCGCACTCAGCAGGAGATTTCGGAGGCGGCCACAGCCACTTCGCGGATTATGACCGTGCTGCTGGGATCGATTGCGGGCGTCTCGCTGCTGGTTGGCGGCATCGGCATCATGAACATCATGCTCGTAAGCGTCACCGAGCGCACACGTGAGATCGGTGTTCGGTTGGCGGTGGGGGCGCGGAGTTACGATATTCTGTTTCAATTCCTCACAGAAGCGGTGACTCTAAGCATCGTGGGCGGGTTGATCGGGATTGGACTTGGACTGGGAACATCCAAGCTAGTAACCCTCAAGTTTGGTTGGGCGACGCTTGTGTCCTCAACGAGCATCATGCTGGCGTTTATTTTCAGCGCAGCGATTGGTATTTTCTTCGGGTTTTATCCGGCGCGAAAAGCGGCTCACCTGGATCCGATTGAAGCGCTGCGCTACGAATAGCCCTCACTCGCGAACCGCGGAGCCTCGGGGTAGAGTTGGGGCGGATGGAAGGGCAACCGATCACGATTATCGGCGGCGGTTTAGCAGGGCTCACGCTGGCTCTTCTGCTTCGGAAGGCGGAAGTTCCCGTCACTGTGCTCGAAGCGGGCGCCTATCCTCGGCACCGGGTCTGCGGCGAATTCATCAGTGGGCCGGGACAGCCGATTCTTGAACAACTCGGACTATTGCCAACGCTGGAGAAAGCTGGTCTTCGACACGCCCAAAGTGTTTCGTTCCACACCACAGCTCACCGATGGACATCGCGCTTACGGCATCCTGGGTGGGTTGTTCCCAGGCATGCGCTTGATGCAGTCCTGGCAAACGCGGTGAAGAACGCAGGCGCAGAGCTGCGGACGCATGCGCGCGCGATGCTAAAAGATGCGGGACCGGGAGAGGTTCTCGCTTGTGGCCACGCGCGGGCTACTCTGTCTGAGGAGGGCGGCCTGGCCTGGCGGTATGTTGGTGTGAAAGTGCACGCGCGGAATCTGCCGCTCCGGGCTGACCTTGAGATGCATTGCGGCCCCCCAGGCTACTTCGGGCTGTGTGACTTGGGCGATGGGAGGGTGAACATTTGCGCGCTGCTGCGCAGCAGAACCACTTTCCCGAAGCTTGGCACGGGCTGGCGTGACATTCTCGAATCCATCGCCTCGAGCGACCTTGCTGGGCGCTTAAAGAACATGGTGGTGGATGAAGACTCATTTTGCGCCACAGCCGGAATGGATTATCGCGGGTCTGCAACTGTTCCCGGGGAGCTACGGATCGGTGACTCGCGTGAACTGATCGCGCCTGTGACTGGAAATGGGATGTCGTTAGCCATCGAATCCGCGTCGTGCGTAGCGCCGTTTGTGGCGGCATATGCTCGTGGAGAGCTGACTTGGAAGCGCGCCGTTGCTCGTGCCAACTCGGAGCTGCGAAGGCGGTTTCGGCGTCGCACTGCCGTTGCGAGGGCGCTTCAATCCATTCTTTTTTCGCATTCACCAATTCAACGGCAGCTTGTGCGCCTCGGCTCTCGCGAGCCGGTGTGGCGTTGGCTCATCCAGGCAACCCGCTCCTAGCATGCTACGCAAAGATCTTCTTCATATTCTGACGGGCAACCCAATGACTGTGGCAGCCCTGGCACGGCTCCTGGCTATGAAACCTGCGGAAGTTGCGGATGATCTGGAGCATCTATTTAAGAGTGTGCGGCACACAGAGCATGAAGCAGTGGTTGACCCAGCGGTGTGCAAGAAGTGCGGGTTCGCGTTTTCTCCTGAGACGTTGCGGAAGCCTTCGAAATGTCCGGAGTGCAAAGGTTCCTGGATCGCAGACCCGAAGATCAGCTTCCGCCTCGGGAACGGGAAGGACGAAAGAACTAGATAACTACGAAGCACACGAAGAGCACGAAGAGGAGAAGGGGAGCGATAGAAGCAGGTGGGCAAGATGCTCACGCAGCGCACTGCAAACTTGGCTATATTCCAATCGCGGAATCCTATTATTTTCACGGTTCCTGCCTCTTCGTCCCTCGTGGTCAACTCTCCGTCACGATTGTGGAACGGTTTGAATGATGCTCGAACGGCCAGCGCGTTGTCATGAGAATCCCTGATTAACCAAACAGGCGGCCCCTTCTACAAGGCGGTTGTCAATCGGGTAATCTCACGTTCGGGCGCTCAGCGCCCTTGGCCCGGAGCGCCGCAGCCAAGCAAGTGACAATTGGGAAGTGTGGCGCTCCCGGAGCTGGCCTGATGCTTCTTGGGAAGTGTTGGCCACTCTGTAGCGGGCTTTTGGAGGTACGAATGCCATCAACATCAGCTAGCAAGCGGGCGCAGACGGCCAAAGCTGGCGGTCGCAAGGCCACAGCAGCCAAATCGTCAAAGCGCAATAAAAACGCGTCCAAGCCAGCCACGGGCAGCCGCAAGACGGGAGCAGTGAAACTGCCTTCGTCTCGCCGGGGCGCCGCGCGCGAGGCGACACGCGCCGCACGCTCCCAGCGTCAAACCGCGACCCGCACGGGCCGCAAGACGCCCAAGCGCGCGACGGCTAACCGCTCTGGAACACGCGCGCGCAGCGGCAAGTAGGGCTGGCGTGCAAAACAAAGGGACGAGCCTCCGCGGCTCGTCCCTTGCTTTAATGATCTAAATGCCCAGTTGCGCGGCCGGGCGCGTGACTCACCGATTCACCACGGTTCCATTTGAATCGATCAACAGCTCGGTGTGAATGTCGTTCACTTTGTAGCCGACTTCGTAAAAGACCTTCCCGTCTTTCACGATCCGATCCACATCCTCGATGGGATTGCCTCCCGCGTGCGCACGTATCGCGCGCTTGATCGCAAACGGGAGCTGCCCGAACGGAACCTTGGAGCTGCCCGCTGCTCCCACAGTGGCCGCAGCGGCGGGACTCGTGGCTGTGGTCACACTCGTTGTGGCGATGACGGCGCTGCCGGTGGTGGCGGCAGGGGCTGAGCCGACGCCAATGTTCACCCGGTCCCGGCGTTGATCAGCCAGCACCTTTCCATCGCTGAGGAGTTGGATTTCGGTGTGCTTGTCCTGGTTCTTAAACCCAACCTGGTAAACGGTTTGGCCGTTCCATGTGCCAACATCGATATCCTCAATCCGCGCTTCTCCTGCCTCTGTGCGCATCGCGTTGGCGACGGCGCTTGGAACTTCACTGGGTTGAACCTTCTTCCCGTTGCTGAGTGGGACTAACTTCGCCACAGCGGTGGTCCGGTAACGTTCATCTACTGGCAAACCCTTGGCATCCACACGCATGTCGGTCGGTTTGCCGTTCTCCATCACCTGCGCGTGGTAGTACTCGGTGCTCGCGACGGTGACCTTGTTGATAGTTGGAACTCGCGTGCCACCGGAAAATGCGGTCAGAGCTGTGCGGACGGGTTCAGGAGCTTCCGCCCAGCTAATCTGCGTGGGTAGCGGAGCCGCGCCAGCAGTGGTGGCATTGGTCGGAACCACTGCGATGACGGCGCCGGGCACAGGCTGAGGATTCAAGAGCACACCTTCCTGCGAAACGAACAGTTCGCGGTGCTGGCCTTGCGCGTCCTTGAACGCTACCTGGTAGACCTGGCGGCCGGCCCATGTGCCCATGTCAACGTCTTCGACGGGGGAGGCGCCTGCCTGGGCTTTCACTGTTTGTTGGACGATGGATGGCAGGGATGTGAACGCGACCTTTGTCGCGGCTTGCAGCGTGATGTTCGTGGAACCTCCGGCGGTCGAAGCCACAGCAGCGGCGGTTGCGGTTGGCGCTGGGCTGATCAACGTCCCATCCTCGCCCACCACAATTTCGGTGTGCGTGCCAGCCCGTTTGAACGCTGCTTCGTAAACTGTCCGCCCATCGCGCACCTCGCGATCGAGATCCTCAATCTGCGCTGCGCCAGCCTGGGCGCGAATCGCTTGCTGCACGGAGGCAGGAGCCGCTGTTATGTCGATTTTTTCCGCCTGAGAGGTGGCGGTTGCCGCCAGCCCGGCTGCCGAACAAAGGATAACCCAACGTTTCTTCATAAAATTTTCTCCATCCTTTACATGGCAACATTCCGCAGCTATCTGTCGGCACCAATAGGGGCGCGCCCCTGAAAACAGATTGCAACATCCCCCTCAGGGTTTATGAAACTGGGCACACTTCTTCTGCTGACAATCCTCCCTGCTTTTATTGGCGCTGGCTGCCATGTGAACATTGGCTCGGAGCATCATCAATCGCGGCACTCACCCGCTGTTCGGAAGGGGAGCGAGCTTAATGAATACGAATTGCTTGGGTTAAGGGCTGATGCCTCATTCGAAACAGAGGTGGAGAAAGCCCTCGCTGCCGCCAAAGACCTTCGGATCAAGCCAGGATCCACGGTGATGCTCATCAAATCGGGCCG
>Ga0196963_10001874_pt1 | contig 13375 bp, 15 predicted proteins | sample S1_5metaG_FD_148600 | JGI IMG/M metagenome (GOLD analysis project Ga0196963, IMG submission 148600) | Soil microbial communities from Anza Borrego desert, Southern California, United States - S1_5 | ecosystem: Environmental > Terrestrial > Soil > Desert | place: USA: California | collected... | reverse complement strand
CTATACGCTCAACGCACATAGACGGCCAAACCCGCCAAATGGTTGCAAACTTTCTAACTTTTAACTTTTAGCTTTTAACTTTTATCTTTCTTGCGCGATCGCGTAGAGATACTTGTAGCCGCGCAGGAACAGCTCATTCCCCACGAGCGCCGCCGAGGCATCGAAGCCGTCGTCCAGCGTATTTTCGGCGAGCACCTCGTAGGTGGCGCCATGTTTGATCACGGTGGTGACGCCGTCGCGGCTGGTGATGTAGACCCGGCCGTCGGCGCCGACCGGTGAGCTGAACACCTCGCCCGGCGCCTTGGCAATGCGCTGCACGGTGTAGTGCGCCTTGCCGGTCGCGGCGTCGTACGCCGACAACAGCCCGTTGTTGGTTTTCAGGAAATACAGGATGTTGTCGTACAGCAGCGGTGACGGCACGTACGGTGTGTCGCGATCGAGCTGCCACGCGATCGCGCCCGTTGTCGTGATGTCGCCCTTGGCGTCCGCGAGTTTGATGGCTTTGAGGTTGTTGCCGCGGAAGCCGCTCATGATGAACACCATGCCGTTGCCGTATACCGGCGACGGGATCACGTTCATCGTCGTGCCTGGCCCTTCCCAAATCAGCTGGCCGGTGTCGACGTCGAAGCTGCGCACCTTGTTCATCGCGTTGACGATCACCTGGCGCCGGCCGCCGTGTTCGACCACCAGCGGCGTCGCCCAGGTGTCCATTTCCGGATGATCGACGCGCCACAGCTCCTTGCCGGTGCGCTTGTCGACGGCGATGACGTACGAAGGCTGATTGAGGTGATCCCAGACGATGATCAGCGTGTTGCCGTAGAGCGCCGGCGTCGACCCTTCGCCGAACTGGTTGCGCATCTTCTTGTCGCCGAAGTCGGCGTTCCAGATTTGTTTGCCGTTCATGTCGTAGGCGTAGAGCCCGCGCGACTCGAAATAGGCGATGACGTGTTCGCCGTCGGTGATCGCGGAGCTCGACGCCCAGGTGCCGTTGTCGCCATGCGCCGGCTCGTGCGGCTCTTCTTCCCGCGCGACATGTTCCCAGACGGTTCGGCCGGTCTGCCGATCGAGTGCGAGCACCTTGTACTGATGGACGCCGCGTTGCGGCAACGCCCCGCGGGGCGCGTGCTGGGCATCGCCGGTGATACCCACCGGCACGGCGGTGAGGACATAGATGCGATCGCCGTAGACCACCGGAGACGCAGACCCGCGGCCGGGGATCTCGACCTTCCATTTGATGTTCTTGGTCTCGCTCCACTCGACGGGCGGCTTGGCCGTGCGTGACACCCCGGTCATCTCGGGTCCGCGCCATTGTGCCCAGTGACGCGCATCGTTGACCGCCGCTGCCATGTCAACCGAGAACGCTGATGGCACCAGCGAGCCGAGGCAGAGCACCACTCCGATCGCCATGACGACTATGCGCATATCGCAAATACTCCCACCATCCTCAACCCGCTTACCACTCCGCCTGAGGGTGGTTCTTAGGCGCCGGTTCTTAGGTGCCAGGTACACTCCAACCACCTGGCATGTTGGTTTCTAGGTGCCAGGTACAGTTCAACCGCGTGGCATATGGGTGCCAGGTACAGTTCACGCAGTGTTCATTCCAGTCGTCCCTTGGGGGGGCCAGGGATACTCTTCGCAGACGCAAAGCCGCCAGCAAAATCCGCCAGCACCCATGTGGCGCATATTTCCAAGGGCGGCCGGGGGCAGTTGGTCCTGAAACCGGGGCGTTGGTTGGTGTGTACCTGGCCCCTAACAACAGGGAAGGGGTGTTCCGCCGGACAACGGCTGAGCTGATTCCGGTGAACCTGGCGCTGGGTTGAAGTGTACCTGCCAGGTGGCGACTAGGAGGTGGGTGAGGTCGTACCTCGCAGGTAGCGACCAGGATGGGTGAAGTGTACCTGGCACCTAGCGACCAAGGGGTGGGTGAACTGTACCTGGCACCTGGCGACCGAGAAGGTGGGTGATCTGTACCTGGTCCCTAGAAACCTTGTTGTTGCATTAATCCGGATGAACGGATATAGTGCTCGCAGAACGTGACGGTGGCACCTATCCTCGACCATATGGCTGCGCTGGCGGATCCGATCCGCTGCCGGATGCTGCTGCCCCTCGAGCGGCATGAGCTGACGGTGAACGAGATCTGCTCCGTCCTGCAGCTGCCCCAGTCGACCGTGAGCCGGCATCTGAAGACACTCGCTGACGACGGGTGGGTGACGTCCCGCCGCGACGGCACCAGCCGCTTTTACGGCATGGCGATGCAGGATCTCGACGCCGGCGCGCAGCGCCTGTGGCCATTGATCCGCGAACAAATCGCCGGAACCCACGGCGCGGATCAGGACGAGCGCCGACTCAAGACGGTGCTGGCGAAGCGACGATCGAAGTCCGAAGAGTTTTTCGCCTCGGCGTCAGGGCAATGGGATCACCTGCGCGCCGAGCTGTTCGGCGATCGCTTCCATCTGCACGCGCTGCTCGCGCTGATCGACCCCACTTTGATCGTCGGCGACCTCGGGTGCGGAACGGGCCAAGTCACCGAACTGATCGCGCCGCACGTGGCGAAGGTCGTGGCCGTCGACGGCTCGACGGACATGGTGCAGGCGGCACGCAAACGCCTCTCGGGCCTCCATCAGGTTGACGTCAGGCGCGGCGACATGGAAGCGTTGCCGATCGACGACGGGCAGCTCGATGCCGCGATCGTTGCGCTCGTGCTGCATCACGTCCCCGACCCGGCCCGCGCGCTCGCGGAAGTGCATCGCGTCGTCAAATGCGGCGGCCGCGTGCTGATCGTCGACATGCTCCCGCACGATCGCGTCGAGTACCAGCAACAGATGGGCCACGTGTGGCTCGGGTTCGCTGAAAAGACGACGAAGAAATTTCTGGAAGGCGCCGGCTTTGCCGGTGTCACGGTCACCTCGTTGCCCGCCGACGCGCACGCAAAGGGTCCGAGTTTGTTTGTCGCAACCGCACGGAAGAACAACTAACCGGCGACAGTGCCGGTTGGGATCAAGGAGTGAAGATGGCTACCGCAGTGAATGACATGCACGCGTTTGACTTGGCGAAGAAATCGGGTCGCGAACCCTACAAGGTGCGCGATCTCAACCTCGCGGAGTTCGGCCGCAACGAGATCCGGCTCGCGGAGCACGAAATGCCCGGGCTGATGGCGCTGCGCTCGCGCTACGCCGGCAAGCAGCCGCTGGCCGGCGCGAAGATCATGGGCTCGCTGCACATGACGGTGCAGACGGCCGTCCTGATCGAAACATTGACGGCGCTCGGCGCCGACGTGCGCTGGGTGAGCTGCAACATCTTCTCGACGCAGGACCACGCCGCCGCGGCGGTGGTCGTCGGCCGCCCCGAAACCGGCGGCACGCCGCAACACCCCAAGGGCACGCCGGTATTCGCGTGGAAAGGGGAGACGCTCCCCGAATACTGGTGGTGCACGGTCGAAGCGCTGGTGTGGCCAGACGGCAGCGGCCCGACGATGATCCTCGATGACGGCGGCGATGCGACGCTGTTCGTGCACAAGGCTCTTGAATTCGAAAAAGCCGGTGCCGTGCCGGCCTTCAATCCCGACAAGGATCCTGAAGAGTGGGGCGTGATCCTCGACACGCTGCGCAGCGAGCTCAAGAACAAGCCCGGTCAGTGGACGAAGATCGCCAAGGCGATCAAGGGTGTGAGCGAGGAGACGACCACCGGCGTGCACCGGTTGTACGAGATGACGGCGGCGAACACGCTGCTGTTCCCGGCAATCAACGTCAACGATTCGGCAACCAAGAGCAAGTTCGACAACTTGTATGGCTGCCGCCACTCGCTGATCGACGGCCTCAATCGCGCGAGCGACGTGATGCTGTCGGCGAAAGTCGCCGTGGTCTTCGGCTACGGGGACGTCGGCAAGGGCTGCGCCCAGGCGCTCAAGGGGCAGGGCTGCCGCGTCATCGTCACCGAAATCGATCCGATCTGCGCGCTGCAGGCCGCGATGGAAGGATACCAGGTGACGACGGTCGAGGACGTGATCCAGACCGCCGACATCTTCATCACCGCGACGGGCAACAAGAACATCATCACCGTCGACATGATGAAGCGTATGAAGGACAAGGCGATCATCGGTAACATCGGCCACTTCGACAACGAGATCGACATGGCCGGCCTCGCGAAGAGCGGCGCCCGGCGCGTCAACGTCAAGCCGCAGTACGACGAGTGGGTATTCCCGGCGGAGGGCGGACGCCAGGAGCACAGCATCCTCGTGCTCGCCGAAGGCCGCCTGCTCAACCTCGGTTGCGCGACCGGTCACCCATCGTTCGTGATGTCGTCATCGTTCACGAATCAGGTGTTGGCGCAGCTCGATCTGCATTTCAACATGACCGGCCAGCCGACGCTCTCCGGTACGCAGTACGACGCCAACCGCGTCTACATTCTGCCGAAGAAACTCGACGAAGAAGTCGCACGCCTGCACCTCGACAAGCTGGGTGTGAAGCTGACCAGGCTGACGAAGGAACAGGCCGATTACATCGGCGTGCCGGTGGACGGTCCCTTCAAGTCGGCTCACTACCGTTACTGAGTCAAAGAAACCGGTAGCCCAGTCACCGCAGCAAGGACGCGAGGACATCCGTCTTCGCGTCCTTTTTTCTTTGCGTGAGCCGTACGGCCGCGCTAGCGATGGCTCCCGCCGAACTACTATCGGTGGATGAACCAATGGATGACGCGTTCGCGTTCGTTGTTGGTGGGTATGGCATGGGCCGTGTCTCTAGGATCGTGTTCCGCAAACGAGTCGGCCACCCCAGACAGTACAGCAGCCACCGCATCGATCAATCGCGACGCGTGCGCGCTGATCACGACGGACGAAGCGGGCAAAATCCTCGGAAGTCCAACGACTGCGACGTCCAGATCGATGTCAGCCGAGCGCTCGGTGTGTGACTACGTGACGCAAGCGTACGAAAGCTTCACGCTGGCGGCTGTCTGGCGCGGCGCGGAAGACGAGATCAAGACCGCGCGCAGCGCGGCGACCGCTGCCGCTGAGCAGGCGGGCGGCGCCGAGGACCGAGTCGTCAATGAGGTGATGGGATTGCAGCGGGTCGACAATCTCGGCGACGAAGCATATTTCAGCCGCCGGACGATGTCGTACGTGCGGAAAGGCGATGTGCTGCTCGTATTCCAAACCGCCGGACTCAACGACAACGCGCGTGAACGCTGGCAAGCGCTGGCCGGCGCTGCGCTCGCGCGGCTGGCATCATCCCGGTAATACGCCGCGATGGCGATCATCGAGAAGACGCCGTCCCGGCTCGTCATTAAATACAAGCCGTGGCTGGAGAGCCTGATTGGCGCGGCGTTCGTGGCTGGCGGGGTATGGGCATTCAACGGCGGTGAGCGCAGTTTCGGCGCAGGGTTCATCGTCGCCGGAGTTGCACTGATCGTCGGAGTCGCCGCCATCGTGACCACGACATTCGACCGCGGGACCGGCAAACTCACCCGATCCCGACGCGGCCTGGTCCGGCGCACGACGGCGAGCTATCCGCTTGCCGAGATCCGCGAAGTGCGCGTCAGGGCGACACATTCCGGCGACGGTCCATCGAAGAGCTACAGTCTCGTCGTGGTGATGCGCGATCGGACGCGCGTCCCCGTGAACTTCGGGTTCAGCAGCGGCAAGGCCGACAAGGAGCAGCTCGCCGCCGAGATTCGCCGTTTCCTCGGGCTTCCAGACGCTCCTGAGTTGGGCGAGTTCGGTTTGCGCGATATGTACAATCTGCTACGGCCCTCGCAAGGAGAGGAGCGCAGAAAGGACGGGGCTTGATGGGTCGGCTCTTCACGCTGCCCGCATCCGTTCGACGCGACCCGGCGATCGATACGTGGATGCGCGAGCAGCCGCCGCAATTGCGCGCCATCGCCCGCCGATGGTTCGAGGTGATGCGTCAGTGCGGAGACGATGTGCGCGAGATCGTGCACGATGACGCGCCAACGGCGTGCGTCGGCGACGCGGCGTTTGCCTACGTCAATGCGTTCACCGCTCACGTGAATGTCGGCTTCTTCCACGGCGTCGACCTGCCCGATCCGTCGCGGCTGCTGGAAGGCACCGGCAAATTCATGCGTCACGTGAAAATCGCTCCCGATCGCCATGTCGATGAGGCTGCGCTCACCGCGCTCATCGAAACCGCCTATCGGGACATCCAGGCCCGACGCTGTTAAGCTTCCGGCGATGAAGCTCCGAATCCTTCTACCGCTCGCCATTTGGGTGCTGTCTGCGTCGCCCGTCGCCGCGCAGACCGCCACGCCGCAACGTCGCGAATTCAGTCTGCCCGCCTCGCAGAAGCTCGGCTTGCCGTTCGCCGACGCGGTTCAAGTCGGCGACACGCTCTACATATCAGGCCGCGGCGGCATCGATCTGGCGACGATGAAGCCGCCTGCGGCGGTGAAGGACGAAGTCAGGTTGTTGATGGAAGACTTCAAGGCCGTTCTGGCATTGGCCGGCATGACCATGGACGACCTCGTATCGGTGACGGTGTTCTGTCCGGACCTGCAGTTGTATGCCGAGTTCAACGAGATCTACCGCGGTTATTTCGCTAAAGGATTTCCAGCCCGCGCTTTCGTGGGATCCGGACCCCTGCTGTTCGGCATGCGTTTCGAAATGCTCGGGGTCGCGGTCAAGCGGTAACGATGGCGGTCACGATTGGTGACTCGGCGCGAATCACGGCGATCGTACCGCAGCTTCTCGTCGCGGATCTCTCCCGCGCGGTCGCCTACTATCGTGACCGGCTCGGCTTCCGCGTGGATTTCACATACGAATCGTTCTACGCCGGGGTCAGCCGCGACGGCTCCGCCATTCACCTCAAACACGACGAGCAGCCGGCGGCGGATCGCCGGCGGCGCAAAGCGCAAGAACATCTCGACGCCTACATCGAAGTGACGGGCGTTCGGGTGCTGTTCAGCGAGTTCGACCGCAAGGGCGCCACGATCATCAAGCCGCTCGAGCAGCGGCCGTGGGCCTGTCTTGATTTCTATGTCGAGGATCCCGATGGCCACATCCTGTGCTTCAGCGAGCCAACGGCATGATCGCGCGACACTGGCGTGGCGTGGCGAAAGCTGATCGCGCCACGGATTACATCGATCACCTGCGTGCGGAAACCTTCCCCGCCCTCGAAAAGCTGCCTGGCTTCGTCAGCGCGTCGATTCTGCGGCGTGCCGTGCCGGAAGGCGTGGAGTTCCTGATCGTCACGGAGTGGCAGTCGCTCGATGCGATTCGCGCCTTCGCCGGCGACGACATCGAGACCGCCGTGGTGCCTCAGGCGGTCCAGGGAATGATGATCGAGTTCGATCGTGTCGCCCGTCATTTCCATGTCGTCGGCTGACGGGAACGTCGCACCGCCGCGATGGCGTTCGGCGATCAGGCGTGTCGCAGCGCCTCGAGGCGATTGGACGCCACGAGGATGTCGCGGCGTAACCGGCGCACCATGTCGCTGATCAGATCGTTGCCGCGCGCCGCCTCGGCGTCTGCCATCGCCTTCAGTTTCCAAATCGATGTCTCCCGCATCGCCTCGAGGTCGCGGTCGAGTGCCTGCAGTTCCTCGTCGATCTGGCGGATGCGGCGTTCCAAACGCAGTCGTATGGCAGACGAGTCGGTGCCCTGGACGGCTTCGGGGCTGCGCTCCCACGCTTCGAGGATGGCGCGCAGTTGCGCTTCGTCGCCGAGCGCGTAAGCGCGGTTCGCTTCGATCATCAGCGAGTGCCGGCGATCGCGCGTCGCATCGTCTTCGGCACGGTCAGGATGAATCGCCTTGGCGACGTCGCGGAACAGCTTGCGGACGGCGTCCGAGGTCAGGGCACGCGGCGCGGGGTCGACGACGAGTCCGATCGCCGGCTCGTTCGAGCGATCGCCGCTGGCGACACGCTCCGACAGGATGCCAAGCTCCGCCTCCGCCAGGGCCGCCTCCAGATCGTCAAGCTGCTCGTGCAGCAGGCCGACCTGCCGGCGATAGCGAATGCGGAAGGCGTCGAGCGCCGCCCTGATGCGCGCAACCTCGGTCTGGCGGGCGTCGAGCGCAGCCTCGCGCTCACGTAGCTGCGTTCGCAGCCCGTCGAGATCTTGCGGGCCGGGTGACGGGATCAGCGCGGTCACACAACGATCATATCGAGTGTTGTTTGATTTGAGCGTCCGCCGGCTTCGGTCTGAATGGAGGTGTGCGATAACATCGCCACTATGTCGCCATTGCTCAACCGCCGCGAAGCGCTGGCCGCGATCGCGTCTACGGCCACGTTCCCATTGCTGCATGGCTGCGCGAGCGAGCCGTCTGCGCCCGGCCCTCCATCCGGCGGCGCCAGTGACGCCGACGCGCAGGCACTGCTCGATCTCGTCGGCGAGAACTATCTGCGCTTCTCGCCCGAGAGCGCGACGTCGCTCGGCGTCGACACCGGGGCTCGCGCCTCGCTGCGATCGCAGCTGACGGATCGGTCCGCGGAGGGGCAACAGAAGATCGCGAGTCAGGTCCGTCAGGATCTGGACCGTGCCAAGGCGTTCGACACGCGCGCCCTGTCGCACGCCATGCGCACCAGCATCGAGGTGGTTCGCAGCGCGTATGGACTTGCCAGTGAGGGCATGTCGCTGCCGTACGGCGACATCACCGTCGGCAGCTGGCGCAACACGCCCTACGTCGTCATCCAGAACGTCGGCGCGTATCTCGACATCCCACGCTATCTCGATAGCGACCATCCGATCGAAAACGCCGCCGATGCCGACGCCTACCTGTCGCGCATGCAGTCGTACGCCCGCCAACTCGACGGCGAGCTTGGCCGGATTCAGGCGGCCCGCGGCAAAGGCCTGGTGCCGCCCGCATTCCTGATCGATAAGGCGCTGGCGCAGATGCGACTGTCGGCGAAGAACAGCCGCGAGGGTGGCGGGCTGGTGGAATCGATCGAACGGCGCACGAAACAACGATCGATTGCCGGCGACTGGGCGGCACGCGCGCGCACCATTGCGGCGCAGGAGATCGCACCCGCGCTCGACCGGCAGATCGCGGAGCTTGAAGCGCAGCGCGCGATCGCGACCGACGACGCGGGCATGTGGGCGCGCCCGCAGGGCGACGAGTTCTACCGCTGGGCGCTCAAGGCGTCGACGACGACGACGATGAGTCCGGATGACGTGCACGAGATGGGGCAGCGCGAGCTCAAAGAGCTGCACGCGCAGATGGACACCATCCTCAAGAGCCTCGGCTTTTCCACGGGCACGGTTGGCGAGCGGATGAACGTGCTGGCGAAGGATCGAAAGTATCAGTTCTCCGAAGGCGACCAAGGGCGTGCCGAGATTCTTGCTTTCATCGAGGATCGCCTGACCTGGATTCGCGCGCAGATGCCGCGCGCGTTCAACACGCTGGTGAATCCCAACATGGAAGTGAAGCGGCTGCCGCCGGAAGAAGAACCCGGCGCGCCGGCCGCCTACGGCGGTGCGGGGTCGATCGACGGAAAAATTCCGGGACGCTATTGGATCAACCTCAAGACGCCCGATCTGCACAGCAAGTACAGCCTTGCGGATCTCACGTACCACGAATCGATTCCGGGCCACATCTGGCAGGGTGAATACACGCGCAAGTCGCCGCTGATCCGGCAGCTGCTCGCGTTCAACGCCTATTCGGAAGGCTGGGCGTTGTATGCGCAGCAGCTCGCCGACGAACTGGGCGGGTATGACAACGACCCGGTCGGACGTCTGGGCTACCTGCAGGCGATCGCCTTTCGGGCGTGCCGCCTCGTCGTCGACACCGGCATTCACGCCAAGCGCTGGACGCGTGAGCAGGGTGTGCGGTTCTTCGTCGAGGTCAACGGCTCGAATCCGGTCGAGGTCGCGAGCGAGGTCGATCGGTATTGCTCGTGGCCCGGCCAGGCGTGCGGATACAAGGTCGGCCACAGCGAAATCAACCGCCAACGCGAACGGGCCAAAGCGGCGGTCGGCGCGCGGTTCGACGTCAAGGCGTTCAACGACACGGTGTTGCTCGGCGGCAACGTGCCGCTCGACGTTCTCGCGAGGAACGTCGACGAGTACGTGCGTACGGCGAAGGGCTGATCGGATCGCGGCATGCACCAGTCACTGCTCCATGTCGCGCTGGTGGTCCGCGACTACGACGACGCGATCGCGTTCTTCTGCGGCAAGCTGAAGTTCACGCTGGTCGAGGACATCTACCAGCCCGAGCAGGACAAGCGGTGGGTGACGGTAGCGCCGCCGGGCTCGCACGGCACGACGATCCTGCTGGCCAAGGCGTCGAAGCCGGAGCAGCACGCGTATGTCGGGAATCAGACCGGCGGCCGCGTCACCTTCTTCCTTGGCACAGACAATTTCTGGCGCGACTACGATGCGATGCGGGAGGCAGGCGTCACGTTCGTGCGCGAGCCGAAAGACGCGCCGTACGGGACGGTCGGCGTCTTCGAAGATCTCTACGGAAATTTATGGGACCTCGTGCAATTGCGATAGGCGTGCTGGCCGCGGCGCTCGCCGCAGCATGCGGCAGCGATCCCGGCCCGGTCGGGCCGACGCCGACGGTGCCGCGTTTGTCGCGAACGCGGTTCCTGGCGTTCGGCGACAGCATTACCGCCGGCGAAGTCACGCAACCCCTCTCGGGTCATGCGGGTGTCACGAAACTGCTGATCGTGCCTGCCGCGTCCTATCCGGCGGTGTTGCAATCCCGGCTTGCCGCGACTTATACCGCGCAGACGATCACCGTCATCAACGCCGGCGAGAGCAACGAGACGATTCTCGAAGGGGTGCGCCGCTTCGACGAGATCTTTCCAGCCAGTCAGGCCCAGGTGGTGCTGCTGCAGGAAGGCGTCAATCATCTCAACCTGATCGGCCCCGACATCTCGACGGGGCTGATGCGGATGATGGTGCATCGTGCGAAGGATGGCCAGGCCAGGGTGTTCGTGGCATCGATGATTCCGACCGTGCCGGGGCGCCCACGGGCGGGCGTGAGCCCGGCCGCGCTCGTGGCCTACAACAGCGTCCTGCAGATCATGTGCACCCAGGAGGGCATCACCTACGTCGATCTCTACAACGCAATGCTGTCTGAAGCAGAGACGCTGATCGGCAGCGACGGCTTGCATCCGACCGAGGCCGGATATCGGAGGATCGCGGAGCTGTTCTTCGAAGTGATCCGCCGAGAACTCACGGAAAGCTAGCCGCGAAGGAATCTACTTCAGTGAGACGCGCTGCACGCGCCAGTTCGTCATCTCGCCGATTAACAGCTCGTTCTCGTTGCGGCAATCGATGGAGTTGGCCAGCCCGAACTCCTTGAGCAGCTTGCCGGCGGCGCCAAACTTGCCGACGACCTTGCCATCCAGCGTCACCTTGTAAATCGCCGCGTCGTCCATGCCATCGTCGTCGCCGGCGTGCGAGACATAGAGATGCTGAGTGGCGCCACGCGTCATACACATGGTCAACGGCGTGCCGACGTTTCCGAATTCCGACTTGAACGTGCCAGCGGCATCGAAAATCTGGATGCGCTTGTTTCCCGCATCGGCGACATACACGTCGCCGTTGGCGGCGACAGCGATCGATTTCACACCCTGGAACTGACCCTGGCCTTTTCCCGTCGCGCCCCACTGCGTGATGAAGCGGCCGTCCCTGTCGAACTTGGCGACACGGTTGTTGGTGCCGATACCATCCGCGACGTAGATGTTGCCGGCTTTGTCCCACGCGACATCGGTCGGCCGGTTGAACGACGATCCTGGCGTGCCGGAGCCGGGCGGGCGCTGCGCTTGTGCTTGCGCGCCGGGTTGAGGAGCCGTTGCCGCAGGCGCTGCCGGGGCGGCCGCTGCACCCGCAGCCGGTGCTCCCGGCGCGGGCTGATTCGGCCGCACGGGAATCGTCTCCGGTTTCCGTCCGAGAACCAGGCCGATGCTGCCATCGGGCAGGAACTTGACGATCTGGTTCGCGGCGACGTCGATCGTCCAGATGTTGTCCTGCGGGTCGACGCGCAGGCCGATCGCCGCGTTGAAGCCGTAAACGTCCTGACCCCATTCCCGCACGAACCTGCCGTTGTTGTCGAACACGAACAGGCGCGAGCCGCCCCTTGAAAAGGTGCGGTTGTCGCCGAGGGTGGCGTACGGATGACCCGTGCGCGTGTAGACGAAGATCTGTCCCTTCGAATTCGCGCCGACGCCGCCGACCTCTCCGACGAAGGGGCCCTCGGTCGGCGTCCTGAGCAGATCAACCGCGTTGAAGCTGAGTTCAGGAATGGTGGACTGTGCGATCGGCGAACCGCCGAGCATGACCATCACAAAGAAGACGATCGCAACGCGGTTCATCGGCCGGCTCCGTGGCTCGAGGTCTTCATCTGTTGCGGTTTCAGCAGGATTTTCTGCGAGCGCCAGTTGTTGATCTCCGCGGTGTAGATGACGTCGGGATCGCGGCAGTCCATCTGATGAATCGTCGCGAACTCGCCTGGCGCTTTGCCGGCGCGTCCGAACTTGCCGACGATGGTGCCGTCGAGCTCCATCTTGTAGACCTCGCCGGTGAACTCCGCACCAGCGGCGGGCGCGCTGTCCTGCCAGGAATTCGAGACGTATAAGTACTGCTTGCCGGGGTTCTTCGGACCCGGCCCACCCGACACGCACACCGCCCACGGGTTGCCGACGTTCGAATAGTTCGCCTTCCAGTTCAGATCGTTGTCGAGCACCTGCACGCGCGCGTTGCCGCGATCGCCGACATAGACGTTGCCCTGGAAATCGGTCGCGATCGAATGCGGCGTGTTGAACTGCAGGTTCTGGTTGCCGCGGGTGCCGACCGCCTTTACGAACCGCCCGTTCTTGTCGTACTTGACGACGCGGCCGTCGAAGTAGCCGTCCGAAACGAAGATGTTGCCCTGCTGATCGAACGCGACATCGGTCTGCCGGCCGAAGCGGTACTTGGCGTTGCGGCCGTGGAAGCGGCCGCTGCCCGGCATGTTCGCCAGCATGTCGACCGGATCCTCGCGGCGTCCGATCGTCATCAACACGCGGCCCTCCGGGCTGAACTTGATGAGCATGTCGGTGCCCTCGTCCACGGCCCAGATGTTGTCCTGCGCGTCGACGCGGACCGAATGCGCGAAGGAGAAGCCGTAGTTGTTGCGGCCGATCTCGCGGATGAATTGCCCGGCGGAGGAGTACTCGAACAACCGCGTCTCGTAGGCGCGATGGTAGATGTAGATCGTGCCCTTCGAGCTGGTCGCGATGCCCATGTTCTCGCCGGTGTAGATCCCGGGCGGGTTTTTGAAAAATCCGACAACGGCCTCGTGGGGAATGACCGGGACGTTGGTGGCTGTGGCGCGTGTCTGCGCCGGGGCGCGCAGATCAGTCGCGGCGAGTGCGATCACGAGCACCAGTCCGCTGATCAGAAGTTTGTGCATCGAGTCCTCCGGGACGGGGGCGAGTGTAG
>Ga0196963_10001873_pt1 | contig 13376 bp, 17 predicted proteins | sample S1_5metaG_FD_148600 | JGI IMG/M metagenome (GOLD analysis project Ga0196963, IMG submission 148600) | Soil microbial communities from Anza Borrego desert, Southern California, United States - S1_5 | ecosystem: Environmental > Terrestrial > Soil > Desert | place: USA: California | collected... | reverse complement strand
CGGGGAGAAGGTCTGCGCGGTCGTGGATGTCCGCGAGGGAGCCGAGCCGACCCTGGCGGACTTCGCGGCGCACCTGAAGGGCCGGCTCGCCGACTACAAGACGCCGCGGGCGCTGGTGCTGGCGCCGGTGGTCCGGGCGCCCAACGGCAAGGTCGACTACAAGGGCGTGCGGGCGCAGGCGCTGGAGGCGCTGGGGGTGAGGGCTTAGGCGTTTGAAGATTGCGCCTCGGGGCGCCCTTCTCCCCTCGCGGGAGAAGGTGGCGCGAAGCGCCGGATGAGGGGGCGATAGGTCTTCGAGCTGCGATGTGTCGGTGGCGACAGGCTGGGTCGGGGGCCGGTGCGACCCCTCATCCGTCGCCTACGGCGACACCTTCTCCCACAAGGGGAGAAGGACACCTGCTTGCGGCTACTCACCAATCGATAGCGGTTCGTCCGGAATCTCGCCGTCGAGCAACCGCCCCAGATGCTCCGCCAATCTCCCCGGGTAGATCGCCTCCCTGCTGGCCGCGATCTCCTCGACCGTCCACCAGCGCATGGCCTTGACCACCCGCCGCTCCTCCGCCGTCCATCCGTGGTCCGAGAGGTCCTCACCCGCCGCCCGCACGAGGAAGTAGTGCTCCACCAGCCGCCGCTCCTCGCCCTCCACGATCATGTCGTGCCGGCGCCGCCAGACCACCGGCCCGAAATCGGCCTCGGCATGCCCGGTCTCCTCCAGCAGCTCGCGCCGGGCCGCCTCGATCAGGCTCTCGCCCGGATCGACCCCGCCGCCGGCCGTGCACCAGCCGCTGTAACGCCCGTCGTCGAAATGCATCAGCAGCAGCCGGTCCGCCGGCGAGAGCAGCACCAGCCGGACGGTCGGCCGCTCGCGCGGGGAGTCCTTGCTGGTCGGATTTTCTTCACGCGAACCGGCGACCACTTCGCTCGGAAATCCTCCTACACCGTCCGCTTGGCCCGGTCCTTCTCGTTGGTCGCCCGGATCGCCGCCGTCGCCTGCGCCCATTGCTCGTCACCCCACTCGGTCATCCGCGCGAAGTTGCCGCCCGACGCGTTGTAGGCGGCCCCGTCGATCGCGATGGTCTGGCCGTTCACATAGGTGGACAGCGGGTGCAACAGATAGACGGCCAGGTTGGCCAGTTCGCGCATCTCCCCGACCCGGCCCAGCGGATTGCCCTTCATGTCGCCATAGGCGCTCTGGCCGGGGTTCAGCCGGGCGCTCATCCCCTCGGTGGGGAAGGGACCCGGGGCGATGGCGTTGAACCGGATGCCCTTGGGGCCCCATTCGACGGCCAGAGACTGGGTCATCACGTTCAGCCCCGCCTTCGACATGGCGCTGGGCACCGTGAACGGACCGCCGTTCCACACCCAGGTGGTCAGGATGGAGATCACCGAGGCCGAAAGGCCCTCCTTGATCCACCGCTTGCCGCAGGATTGGGTGACGAAGAAGCTGCCCCGGAAGACGATGTTGGCGATGGCGTCGAAGCCGCGGGGCGAGAGGTCCTCCGTGCGGCTGATGAAGTTGCCGGCGGCGTTGTTGACCAGGCCGGTCAGCGGACCCTCGGCCCAGATGGTGTCGATCATCTCCTCGATGGCTTCCGGCACGCGGATGTCGCAGGCGATGCCCGTCACCTTGCCGCCATCCGGATGGGCGGCCATCAGTTCCTTGGCCGCCTCCTCCAGCACGCCGCCGCGCCGGCCGCAGATGTAGACGTCCGCCCCCAGCATCATGCAGCCTTCGGCCATCACCTTGCCCAGGCCCGTTCCCCCGCCGGTGATCAGGATCCGCTGGCCCTTCATCAGGCCGGGGCGGAACATCAGGTCGTCAGCGGCGAAGGACATGGCGGCTCTCCGAGATCGTTTCGAAGAGAGGGGAGGGGCTGACCTTGGGTCGGTCAACCCCTTACCCAACCCGTCATCCCGGCCGGAGCGCGCAGCGCGGAGAGCCGGGACCCAGGGGTGCATGATCTGGCTCCCGGACGCCGCGGCACGGCCGGTGCGTTGCAGCCCCTGGGTCCCGGATCAGCCCTGCGGGCTGTCCGGGATGACGGAGAAGAGGGGTCATCCCCCGTACGACCGGCCGCCGCTGCTGTAGGACCGGCCGCCGCCGCCGAAGCCGCCGCGGGAGACCACGGTGCTGCGGGTCTGGACCTTGACCGGGGCCTGGCGCACGGCGGCCGGCGGGTCGATGCCCTGGCGGCCGACCATGGTTCGGCCGGTGGCGTAGTTGTGGTTCACCGCCCCGCCCCAGCCGGTGTAGTAGCCGCCGTCACGGCGGTAGAGGCTGGTGCCGCGGTAATAGCTTCTGCCGCCGCCGTCGAGCATCTGGCCGATCACGAAGCCGGCCAGCAGCGGGGTGAAGAAGCTGCCGCCGTTGTGGCTGCGCGGCACGCACTGGCCGGCCCCGTAGACCTCCTCGCAGGTGGCCTGCTTGTCGTAGCGGGGCGCGCTGGCGGCGTCGTCCTTGAGCGCCGCCTGGTAGGCGGTGTCGCACTCGGCGTCGCTGACCTTGTCGGCCGCCTTGCACTGGTCGAGGCTGGCGTAGGCGAAGGCCTCCACCGGGTCCTTGTTGGCCGCCGCCTCCTGCTGGGTCAGCTGCGGGGTTCCGTCGCAGGCGCCGATGCTGAGGCTGGCGCCGCACATCAGGCCGGTCAGGGTCAGGGATTTGGAACGCATCATGACGGCGTTCCCCTCACGACGTCATGCTGGCGGCGTTGATCAGGCCGACCGCGACGTTGATGCTGGCCAGGTAGACCGCCGGGGCCAGTTCGCCGGCCTCGATGCGGGCCTTGACGTCCTTGAGGAACAGCATCCGCACGATGGTGAAGGCGACCACCTGGATGACGCCGGCCAGGATGGCCCAGGCGGCCAGCTCCGGCAGGCTGGTGGTGTGGCTGAGCGCCGAGGCCAGGGCCAGGCAGTAGCCGATCATCGCCCCGCCGAGGGTGACCGCGGCGGGCACGTTGCCCTGCCTGATCAGCTCGGTCTCCTTGTAGGGCGTCACCCACTGGTAGAGGACCTTGAAGGCCAGGGCGAAGACGCAGGCGGCGGCGAAGGCGACGACGAAGTATGCCGCCCCGATCTTGAACTGCAGAAAGTCGAACTCGATCATGCGGGCTCCCTCCCGTTGAAACTATCCGGCGGTCACGCCGAGAATTCTCCGACCGACAGCGGCACGCCGACCATGATCTCGTGGGTCAGCTCGCCGCCCTCCGGCTCCATGGAAATGGCCAGCAGCAGTTCGCGGCCCTCCTCGCCGAGCTCGCGGCTGTAGAGCATGCAGGTCTGGAAGATGCGGCTGTAGGGGCGGACCGCCGTGCGGTCGTCCCAGATGTCCTCCCAGAAGCTGACCGGCGGCTGGCGGCCCTCGTCCTCGCTGAACCAGAAGCGGTGGAACGGCGGCAGGTCGTCCTCCAGCCACACCGGGTCCTGCAGCCGGTCGTTCCAGATCCGCTTTTCCTGGCCGCTGGCCGGATAGAGGCTGCGCCAGGGCACGAACAGGGTGAAGTCGTTGGCCTCGAAGCCCGCGCGGTCGTCGCTGACCGCCTGAAACATCAGGTGGTCGTCGGTGTAGAAGCGGTGGACCCAGCCCCCGGCGTCGAGCTTCACCAGCCCCTGGGCGGTGATCTCCAGGATGTCGCGGTCCATCTTGAAGCTGGCCTCGGTCCCCAGCCGCCGCCAGGCCAGCGGGTCGAGCACCACCGAGCGGCCGATGGTGATGTTGCGCACAACGGCCAGCCGGTTGGCGGCCGGGACGGTCTCTTCCTTGCGGCCGAACAGCTTGCCGAACATCAGCGGGTCCTCGACGCGAACGGACTTTGGCCGAACAGAACCGGCACTGTCGCGCCGACCGCCTCGCGGGGCAATCTCGGAACTGTGTGCGGAAACCGTCGCGACGGTCTGCTAGCCAAGGGCCGGCGCCTCCTTAGCGCCGGGCTTATGCAACGATGTTCGCCAGCCCTTGTCAAGCGTTCATGGTACGCATAACATGAACAGATGCCCAAGACTTCCACCCGAGCGGACAAGGCCGTAAGCCGGACCCGCGAATGGCGCGAGGCCCGCAAGCGCGCGGGCTTCGTGAAGCTGGAGATCTGGGCCCCGAAGGCCTGCCGGGAGGACATCCTGTCCGCCGCGCGGTCCATCGTGGTCGATTCAACCCGCGGCCCGGTTCCCGCCGGCTCCGCCCCGAGAGAAGCAAGGCCCATGGATCAGGTGATAGACACGGCGTGGACCATCCACGCCCTCAAGCGGGAGCTGGACGCCAGCGGACTGGTGCGCGAGGGCGAGATGAAGTTCCAGGTGATCGAGGGCGCCGACCCGGTGCTGCTGGTCACCATGTGCGAATACGGCGACCTGCCCATCTACGTCAGCGCCGGCCCTCTGCAGATCGTGGTTTCGGTCGTGCTGTGGCCGGTGGACGAGCAGGAGGACCAGGCCGAGTTCAACCTGTTCCTGCTGAAGGCCCAGAAGCTGGTGCCGCTGTCCAACTTCGGGGTCACCACCATCGAAGGCCGCGACTACTACGAGCTGTTCGGCGAGATCAGCGCCAAGACCAGCCTGCAGACCATCATCATCGAGCTGCGCACCCTGGCCGAGAACGCGATCGACGCGGCCTCGGACCTGCGCTCCTCGTTCAAAGCCGCCAAGTAGGAGCGCCCGACATGTCCATCTGGAGCAAGCTTTCCGCCCTCTTCCGCGGCACGGCCCACGAGGGGGCGCAGAAGGTGATCGACGCCAACGCCCTGCGCATCCTCGACCAGGAAATCCGCGACGCCGACACCGCCCAGGCCAAGGCCCGCGACGACATGGCGGGCCTGGTCGCCCGCCGCCGCATGCTGGAGACCGAGGGCGCCCAGCTCGCCCAGCAGGCCCAGAAGTACGAGGCCTCGGCCCGCGCCGCCCTGGCCAAGGGCGATGAGGCCCTGGCCCTGGAGGTCGCCCAGCGGATCGCCGACCTGGAGCGCGACTCGACCCAGAAGCTCGAGCAGGTCGCCCAGCTGAAGGAGGCCGAGGCCAAGCTGCGAACCATCATCGCCCAGACCGACAGCAAGATCGAAGCCCTGCGCCGCGAGATCGAGGTGGTGAAGGTCAACGACAGCGTCCAGCGCGCCCAGTCGGCCATCGTCGCCCGCAGCGGCAGCGCCAGTTCGACCGTGGGCTCGGCCGCCGACAGCCTCAAGCGCATCAAGGAGCGCCAGGCGATCAACGAGGAACGCTTCCGCGCCGCCGGCGAACTGGAAGACCGCCGCACCGGGGCCGACCTGGACGCCAAGCTTCGTGACGCCGGCATCCTGCCCGGCCATATCGGCGCCCAGGAGGTGCTGGCCCGGCTCAGCGCCCCCAAGGCCGAGGCCATGCCGGCCCTGGAGGCTCCGCGTCTCAAAATCGAGGGGCCTGAGAAGGTCCCGGTCAGGAAAGACGAAGCTTGATCCGTCATCAGGTCCAGCCGCGCCCGGACTGGAAGGCGGAGGCCGACCGCGTCGGCTTCACCTTCCACCACATGGACGGCCAGCAGTACTGGGACGAAAGCGCCTGGTACCAGTTCACCCTCGCCCAGGCCGAGGAGATCGAGGCCGCCGCCGAGGGCCTGCACGCCCTGTGCCTCGACTTCGTCGCCGAGGCGGTGAAGAGCGAGCGGATCATGGAGCGGCTGGCCATCCCGGCCGAGCACCGCGACTACGTCGCCGAGACCTGGAGCCGCGGCGATCCCAGCCTCTACGGCCGGTTCGACTTCGCCTACGACGGCAAGGGCCCGCCGAAGCTGTACGAGTACAACGCCGACACCCCGACCAGCATCTTCGAGACGGCGGTGTTCCAGTGGCTGTGGCTGGAGGGGCGGATCAAGGACGGCACGTTGCCGGCGGGCGCCGACCAGTTCAACAGCCTGTTCGAGAAGCTGCGGGACCGGTTCGGCGCCATCTTCCCGAATGGGGGCTTCGTCCACTTCTCCAGCGACGCCGAACACGTCGAGGACCGCCAGACGGTGAAGTTCCTCGAGGACCTGGCCGTGCAGGCGGGCCTCGATCCGAAGTTCGTGGCCATCGACAGGATCGGCCTCGACGCCGACGGCCGCTTCGTCGACGAGGAGAACCTGATCATCCAGGCGATCTTCAAGCTCTATCCCTGGGAGTTCATGTTCCGCGAGGACTACGCCCCCAACATCGCCGCCTCCAAGACCCAGTTCCTGGAGCCCGCCTGGAAGAGCCTGCTCTCGAACAAGGGCCTGCTGCCGATGCTGTGGGAGCGCCACGCCGGTCATCCCAACCTGCTGGAAGCCTGGTTCGAGGACGACGCCGGCGTCGCGGGGCTGGGCGACAGCTATGTGCGCAAGCCGCTGTTCTCCCGCGAGGGCGCCAACATCGAGCTGGTCGAGGCGGGGCGGTCCGAACCGGTGCTGGACCAGGGCTACGGCGCCGAGGGCTGGATCCGCCAGGCCCTGTGCAAGCCGCCGGCGTTCGATGGCAGCTACCCGGTCATCGGCGCCTGGATCGTCGGCGAGGAGGCCGCCGGCATGGGCATCCGCGAGGACAGCGGCCCGGTGACCAAGAACATGAGCCGCTACCTGCCCCACGCCATCGTCGACTGAGGCCGCAAGAACCGGAGCGGCGGGGCCGGCGGGAGGCCGCAGAAGGGGGAAACCTCTTCGCAAAGGACTTCCCCATGCCCCAGCTCACCGACAAGGTCGCCCTCGTCACCGGCGCCAGTTCCGGAATCGGCCTCGCCATCGCCCGGCTGTTCGCCGCCGAGGGGGCCAGGGTCGTCCTCTCGGGCCGGCGGGCGGGGCCGCTCGAGGCCGCGGCCGAGGACATCCGCCAGGCGGGCGGCGAGGCGGCCGTGATCGCCGGCGATGTCGCGGAGGAGCACGTGGCCCGCGCGCTGGTCGAGGAGGCCCTGCGGCGGTTCGGCGGTCTCGATGTCGCGGTCAACAACGCCGGGACGGCGGGGCCGGCCGCGCCGCTGGCCGAGACCTCGCTCGAGGACTGGCGGCGGGTGATCGACGTCAACCTCACCGGGGCCTTCCTCGGCGCCCGGCACCAGATCCCGGCCATGCTGCGGCGGGGCGGCGGGGCGATCGTCTTCATCTCCAGCTTCGTGGGGACCAGCGTCGGCATCCCGGGCATGGGCGCCTACGGGGCCTCGAAGGCCGGGCTGATGGGGCTGGTGAAGGGCATCGCCGCCGACTACGGCGCCGCCGGCATCCGGTCCAACGCCCTGTTGCCGGGCGGGGTCGACACGCCGATGGCCGGGGACGCGGCGCAGAAGCAATGGGCCGCCGGCTTGCACGCCATGAAACGGATCGCCCGGCCGGAGGAGATCGCGGACGCGGCGCTGTTCCTGGCCGGACCGATGTCGAGCTTCGTCACCGGCTCGGCCCTCTACGCCGACGGCGGCAACGCGGCGGTCAAGTAGCGGCCAGTTCCTCCTCGACCTGGCCCAGGCGCTCCTTGCCGAAGAAGATCTCCTCGCCCACGAAGAAGGTCGGGATGCCGAAGGCGCCGCGGTCGGCGGCCGTCTCGGTGTTGGACATCAGGATGGACTTGACCTCCTGGGTCTGGGCCCGCTCGAGCAGGGCGGGCGCGTCGAGGCCCGCGTCGGTCAGGACCTTCGCCACCACCTCCGGGTCGCCCATGTTCTGGCCGTCCTCCCACATGGCCTTGAGCACCGCCTCCATGTAGCGCTCGCCGACGCCCTCGAGTCCCGCGGCGACGAAGGCGCGCATGATCAGCAGGGTGTTGATCGGGAAGTGCGGGTTCATCCGGAACTTGGTCAGGCCGTGCCTGGCCACGAACCGCCGGCTTTCCAGCATCTCATAGTCCATCTTGCCCTTGATGGCGCCGAAGGCGGTGAAGGGCGCCTGGTTGCCGGTGGCCTTGAACAGGCCGCCCAGCAGGCAGGGGATGACGTTCAGGGTCGCGCCGGTCCGTTCCAGGATGCCGGGGATGACCATGGCCGCCATGTAGGCGTTGGGGCTGGCGAAATCGAAGATGAAGTCGAGTTGCCGGTTCTTGGCTTGGGGGGGCATCACCAGGTCTCCGTCCAGGGCCGCAGGTCCATCTCGAAGGTCCAGGCCGAGCGGCCCTGGTTGTGCAGCCAGACATAGTTGCGGGCGATCTCGTCGGGGTCGAGGATCTCGCCGCGCGCCAGCCTGTCCTCGGCGCCGGCCTCGCCCATCCGCTCGCGGGTGAACACCCCGTCGATGGCCCCGTCGCAGATCACATGGGCCACATGCACGCCCTGGGGCCCCAGTTCCCGGGCCATGCTCTGGGCGAGGGCGCGCAGGGCGTGCTTTGCCCCGGCGAAGGCCGAGAAGCCCTCGCGTCCTCGCACGCTGGCCGTGGCTCCGGTGAACAGGATGGTTCCCCGCCCGCGCGGAACCATCACCCGCGCCGCCTCCCGCCCGGTCAGGAAGCCGGCCAGGGCGGCCATCTCCCAGACCTTGGAATAGACCCGGGTGGTGGTCTCGCGGACGTTGAAGTGGACGTTGGCCCCGATGTTGAAGACCACCACCTCCAGCGGGCCGACGTCCCGCTCGATGCGGTCGAAGAGGGCGGTCATCTCCTCCTCCGAGCGGGCGTCGACTCCCATGGCATGGGCCTGGCCGCCCGCGGCGCGGATCTCCGCCGCCATCTCCTCGAGCTGATCGAGGTTGCGGGGCCGCCGGGTCATGCAGACTGTCAGCCCCTCGCGGGCGAAGGCCCGGGCGACCGACCCGCCGACCCCCGCGCCAGCGCCGACGACGAGACAGACCTTGGGTGGCGACATCGGCGGACTCCGGCTCTGGACGAACCGGTAAGTTCATATTCAAAACTTACTGTGTCAACCCTTCAGGGCTCGACATAGCCCTTGGCCCGCAGGGTCAGCCCGCCTCCAGCCGGATCGTCCCGGAAGAACAGCCCGCCCTCTCGGCTGGACCGCTCGGGCACATAGTCGAAGGTCGCCTCGCTGGTCTCCGGCTCCTGGCCAGGCCGCGCCAGCTCGCCTTCCACCACGACCTGGGCGGCGGAATTGCCACCCGTGTTGGCCACCTTGATCCGGACGAGGTAGCCGCCAGGAACCGCCTGGGTCCCGACCTGCTCCACCACGATGGCCGGGGGCGAGGTATCGCCGACCAGGGCCTCCCGGCCGATGACGCCCAGCACCGCCAGCAGCATCAAGAGGCCGATGCCGCCGGCGATCCATTCCAGCAGCGAGGTGGTGTCGGTCGTGGCGGTCTGCTTGCGGGGAGGCGGGGCGGCGGGTCTGCGGGCCATCAGATCACCAGCCTGGCGGTGGCCGCCCCGAGGGCGGCCGGGAAGCCGAGGACGACGGTCATCTGGGCGCCCTCCTGGAGCGAGGTCCCCTCCAGCCGGCCGAAGGTCCACAGGCAGAACAGGCTGATGGCCAGCGCGATGGCGTAACCGGGAACGGAGGAGGTCAGGAAGCTGTGCGCCGGGTGGCGATCGCCCCGCCGCTCGGCCTGGCCCGGGAAGCCCAGGGTATAGAGGAAGCCGTGCAGCAGCAGCAGGCTGGCCGCCATCAGGGCCAGGCCATGCCAAGGGCTCATCATGTAGGCGATCAGCGCCATCTCCTCGGTCGGGGCGACGTTGAAGGCCAGGAAGATGGCGCCGACCGCCATTACGAACAATCGGCCCGCAAAGCCCATGTGCGCCTTCTGCCGCCGGCCGGCGTCGCCCTTCTCGCCGCCGAACGCCTTGCCGGCGACCAGCGCTCCGATGCTGGCCGGGATGGCGCAGACGGTCAGCTTCCCGACCATCTCGCCGACCGTCATGCCGGGGCCCAGCTGTCCGAGCACCGTCAAGGCGAGCGCGGCCAGCACCATGCCGACCGCGAAGGCGGCCAGGGCGTCCAGCACCTCGTCGATCAACCGGAAGGCCGGTTCGAACCCGGCGTAGTAGGAGAGGCCGAGCAGCATCGGTAGCGCCGCCAGCAGGAAGACCAGCAGACGCGACCGCTCCATCGAGTGGCCCAGCCACCACATCTCCATGGTCATCAGCAGCGGAAAGGCGAACAGCAGGGCGCCGCCGAACGCCAGCGCCAGGCTGGCGGCGAATTTCAGGTTGGCCTCGGGCGCCAGCAGCCCGCTCATCGCTTCTACCCCTGGTCCCGCGATGGAAGGACCGGGACCACCGGTTGGTTCCCACCGGGCGGCGGGCCGCGCCAGCGGGCGATGGTCGCCTCGATCGACCGGCGCCAGCGGGCGCGCAGGATCGACGGCCGTTCCGGGTAGCGCTCCTCCAGGAACGCCGCCTCGACGATGCGGTCGGTGCGGAAGTTGCGGAAGTCGGCCCGCAGTTCGCACCAGGCGATCAGGTTGCGGGTGGTGTCGCGGTAGCCGATGGCGATCGGCCAGACCAGGCGGCGGCTCTGGCGGCCCTGCTCGTCGGCATAGCTGAGCTCGACCTTGCGTCCCCCGTGGATGGCGGCGCGAAGCTGGGCCATGTCCAGCCCGTCGGCGGCGTTCTGCCAGTTCCTCGGCGCCCGGATCGCCGGGTCGAGCAGCAGCGGCCGCAGGTGCTCAGGGACCGTGGCGGCGATCTTGGCGACCAGGTCCTGCGCCGCCCGGGCCAGGGCCGGATCCCCCCGGCTGGCCACCCACTGGGCGCCGAGCACCGCCGCCTCAACCTCGTCGGCGGTGAGCATCAGCGGCGGCATGTCGAAGCCCGCGTCCAGCACATAGCCGATCCCCGCCTCGCCGCGGATCGGGGCCCGCTGGCCCATCAGGGCGGCGATGTCGCGGTAGACGCTGCGCTTGGAGGTCTCCAGCTCCTCGGCCATCTGCTGGGCGGTCACCGGCCCGGACGCCCGGCGCAGGATCTGGATGATCTGGAACAGGCGGTCGGCGCGGCGCATCGGTTCTCCTGATGCTGACAGCAGGCTGTCAGTAGGAGGGCAGTATCCATGACGGCGTTCGACAAGCCAACAGGAGACGCGCCATGATCACCCTCTTCAGCGCCGGCGAAGGCTTCGGCCTTCCGGAATTCAGCCCCTACGGCATGAAGACCGAGGTGCAGCTGCAGCTCGCCGACCTGCCCTACATCAAGGTCAGCGCCCCGCCCCACGCCTCGCCAAAGGGCCAGCTGCCCTGGATCGACGACGAGGGCGAACTGGTCGCCGATTCCACCTTCATCCGGGCCCATATCGAGGGGAAGTACGGCGTCGACATCGATGCGGGCCTGACGCTGGAACAGCGCGCCCAGGCCTGGGCCTTCGAGCGAATGGTCGAGAACCATCTCGGCTGGGCCAGCGCCTGCTCGCGCTTCCTGATCCCCGAGAACTTCGAGAAGGGGCCCGGCCGCTGGTTCGACGCCGCGCCGGCGCAGATGCGCGAAGGGCTCCGCGTCGGCCTGCTCGAGGCGGTGCGCGCCAACCTCATGGCGGTCGGGATGCTGCGCCACAGCGACGAGGAGATCGTCTGGCTGGCCGAGCGGTCGCTGACCGCCATCGCCGTCCAGCTGGGCGACAAGCCCTTCCTCTATGGCGAGCGGCCGGTCGGCTCCGAGGCGGTCGTCTACGCCATGCTGGCCGGGATCCTGACCCCGTTCTTCGACTCCCCGCTGCGCCGCAAGGCCGAGGCCATGTCCAGCCTGGTCGCCTACGTCGAGCGGATGAACCAGCGCTTCTACCCGGAGGCCGCCGAGCTGGCGGCCTGATCGGCTTTGCCAACCTGGGGGCGGCGCGGTATCAGCGCCGCCCATGACCGCCGCCCCCACCCACGCCGTCTACGGATCGCCGCCGCTGGCCCTAGCCGACGTTCCGACGGGCGCGGTCCAGGTCTCGCCGCTGGTCCCCGGGGCGATGGCGCTGGAGGACCTGGCGGACGCTTCGCTGGACGAGGTCATTGCCCTGGCCCCGCCTGGCACGGTCGAGCGGCGCGGCGTCATCGCCCAACTCCTGCGGGCCCTGAAGCCCGATGGCCGGCTCATCGTCATGGCCCCCAAGGACAAGGGCGGCTCGCGCCTGGCCGGCGACCTGCAGGCCTTCGGCGCCCCCTTCGCCGAAAGCGCCAAGCGCCACCACCGCATCTGCCAGGTCCGCCGGCCCGCCGACCTCGCCGCCGTCTCCGCGGCCATCGAGGCGGCGGCTCCGCGCGAAATCGAGAGCCTGGGCTGGACCCAGCCCGGGGTGTTCAGCTGGGACCGGGTCGACGCCGGCACGGCGCTGCTGATCAGGACCTTGCCGGCCCTTTCCGGGCGCGGCGCTGACCTTGGCGCCGGCATCGGCGTCCTCGCCCAGGCCGTGCTGCGAAGCCCGTCGGTCGCGGCCCTGGCCCTCGTCGACCTCGACCGCCGGGCCATCGCCTGCGCCCGCCGCAATGTCAGCGATCCGCGCGCCGCCTTCCACTGGGCCGACCTGCGCGGGGCCGAGCCGGCCCTGGCCGACCTCGACTTCGTGGTGATGAACCCGCCGTTCCACGACGCCGGGGCCGAGGACCGGGCGCTCGGCCAGGTCTTCATCCGCCGCGCCGCCGGCGCCCTGCGCAAGGGGGGAACCTGCTGGCTGGTCGCCAACCGCCACCTTCCGTACGAGTCCGTATTGAGCGAGCACTTCGCCAGGGTGACGCCGCATGGCGAGGCCGGCGGCTACAAGGTGTTCGAGGCCCGCAAGTGACCGCTTCGCTGCGGCTCGACCGGCTGCTGGCCAACCTCGGCTACGGCAGCCGCAAGGAGATCGCCGCCCTGACGGCCGCCGGCCAGGTCGTGCTCGACGGCCAGCCGCTCCGCAAGGCCGACCAGAAGATCGAGCTGGCCCGCGACCTGCCCAAGCGGATGACCATCCGAGGGGCCCCCGTCGACCCGCCGCCCGGCCTGGCGCTGATGCTGCACAAGCCGCTCGGCGTCACCTGCTCCCACAAGGAGGCCGGAGCGCTGGTCTATGAGCTGCTGCCGAGCCGCTGGCGGGCCCGCGATCCGGCCATCTCCACGGTCGGCCGGCTCGACAAGGAGACCAGCGGCCTGCTGCTGATGACCGACGACGGCGGCCTGCTGCACCGGATCATCTCGCCCCGCGCCAATGTCGCCAAACGCTACTTCGTCACCCTGGCCCGGCCAATGGACGGCTCGGAAGCCGCGGCCTTCGCCGCCGGGACCCTGATGCTCGACGGCGAGGACAAGCCCCTCCTCCCCGCCGAGCTCGAACCCCGCTCCCCGACCACCGCCCACCTGACCCTCCACGAGGGCCGCTACCATCAGGTCCGGCGGATGTTCGCCGCCGTCGGCAACCATGTCGAAGCGCTGCACCGGGACCGGGTCGGGGGCCTCGACCTGCCCGATGATCTGGAACCCGGTTCCTTCCGTATCCTGGGGGAAGCCGAGATCGCGGCGGTGTTTACGCCTCGCTAACCGTCCGGAACAACGTGGGAACAAAGTTCCGCCGCGCGCGCT
>Ga0196963_10001871_pt1 | contig 13378 bp, 12 predicted proteins | sample S1_5metaG_FD_148600 | JGI IMG/M metagenome (GOLD analysis project Ga0196963, IMG submission 148600) | Soil microbial communities from Anza Borrego desert, Southern California, United States - S1_5 | ecosystem: Environmental > Terrestrial > Soil > Desert | place: USA: California | collected... | reverse complement strand
CTTGATATCCAAGGAGGGAGTTGGGACATCTTCGTTTGGAAGTGGGTTGGAACTGGCCTCGCAAAACGGTCATTCATCAATAGTGGAGCTGTTGTTATCGAAAGGAGCGGACGTTCATTCTGGTAGTGATGCAGCATTGTTTGGTGCTGTTGAACGCAAACATTTCGAAATCGCCAAGTTATTGGTGGAACACGGGGCGACGATAAATCACGAAACGTTGCAAAGTGCTATTTCGAACAACGATCTGTGCATGGTCCGATATTTGGTTTCGAACGGCGCGGACGTCAACGGTCCCACGTCCTATGGGGGAAACATGTTGTACCTGGCGCATTGTGGAGGTGCCCAAAGGAAGGAGATTTACGAATATTTGGAATCCGAGGGTGCCTATTACCGAAACAATTATTGTTTTTGATTGGGCAATTGATGGTGCAATCCAAAACAATCACTGATCAAAAAATCCTGCAATTGACGTGCTGATGAGCAAAAACGGTTCAGTTTTGCTCAAGCAGAGAAGGTCCATGCCTCTTTGGTCCACCAAAATACAGCGTAGCGGCGACGTTATCGATGCAGGCGCTTTGTTATAATGGTTATGGAAAGAACAATGTTGTTTGAAAGCCAAATGTTCATTTGGAAAATGTTTTAAGTAATTTAAAGCGCTCAAACGTGTAAGATCCCTTACCGAATTTATGAGGGGGGGACGACTTCCAATCCACTTAATTTCGAAATCTTGATAGAATCGGGATTGAAATCAATCTGGTACCTTTCAGGCGCTTTACCCAGTCGAACATATCCACTGCTATTGTAAGATCTAAACTCATCCAATTCGGGCACCATTTCGCTTATTTCATCATAATAACTGTTTAATAGGTCAACGGTACTTTCGAAGTCCAGGAATTCTTTTGGCTTATCTGTGGATATAGCTTCCATGATATTGTGAGCACTATATTCCCGGGTTTTTTCATCCGTTTTCAGCACGAATTTGCCTGAACCACTGTTCCACACAATTCCGTTGATCAGAGAAACAGTCACATTGATAAAATGTCTGTTTGTTGATTTTGAGCAACGTTTTATGGTTCCAACACTGGTCCCCGACCACATTATTTTGCTGTTGGATGGCAAGTCTTTATCATCAAAATAAAAAATGGAAGATCCGCAATTTTTCAGAAAATGTGTCAGTTTGTCGTCATATTCTCTTTGTTTTCGTTCCATCATTCGCTCATGTTCTTGCATTTGCTGTCTCTGTCGTCTCTGTGTTTTTTCCCGAAATTCTTTGATTTCAATTTCATCGATTTCATCAATTTCCAACTGTATTACGACATTTCTACGCTCTTTAGTAATCAATATTTGGTTTTTACCCTCATCGTTTTTACCCAAATCAGCAAAACGATATGAATCTACGATGACGATTCCATCTCTGACGAATTTATCAGTATAATATTTGCGTCTACTGGTTGATTTGAGATTGAACTTGTTCAATAAGTGTTTAAAAATCATCTCGCGGCGTGCTTCAGGAGTAGAGGGATCAAATGCCGTCAGGTCATCAAACTCAGTAATAAGGTTGGCACTGCCGTCTTCTTTTTCCATGATCAGGGTAGGTGCGCCATCTCTTGATTCCAACTTCAAAGTGAACACGAAGTCTCCCAGTTCATATTGTATTTCGCCTCTTCTTTCGTGCAAAATGTAATCTTGGATTGCCATTTTTTGGTAAGGTCTCAATGTTGTAAAAACTTCACCCTGTGGGGTCAACAATTTTTGCATACCCTCCCATCATTTCTTTTAGAGCCATGTATTTCTTCTTGTATTTTTTGTACCGGTTGTAGTAATCCATGTATACTAAGCAAATACATTTTTAATACGATCAAAATGTTCTTGATCCAAAGTTTGTTACGTACCAGTACCGGACCAGATGTCGTTCTCAACCTGTGTCTCAAAAGGAGGCCATGTCCGTCAGAGAATCCGCGTGCCGTCAAGGGGACGGGCCTTTGACGCTAATTTGGTGACGGAGAATTATGCCACTTTGACGTGATACGCATTTCCATGATCAAGTGCACTTTGGTGTTGTTCGAATTTGGTTTTAGTCGATCGGCCATGAAATGTTATATCATGATAATAGACGACCGGTTGAAACTCGTATTCATCCACATACCCAAGACGGGCGGGACGTCTATCCACCAATGGCTGTTGCAGCAGAATTCCGGGGCGACCGCTCTGTGGGGGTTCGACAAATCCAGGGGGATCGATATGGCCCATCTGACGCTCAAACAGGCCATCGACACGATCCCGGCCTTTCCCATCGGTCATTTCAAAATTTCCGTCGTGCGGAACCCTTACGACAGGTTGTATTCCGCTTATCTGCAACCCTATCGACAGTTGCACCCCGGCATCACCTTCGACAGGTTCTTGGACTCGTTCGTCCGACGGGTATCCTCGGATAACCCTGATCCACAATTGGTCCACCTGTGGCCGATGCACCGTTTCGTCACAATGAACGGTTCCAACGGAGCGGATTTCATATTGAGGATGGAACACTGGGAGAGGGACGTGTCCTTCCTCCGGAAATTGTTCGACCTCCGCGGATCCCCCCCACACCTCAATGCGGGAAAGCGCATCGTCAACGGGACCAAAACCAAAACCAAAATCACTGAGGCACCAGCGTACCTGAAATATTACAACGATCGACAGATAAAAATGGTCAACGACATCTACAACGCAGATTTTGAATGGTTCTCTTACATGAAATCTTGAAATGAATTCATCAACATCAAATATCCAAATAATGGGACATCGGCACATCCAATGCTCCGGAGCAGTGCAGTTGCGCCGCGCCTGCAGTGCCTCTGTAGCGGCCGCACCGTGGCGTCTACGGGTACGGTGGTACGGAGTATGGGGTCAAGGGTCGAGGGGACTGCCACCGTACATGTGGGCACCGTAGGTGCGGCTCTGTCCAAGATTTTCCCCTAAAAAAATGAATGGTCATGGTATCAACATAATGCCCAGGAGAGATTATCAGTGCGTGAGATGCGGGTACACCACCAACCGCAAGGACAGCATGCACAAGCACCTGTACAAGATCAAGAAGCGTTGTCCTTCGGCGTTGAACAAGATCGAGCTTTCGGACGAGATCAAATCGGACATCATGGAGAACAGGGTCCACATCATACAGGACGACAAATCCAAGATAATCCATGTTAACGTGCAAAACAGGCAAATCCAGAACATCGTGATGAGCATGGGTCCCCTCGAGAAGTTGAACCATTTCTTGGAGTACAGGGGGAAGATACTTGTGGGTTACGGGGATCAGATCGAACAGAAATACAAACCGATCATCGACCGATTGGAGAACAACGAATACAAGTACGGGTTCGAACTGGACCAGGCCAAATTCCTCGACGTGATCGATCAATCCATGCAAGTGGACTCCAACAACGAGAGCTACATCAACGTCCTGTTCATCCAGGAGTTGAACAAAATCGCCATGTTCCACGATGACGAATGGGATTCCCACCTGGTGGAAGCGGGGATCCAGAGGATCATCAAGATCATCAGGGACTATTATTTGGAATCTTACGAAAAATACATGCTGAACAAGATCCTCAGGGAGGCCAACCGCATCAGTGCGTTTGATCTGAACAAGTACAAACTCCAGTTGAACGAGTATTACCAATTCCTGGCATGCTTTGACGTGTACCCGGCTGCGTACCAAAAGGAGAATTGCGATTTGTTACCAGAATACGGGCACGCCAACATGTTCCACATAGAGGAGTATTGCATGAGTGCTTATTCCGAGATCAAGTCCAAGCTGACCAAAGGCGAGAAGAACAAGATGAGGAAATTGGTGTTCGAGATCATCAAGAACAACACTGCACACAACATAAAAAATCTCAACAAGAGCATCATCAAACTGGCCAACGTCGACGAGGAGTTCAAGACGTCCATATTGAACAAGGGCGACATGCTGTCACAGTGACGATCCCGATGGGTGAGCGTTACAGGCACGACGACATGCCGGTGCCGGCACGTTGCGGAAATTTCCGATAAGGAATTCAGGCTGCAGCCGCCGTAATTGGCAATGTGGATGTGTGAGTTATGTCTGGTTTTGTTGCTTCGAATGCTCCTGGTGGAAATTCGGGCAAATCAATAACCGATGCGAAACTCAAAACCAAAAGAATGGTCAAAAAAAAGAACCACATGAGAAAGATTTTATAAAGTTCGATCAAAAAAGTTCATTTTTGATTGAATTCATCCAGAAAAGCCGAACGAATGCGGCAGGAACTCAGACAGGGGCTTGACGATGCGGAGGTCGGTCCCCGAACAGATGACGGTCATGTGGGGATTGAATTCCGCCAAAACCTGCAGACACGCTCCACAGGGTGTGATGGCGCGGTCCTGATCAGGAGTTGCCACGGCCATGGCGATGATCTCTCCTGGCAATGCGCGATACACGCAGACTCTCTCGGCGCACATCGACAAGCCGTAGGATGCGTTCTCGATGTTGTGCGCCCTGACTACCTCGCCGGATTTCATCAGTGCCGCTGCCCCGACCCGATAATTGCTGTAAGGCGCATAAGCGTTTTCGGCCTCTTCATAGGCTGCGGTGACGAGCTGTTTGACGGTGGAATCGTCCAGGGTCGACATATACTGGATGAAACACATTTTACTGGTATATGCGTCGGCCCATAGCACTTGGTGTCGGTGTAGGAGCCGATCTTCCCTTAGGGGGACATGCTGCACCATAGGTGCCCTAGACCCCCCTGGCACTATTTTTACGAACGTAAAACAAAGGAAAGATTGGTCCAATCGGGCAAACTGAGCCAAGGAGCTGCAGATGAGCATTATGCCGCAATCAATGCAAAAAATGTGCTTTAGCGAAAGTTGGATCAACAAGATACACACCTCTTGCGCGATGACAGAGATCAAATTGGAATGAAACAGGTCGATGATCTGATTGATACAGATGCTCTGTTGACATCAGAGTAGAATCCAACATGTTTGGTGTGCTTTGTATTTCTGAAGGAGTGCGACACTTTGGGTGTGAGTTCATTTTAACACCATGGTCCGATGCTGGAACTTAATAGGCGGAGGAAAATAAAATTAATGTTATAAGCATGTCAATACCTACATACAAAGCGGTTGACATAAGCGACGTTGAAAGTTGCCTGGCCAATGATCTGACTGACGGTGAATTGATGGACATGTTGAGCGTCATGCTGGATTTGAACAAGGCCCTGTTCGACAATTTCATAAAGTGGGACCGCAGAGATTTGGAATTGATCTTGACAAGAAAGGGGAGTGTCGAATTGGATCAGACGACGAAAAAAAGGAAAAACGAACGCATGAGAGAAGCAATGGATATAATGAAAGGGCACAACATAGAACGCGAAAACTACAGGGAAGTCATAGAGACCGCATTGATGCTGAAAGACACCGAAGGTGCCTACGGCAGATCGGGAATATGCGAAAGATTGGTTCGTAAAGGTGGAGCGTGTCGGATATGCGGGGATTCGATTCAGACAGGTATCCTATTGCGATGTGGGCATTATTTTCACGAGAAGTGCCTGGAGGGGTTTATGAGAACCGATGGAAGGAAGTGTCCCATTTGTGGAGAACGTGTTCCACTTCCACCCATTGCGGATCCCCGCATGGCGGATCCCAGCATGGCGGATCCCCGCATGGCAGATCCCCGCATGGCGGATCCCCCAAAGGCGGATCCCCCCAAGGTGGATACCCGTCCTCTGTTGGTGGCCGATGTTTTTACAGGTCCCGGTCGGGAGGGGGACTTCTCCTGGATGGTCCGACAAGCCCAATATCAAAAGGATCTCTTCATCTTCAACGACAACGAGGAGGCCTTCCGGAGCGGTTCACTGGCGGCGGGAGGGGGTAACGCGATCATCCGGCCCTATAAGGGCTCGGTTCCACCTCGTGCATGGGGCATTCCGACGGGCGATCGTCGGGGTGGATACACCGCCCTTACCGACGGCGTGAGAGCCACCATACTCGAGGCGGTGGAACAGATCCGTAGTCTCTGCGAACAACATTCCTACGAACGGCTCCACTTCTCTGCTACCCGGGACCGTCGTGACCTGGGAACGGGAATCTTCACGGTGGCTCCTGGCGTGAGGGCCTTCATCCTGGAACAGCTTCGCCAGTTGACGCGCCCCTCCTAGAGTTGGGAACCGAATTCCCGTGGATCGTCAGGCATCGGTCTCCCCTCGCTGGTATGCAACAGGGAGATCGATCGCACGGCGTCCAGGTAAGAGGGATCCTTGTACGGGGGGTACAGGCAGTTTGAGGAGAAATCCCCACTTGTGGTGGTGCCGTACACCGGCAGGAGTGCCAGGGAGAGGGGACGCCTGTGCCCGTGGGAGACGGTCTTCACCGGGCATTCCTCCAAAAGGGGGATGAACTGGTCCGACACCTCGCCGCGGGGGTAACTGTGATCCGCGTACTTTTCCGCCATTTGCATGAACAGGCGTTGCCATTCCTCGTTTGGCAAATCGCCCAATATGTCCCTCTCCCATAACGGCAACTCCTCGCTGGTGACGTTCTTGATCGCTCGCACCGCGTCGAGGCAGGTGTCGTAAGGCGTGCTCGGTACCCATCCCAGGAGGGCCGTCAGGGCCGTGGATTCGAAAGTGGCCATTTTGTAGTAGAGGACGGTGGCGGTCGAGGAGAAGTGGGCCATCAGGTCGTCGTGATTCTCCTTCAGTGCCAACAGGGCCGGGTTGTCCTCCAGTGCCCATCCATCGGCCATTTGGTAGATGCCGTGTTCGGTCGAACGGCAGAACCTCCCGAAATGCAGCACCGCGGCAAAGAAGGCCTCGTCGATCTCCCCCTGGTCCCGGGTCGGTTCGGCGATGTCGAAACGGATCCTTTTCCTCAATCCGTACAGTTGGGAGCCCAAAGTGGGAATGGACGACGAAAAGAGGAAGGGGAATCCATAGACGTTCTTTTTGCCGTCCTCGCTGCAGGCGACAAGAAGCAGGTAACTGTTGGCCCAATAGTAGGGCCAGGCATCGTGGGGCACGTATTTGGGATGGTTGCTGGGCAGGTACTTCCTGGAATCGCCGTGATCGATCGCCCCTTTGTGCATCTTGGCGAATTGGTTGCCGCTGTAACAGATGTCGTCGATGAGGATCCGGAACGCCCCGATGGAAACAATCTGCCGATAGACCTCCTCGTCGTAGGTGTCGCCGATTCCCAACAGCAGCCCAGCGTATGGGCCGTTCTCCAGGTGATCGAACAGCCACAGTGCCAACCAGGAGTAGCTCTTGCCCTCGAACCTGTTTTTGGGCAGGTGGATCACGCATTTCCTGGGCCCTGTCACCCGGAACATGTTGTTCACGGAATCGATCAGGTTGAAGAAGAAATCGGCATGACCGATCACTTTGATGGCCTTGAACGTCATTTCGGCCGCCCTCCTCATGGTTTCCGTCTTTTGGGACAGTATCCACCTCTCGGCCCGTTCCATGCTGAGGGAATACTGACGCTCCGGGCTCCGATAGGAACCCCTGATCACCGGATCGGCCATCAACTTACGCGCCAGTCGATTGTTGGATTCCAGCCTGTTTCGCAAGGTTTCCATATATAAATGTGTGCATCCGGCACATCATTCCCGATCAATTGCAACCCGAACTCTTCCATGTCATACTTGCATGCCATCATGAGCTACGTATTTATCCACACACCCAATGCATCAAATAATGAAGGTCCTCAACTAGACAATATTTGCAGAAATTAGACGAATCTTTTGTCATTTTGATCGATTTTTATCTGATATTTGTCAGGATCCAATGATCACCAAAAGTAATTCAAATGAACGATGAACATTTGCAAGCAGCCAACTCGTCAAAGATAAAATCTATTGATCGTTCATTCACATTATTTATTCCCCAACAACAACTTCCAGAAATTGTTCAACACGTGCCATTTTTTGTTCAGGTCCAAATCAGAAACCTACTTGGCAATATTGCCCAAGTAAACTAGTTAATTCGGCCTTAAAAAGTTCCTGAGACATCGTCGTCTGAGTTTGTTTTTGTCGGATGCTCACAGTATCGGACTTTATTTCTGCGTCGCCAACTACAACTATGAAATTGTAATGGAGAGTTTCAGCCTCTCTTATTCTTTTGGACAATGAATGATCCTCCAAGATATGGACTCTGATGCTTCTACTCACAGAACAAACAAGTTTTCGTATCTGGTCAGCGTATTCCGAATGCCGTTCAGTATTAACAGGAATTATGGCTATTTGTCTTGGAGAAAAACAGAAGGGCAAATAGCCATTAGTCCTTTCTAATAATATGGCCAAAAATCTTTCAAGTGATCCCAACATAGATCTATGAATAATCACCGGAGTTTCATATCGATTGGTGTTATCATCCGCAGCAACATGATAACGCAAATTGAATCTTTGTGGTAAATTAAAATCCAATTGGATAGTTCCCAGTTGGTGATATTTATCATCTACATCGGGCGTCATTATATCGATTTTAGGGCCATAGAAGGCCCCATCTTTAGGTTTTAATTGATACGATCCGAATTCCTGTAGACATTCAGCTAAACAGACTTCAGCTGCATCCCACAGCTCAACATCTCCAATATATTGATCAGGTCTGGTGGAAAGAGTGAGATTATATGGTAATCCAAATGTTTTGTATATTTCATCAAGCAATTGCAGGCAAGATTTAATTTCTGACTTGATTTGATCTCTGGTACAAAAAATGTGAGCATCATCTTGGTGAAACAATCGGACTCTAGATAAACCTCGTAATGTTCCAGAAGGCTCATTTCGATGAAGAGGTCCGAAATCGGCCAATCTCAATGGTAGATGACGATAACTAGGATTTAAATGTTGATAAATTTTGATATGTTTCGGACAATTCATAGCACATAAACTATATTCGGCATCTTCCGAACATGAATTGATGACGAACATATTTTCTTTGTACTTTTCATAGTGCCCAGAAACCGTCCATAATCTCTTTTCACAAATGATAGGTGTGATTACTTCTTCGTAACCATATTGAGAGTATTTATTTCTTATGAAATCCATTATTCTATTGATTACAATCGTTCCATGTGGGAGAAAAAAGCAGGAACCTGGAGAAACATCATCAAATAGAATAAGCCAAGTTTTGGCCAATACTTACATGGAGAGTTTTGTCAGAGCAGGTCATATAGCTCAAATATTTTTTTCAAAAGTTTTTTGAGAGCATACAAATGTCATTGCTGAATTTCGTGAAATAGTTTTATTTCGGATCGCATCTCTCACCAACAACGTTACGACAGGTACCGATCATTCCGATGTATACGCATATGCATGATGGCATTCGTCACAAAGGGGTCCCACTTCGTCATCTTCGTCCCCCCAGTAAATATGTTGCCTGTCCAGTTCCGTACGGCACATTCCGCATTTGTAGTCGAAACACTCCTTGCAGATACAGACCGTTCTGTCCCACCAATAAACTGCGCCGCAACACGATCCGACGTATCGCCCACAGATCGGGTCCTGCAAGGGTTCCTCCTTCACGTGATGTCCGCAAATGTCGCATGGATGGACGTGCCAACTGGCGCCTGGATCGATTCCGGACAGACACCGGAAACAGACGTCCCCACAAATGAACAGGTGAGACGTATGACCGACATCGGATCCCCCCCAATTGAACACCTCCAGGGGACCGGATTCCTCCTCACTTTCACACCCAAAGCGCAGGATGGGATGTTCATTGGTTCCGCAAACGACGCACAATATGGGATCGCCGTCTTTCGCGCTGACACCGTTGTCATGAAGAATGATGTTGGGATATTCATCCATATATGAACTGGAGAAGATTCTCCCCACCTTCCGATTTACGACTAAATTTAATGGCAGCAGTGCTATGACGACGACGTGTTAGCAGTCGATTCGTGTCCTTCGGTCGAATCTTGTCTTGAATCATTTTTGTGCATCAAAAAACCTTTCAAAAGGTGCCGCCAAACCTCATTGGAACGTCATGGATACCGGTCATTCTCTGATGAAGAGTCGAGTTATGTACTTTTGAAGACAAAATAAGTCATGATCGGCTCATTATCATCGGAAACCTGACCACCCTTGGATCTGAACTCGTCAATGTCAATTTGGAACAGTTTGACAGTCGCCTCGTCCAAAAAGATCTTGCGTCGATCCGTGGCATCCTTGATCATATTGTTTTTGAAAATGGCAATTAATGCCATGGTCAGCCTAACACGGCTCAATTTGCACCCCTCTACAATCTTTTCTGTTTCGGTTGGGTCGTCCTCTTTGTTGATGGATGTTCAAATAGTCGATCGCTTCCCTGTACAATCTGCGAGGTATCGATTTGCGGGTAATCGGAATCCGATCGATTTCCAACTTTTCCCAGAACAGTTCTTTGAATGAGGCGGACATGACCTCGAGGTATCGATTGCTAAAATGGTACACTACGTTATCCTCCAAACTTTCGACCGCTTCCCTAGTCAGTCCCAAAAACGAATCGATGGTCAGGTTCTTATTTTCCAGCACATCCAAGAGTGATTCGGTGAAAGACTGATCAATGATTTCCAAAAAATTGTACTTTTGGATCGCGTTTATGACGGAAAGCGTATTTTGAAGTTCAGTACGCACCGTGAGGTGCAAATCGTCAATGGTGATGAGGGATTCGGCATCACATCTGTGGGTCGAGTCATTTTGGGACAAATATTCTCGTTTTTTTTTCATTTCATTTTAATTGGAAACCAAGGTTTCCGCGGTCGCTTTTCTCAACTCTTCGTTGACGTTGCATGCCGGGATAAGACGCGAGGGGGTTGCTGTGCACCGTCGTACTCACGGTATGTACACAAGCAAACGCAGGTGCCCCCGAAAGTACTTGTCCCCCTGAAAAAATGATGTTTTTTGCAGATCCGAACATATCCATTCGATGAGTGATCCCAATGCTAGCAAATCGGAAGAGTGTGACCAAATCGAACAGACCGTAGTGGATCCAGACGTGACCAATTTCGGTCTGGGCTATCCCAGTCTGGAACTATTGCCTTCCCACATCATCGGTGAACGAATGCTCGATTACCCAAACAGTCACATCAGGCGGAAGATCCTGCAGTACGGGTTCGTTTCGGGATACAGGAGCGTCAGGGTGAAACTCGCCGGGTTCATCAAGACGATGAGTGGGCGGGACGTGGATCCGGAAAGGTTGTTCGTGACCAACGGTATATCTGGGGGGCTGCACCTGGTGTGCTCCCTGTTGACGCAAACCGGTGACACCGTTTTCGTCGAAGATGCCAGTTACTTCATCGGCATCCGGATATTCCAGAGCTTGGGATTGCGGATCCGGTCCATACCCACGGTGCAGGACCAACTGACCAATGAAGGCGGTGTCGATTTCGAACACCTGGAGTGGCAGCTGGAAAGGGGCCCGATCCCCAAGTTCTTTTATGTGATACCCTACGGCCACAATCCAAGGGGTTACAGCTGGTCGGAACCAGCAAAGCAGCGGCTGATAGAGTTGAGCGAGAAGTACGGATTCCACGTCGTCTCAGACGAGGTGTACGAGTTCCTCCATTTCTCCGACCGGCATCCTTACAATTCCTTCCATCACCGTCCCAACAAAACCGTGGTGTCGCTCAACACGTTCTCCAAAATACTGGGACCGGGACTGAGGCTTGGTTGGATCGAGTCGGATCCCGGCATGATCCGACGTTTGTGCGAGCACCCCGTTATTGTGAGTGGCGGGGGTATGAATCCCGTGGGTTGTTTCCTGGTCGAGGATTGCCTGCAATCAGGACTGGAGCGGCACATCTTGGAACTGCGCGGGATCTACAGGGGTAGGAGGGATGCGTTGATCGAATGCCTGGACGGGGCGAAGGCCGAATTGGGACTGTCCTACGCCGTTCCCGGGGGTGGTTATTTCGTCTGGGTGGAATTCCCGCAACAATTCATCGGTCGACCGGAATTCCTTCAATTCGTATTTGACAGATACCGCGTCAGGTTCCAACCGGGCATCAATTTCAACGTCAACAGGGACAGGTTCCATAATTGCATGCGATTGTGCTACTCCTTCTATGGCTGTGATAGGATACGGACCGGGATGTCCGCATTGTTCGACGGGTATCGCGAATACTTGACGAACCTCCGACCTGCGCCGGACGCCCCAGTTTCCCCTCACCTCCGACCGTTACTGGTGCACGGCTGTACCGGACGCATGGGTTCCGCCATCATGGCCGAGGGTGAATATGCGGGCAGCCTGGGGTTCCAGTTGGTGGGACTGCATCGCGATTATAAGGACCTGCCCCAAAACGGCGTGGTGATTGACGTGACCAGCCCGGAGGGATTGTCCGGACTCTTGAATCACCTCACGGGTCAGGCCCTGATAGTCGGGACCACGGGTCAACTTCCGGAGGCCTTCCTCCGGGAATACGCCCTGAAGGGAAAGGTGATCATGTGCAGCAATTTCTCGACGGGGGTAAGACTGATGAAGGGTATGTTGGCCCTGGTCGGGGAGGATTGGTCCGTGGACATCGTGGAATTGCATCATTCACGGAAGCGCGACAATCCGAGCGGAACGGCACTGGACCTGGCGAAACGGGTCCATCAATGCGGATCGGTGCACGGAATACGGGCTGGGAGCAACTTCGGGGAACACATCGTTTTCCTGCAGAAGGACGGGGAGAAGATCGAATTGCGACATCAATGCCTGGATCGGCGGGTCTTCGGACGCGGAGCCATCCGACTGGCGCGCGATATTGTGAGCGGTTCTTGAAAAAATGAAGGGAGTTCCAGGTTGCATCCGACCCGCCCTGGATGCCTTGCACGGACTCCTTGATGTTTTCGTGTATGCTATCGTCCCTGGTCGTTTATCGTATAGCGAAATCGCGACAATTGTGGTTCCATCAGGTTTTCGGTGTCTTCCTGCTCGCCTTGTGGTCACACTTGTTTTTCCGTGGATGGATGCATCCCTTGGTGATGTCGATTTCGATCATGGTGGTAATCGTCCAACTCCTGTTGCAACACCTATCGAGATATCCCGATCCCCCGATGGTGTACCATAGGGATAATTTGAGGGAATGACCGTGACTTGTACGGTGTATCGAACTATGGACATTGGTTGTCGATATCGATTTGATTTGCTTGGTTAGTTTGTTGCCGCGCTGGAGAAAAAACGTTTATTACATGGGTCGCAAGCGTTTTGGGAGTTTCAAACTTCTTGTCCCGCTCCAACCTGAACCGTTAAGAAGATTTTATGTTGCAATGATATATTTATGCCCAGACGTAAACCTTTGGAGACAGATGGAAACAGGAGAAAAAGGCGATGGTATCAATTTGGAGGGGCCTGTCATTCAGGGATTTGCGGAATCTGTCACGATGAAGTGGGTCCCGGAATTCAGGAGGACG
>Ga0196963_10001869_pt1 | contig 13398 bp, 6 predicted proteins | sample S1_5metaG_FD_148600 | JGI IMG/M metagenome (GOLD analysis project Ga0196963, IMG submission 148600) | Soil microbial communities from Anza Borrego desert, Southern California, United States - S1_5 | ecosystem: Environmental > Terrestrial > Soil > Desert | place: USA: California | collected... | reverse complement strand
AGTCGTAGACCGCCGACAGCGCGCGCATCCGGTTGGTCGCTTCGAAATACGTCGCCTGCACCGGCAGGTCGAGGATGCGCCGCACGGCGGCGACGGCGAGGTCGGCGTGCGCCTTCTTCCCGGTCAGCAGATGCAGGAAGGCCAGCCGACGCGCGATGCCGGCGCAGTCGCCGTCGTTCGGCAGCGGCGCCGCCGCCAGCGCCATCAGCGCATCGTACTCGCGACGATGGCTGCCCTTGGCGAGGCGGCGCAGGCGCGGGACGTCCGATTTCCGGACCAGGACGCGGGGATGGGAGGCCGGCAGGCGTTTGGGCATGGTCCGGAGCCTGCCAGAGCGTGCGCCAACCGGCGAGTTGTTTCCGGCGCGGGCGCCGATCGATGCGGTGCCCGCGATCGGACGGTTCGTCGCGCCCTGCCGGGGAAGCCGTGTCGGGGAATCCCCTGTCCCAACCAGGTGGTTGCCTCGTTAGCGTGACGGAGGAGCCGCCATGCGCGCCCACCTGCGAGCCGCCGTCCTGGCCATCCTGGCCGCCCTGTCCGGAAACGCGCGCGCGGTCGAGCCGGCCATCGCGCCGGGTCCCGCGGTGGTCTGCGGCGTCTCGGTGCTCTCCGACAAGGTAGCCGACGTCTCCAGCCTCGAGGCGTGGAAGCGCGCCTACATCCGCGACGACATGACCGATCAGGAGAAGGCGATCGCGATCTGGAAGTCGGTCGCGACCTATCAGCACCAGGACGGACCGCCGAACGAATACCTCGGTCAGGAGGACGTGGTCGAGGACGCGATCAAGGTCTTCAACGTCTACGGCTACGCGATGTGCTGCAACGCCACCGCGCACGTCAGCTCGCTGGCGCGGTACTGCGGGCTCGAGGCGCGCGGCTGGGCGGTGAATCACCATTCGATCGGCGAGATCCGGTACGACGGCGCCTGGCACCACTTCGACGCGTCGCTGATCGCGTACTTCCCCAAGGCCGACGGCTCCGTCGCATCGATCGAGGAGATCACCGCCGCGGTCACCGACTGGTACAAGGCGCATCCCGAGATGTGGGATGGCCGGCACGGCATCGACGAGAAGCTGCGGAAGTTCGAGCGCGAGGACGGCCGTACCGCCTGGCGCACGCGTGGTCCGGAGATCCTCGCGCGCGCGCCGACCTACGACGCGCGTGGCTGGTGGCCGGCCGGGACGCACGGCTGGTACGCGACGATGCAGTGCTTCGACGGCACCACCGGCGACATCCCGGCCCATCTCTACGAGTACCCGGCCGCGCAGGGCTACCGCGTCGACATCCGCCTGCGTCGCGGCGAACGCCTGACGCGACGCTGGTCGCACCGCGGGCTGCACATCAACAAGTTCGCGGGTCCGGGCGATGGCCCGAACTGCATGGAGACGCCGCAGACCTTCCTGCACCGCTACGACGCCTCGTTCGGCGGCAGCCTGGCGCCCGGGCGCGTCGGCAACGGCATGCACGAGTATCGGCCGACGCTCGACGCGTCGTTCGCCGACGCCGTGCTCGCGCACGACAACCTTGCCTGCGGCGGCGGCGAGCCGGCGCTGCGGGCGAAGGATGCGGCGAAGCCGGCATCGCTGACGCTGCGCATGCCGTCGAGCTACGTCTATCTCGGCGGCGCGCTCGACTTCGCGACGCGCGTCGGCGGCGGAGGGCGCATCGCCGTCGAGCTGTCGGACGACCACGGCAACGCGTGGAAGCCCGTCGCCGAGATCGCCGCATCGGGCGACCACCGCCTCGACCTGAAGCACCTGGTGTTCCGCCGCTACGACTACCGGCTGCGGCTGACCTTCACGGGCGAAGGGACCGGTGTCGACGCGCTGGCGATCAGCCACGACGTGCAGCATTCGCAGCGTCCGCTGCCGGCGCTGGCGCAGGGGGCCAACACCATCACCTACGCCGCCGGACGCGACGAGGGCACGATCACGCTCGAGTCGACGACGCGCACCGACCACGCCGACAAGCAGGTGCGCTACACGCAGTACCGGCCGGTGGTCGACGGGCTCGAGGGGTCGCCGCTGCGCGTCATCGGCGCGCAGGGATCGCTGACGATCCCGGTCGAGACCCCCGGCGATCTCGTCCGCCTGCGTTTCGGCGGCCATTACCAGGGGCACGGCGAGGCCGAGACCTGGGAATACCAGGTGTCGTTCGACGAGGGCGCGACCTGGCGCACGGCGCTGAAGGCGCCGTGGCAGCACAAGGGCCGTACGGCGTGGATCGAGGTCGGCGACGTGCCGGCGGGGACGCGGCGCGCGCTGGTGCGCTATGTCGGCCAGCGCAGCGGTGGCGACAACGTGCTGCACTCGTTCCGCATCGACGCCGACTACCGCGAGCCGCACGCCGGCGTCGCGCCGGTGCGCGTCATCTACCGCTGGCAGGAGGACGGCGCGGCGAAGGAGCACGTCCAGGTCGTCGGCGAGGCCGCCGCGACGTGGAGCATCGACTGCGCCGCGAAGCCGCTCATGACCGAGATCGTGCTCGAGCGCGACTGAGGCGGCGGAGCACCGCGAAGCTCGAAGCTCGAAGCTCGAAGCTCGAAGCTCGAAGCTCGAAGCTCGAAGCTCGAAGCTCGAAGCTCGAAGCTCGAAGCTCGAAGCTCGAAGCTCGAAGCTCCAAACTCGTGCCCCGGAGCGCTCGCATCAGCGTGAAGGCGGGCGGCTGATCGACCTCAGCCGCCCGCCTTCTGCTGCAGCGTGGTGATGATCGACAACTCCTTGAGCTGGCGGTCGGTCACCGTGCCCGGCGCGTCGCTCATCATGTCGACGCCGCGCTGGTTCTTGGGGAAGGCGATGACGTCGCGGATCGAATCGCCGTCGGCCATGAGCATGATCAGGCGGTCGAGCCCGAAGGCCATGCCGCCGTGCGGCGGCGCGCCGTAGGCCAGCGCCTGCAGCAGGAAGCCGAACTTCTGCTGCGCCTCCTCGTCCGAGATGCCGAGCGCGGTGAAGACCTTCTTCTGCACGTCGCCGGCATGGATGCGGATCGAGCCGCCGCCGACCTCGTTGCCGTTGAGCACCAGGTCGTAGCTCTTCGAGCGCACGGCGCCGGGATCCGAGGTCAGCTTGTCGAGGTCCTCGTCGAACGGCGACGTGAACGGGTGGTGGGTGGCGACCCACTGGTTCGACTCGTCGCTGAGCTCGAACAGCGGCGCGCTGTGCAGCCACAGGAACTGCCAGTCGCCCTTCTTGGCCAGGCCGAGGCGGTTGACGCCGAGCTCGACGCGCAGCGCGCCGAGCGTGGCGCAGACCGTCTTCTCGCGGTCGGCGGCGAAGAACAGCACGTCGCCCTCGGCGACGTCGAGGCGCTTGGCCAGCTCGACGCGCGCGGGCTCGGTGATGTTCTTGGCGGCGGGGCCCTGCCAGTTCTCGGCCTTGGTCGGATCGCCGCCGATCTTGATCCAGGCCAGCCCCTTCGCGCCCATGCCCTTCACGAACTCGGTCAGCTGGTCGAGCGTGCGGCGGCTCAGCGCCTCGCTCGCCTTCTTGGCGTTGAGCGCGCGGCAGATGCCCTTGTTCGCGACCGCGGTCTGGAACACGGAGAAGCCCGAGGTCGGCGCCCAGTCGGTGAGGTCGACGATCTCCATGCCGTAGCGCAGGTCGGGCTTGTCCGAACCAAAGCGGCGCATGCCCTCGTGCCAGCTCATGCGCGGGATCGGGTTCACGATGTCGATGCCCATCGCCTGCTTCCACAGCATGCGCGCCATGCCCTCGCCGATCGCCATGACGTCGTCCATGGCGACGAACGACATCTCGAAGTCGATCTGGGTGAACTCGGGCTGGCGGTCGTTGCGCAGGTCCTCGTCGCGGAAGCAGCGCGCGATCTGCATGTAGCGGTCGTAGCCGGCGACCATGAGCAGCTGCTTGAACAGCTGCGGGCTCTCGGCGAGCGCGTAGAACGAGCCCGGCGTGTTGCGCGACGGCACCAGGAAGTTGCGCGCGCCGCCCGGCGTCGACTTGCACAGCACCGGCGTCTCGATGTCGAGGAAGCCCTGGCTGTCGAAGTAGTCGCGCACGGTCTTGGTCGCGCGGTGGCGCAGCATCAGGTTCTTCTGCACCTGCGGCCGGCGCAGGTCGAGGTAGCGGTGGCGCAGGCGCGCCTCCTCGCCGACCTTGGCGAACTCGTCGATCTCGAACGGCGGGGTCTCGGCCTGGTTGAGGATGGTCAGCGTCGTGGCGAAGACCTCGATCTCGCCGGTGGCGAGATTGGGGTTCTTGTTGGTGCCGCGCGAGCGCACCTGGCCGACGACCTCGACGACCCATTCGGCGCGCAGGGCCTCGGCCTGGGTCTTGGCGGCGGCGCCGCAGACGTCCGGATCGAAGGTGACCTGGGTCTTGCCCTCGCGGTCGCGCAGGTCGATGAAGATGATGCCGCCGTGGTCGCGACGGTTCTGGACCCAGCCGCACAGCGTCACGGTGGTACCGACGTCGGCGCCGCGCAGGGCGCCGCAGGAATGCGTACGTTTCATCAGAACACCTGGATGCGGCGGGAGTTGAAGCCCGGCCGCGGTTCATGGGAGGGCGGATCCTAGCCCGCTGGCCACACGCCGCCAGCGGTCGCAGGGCCGCGGCGGCACGGACGCGGGACCGTCGGATCCCGGGCGGACGGAGGCTGACGTCGCCAGCCGGTCGCCACGATCCCGCCCATGCCCACCGCGCCCTTCCCGCTGCCCCACGGCCAGTCCATGCCGGCGCTCGGCCTCGGCACCTACCAGCTCACCGGAACGGCCTGCGAGCACGTGGTCGCGCAGGCGCTCGAACTCGGCTACCGGCACATCGACACGGCGGTCATGTACGGCAACCACCGCGAGGTCGGCCGCGGCATCGCGGCGTCGGGAATCGACCGGCGCCAGCTGTTCGTCACCTCGAAGGTCTGGCGCGAGCGCCTGCGTCGCGCGCAGGTGCGCGAGGATTGCGAGCGCACGCTCGACGAGCTCGGCCTGGACTACCTCGACCTCTGGCTGATCCACTGGCCGCACGACGACGTGCCGCTGGCCGAGACCCTGGGCGCCATGGCCGAGCTGAGGCTGGCCGGCCTGGTGCGCAACATCGGCGTCTCGAACTTCACCGCCGCGCGCCTGGCCCGCGCCCGCGCCGCGACCAGCGAGCCGATCGCCTGCAACCAGGTCGAGTACCACGTCCATCTCGACCAGCACGAGCTCGCCGCCGCCTGCCGCGCGTGCGGCACGCAGCTCGTCGCCTACTCGCCGCTGGCCAAGGGCGAGGTCGCCACCGATCCGCTGCTGCGCGACATCGCCGCGCGCCGCGGCATGAGCGCCAGCCAGGTCGCGCTGCGCTGGCTGATCGAGAAGGCCATCGTGCCCATCCCCAAGACCAGCTCCCCCGAGCGCCTGGTCCACAACCTGGCGGTGCTCGACCAGCGCCTCGAACCCGGGGACGTGAACGCGATCGACGCGCGGCGGCAGCGCCGCCGGCTGGTGGAATGGGACGTGGCGAGGTTCGAGGAGGTCTGAGCCGCGTCAGCGCGCGGCGGCCGCGGCAGCTTCGGCGCTGATCCACTCGCCGCCGCGGCGCAGGGATTCCTCGGCGCGCTCGACCCAGCGCATCGATTCGAGCGCGTCGCGCGCCGGGTAGCGCGGCGCCTTGCCGTCGCGCACGCGCGCCAGGAAGTCGCCGTCCTGCGGACCCATGTCGTACGATCCGGGCAGGCTGCGCAGGTCGACGCGGCGCACGCGCTCGGTGAGCAGGTCGGGTCGATGGTTGTAGCGCACGACGTCGAGCGTCTCGGTCCACGGATCGAAGGTCGCCGCGCCGCGGTCGCCCGAGACCGTCAGCTCGTAGAAGTGGCCGGCGTCGCGGCCCTCGCAGACGCGCTCGGGCGTGACCGTGCCATCGACCTGCACGGCGCGGCGCGTGTCGAAGCCGATGGTGCCCAGCGCGCCATCGGCGAAGGCGAAGACCGCCGTGCAGTTGTCGTCGATGCCGTAGTGCGAGATGACGCGCGGCGCGGCGATGGCGAGGCAGCGGCGCGGCTCGCCCAGCAGATGCCGGAAGAGGTCGACCTGGTGGCAGAGCTTCTCGTAAAACAGCCCGCCGGTGCGTTCGCGCGTCATGTAGCCGGCCTTGGGGATCGGCCCGGGCAGCTGCGTCAGGCGGATGTGCGAGACGGTGCCGAGCTCGCCGGCCTCGATCGCCGCGCGGATCAGCCCCATCGTCCCGCTGTAGCGGATCTGGAATCCGCACTGGAACGGGATGCCCGCGGCCTCGGCTTTCGCCACGAGTTCGGCGGACGCCGCGAGATCGCTCGCGATCGGCTTCTCGGTCAGCACCGCGACGCCGCGCGCGAGGCAGGCGGCGATGTTCGACGCATGGACCGCCGGCGGCGTGACGACGATCGCCGCGCGCGGCGTGGCCTCGGCCAGGAGCTGATCGAGGTCGGTGAACACGCGGATGCCAGTCTTCTCGGCGGTCGCGCGCGCCAGCGCCGGATCGCGCTCGCAGCCGATGACCTCGGTGGCGATCCCCGAACGCATCACGGCCTCGAGATGCCCCTTGCCCATGCCTCCGAGTCCGATGACGGCGACGCGCATGTGCTGCTCCTGGCCGATGATTGTGCCGGCGCGCCGCCAGGCGGGTCCGCGTCCGCGTCATGCCTTCGGCAGCCGGATCATCCGCATGCGGGCGGCCGGGCGGCTCTCACGGCGCCGTCTGCGCCGCGCGGCGGCACTCGCCGTGGCCTGTCGACGGGGCTCGGGAGTGGGGACCGCGCGCTTCGGCGCGTATGCCGTTTCTCGCCTGCCACTCAGGCGGAATTGACTTGTCGATGTCCAGTCGGCTCTATAACCCGCGCCCCCTTACCCGGGCCGGATGCCGGATCGCGATAACTTAGAACCTGCGCATCCGAGGCCTCGCTCCTTCGACGTCCCCGCCAACGAGCTCACCATGACCATGACCCGACCTCTCGCGCTCCTCGTCCTCGCTGCGGTGGCGGCATCCGCTTTCGCCGTCGACGCGCCGCCGACCGTGGCGACGCCAGCGAGCGCCTCGCCCAGCCCCGTGACGGCGAAGACCACGGTCCTGAATGTCCTCGGGGCGGATGACGGTGGTGCCGCGGCGCTGACGTACACGTGGTCGGCCGTCACGGTGCCGACCGGCGCGGCCGTCACGTTCAGCCCGAATGCGACCAATGCGGCCAGGACCAGCACGGCGACCTTCAACCGCATCGGCACCTATGTCGTGCGCTGCACCATCCGCGATGTCGCCCTGCAGTCGGTGACGAGCGATGTCTCGGTGACGGTCAATCCGACGTACACCAGCGTCGTCGTGTCGCCCAGCCCGGTGTACGTGAATCCGGCGGCGACCCAGGCCTTCACCGCGAGCGCGAAGGACCAGTTCGGCGTGTCGCTGGTCACGCAGCCAGCATTCACCTGGACCACGAGCGGAGGGGGCACGATCGCGTCCACCGGAGTCTACACCGCCGGCTCGACGGCGGGCGGTCCCCATACGATGACGGCGACGTCGGGTACGGTCTCCGGCACGGCGACCGCCTACATCAAGGCGGTCCCGCGCATCCTCTCCGCCGCGGCGTCGACGGCCAATCCCGTGACCGGTACGACCACGACGCTGACCGTGACGGCCACGGACGACGACGGCGGCGAGCCGAACCTGATCTACGCGTGGCGCGTCAATGGCACCCCGCCAGCGGATGTGGTGTTCGGCCGCAACGGCACGAACGCGGCCAAGGCGGTCAACGCCACGTTCGCGGCGGCCGGAACGTACTCCCTGTCGTGCCTGATCACCGATCAGGATCAGTACTCGGTGACCGCGAACCTGTCGCTGACCGTCAACCGCACGCTGACGTCGATCCAGGTGACTCCGGCCGACACCGGCGTGGCGGTCTCGACGACGCGCGCGTTCACGGCGCGCGGCCACGACCAGTTCGGGATCCAGCTCGTCACCCAGCCGACGTGGACCTGGGCGGCGTCGGGCGGCGGGACGATCGCCACCACCGGCGTCTACACGGCGAGCGCCACGCCCGGCGGTCCCTACACCATCACCGCGACCAGCGGCACCATCAACGGGACGACGACGGCCCGGGTGGTCGCGGCCGCGTTCCCGCGCGTCGCCACCGTCGCCGCGGCCGCCGTGAATCCGGTGACGACGACGTCGACGACGCTGACGGTGCTCGGTTCGGACGACGGCGGCGAGCCGGCGCTCACCTACACGTGGGCCTACCTGACGGCACCGGCCAATGGCTCCGTCTCCTTCGCGCCCAACGGCACCAATCCCGCCAAGAGCACCACGGCGACCTTCACCCGTGCGGGCGCCTACGTGCTGCAGGTCCGCATCCGCGACGCGCAGGGCCAGGAGGTCACCAGCAACGTCAATGTGACGGTGAACGCCATGGCCACCGCCGCGATCACGGTGACGCCGACGACGCAGGCGATCAATCCGGGCGCCTCGTGCGTCTTCGCGGCGGCTGCGAACGATCAGTTCGCTCAGCCGCTGACGGTGTACACGTGGTCGGTCGCCGGCGGCGGCGTCATCGGGACCACGACGGGCGTCTTCACGGCGAACGCGACATCGGGCGGTCCGTGGACCGTCACGGCGCGGTCGGGCACGTTCACGGGCACGGCCACGGTCAGCGTCAACAGCGCCATCATCGCCGCGCTGCAGACGGCGATCCGTACCGATGCCTTCGGTGTTCCATCGCGTCCCGAGAGGCTGACAGCGCTGGTCATCCCGCCGGGGTTCAACCAGGTCCAGCATGACCGCAATCCACTCGCCTATCGCAACATCCCGGAGCCCGGCCGGGTCTGGCAGCAGGCGGCGCCGAGCGCCACGGCGATACCGCTGAAGACGCCGTCGGGCACCAGCTTCAGCGCCGCGCGCGGCGGCACCGTCAACCTCGCCGTCAAGACGGCGCCCAACGCGCCGGTGACGTTCACCGGCCTGGACGGCGGCACGTTCACCGTGTCGGGGGTCTCGGTGCTGACGGTCCAAGGGAACGCGAACGGCGATGTGACGGTGGCGTACGTGACGCCGAACCGCGCGGGCGAGGCGCGCGTGCTCGCATCCTCGCCGATGGCGGTCGGTCAGGCGGTGTTCCGGGTCGACGTGCAGTGATGGCGGGATCGCCGATTTCCTCCGCCCTGCGCGCGCTCGGTCTCGTGGTGATGACCGCGGCTGCGGTTGCCGCTGCCGACTATTTCAAACCGCCGAACTACCACGTCACGAACTTCCTGATCCAGTCGAGCTTCTGGGAGCCGGTAACTGCTATCGAAGCATTCCATTATCTCGACCTCATGGATCCCTCGGATGGGCCGCAGTGGGCAGAGACGTATGACCGCTACTACGGCTACTTCATCGTCGGCCTTGGCCGCTTTCATAACTGGCACGAATTCCACATAACCGGATGGACGCATTATGGCCCCGGCGGCTGGGGGCGCTGGGGTAGTTGGACGGACCACCCAGAGCTCGCGCGGTATGCCCCCGACGGGCACCTCGCATGGATGCTGCGCCTGCAGGTGTCCCTCGGTGAGGCGCCAGGGTCTCCTCCGCCTGCTCTCCCCGTGACTCCGCCAAACGGTCCTCCCGAATGCGCGACGTGCCCATGTCGCTGATCGCCTCTACGTGCCTGCATCACCACGTCTCCGAGATCTCCATGCGTCGCCTGCTCTCCTTCGCCGCGTTGCTCTGCTTCCTGTCCGACGCCTCTGCTGCGCTGCCGCATGACGGGGGCCTCGGCGTCCAGGCCGGCGTCGACAACCACCAGATGACCTACACCCACCACGCGTGGGACTACGCCGTCGACGCTCCGGAAGGCTGCACGTCGTGCGGCAGCGCCGAAACGGGTGGCATCGGCTCGCTGCCGCGCCTGATGCTGCAGCGCATCCACCGGTACCGCGACCTCGACCGGCCGAGTTCCTTCGGGCCCGGCGTGTACCTCGGGTACGACATCACTCTCGACTGCGCCTCGCGCGGTTCGACCAACACGATCGCGTCGCTGTTCGATCCGCGTGAACGTTCGGCGACGCAGCTGACCGACCCGAACGCCGACGGCGTCTACGAGGATGCGAAGCATCAGGCGGTGAAGTGGCTCCGATTCTACAACGCGACGGGCGTCCAGGTCGCTCATCACAAGTTGGCGACGACGGCGCAGGTGCGCACGCACGAGGGCTCGACGTACCATTTCGCCCTCATCCGCGTGAGCAGCGACAGCGCCGCCACCGAGCGCGTCGGCCGCCTCACGTCGATCGCCGACCGTAACGGCCACGCGATCACCGTCGCCTACGCCTTCGCGGTCAACGCCACCGACGTCGCGCTCGGGTATGAGCGGGTGAGGCTCTGGCAGATCGCGACCATCACCGACGCCTATGGCAAGGTCGCCAGCTTCACCTACCGCGTCGCGTCCCAAGCCGGCCGTCGCGTGGTCGAGCGCATCGACGCGCCGAACGGCTCGAGCATCGCGTACACCTACGGCGCCAACAGCCTGGTCAGCCTCAGCGGCGTCACCCATGGCGACGGCACCACCTCGACCTTCGTGCGCAGCGATGACGGGTCCTCGCAGACGACGACCATCCAGTTCACCGATCCTGCCGCTGCCTCGACCGCGCAGCGCAAGGCGACCGCGCACTTCACGCGCATCGCCTGGGCGCACCCGCAGACCTTCGCCCTGACGCAGCAGCCTTACACCCTCCTGCGCCGCGTCAGCAACGGCGAGCAGGAGATCGGCTACGACAACCGGACGCGGATCGACACGACCACCGGCGAGCTCCATGTCACGACCTACGTCGGCCACGCCTCGGTCCGCCACGTGTACACGCAGCTGACGGGGCTTCCGCTCCGCCGGGAGGTGATGCTCACCGGTGCCGCGCCGACGCGCACGATCGAGAGCTTCGGCGCCTGGGACGGCTTCCGGCGACTCCTCGAACGGTCCGACGGCCTCAACCAGAAGACGACGTATCAGCGCGATCCCCGTCACGGCGCCATCACCCGCACGACCTACCCCGACAACTCCTTCGAGACGACGACCTACAACGATTTCAAGCAGCCGCTCGAGAGCCGCGACCGTCGCGGTCGCGTCACGACCTACGAGTACGACGCCCAGGGCAACCTGCGCTACCGGCGCGCCGCGACCGGCACGCCGGATGCCGCCGTCTGGGAGTGGCGCTACGCCGAGGCCGGTGCCAACGCCCGCGCCGGTCAGCCGACGTCATCCATCGACGCCCGGGGCAACGTCACCAGGTACGCCTACGACGCGAGCGGCTTCCTCGAGCGCATCATCGAGCCCAGGGACGACGCCGCCGACGCCGCGAACCCGACGAAGACCTTCCATGTCGACACCGCCGGCCGGGTCGACTGGACGCGCGATCAGGCGAGCCGGCAGACCTCGTTCGCGTACGACGCGCGCAACCGCGTGACGGTCGCCACCTATGGCGACACCAGCACCGACGCGGCCGGGTACGGCTCCGACGCTGCGGGAACCGCCGGCCTGAAGGTCTGGTCGCGCGACAGGAACGGCAACCACACGGTCATCGAGTACGACGCATCGAGCCGGGTGACGCGTCGTCTGTCGGGCCTGCGCCTGCTCGCCGGCAAGACCTCGAGCGCGAATCTCGCCGACTACGCCAACCTCGCCGACGCTTCGATCACCGCCATCTCCTACTTCCTCGGCACCGAGCTGGCGACGACGATCACCGTGGACGGCAAGACCACGCGCATCTCCTACGATGGCTACCGCCGCGAGATCGAGCGCAGCCACACGCCGCGCGCGACGGCCATCACCGATGCGTTGGTCTACGATGACGCCGGTCGCGTCGACACCCGCATCCGCCGCATCGGCACGAGCGAATGGCGGACGCTCTACGTCTACGACGGTCTGGGTCGCGTCACGCGCACCATCCGCGACGTGTACCCGAGTGGCGCCGGAACGCTCACGACCGCGCAGCGCCAGCAGCTGACGCGAAATGTCGCCGCCAACGCGCCGTATGTGATCGAGGACGTGCAGTACGACGTCGACCACGCCACGCACGTCTACGATCCGCATGCGCTCGTCGCCACGCGCATCAAGGACGTCCGCATCACGACCGATGCCCGCGGCATCAAGCGCGTCCAGGCGTTCGACCACCAGGGCCGCCTGGCGGAAGCGATCGACGCGTTCCAGGCGACGATCGCCACCAGGACCCTCTTCGAGCACGACGCCGAGGGCAACACGCTGCGCACCTACCACCCGCGCCACTTCAGCGAGCCGACCGCCGGCGGCTTCGTCACGGTCGCCACGTACGGCGGCCGCAACCTCGTCCGGACGGTCACCGAGGCCTGGGGTCGTATCGAAGCCTCGATGACGGCGACGCTCTACTCGCCGACGGGCAAGCCGGCGAGCGTGACGGTCGCGTCCGGCACGGTGGACGCGGCGACCACGGTGTACCGCTACGGCACCTGCTGCGACCGCCTCACGCAGGTCGAGGACGGCCAGCAGTTCATCACCGCCTACGCCTACGACTTCGTCGGCAACGTCCTGACGGTGACGGACCCGCTGCTGCACACCACGGTGTCGACCTACGACAGCCGCAACCGCCTGCTGACCCGGACCAATGGCGACAACGAGACGACGACCTTCGCCTATGACGACAATGTCGTCGACGCGGTCGGTCTGAGCGCGACCTGGCAGGCGTACATCGCCGACCTCGGCTTCACCACGGGCCGCGACGGCGCGCTGGTGCGCGTCACCAATCCGCTCGGCAAGAACAGCCTGCGCGTGCTCGACGACAGCGGGCGCGTGGTCCGCACGGTCGATGAGCTCGGCCAGACGACGACGGTCACCTACGAGGCGGTGGCCTCGGAGTCCGGCCTCCCCGGCACGGTCATCGGCACCAACGTCACCGATGCGTTGAACCGCACCTCGGGCATCCGCGTCGACGGCCTCGGCCGTCAGGTGGCGACCAAGGACGCGACCGGAGCGATGACGGTGATCGGCTATGATCCGAATGGCAACCGCATCAGCGTGCGCGACGCGAACGGGATCGGCCACGACTGCACGTTCGACGAGCTCGACCGCGACGCCACGTGCACCGACACGTACCTGGCGCAGACCGTCACGACCTTCGACGCGCACGGCAACCAGACATCGAGCAGGGATGCGCTGCTCAAGACGACGACGCACGTCTACGACGCGCGCGACCGTCGCACCAGCACGACCGACCGCGTCGCCGGCACCACGACCTTCGCCTACGATAAGCGCAACAACCTGGTGCAGCTGAAGGACGCTCAGAACGGCATCACCGCCTACGTCTACGACAAGCGCAACCTTCTGAAGACCGAGACCTTCCCCGGCACGACCGGTGGGACCCGTACCTACACCTACGACGCCGCCGGGCGGCTCGGCACGCGCGTCGACCAGGCGAACGTCACCACGACCTACGGCTACGACAAC
>Ga0196963_10001868_pt1 | contig 13404 bp, 10 predicted proteins | sample S1_5metaG_FD_148600 | JGI IMG/M metagenome (GOLD analysis project Ga0196963, IMG submission 148600) | Soil microbial communities from Anza Borrego desert, Southern California, United States - S1_5 | ecosystem: Environmental > Terrestrial > Soil > Desert | place: USA: California | collected... | reverse complement strand
AACACTCAGGCGCCCCGTTGGGGCGTAGAGGCGAGGGTCTTGTGGAAGGTTGAGTCTCCGTGCGCGGAGCCACCGAGATGAAGACATCTCGGTGGCACGTCAGGGCAACCAGTTCCGCTCGCGGCGGCCGCTCGCTCCACTGGTGGCAACACTCTGGCGCCCCGGTGGGGCGTAGAGGCGAGGGTCTTGTGGAAGGTTGAGTCTCCGTGCGCGGAGCCACCGAGATGAAGACATCTCGGTGGCACGTCAGGGCAGCGGGAACTGGGCGCACATCGCCCGCACCTGCTCGCGGACGTTGGCCGCGGCGGTGTTGAGGGCCTGCTCGCCCTGGAGCCCTGCCGCCAGCACCTGGTCGATCCACGCGGCGACCTGCTGCATCTGCGGCTCGCGCAGGCCGCGGGTGGTCGCCGCGGGGGCGCCCAGGCGGATGCCGCTGGTGACGCGCGGCGGGCGGGGGTCATCAGGGATGCCGTTCTTGTTGCAGACGATGCCCGCGAGCTCGAGCCACTTCTCGGCGTCGGCGCCGGTGAGGTTCTCGTTGCGGGCGCGGAGGTCGACGAGCATCAGGTGGTTGTCGGTGCCGCCGGTGGTGCAGCGGTAGTTGAGCTTGATGAGGGCCGCGGCAAGGGCCTTGGCGTTGGCGACGACCTGCGCGGCGTAGGCCTTCCACTCGGGCTTGAGGCACTCGCCGAAGGCCACGGCCTTGGCGGCGATGATGTGCATGAGCGGGCCGCCCTGAGCGCCGGGGAACACGGCCTTGTCGATCTTCTTGGCGAGCTCCTCGTCGTTGGTGAGGATGAGGCCGCCGCGGGGGCCGCGGAGGGTCTTGTGGGTGGTGGTGGTGACGACGTGGGCGTGCGGGAAGGGCGAGGGGTGGGCGCCGCCGACGATGAGGCCCGCGATGTGCGCCACGTCGGCGACGAGGATGGCGCCGACTTCATCGGCGACCTTGCGGAACGCGGCGAAGTCGATGGTGCGGGGGTAGGCGGAGTAGCCGCACATGATGACCTTGGGGCGGGTCTCGAGGGCTACGCGCCGCACGGCGTCGTAGTCGATGCGCTCGTACTGGGCGTGGTCCTTCCCGTAGTGCAGCGGGTAGTGCACGGGCTTGAAGAAGCGGCCGGAGAAGTTGATCTTCATGCCGTGGGAGAGGTGGCCGCCGTCCTTGAGCACGAGGGAGGCGAAGGTGTCTCCGGGCTCCATGAGGGCCATCATCGCGGCCTGGTTGGCCTGGGCGCCGCTGTGGGGCTGCACGTTGGCGAAGGCGCAGCCGAACATGAGCTTGGCGCGGTCGCGGGCGAGGGTCTCGATCTGGTCGTGGAACACGCAGCCGCCGTAGTAGCGGGCCCCCGGGTACCCCTCGGCGTACTTGTTCGTGAGGCACGTGCCCATCGCGTGCATGACGGGTGCGGAGACGTGGTTCTCGCTGGCGATGAGCTCGATCGTGGTGGCCTGGCGGTCGGCCTCCTTGGCGATGAGGTCGCTGATGGCGGGGTCGTGCTGCTTGAGGAGCGACAGGATGGATGCGGCGATGGGGTCGGTGGCCATAGGGGTGGATGGTACGGGGCGAGGGGGGAAGCGGGAAGGCGGTGAGCGGAGTCGATCACCGCCTTCCTGCATGCAGGTCAGGTCGTCAGCGGCACGTCCGCGCCGGGGATCAACATGGTGATCAGCACCGCAAGCAGGGTGGCGATCGTGATCATCGCGCCAGCGATAGCAAGGGCCCGCGGCAGCTTGAGATAGTCGCGACAGGCGTAGAACCACCAGAGAGCCACCCAGGCGATCGCCACCACGCAGATCAGCCGCCCCTCGAACCGGCTCTCGAAGTGGGTGACCCGCCCAGCCCAATCGCCGGCGGACCAGGTCTCGATCGTCTTCGCGAGCGAGATCGCGCCGCTCACAAGGGAGAGCAGTAGCGGCGGGACGATGATGGACCACGCGGTGATGCGGACCAGGTGCCGCTTGCGAACCTTTGCAGCCCGCAGCGTGTTTGGAAGCAGCACGAACGTGAACGGCGTGATCAGCAGAACGAGCAGCGCGATGATCGAATGGGCGATGACCGAGCCCATCCAATGGCGGTAGTAGCTGTACTCGCTCCAAGGGTTCAGCGCCTGCTTGAGCTCCGACCCGAGCTGATCCAAGACCCACTGCCGCCACCAGAAGCCACGCATCCACCCGAGCCGCGCGGGCAGGTAGTTGGCGAGGGTGAGAACGGCGGCAATGAGCACGCCAAGACCCATGTAGAGGCTCAGAGCACCCACGATCGCGCCGTACCACGCGCGCCTGGCTTTGATCTGGTGCTCCATCCGCACCCAGGACCAGAAGACCCAGGGCCGCAGCGCCCGGCGCGTCGTCACCACCCAGGCGTTGAACAGCCGCCGCTCGGCGATCTCGAAGAACCGCCACTTGCGGGCGTGGGCCTCGTCGAGGATGGAGGCGAAGTCGAGCGCAAGGCCGCACTCGCTGCAGACGCCGTGGAGCGGGCAGGCGGTTTCCCAGGTCTGCACCTGACCCGTCAGGTCATAGCCGCAGCGGGGGCATTCGGGACTAGCGGTTGACGCAGCGGTCATGGCTCTCGTCTTTTCCGAACACTCTCAATGGAACAGGCCCTGCCCCAGATGGCTGTTCATCAGCACAATGAAGAACGCCAGCCACGCAGGGACAATGGTCGCCAGCCACACGCGCCCGGGCTGCTCGATGCGCCAGCCCCACTTGATGGCGAAGAGCCACCACAGGGATATCCAGGTGATCATGGCGAGCCACCAGCCCTCCGACAGGACCTCGCTTGCACGGTACAGAAGGCGTGATGCGGTGAGCGGCCACCCTTCCCCAGTAGGCCCCCCCTGCTTGCTCCTCGCGAACATCCTGACGATCACAATGAATAACGCGAAGTGAGCGATGCTCCACGGCGCCCGCAGCAAGAGGAGGATCGCGAACCAGGACGTACCAAACGTCGCCGCCCTGAGAACGTGCTCGCCACGAAGCTTGGCACGCGCACGGGTGTGCGGCAGCAGAAGGATCATCAGCGGTGCGGCCAGGCTTGCCGTGAGGCAGGCCAATGACACGATGCCGGCGTTGCTCAGCGGGTCGAACAGGTGCTTGCTGCGCCCGGGACCGAAATAGAACCCGAGGGTGAATGAGTTTGCTGTCACCGTCCTTGGAAGTGGCCGCGCCGCGATGCGGCCCGCGATCCAGAAAAGGCCCATGCAGACCGCGACGGCGAACACCCACAGCACCGCCCACGAGGCGAGCCACAGCCCCATCCGGTCCACACGGGGGGTCATCTCGAGGCGCACGCGGCTCCAGAACGTCCATGGCCGGAGGGCAAGGCGGAGGGTCGTAAGCGACGCGCCGATGTGGGACACGAAACCGGCGGGTGACTGCTCGATGAAGCCACGGACGCGGGTGCGGTCGGGGTGGAAGATGTCGCCCCAGATGAAGTCCAGGCCGCACTCGCTGCAACGGCCCGGCGCCGCGTCGTGGGTGGCGGGGGTGACCGCGCCGGCGGCGGCGAGGCCGGTCAGGTCATAGCCGCAGCGGGGGCATTCGGGAGTTTGGCAGGTGGTTTCGGCCATACCGGACCCGCGGGGGCGGGGGATCGTTCGGGTCAGGCTATCAATTTGCGGACGGGAGCGGTATCTTGAGACATCTATTGAGGGGCGGCGGGTAGGGTCGCGGCGGTCCGGTTCCGGGCTTGCCGCATGAAGATGGGCCTGTGTATCAAAGACGCCAGTCGAGCATTGGAGGGCGCGTGAAGGTCTGGAACGCTCGCCGCCGTGACGGGTTTACGCTGATCGAGCTGCTGGTAGTCATCGCGATCATCGCGCTGCTCATTGGTCTGCTGCTGCCCGCGCTGGGCAAGGGCAAGAAGGCTGGCCGCACTACCAAGTGCATGAGCAACATGCGCCAGCACGGCGTGTCGTACGCGAGCTACTCGTCGGACTTCAAGGCGTTCCTGAGCTCGTACTCGTGGGACAAGAACGTGCGGTACAGCCGCTTCCCTGATCTGGGCCCGGTGGCGGGATACCAGCAGGCCCACGCGAATCAGGCAGTCGACATCGTGCGGCGGAAGATGGGGCGGACCGACACGTTCTTTGGGACGGTGACGGGCCGCATCGTCAACCGTAACTTCCACCACCTGCCGCTGGTGGATGGGGGATACCTGAGTGCCACGTTGCCGGAGGGGGCCTCCGCGTGCCCCGAGGATCGGACCACCATCGACCTCCAGAAGTTCGCCAATGACCCTCTGGCCGCGCTCGCGACCGTGACCGATCCGGACGTGAACTCCGAGCAGGACTTCAAGAAGCTCTACCCATTCTGGAACTCGTACCAGATGGTGCCCACCGCGTGGACGCCCGACAAGGGCCCCAACGTCATCCGTCCCGCGAGCAACGCGGCCGGCAACCACATGATTTACAACGACGCGGCGGCGTCGGCGAACGGCTTCGGCAAGCGGCGGCTGGACGAGGTCACGTTCCCGTCGCAGAAGGTGGTGCTGTTCGACATCTACGACCGCCACTGCTACAAGCGGCCGATCTGGCACGCGTACCCGGTGGCCGCGCAGCCGCTGCTGATGTTCGATACGTCGGTCGCTATCCGCAAGACCGGAGACGGCAACAAGGGCTGGGACCCGGGCAATCAGACGAGCCCGAACCCGGTCACGTACCTCTACTGGCCTGTGCGCGACAACCCCAAGACACTGAGCGGGGCCGCGAGCGATCCGGTCAACGGCTACTTCCGTTTCACGCGGATGGGGTTGAAGGGCGTGGACTTCAGCGGTGGCGAGGTCAAGCTGCACTGAAGTGAAGAAGTGACGGAGTGACGGAGTGACGGAGTGACGGAGTGGGGAAGGTTTCCACGTTCCGGGACCTTGTGGCGTACCAGCGGGCGCGCACGTTGTCCAACAGCGTTCATCGTTTTACGCGTCGGCTTCCTCGCGACTGCCAGTATGAGATCGCCAGTCAGCTCCGGCGTGCAGCGTCGTCGGTCCGCTTGAACATCGCCGAGGGTTTCGGGACAGGCACACGCCCCGGCTTCCTCCGACACCTCCGGATTGCCAGAGGGTCTCTCTTCGAAGCTGACGCCGCCTTGGAGGAAATCGGCGATCTTGGGCTGGCCGAAGTCGATCCTGAACTGATTGAGCTCGTCAGAGAGTGCGATCGAGTTCTGCAAGGCCTGATCAGGAGTTTGGAGCGAAACCCAACCGCTCGCGAGAACGAGTAGCCGTTCTCCATCACTCCGTCACTCCGTCACTTCGTCACTTCGTCACTTCACCCAGCAGTCACCGTGAACCCGACGTCCACATTCCCCCGCGTCGCGTGCGAGTAGGGGCAGACCTTCTCGTGCGCTTCGCGGACGAGCTCCTCCGCCTGCTGCTGGGTGGCGCCCTTCACGTTCACCGTCATGTCCACCTTCAGCCCGAACTGGCCCGCGGGCGTGGTGCCGATGCCCACGGCCGCGTCGACCTTCACCTCGGAGACGTTCACCTTCTTCTGCTTGGCAACGAACTCCACCGCCCCGCCGAAGCACGCGGCGTAACCCGCCGCGAAGAGGTCCTCGGGCGTGGTGGTATTCGGCTTGCCGGGGCCGCCCATGCCCTTGGGAACGGAGAGGTCGGCGGAGATCAGGCCGTCGGAGTTCTGGGTGTGGCCGTTGCGGCCGCCGGTGGCGGTGGCGCGGGCGGTGTGGAGGATCTTGAGTTCGTGCGGCATGGGCGGCTCCTCTGAATGGGCGGAACTGTACCGGGCGGAGAAACGGAAAAGTGAAAAACGAAAAGTGAAAACGGCGACTGACGGTGCTGGGGGGCAACCGACAACGTGCTTGTTGGCCGTGGGTTTATGATGTGGCGCATGCAAGTGCACGGGTCACCTGACGCCGGAGAGATGTTGGTGTGCCTGCGGCAGGACCTGCTGCGGCCGGGCGATGTGCTGCTGGTGCGGGCCACCGGCCTTGAGGCCGTGGGCGTGTCGCTGTCGCACCCCAGCCGCTTCTCGCACGCGGCGATGTTCGTCGACCGGAGCCACCTGTTCGAGGCCGACGACCACGGCGTCGGGGCCGCCGCGCCCGCGGTGATCGAGGCTCCTCGTCACGGCCCGCTGGTCGTGCTGCCGCAGGTCGTCGATGCCCGCGTGCTGCGGCACCCCGGGCTTGCCGGCCTGGAGCCTGGTTCGATTGCAGAAGCCGACCTGTCGCTCATGCTCGGCGCGATCGTTGATCGCAAGGTGCAGCCGTACTCTCGCCTCGGCAGGCTGAGCAAGGCCGCGGGGCCGCTGGAAGGGGTCGCGTCGGTTGTGCTCGAAGCGATGGACTTCCACCAGGCGCTGCACCGGCCTTCGGGATCGTCACGCCGGCGGCACGACGAGGGCCGCTTCTGCTCCGAGATCGTGTGCAAGGTGCTGGAGGAGCTCGGCTACCCCGCGTTCCAGGACGGCCGCCCGCACGCGGAGGTCGGGCCGGGGCACCTGACTGAATCGACGATGGTGGACGTGACCGGTCGAGTGGCCGTGCAGTCTTGCGCCGAGGGTTTAGGTGTGGACGCACGCATGCTCGAGGCTGCGATGGATGCGTACTGGGATCGGCGGTCGCAGCTCATGCTGCGTGTGGAGCAGGAGCTCGCCGCGCGTCGCGAGGAGGAGCGCCTCACCGCCGCGCTCAGCGAGCCGATCGACCACAGCCGCGTTGACCGCGTGCGGACGCGTGTGGACGAGTACCGCCAGGTCGTGGACGAGGTGCAGGCCTACTACCGCCAGCACCGACTTGAGCGCCACGCCGCGGCCGCGGAACGCGTGCGCGAGATGCTCGCGGGCTTCAGCTCCGGCGAGCGCGGCGTGCGGGTGGTGCGGGCCGCCCGGGAGGTCGCCCGCCTGGCCGCGGAGTACGAGCTGCTGCGCATCAGAGCGGCGGCGAGCGCCCTCAAGCGCGTGGGTGACGCGGTCGGCAGTGAGCGTCTGACCCGGCGGGCCGAGCGGCTGGAGCGTTGGACGCGTGCGTAAGGGCCTCGTTCGCAACAGGCCCCACACAGAATCAAAACCCGCACCAGTCGTGCAACCGCAGCTAACGCGGTCCGGTTCAACCCTCCACGAGTCGGGAGGACCACAATGCGGACCAGCACCATCTCTCGGGTGAGCGTTCTCGCCGGCGCTCTCTGCGCGGCCTGCCTGCAACAAACGGCCGCGGGACAGTCGTTCCGCTGGATCGGCGTCCTGCCCGGGTACGAGGTCTTGACGGCACAAGCGATGAGTGCCGATGGGCGCGTGATCGTGGGTCACGCACGGAGCCTTGCGAACAACCAGCGTCGTGCCTTCCGATGGTCGGCTGACGGTGGCCTGCAGTCGCTTGGCGTGCTGCCCGGAGGCGAGTCCTCCTTCATTGGGTCGGCCGCGTACGACGTGAGCGATGACGGCAGCGTCATCGTCGGCGAGTCCGCCGGCAGCATGGGCACCATCCGCACGTTCCGCTGGACCGCCGAAACGGGCATGTCGGCCCTGCCGCTCCCGCCGGGAGTGCCGCTGAACACCGCGGCGGGCAGCGGCCTGGTGAGCGGCGACGGGCGCGTGGTCCTGGGATCGCTCAACTCGTCGGCAAGCCCAGCCCCCTTCGCTTTCACCTGGACCGCCGAGGGCGGATCGCAGTTGTTCAACATCCCGCAGTGGGCGATCCCGCGCAAGCTGACCTACAACGGATCGGCCGTGCTCGGCCATGAGCGTGTCGGGCAGAACTCCTACGCCGCGGTGCGGTGGACGCTCTCGGGCGGGCGCACGGTGCTGCTGCCCGACGTGTGGGTGAGCTGCATCAACGCCGACGGCACGGCCATGCACGCGCAGCGTCCGGACCTTAGCTGGCAGTTCTGGACCGCGGCGCGAGGTTTCCAATCGCTCGAGGGACACTCAGGCCCCACCGGCGCGTACTTCGGTAACGTGACGCCCGACGGCAGTCTCTTCGTCGGTCAGGTCTCCTCCTCGACGGGCGCGACCGCGATGGTCTGGAGCCCCACGGCCGGCGCATCGACCACTGAGAACTTCCTTCGTCGGCACGGCGTTCAGCTGCCCCCCGATGCCGTCGGCCAGCTCCGCTGGACTGTCGATATCAGCGCCGACGGTCGCACGCTGATGGGCCAGGGCGAACTGCGGGCGTCGGACACCCTCTCTTACACCGGCGTGTGGGTCGCCACCATCCCCATCTGCGGCAGCGCGGACTTCGATAACGACGGTCAATCCGGAACCGACGCCGACATTGAGGCCTTCTTCGCGTGCCTGGGGGGCCACTGCTGCCCGCTCTGCTGGGCCAAGGGCTCGGACTTCAATGGCGATGGCGACACGGGGACCGATCAGGACATCGAGGCGTTCTTCCGCGTGCTGGGTGGCGGCGGGTGCTGAGAAGCACGATGGCGGAGGGCGGGCCACCTGCGATCTGGTTAACAGAAAAGAGCCGCCACAGAGCGGCGGCTCGAAGAAACTGGGGTACTAGGATTTGAACCTACCGGGGCACCTATCCGGAACCCCTTGTTTTACAGCACCAGCTCGCGTTCCGCAAAACCTCTGTGCCATATACGTGCCAAGTTTCTGGCACACACCGTGCCAAGGGTGCCGCTGCGTGCCTCAGGTCGCTCGAACAAAGGCACTTAGACCCATCCCCAAAGCCTTGTAGACTCCCGTGTGGAGGCCCGATGAGGAACTACTACCGGGTGATGTTGGGAAAGGGAAGCGCCCACGCCGAAGCGTGCTTCGGTGAGGGTTTCATCGGAACCGACTACGAGATCGATGAGGACCTGAGCGGCCAGTTCCACGACCGCTGGCAGGACTTCAACCGGGAGTTCATCCCAAAATTCCAGAAGGTCCACCCGCAGAAGACCAAGATCGGTGCGGGGCTCGCCATGGCAGCGCTGTGGACCGTGTCGCGGGGGATTCTGGTTGGCGACATCGTGCTTTGTCCGGACGGACGCGGCTCTTGCCGAGTGTGCGAAGTAACCGGCGACTACTTCTACCGGGGGGGTGCGATTCTCCAGCACCGCCGGCCAGTGCGCTGGTTGGACCGCACCATCCAGAAGTCGGAAATGTCGGCCGAGCTGCGGGCTTCCACCTTCACGCAGGGGACCGTGGTCGATCTGAACAAGCACCGTGCGGAGATCGAACTCCTCTTAGGGGGCGCGGGGCCGGTGCAGCCTCCTATCCCTGGCGCAGGCGAAGCCGGCATAGAGGACACAGCCGAGTTCGTGATGGAGAAGCACCTAGAGGACTTCCTCGTCGAGAACTGGGCTCAGACGGAGCTCGGCCGCGAGTACGAGGTCTATTCCGAGGACGGAGAACGGGTGGGCAAGCAGTACCCCACCGACACCGGCCCGATCGACATTCTGGCCATCAGCAAGAGCAAGAAGAGGCTCCTGGTGGTCGAGCTCAAAAGGGGGCGCGCGAGCGACGTGGCCGTAGGGCAGATCCTCCGGTACATGGGCTTCGTCCAGGACGAGCTTGCCGAGGAAGGCCAGGACGTGCGAGGCGTGATCATCGCATCGGAGGAAGACCCCAAGCTGCGGCGAGCGCTCTCAGTCACGCCGGCCATCGAGTTCTACAAGTACCAGGTCAGCTTTAGGCTCCAGAAAGCATAACACCCACGACTCCTGACCCGAGCAGGTAGTGACCCGTATGCCCAAATCCATCCCGCCAGGTATCACTCGCGACCACGTCCTGCTCGCCGCTTCGGACATCGACGCGGGCTTGGGACGAGAGTTCGGGCCACATACCGGATACGAAGCCATCGTGAACAACAAGGCGTACGCGCCCAAGGCCCTCGTGGGGGTTGCTGCCGGGCACGCCTTTGGACAGCCACTCGGGCCCGCTGATTTCAGCGGCGGCGAAGCGCCGGGGCAAGCGAACCATTATCTCCGAAACCTCGGTTTTCGGATCGAGCGCCTGGGTCCAGCGGGGGAGAGATGGAGCGATGATGAGATCCAACGTGTGATCACTGTGTACATGGGCATGGTGCGTGCGCACATCGCAGGCAAGGCTCCGTCAGTCTCGAGCGAAGCCGAGGCGCTAGACCGGGAGCTTGGCCGCACCAATTCCAGCACATTCGCGATCCGAAACGTCAGCGCAGCCTTGCGGGATCTGGGTTTCCCCTTCCTCATCGCGGCCGATCCGAAAGATCGACCCGGCCAGAAGCACCTTCGTGAGATCCTGAAGCAACGTTTGGAGGACCACCCCGACGAAGCCGCGCTGGTCCGTTCGCTCCTCGTCCCTCGCGCACCGAAGCTTCCTGGGAACCGACTCGCAGTTGGTCAGCAGTACTCCCGTGCCATGTTGCGGGAACTAGCAGGGCTTCCCGGGAAGGGCGGCGACTTCGACACGGGCTACACAGAGCTCGGGGGGGAGTTCATCATCTTCTCAACGCTGGGTGAGGCCAGGACTGGTCACAACTACGGGAATCGCTGGCTCAGCGACAGCGAGTTCGCGTGGTATGGGAAGAACGGCACGACGGTGTGGCAACCGCGCATTCAGGCAATGGTGAGCGGCCGCACGCCTGTCCACCTGTTCACCCGCGAGCACGACAGGGCCATGTTCACCTATCACGGGCTCGCGCGGGCAACTCAGACGTTTGACGAAACGCCGGTAAAGGTGCACTGGGGAGTGCAGGCCGTGACAGACGACCTAACGAGCCCCGACGAAGTCCCTGCAACCCTCGTTAGAGAGGGCGCGGTGAGGCAGATAACCGTCAACGCCTATGAGCGCAGCCGCAAAGCGAAGGCGGCATGCGTAAAGCACTGGGGCACGGGCTGCTACTGCTGCGGGTTGAAAATGGAGGACCGGTACGGCGAGATCGCGGAGGGCTTCATCCATGCCCACCATCTCAACCCGGTGGCGTCGATCGGGAGGGAGTACACACTGGATCCGGTGAAGGACCTACGCCCCGTGTGCCCGAACTGCCACGCGATCATTCACCTGAAGACGCCCGCAATGAAGGTGGACGAACTACGGGATCTGCTTTCCGGGCGGCAATGACGCAGCCAACTTGGATTCAGGGCTTCTTCCTCGCTTCCTCAAGCGCGCGCTTCGCTTCCTCCAGCTCCTTCTCTTTCTTGAGCAGCTCGGCCTCCTTCTCTGCCGCCGTCTTTTGTGCGTCGAGAAGAGCGTTCTTCGCACCTGCGAGTTGCGCTGCAACATCTTCGGCGGCCTTCGCGGCACCTTGCCCAGAACTTCCGGTCGTCAGCTTCACCTCAGTGACTGCACCGCTCGTTGCTGACAGCTTCACCATTACAGAGTTGTTGGTGAATCGTTTCGACGAGATGGGGACGTAAGCGATCGGCCCGTGTTGGGGCAAACTCACCACCTGCGAGTCCACCAACGCACCGCCTATGGAGGTCTCCATGATGTATGGCTTCGGGATGCGCACCACAGCACCATCGAAACTCGTCAACTCCTCCGCGTTGGTGGGCTCAAGGATTGGCGTCTGATCGCTGGGTTGCAGCGCGCCAGCATTTGCCGGCGGCCGACTGGACACCTCTCTGAGAACCACCTTCACCTCTTTGATCTCGTTCGTGATCCCAGAGAACAGCGACTTGGCGCGCTCGAGGTCGCTGTACACGCCCTCTCTGAAGTTCGACTCCGTAAGCACCACGGTAGCAATCTGGGTGCGGACCACCTCCCGCTCGGAGACCTTCGGCTCCGGATCTACGTCCAGGACGGTCACTGCCGCCGCGATACTGATCCCGGTCTTCACGACCGACACTGCGATGTCCGCGGTTTTGTCTGCGAACGGAACGTTCACGGACGAGAGCAGGCCGGAGTCCGTGAGGTTTATGATTCCGTCGGTGATCGCAACCGTGGCCGAGTTGAGCTCGCTTAGGTCCACTCGGCACAAGTATGCGGTGTCAGGGACCAAGATCGGGGTGGCAGCCACGCTCTTCACATCGACCGAGTGCTTCGTCTTGACCTCACCTCTTGTCTTGTCCGGCTTTCCGTCCTTACCCGCGAACCACTCGGTCGTCTTCGCCAACTCGTACTCGACTTGGAGACGAACCACGGTCTTTGGCAGGTAGTAGTAGATCCCTCCGGAAACGTCCGACGGCATCTGAGAAATGAGTTCGGTTTTGAACTTGGAGCTGCACCCGCCCCCAGCGAAAATGAGGGTTGCAGCGCCAGCGAGCATCAGGGTTCTTGCGAGCATGGGGATTCGCCTTTCAGAAGTAGTACAGGGTGAACGGGAGCGCTACGGCCCAGGCCGCGACGATGATCCAGTTGTGACCGCCTTGGCATGGCCCCCCAGCGCAATGCTTTCGGTCTTACCTCCAGCGGAGCCGACCAGAAGCGCTCTCACCTGAAGCTACCCAGCGGGGGTTGGTGCGGTCAATGCGGGAACAGACGCGACATTGCCACACTCCTCAGATCAACTTAGAACCGAGCGAACTCTCGGTGGACACGCTCGGATTTGTGTTTTTTTCTTCGTTGCCGGGGTGGGCCCCGACAAGCCATGTCGTGCCTCTTGACGCCAAGCAGTTGTCTTTGATCAACGTGGGTCTTGCTCGGCAGCGCCGAGTGCGCGTAAAACACATCTGGAGGAGCAATGGGAGCTCAACATTGGTGCAGGACGCACGCGCACACCTCACGTACATCGCCGAGCCGTTGAGGCACCTCGCTGTACCTCTTACCGAGCTCACCCTCGACCCCTCCAACGCCCGCAAGCACAACGAGCGCAACCTCGCCGCGATCGCGGGGTCTCTCAAGCGCTTCGGCCAGCGGTTCCCCATCGTCGTGCAGCGCCAGGGCATGGTGGTCCGCGCCGGCAACGGCCGACTCCTGGCCGCGAAGCAGCTCGGCTGGTCCCACCTGGCCTGCGTGGTCGTGGACGAGAGCGAGGTGGAGGCGACCGCTTTTGCGATCTCCGACAACCGCACCAGCGAGCTGGCTGAATGGGACGACGAGACGCTGACGCGCCTGCTGGAGTCTCTGCCCTTGGAGATGCTGGAGGTGACCGGCTTCAACCAGGCCGAGCTCGACGACCTCATCGAGGAGCTACGGCCCACGGAGGTGCAGGAGGACGAGGTCCCCGAGCCCCCCACCACCGCGATCTCAAAGCCCGGCGACCTCTGGGTCTTGGGCGAGCACCGCCTTCTCTGCGGCGACAGCACGAAGGAGGCCGACGTTGCCCGCGTGCTCGCCGGCTCCCGCGCCGATCTCATCCTCACCGACCCGCCCTACGGCGTCTCCTATGTCGGCAAGACTGAGCAGGCGCTGGAGATCGCCAACGACGGCGTAGAGGGCCTACAGGGGCTCCTACGGCCCGCGCTTGGCCTTGCGGCGGCAAACTCCCGACCCGGGGCGGTCTGGTACGTGGCCGCGCCTGCGGGGCCGCAGTTCGCCGTGTTCGCCAGCGTGCTCGAAGAGCTCAAGGTCTGGCGGCAGACCCTCGCGTGGG
>Ga0196963_10001867_pt1 | contig 13411 bp, 10 predicted proteins | sample S1_5metaG_FD_148600 | JGI IMG/M metagenome (GOLD analysis project Ga0196963, IMG submission 148600) | Soil microbial communities from Anza Borrego desert, Southern California, United States - S1_5 | ecosystem: Environmental > Terrestrial > Soil > Desert | place: USA: California | collected... | reverse complement strand
AACGTAACCAGGGCCACAGAAGGCACAGAACGTAACCAGGGCCACAGAAGGCACAGAACGTAACCAGGGCCACAGAAGGCACAGAACGTAACCAGGGCCACAGAAGGCACAGAACGTAACCAGGGCCACAGAAGGCACAGAACGTAACTAGGGCCACAGAAGGCACAGAACGTAACTAGGGCCACAGAAGGCACGGAACGTTCGCGCGCCGGCCTCCGGCCGGCGCGATGTGACGATCGACCCTAGGAAATGAGTCGGTCCGGGGGCGCTTGCGATTCATTTCCGAGGGTCGATGGTCACATCGACGGCGCGTAGCGCCGCGCGAACGCCTCCGAGTGACCCTGGACCCACCCCGTAATCTGTGTCTAATCTGTGTTTAATCTGTGGCCGTGTTTGATGCTGATTGTCCGCTGGTGTTCGGGCACCGCGGCGGTGCCCGGCTCGCGCCGGAAAACACCATGCCGGCGATCGACCAGGGCATCGCCGTCGGCGCGGACGGCGTGGAGATCGACGTTCAGCTGTCATCGGACGGCATTCCCGTGGTCATCCACGATCACACCCTCGACCGCACGACCGATCGCGTCGGCCCGGTGGGCGCGCTGACCGCAGCGGAGCTGGCGCGCGTCGATGCAGGCTACCGCTTCGAGCTTGACGGCGCCTTTCCGTTCCGCGGCCGTCAGATCGGCATCCCGCGGCTCGATGATGTCCTGGCGCGCTATCCGGATGCGCGGGTGATTATCGAGATGAAGGGGGGACAGCGCGAGTTGGCGCGCGCGGTGGGGGCGTCGATTCGCCAGGCGGGTGCTCTCGAACGGACCTGCGTCGGCTCGTTCTATCACGCATCGCTCGCGGCGCTGCGCGCCGAATGTCCCGACGTGCACACCAGTGCGTCGCAACCCGAAGCGCGCTGGACGTTGCATCGTTCGTGGGTTCGGTGGCCGTGGCGCCGGCGACGGCCATATATCGCCTTTCAAGTGCCCGAGTTCGCCGGATACATGCGCGTCGTCTCCAGGAACTTCCTGCGTCACGTCCATCGCGAAGGGCATGCGGTGCAGGTCTGGGTGGTCAACGACAGCGATGACATGCGGCGCTTGTTGGATTGGGGCGTAGACGGGATAATCTCGGACCGTCCCGACATTGCCGTCGCCGTGCGCGACGCCTGGATGGCATCACGAACATGACGACCACCGCTCGCGCCCCGCTGGCCGCTCCGACGCTGAACGATGTGTACGTGGCGCGAGAGCGCCTGGCTCCCCATCTATCCAGAACGCCGTTGCTGCGGCATCCGCTGCTCGACGAAGCCGCCGGCCTGACGATATGGGTGAAGCACGAAAATCACAACCCGACCTGCGCGTTCAAGGTCCGCGGCGGTCTCAACCTGGTCGGCGCGATGTCTCGACAGGAGCGCGCCAACGGCATCGTGACCGCGAGCACCGGCAATCACGGTCAGTCGATCGCGCTCGCGTCCCGTCTGCACGGCGTCGCGTGCACCGTGTTCGTGCCGGCGGGCAACAACCCGGAGAAAAACGCTGCGATGCGCGCCTACGGCGCGACGGTGGAAGAGGGCGGCCGGGACTTCGACGAAGCGCGCGAACGCTGCGAGGGCCGCGCGGCAGACACCGGCGCGCGCTACGTCCACTCGGCGGACGAACCGTTGCTGATCGCGGGCGTCGGTACCTACGCGCTCGAGATCTTCGAGGATTTGCCCGATGCTGACGTGGTGCTGGTGCCGATCGGCGGCGGCTCTGGGGCGTGCGGATTGATTACGGTGCGGAACGCGCTCGGCGCAAAGGCGCGGATCATCGGCATCGGCGCCGTGAACGCTGACGCCGTCTACCGCTCATGGAAAGGCCCCGACCGCGTCGTCGGCGCATCGGCCGACACGTTTGCGGAGGGCATCGCCACCCGCGTCAGCTTCGACCTGCCGTTCAGCATCTACAAGCCGTACCTGGATGACTTCGTGCAGCTCACCGAAGAGGAGCTCGCAGGCGGCGTACGTCTGGCGCTGCGGTGCACGCACAACCTGGCCGAGGGAGCCGGCGCCGCTGCGCTGGCGGCAGCGATGAAGCTGCGCGATCAGCTCACGGATCAGCGTGTGGTGTGCGTGATGTCGGGCGGCAACATCGACGCCGCGACACTGCGGCGAGTGCTCGTCGGATGACCACGCTCGAGCGTCTCGATGAATGGCGGGCGCTCGGCATCATCAGCGAGCTGCAACACGCGACGTTGGCGGCGCTGGTGCGCCGCGAGCGCTTCTCGCTGTTCGTCGAGCTCAACGCGCTGCTCTACATCGGCGTTGTCTCGCTGGTCGGCGGCCTGGCGTGGGCGTTTCGCGACTACGTCGACGATCTCGGCGATGCGGCGCTGCTGTCGATCCTGGTGCTGATCGTCGCGGCCGCCTTCGGGTATTGCTACAAGCGCGCGCCGCCATACTCGAACAGCGAAACGGAATCGCCGTCGCTGATTTTCGATTACGTCCTGTATTTCGGCTGCCTGATGTTTTCGTCGACACTGGCGTTTGTCGAGACGCGCTTCGGTATTGCCGGTGGCTGGGACACGCATCTGCTCGTCGCCTCGCTGGTGTTCGGCGCGCTCGCCTACCGCTTCGATAACCGTTTTGTGCTCTCGCTGGCGCTGTCGACACTCGCCGGGTATCTCGGCCTCACACTGTCGCTGTTCGACGGACTCTCAGCCGATCGCCTCCGCCTCGCCGCGTTCTCGTACGGCGCGTTTCTGCTTGGCGTCGGCTGGGTGCTGCATCGCCAGGCGATCAAGCGGCACTTTCTGGACGTCTACTTCCAACTCGGCGCCAACGCCATTCTACTGGCCGCGCTATCGGGGATTCTCGAGCGCGGCGTCGGGCTGGTCTACCTCGCCGCGCTGCTGCTGTTCGCGGCGACGGCGATCTATCTTGGCGTCCGTTACCGCCGCTTTGCGTTTGTGGCTTACGGCACCCTCTACGGATACGCCGGATTCAGCGTGCGGCTGTTGTCCATTGTCGGCGACGCGACGGCCGGCCTGTTGTACTTCGTCGTCACGGGCTCGCTCGTCGTGATTGCGCTGGTGGTGCTCGCGCGTAGATTCGGGCGTGACGAGTGAGTCTCTATTCTCGGGAGGACGAGCGCGCGATTCGCACCCAGCGTCGCGTCGAGGACTGGACGCAGTCGCGGCTGTTGCTGCCCGAGCAGAAGGAACAAATCCTGCCGATGCTGCGGGTGGACCTGCGGCGCACCAACCGGTTCCTGCGCATCACGCTCTTCATTTTTGGATTCATGGTCGTCAATGCGGGTGCGGGTCTGGTCGCCGTGTTCCTCGACTTCGACGAATCGGCGTTCAAGTACCTGGCATTGCTGGCGGCAGCGGCCTGTCTCTTCGGCGCACAGTCGCTCGTGACGCGTCACCGGCTGTACCACTTTGGCGTCGAAGAAGCGATCGCGATTGCCGCGGTCTCGTTCGCCGCCGTGTTCGCCGCCACTCTTGCCTCAGGCCGCTTTTCGACGGTGCTCGCGATTGCGGCGGCCACCGCCGGCGCGTGGGCGCTGTTTGTTCGATTTGGCTATCCGTATGCTGCCATTGGCGCGGTGGTTCTCGCGCCGGGCGCGGTGTTCACCTTCGATCAGACAGACACCGTGCGCCGCTTGATGGCGTTCACGCTGCTGTTGACGATCTTTTTTCTGTCCCGCGAGCGCCGCCTCGATCACGACGACGAGTATCCGGGTGACGTCTTCGGGCGGATGGAAGCGGTGGCATGGGGCGGTATGTACCTGATCGCCAATCTGAAGATTTCCGAGTGGCTTTCCGTACCCGATGGAGTTGCGCTGTTCTACTGGGGCACCTACGCCGTGATCTGGATGCTGCCGGCCGTCGGCCTGACGATCGCGGTGCGCGAGCGGCAGCGCGCACTCCTCGACGTCAACATTGTCCTCGCGATTCTGACGGTGATGACGAACAAGCCGTACCTGGGCGTCGAGCAGAAGCCCTGGGACCCGATCCTGTTCGGGTTGACGTTGATTGGCCTCGCGGTCGGGCTGCGGCGCTGGATGGCCAACGGTCCCGGCGGATCCAGGCACGGATTTGTCGGCGAGCGGCTGCTGGCCTCGGAGGCAGAGCGAGTCGCGCTCGCCGGCTCGGCCGCCGCGCTGGTCCCTGGCGCGCCCACCCACGCCGACCCCGCGCCGGCCATCGGCGGCGGCGGCGAGTCCGGCGGGGCAGGGGCGGGAGCGAGATTCTAAATCTGATGCTCTTGTGAGCTGGTGATCTCGTGATCTAAATCTGGCCATCTTGTGATCGCGCGATCTATCTGGTGATCTTTCGATCTTGAGATCTTTGAGATCTTGAGATCGTCCAGATCTTGAGATCTCCAGATAGATCACGAGATCACGAGATCTCTAGATCTCAGATCATGAGATCACAAGATCGCGAGATCACGAGATCTTTTCAATGTCTGAATCGAATCGCGATGACGTCGGCGAGCATGCTGACGACGTCGCCAACGCGATTCACCGAGCTGCCGCCGTGGTACCGGCACACGACTGGCAGCTCATCGATCCGCAAGCCATGCTTGCGCGCGAGATAGAGGGCTTCGACGTCGAAGCCAAAGCGATCGCTTTGCGCGGTGCTGAAGATCGTTCGTGCCGCGTGCGCGGTGAACCCCTTGAAGCCGCATTGCGTGTCCGACAAGCCGGGCACGGCAATCGCCTGCACGGCGAGATTGAATACCCGGCTCATGATCTCGCGCATCGGCGGGGCGTCACCTTCGATGCGCGATCCGGGAGCCGTGCGTGAGGCGATGACGACATCCGCGCCGGCGTCGAAGCGCGCCATCATGCCGGCGAGGCCTTCGATGGGCAGCGACAGATCCGCGTCGATGAATACCAGTCGGTCGCCGCGGGCGTCGGCGAACCCGCGCCGCACGGAATAGCCCTTGCCGCGGTTGACGTCGTTCTCGAGCACGCGAACGTTCGGCCGGCCGGCGCCGGCGGCGCGCGCTTCGGCCGCAGCGGCCGGCGGTCCGCCGTCGATCACGACGATCAGCTCCCAGTCGTAGGTCTGGCGATCGAGATAGTCGCAGACATGCGCGATCGTGCCGCCGATGCGGCCCGCTTCGTTGTATGCGGGAATCACCAGGCTGAGGGTGCTCACTCGTCGAGCCTTACCGAGCCATCCGCATTGATGATGGCGGTGAAGCGTGCCGCCGGATCGATGCGCCCGCCGAGAATCGTATACACGAACTGCCGCTCCATCGTCGGATGGATGTCGAACGCCATGCGGATGTCCTTCACGACCGGCGCGCGCGCCACCAGCTCGCGCGAGCCACGCACCACAGTCTCGTACTGGGGATACTCGAAGTAAAACCGGGCGGCGTCGATGCGTGAGGTCTGCCAGGTTGCAAACCAGACGGTGAGCGCGGCGCCGACTGCCAACAACGCTCGCCGCCAGCGCAGCGCCGCGATCGCCAATGTAAACGTCAACGCCAGTGCCGGCACCAGGGTCAAAAACCAATAGCGATCGTAGCCGCGCGTCCAGGTTGCAAACACCAGCGCAGCAACCGCGACGCCGCCGATCGACGCGCCGATCGCAACCGGGTCCCGGCGATACGCGATGAGGACAATCAGCCCAGCGACGGTTGCCGCAATCCAGAACTTGAACGTGTCAGGCATCGGCAGAAAGACATTGCCGGTCACGCCCGAGACGACATCCAGTCCGAAGAACGGCCGAAACGATTGACCGCTCGTAATGCTGGCAATCGCGGCGGTCGGCCCGGCGGATGCGGCGGGTTCGGTCAGGAGCGACACCACAAAGGGCACTTGCAGCGCCATGACGACGGCCGCCATCGATGCCAGAGCCATCCGATCGCGCCGGACGTGAATCGCGACGCCACCGAGCAGCGCTGCAGCAGGAAAAGCCGCGGAGAGGTGAGTCTGCAGCGCCATCCAGGCCAGTGCCGCGGTGAGCGCAGCGTGTCCGACGGGCGAGCGCGCCTCCCGGGAGGCCCCGGCCGGCCACGGCTGCGGCAACGTCAACGCACTCGCGATCGCCATCTTGATCAGCGCCGCAGCGACGGGTGGATTCCACAACACCGACGAGATCGCGATGTCGAACGGACCAGAGGCGACGAGCAGGCACATCGCCAGCGCCAGAGTCCACGGCACACGCCGCGACAGCGCGATGAACAGCCAGGTGTCGCCGATCGATTGCAGCAACGCGACGATGATGCCGCCGACGTGCGGCAGGTTATCCATGAACGGGCCGAGCGTGACGCGCCCGAGCCAGAGAAGCCAGTAGTATGCCGGTCCAAGGCCGCGCCCGCCGGCGGTGCTCGGCGCGCCGGCCAGCGGCAGGTCGGTAATGCCACCGAGCGCGATCCGCCAATCACGCGTCTGCTCGCCGAGCATCAGAAAGGTGGTCGCGACGTCGTAGGTTCGCATCGCGAAGACGTAGACCAGGAAGGCGATCGCAATGGCGATCCGAGCGGAGCGCTCGTTCATCAACGCAGCGATTGTCTCACGCTCCTCAGGACCGCGTCGTACATCCTCGCGGTGACGACACCGGTGTTGGTGTTCTGGCGCGACGGGTGATACGCACCGATCAGCGTGATGCCGTCGTGGTGCCACGATGCGCCATGCGCAAAGACCGGCCGGGGACGCGGCAGCGTCTCGCCGCGTGCGGCAAGCAGTTTCAGCCAGGCATCCCACGCAATCCTGCCGAGCGCAACGACGACCCGGAGATTCGGCAGGTGAGAGATCTCGTTGATCAGATGCGGCAGACAGCGAGCGACTTCTTCGGGCAGCGGCTTGTTGTCCGGCGGCGCGCAGCGTACGGCGGCGGCGATATAGACGTCCCTCAACACCAGGCCATCGTCCGGATGGTGCGATGTCGAGAGGTTCGAGAAGCCCGCGCGGTTGAGGGCCGCCATCAGAAAATCGCCCGAGGCGCCGACGCCGTCGCCGGTGAAGACGCGGCCGGTGCGGTTCGCGCCGTGCGCGGCCGGCGCGAGGCCGAGAATCAGCACCCGCGCCTTCGGGTCACCAAATCCCGGGACCGGCCGGGCCCAATACACCTCGTCGCGGAACGAGGCTTTCTTCACACGTCCCACCTCGGTGCAATACCGCCTCAGTCGGCCGCACTGCTCGCAGCTAATGATCGTGTCGCGAACGGCCGAGAGAGAGGAGGGTCGTTTGGCTTCGTTCATCGCTCGGCTTCACGTCGGGCGCCGGTTGCCGGGGCGAGTGGGACTACCGCCGGACGGTGTTGCCGGGACGCGCTCATGTGTTGTCGTTGCAACATGTTACAAGCTGTGCCGGGCCCGCGTTTGCTTTGCATTCAACCCCCATCCCGCTAGAATGGTTCGATTGCCTCATTGTGAAAAGCGCCACATCAACGGAACCTTGTTCGGCAGACCTCGCGCCCGTTTCTCCGGGATGGCCGAGGGGCATTCGGTGAGCACGGTTGCCAGTGTCACGGGCGATGTCCCAGACGCACGGTTAAGGAAGGTTTAGGTCGGCCCATGAGAAACACCGCACCAACAGATGCCGCCCAGCTCGAAGCCCTCGAAACGCGCGAGTGGCTCGATTCGCTGGACGATGTGTTGAAGCATGGAGGGCCGGCGCGGGTCGGAACTCTGCTTCGAGAGCTCGGGATCCACGCCCAGAAACAGGGCGTTCGTCTGCCGTTCACCGCGAACACGCCCTATATCAACACCATCAATGCCAACGAGCAGGTGCCGTACCCCGGCAGCCGCGAGATCGAGCGCCGCATCAAGAGTCTGGTGCGCTGGAACGCCATGGCCATGGTCGTCCGCGCCAACCGCGTGGAAGACGGCATCGGCGGCCACATCTCGACCTTCGCGTCATCTGCGACTTTGTACGAGGTCGGCTACAACCATTTCTTCCGCGGTCGCGACAACGGCAACGAAGGCGACATGGTGTATTTCCAGGGTCACGGCTCGCCGGGTATCTACGCGCGCGCGTTCCTGGAAGGGCGCTTGACGCAGGAACAGCTCGTGAACTTCCGCCGCGAATTCAATAAAGGCGGCGGCCTGTCTTCGTATCCGCACCCGTGGCTGATGCCCGACTTCTGGGAATTTCCGACCGTCTCGATGGGCCTCGGGCCGATCATGGCGATCTACCAGGCCCGCTTCAATCGCTACCTCGAGGATCGCGGGCTCAAGCCGAAAACGGACGCCAAGGTGTGGGCGTTCCTCGGCGACGGCGAGACCGACGAACCGGAATCGCTTGGTGCGATCACGCTGGCGTCACGCGAAAAACTCGACAACCTGATTTTCGTCATCAACTGCAACCTGCAGCGTCTCGACGGCCCGGTGCGCGGCAACGGTCAGATCATCCAGGAGCTCGAAGCGGCGTTCCGCGGCGCGGGCTGGAATGTGATCAAGTGCATCTGGGGCTCCGAGTGGGACGAGCTGCTCGAGAAGGATCACGAAGGCCTGCTCGTCAAGCGCATGGGCGACGTCGTCGACGGCGAGTACCAGAAGTACGCGGTGGAATCCGGCGCCTACGTGCGCAAGCATTTCTGGGGCGCGCATCCGCGGCTGCTCGAAATGGTGAAGCACCTCTCCGACGAGCAACTGAAGAAGCTCACCCTTGGCGGCCACGATCCGGTCAAGGTCTACAACGCCTTCAAGGCGGCGACGGAAACCAAGGGCGTGCCGACCGTCGTGCTCGCGCGCACCATCAAGGGCTACGGCGTCGGTGAGGCCGGCGAAGGCAAGAACATCACCCACCAGCAGAAGAAGCTCAACGACGACGAAGTGAAGGCGTTCCGGACACGCTTCGGTATTCCGATCTCGGACGACCAGGTGGCGCAGGCGCCGTTCTATCGCCCCGCCGACGACACCGCGGAAATGCAGTACATGCGCGATCGCCGTGCCGCCCTCAACGGCCCGGTGCCGAAGCGCCACGTGCGCGTCGCGCCGCTCGTCGCCGAGATGGGCGATACCTTCGAGGAGTTCCTCAAGGGCACCGCCGACCGCAAAGCGTCGACGACGATGGTGTTCGTGAAGATGTTGTCGAAGCTCCTCAAACACGAGGAGTTCGGCAAACTCGTCGTGCCGATCGTGCCGGACGAAGCGCGCACCTTCGGCATGGAGGCGTTGTTCCGCCAGGTCGGCATCTACGCGCACGCCGGTCAGCTCTACGAGCCCGTCGATCGCGACACGCTGCTCTACTACAAGGAAGCGGAAGACGGCCAGATCCTCGAAGAAGGCATCAACGAAGCGGGTTCGATGTCGTCGTTCATCGCCGCGGGCACCGCCTATGCGACGCATGCCATCAACACCATTCCGTTCTTCATCTTCTATTCGATGTTCGGGTTCCAGCGGGTTGGCGACCTGATCTGGGCCGGTGCCGATCAGCGGATGAAGGGGTTCGTGCTCGGGGCGACCGCCGGGCGCACGACGTTGAATGGTGAAGGCCTGCAGCATGAAGACGGGCAGAGCCACGTGCTGGCGATGCCGGTCCCGACCTGCCAATCCTACGATCCGGCGTTCGCCTACGAGCTGGCGGTGATCATCGAGGACGGCATCAAGCGGATGTACCGCGATCAGGAAGACATCTTCTATTACTTGACGCTGATGAACGAGCAGTACCAGCATCCCGAGATGCCGCAGGGGTCGCGCGACGGCATCCTCAAAGGCATCTACGTCTGCAAGCCGACCGGCAAGCCCAAGGCGAAACTGCGCGCGCAGCTGTTCGGCAGCGGCACCATCCTGACCGAGGCGCTCAAGGCGCAGCAGATTCTCGAGGAGAAGTACGACGTCGGCGCCGACGTGTGGAGCGTCACCAGCTACGTGAACCTCTATCGCGACGGGCACGCGTGCGAACGATGGAATCGCCTGCATCCGGCGCAGCCGCCGCGAATCCCGTATGTCACGCAGGTGACCAAGGATGCGCCGGGCGTGTTCGTGTCCGCCTCCGATTACCTGAAGGTCCTGCCCGACTCGATCGACCGCTGGTTGCCGAAGAAGCTGCAGGCGCTCGGCACCGACGGTTTCGGCCGCAGCGATTCGCGCGCGGCGTTGCGCAATTTCTTCGAAGTCGATTCGCGCTTCATCGTCCTGGCGACGCTCTATGCGCTGCTGCAGGAGAAGCAGATCGACGCGACAGTGGTGCAGCAGGCGATTACCGATCTCGGCATCGATACCGAGAAACCGAACCCGGCCACGACGTAGTGGTGACTGACGGCCGAAGGCAGAGGTCGAAGGCCGCGAGAGCCGATAGCTGACATGAGCGAATTCATCATTCCCAATCTCGGTGACGGCGTCTCGCAGGGCGACGTCCTGAAAGTACTGGTCAAGGCGGGCGATTCGGTCGCCGTCGATCAACCGGTGCTCGAGCTCGAGACCGACAAGGCGACGATTGAAGTGCCGTCCGACGTCGCCGGCAAGATCACGGAAGTGCGCGTCAAGCCCGGCGACAAGGTGAAGCCGGGTCAGAGCGTCCTGGTGCTCGACAACGGCGCCGCCGGCGGCGCCGACGCACCCAAGGCCGACGCCGCGAAAGCGGAGCAGCCGAAACAGGAGGCCGCGAAGGCCGAACCGCCCAAGCCGGACGCCGCGCCAGCGGAAGCCGCCGCGGCAACGCCGTCACCGGCGCCGGAACGGCCGAAAGCGTCGGTCACCAACATTGCCAGCCGGCAGCCGGCCGCAGCCGCACCGGTTCCGCCGGCGGCTTCGTCGAACGTCACCAGCGCGCCGGCGGCACCTTCTGTGCGGCGACTCGCTCGAGAGATTGGCGTCGACGTGACGCAGGTACCGGGCACCGGGCCCGGCGGTCGCATCACCCAGGATGACGTCAAGGAATTCGCCAAGCGCGTGATGCACAGCATCGGCGGCAGCGGGCAGGCGGCCGCGGCCTCGGGCGCGAGAGCGGCGTCGGTCAGTCCCGCCCTGCCGGATTTTTCGAAGTGGGGCGAGGTCGAGCGCAAGGCGATGTCGGGAATCCGGCGGAAGACGTCGGAGCATCTCAGCCACGCCTGGAACACCATTCCGCACGTCACGCAATTCGACAAGGCCGACATCACCGCCCTCGAACAGGTGCGGAAGAAGTACCGGGGCGAGGTCGAGAAAGCCGGCGGCAACTTGACGGTGACGGCGGTGGCGGCGAAGGTGGTGGCGAGCGCGCTGAAGGTGTTCCCGCAATTCAACGCCTCGGTCGACGCCGCCGGCGAGGCCATCGTCTACAAGAAGTACATCAACGTCGGCATCGCGGTCGACACCGAGAACGGCCTGCTCGTCCCGGTCCTGCGCAACGTCGATCAGAAAAATCTGATTCAGCTGTCGGTGGAGATCCAGCAACTCGCCGACAAGGCCAAGGCGCGCAAGCTGTCGCTCGACGAGATGTCCGGCGGCTCGATGTCGATTTCAAATCTCGGCGGCATTGGCGGCACCGCGTTCACGCCGATCGTCAACTGGCCCGAGGTCGCGATTCTCGGCATTTCGCGCGGCGTGTTCGAGCCGGTCTGGAATGGCACGACGTTCGAGCCGCGGCAGATGCTGCCGTTGTCGCTCAGCTACGATCATCGGCTGATCGACGGCGCCGACGCCATTCGTTTCCTGCGGTGGGTCGCCGAAGCGCTCGAGAATCCCTTCGCGCTCACCTTGCGCGGGTAGCACGACCTCCTTCGTGCGTGGTGAGCTGATGCATTGGCGACCGATCTCACGATCCGCGATGTGGCGATCGAACGATGACGACGCCGATCCACAGCTGGCTCGCGAGATCACCAGCGCACGGGCTCTTTACTTAGATCACGAGATCACCAGATCACCAGATCATCACATCTTCAGGATCTCCCCATGTCTGCACATGTAGCAGTAATCGGCGCGGGTCCCGGCGGGTATGCAGCGGCGTTCTATGCGGCAGACCTCGGCATGCGGGTGACCCTGATCGACAACGAGAAGAATCCCGGCGGCGTGTGTCTGTATCGCGGCTGCATTCCGTCCAAGGCGCTGCTGCACGTCGCTAAACTGCTCGACGAGTCGCGGCACGCCAAGGAGTGGGGCATCGAGTTCGGCGAGCCGAAGGTCGACGTCGATAAACTCCGCGACTACAAGAACCGCGTCGTCGACAAATTGACCAGCGGCACCGGCCAGGTCTCGAAGTTCCGCAAGGTCAATTACATCCAGGGCTGGGCGTCGATCGTCGATGCGAAGACGATCGCGGTGAAGAAGGCGGCCGGCGGTGACGAGACGGTCAGCGTCGACTACATCATCCTCGCGCTCGGATCGCTGCCGACGCGAATTCCTTCGCTGCCGATCGATTCGCCGCGCGTGCTGGATTCCACCGGCGCGCTCGATCTGCCGGAAGTGCCGACATCGATGCTGGTGATCGGCGGCGGGTATATCGGTTTGGAGCTCGGCTCGGTCTATGCGGCGCTCGGGACCAAGGTGTCGGTGGTCGAGATGACGCCCGGTCTGTTGCCCGGAGCCGATCGCGATCTGGTCAAGTTCCTCGCGCAGCGCGTCGAGAAGACCTTCGACAAGGTGATGGTCTCGACGAAGGTCACGTCCATGAAGGCGACGGATCAGCATGTCGTCGTCAATTTCGAAGGCGACGGCGCGCCGAAGGAAGCGACCTACGACTACGTGCTGGTGTCGATCGGCCGCCGCCCCAACGCGAAGATCGAGGGTCTCGAGAAGACCAGGGTCAAAGTCGACGCCAAGGGTTTCATCGAAACGGATGCGCAGCGGCGCACCGCTGAACCGACGATCTTCGCCATCGGCGACGTCGCCGGCGAGCCGATGCTGGCGCACAAGGCCTCGCACGAGGCGCGTGTTGCGGTCGAGGCGATTGAAGGGCAGAAGGCGGAATTCGAGCCGGCGGCCATTCCGGCGGTGGTCTTCACCGATCCGGAAATCGCGTGGGCCGGTCTGACCGAAGCGGAGGCGGAGAGGCAGGGTCGCAAAGTCGAGGTCGCGAAGTTTCCCTGGCCGGCGTCGGGCCGCGCCATCGCCATCGATCGCGTCGACGGCATGACGAAGCTGGTCATCGACCCGGAGACCGAACGCGTGCTTGGCGTCGGCTTGGCGGGCTCAGGCGCCGGTGAGCTGATCGCCGAAGGCGTCGTCGCGATCGAGATGGGAATGACGGCATCGGACCTGAAGCTGTCGATCCACCCGCACCCGACGCTGAGCGAGACGCTGATGGAAGCCGCCGAGGTGTTTTTCGGCCAGGCTACCCACGTTTACAAGCCGAAGAAGAAGGCGAATTAAGGTCGCCGCGCGCGTATACTCGCCGGAGTGAAGCGCAGTCTCGGCGTCTTGGCGTTCGCCGGCCTGACCGGCATTGTTGTCTCCGCGCAGACATCCCCGACCAAAGCCCTCGTCCCGGTTGCATCTCATGCGTTGACGATGCCGGCGCCCGCGCAAGCGGAATTGGTGAAGACGTATTGCACCGGC
>Ga0196963_10001866_pt1 | contig 13420 bp, 17 predicted proteins | sample S1_5metaG_FD_148600 | JGI IMG/M metagenome (GOLD analysis project Ga0196963, IMG submission 148600) | Soil microbial communities from Anza Borrego desert, Southern California, United States - S1_5 | ecosystem: Environmental > Terrestrial > Soil > Desert | place: USA: California | collected... | reverse complement strand
AGTTCGTCAAGTGGAAGGCGAAGCAGGGCTCGGGCGTCCCGCAGATACAGAACTACCTGCAAATCGACCGGACCAGGCCCCACCCCTTCCGGCCTCACCTGATGGGCCGCCCGCGCCTCTTCCTCGTGGTGGCTGACGGGCAGGGCGAGTGCTACCGGGACGATCTAGGCGAGTGGTGCGTGAGGCCGGCGATTGACGAGGGCGGCTTGGCCCGCCTGCGCTGGGAAATCCCGCAGTACCACTACCCGAAGACGCTGGCCGGCGAGGAGAAGGAGCGGGTTGACAAGAAGAACGACGACGCCGTGGACGCCCTGCGCGGCCTGGCTAACAAGTTCTTCCCCACGGTGAGCCCGAAGACGGCCGAGGAACTAAGGGAAGAGGCGCTGCCCCCGACCGTCAGGCAGGCGGCCGTCGAAGAGAAGCCCCGAGGCACCTGGGAGCGCGAGGGCGCGGAGATGGCGCGCGACGTGGCACTGGGTAAGTGGAGGAAGCAGCAGGAGCAGGAGAACGCCAGCCCGGATGACCCCTTCAGCGGCTGGCACCAGGGCGGCTCAGGTGGGCCCGATGACGCTTGGAGTTCGTGGAACGAAGGAGAGCAGTGAAGGCTGAGTACCTATGGGCCTTCTTTGAAGGCGTGTGTATCGGTTACACGGTGATGGGTTGCGTCCGCTGCGTCTTGGAACACTTCCTGCGCGGGTGGCGGAGAGCCGGAGAGAAATGACCAACGACGAGCTAGCCGCCATCCTCTTCGCCGTCGAGGAAGCTGAACTCGATGACGAGATTGACGAGTACGAGGCGCTGTGCGAGTGCTGCGAGGCCGAGAACGCCTCCTGCGGCACGCGGGCGGGGAGCGTGGCCTGGGCGCTGGAGTGGGAGTACAGCAACTGAATGAAGTTTGAAACGCTAAAGACGCTGACCGAGCAGGCGACCGACATCGCCCTGGCCGCCAAGGCGGAGTTTGCGGCCGTCCACCCGACCGGCCACATCCACAAGGCAACGCTCTACGGGATGGCTCACGACTTCCTCCTCGGGCACGAGGGCTGTTCTTACGAGTTGCTGAAACAGTGCTTCATCGAGGCGGCAGGGCTCTCGGCGCAGGCGTGCAAGGCGCTGGACTCTGACGACGGCGGCCACACCTTCCAGCGCATCCTCTACAGCCGCATCGGGGTGAAGTAATGGGCGTCATCTTCGCAGACTTCGCAGCCCGCATAGACGAAGACCCGGACCTCTTCATCGCCGCCGCGATGGACGCCTGGACCGAGGCGGACCCCACGGCCCGACGCTTTAACCGGGCCTCGGGCGTGGCGCGCGTGCGCTGGCACCAGACCGTCAAGGACACGGCCCACGCCCTCCTCGACGGCCGCCCCCTGGACACCTTCGAGGGGATGGAGGCTGCTGCCGCGCGGGCGATTATGGGCCTCTACGCGCTGGAGAGCGGGCCTGAGTTCAAGGCGCTCCCAAAGGACGGGCCTGGGGACGTAATCGGCGTCATCTTCGCCGACGCGCCGGAGGTCGAGCCCCTGGGGCGCGTCAAGCCGGGCATCGACCAGGGCAAGGGCGCGAGCCGCAGAAAGCCCGAGTGACGGGCTGGAAGGTGTGGGCGGGCTGCATAGTTGCGGCTTGCCTGCTGGGGGCCTTAGTGCCCGTGGTTCTTTACTAGGAGCGATTGCCTGAGTACGGTTAGCGATACCTGGGTGGCCGAGCAGGTAATGGGCTGGCACCACCGGGACTTCAACGAGGAGGACTGGTGGTTTAACGAGGCAGGGGAGCCACAAGAGCCCATCTCATTCTGGTCGCCCACGACTGACTGGCGCGCGGCTGGCTCTGTGTTCGAGCGACTCGATAGTCTCGCTTTCCATCCCTCTCTAGAGGGGACCGGCGGCCCGGATGCCGACTTCCCTGACGGCTGGCGGGTAGAGTTCTACAACCACCGCGAGGGCAAATGGGACGCGGCGTGGGCTGAAACGGCTCCGCTCGCAATCTGCCTCGCCGCCCTCAAGGCTATTAATCAAGGAGGCATTGCCTGAGCCGAGAGATAGACGCGCAGGTTGCCGAGAAGGTGTTCGGCTACAAGCTCGACTACGAGTTCAAGCAGCTGCGCGGCGCTCCCTGCGTCCCCGCCTTGCGCGACCAGTACGACGAGTGGGGGATGCTGCCCCACTACAGCACGGACATCGCGGCGGCTTGGGAAGTGGCTGAGAAGTTGAGGTTACACGTTGGCCCTTCGGCGCTTCATCATAATTGGTGGTGCGCCACGATAGACGGCCTAGACCACGAACACCACGCATCTGCCCCGATGGCTATCTGCCTTGCAGCCCTCGCGGCCGTGAAGCAGGACAAGTAGAACAGGCCCCAAGCAGGAGGAGACAGACTGAGCACACCCGACCCGAACTCCCCGGCGATTCAGGCTTGGCAGAAGGCCGTCAAGCTTCAGGCGGTTTATTCGCAGTACGGGGAGGAGGGCATCCTGCTCGACCTCTTCGGCCGCATCGGGGTAGCGCACCGCTACTGCTGTGAGTTCGGGGCCGCTGACGGGCTGTTCTTCTCCAACACGCGGCTCCTGATTGAGCGTGGGGGCTGGGGCGGCTGCTTGATCGAAGGCGACCCGGCGCAGTTCGAGAAACTCCTGGCACTCTACCCGGTCAACGAGCCGGGCCAGCGCGTGTGGCTCCACAACTGCTACGTCACGGTTGACGGCGACACGCGCATTGACAGCCTGCTCGCCAAGGTCAACGCGCCGAAAGATTTAGACCTGCTCGTCTGTGATGTGGATGGGCAAGATTATTACCTGTTCAACTCGATGCTGGAGTACCGCCCCCGCGTGGTGCTCTGCGAGTACGACCCGGCCGCCGAGCCGATGTTCATCCCGGCGCTCGGAGGGCCGGGGCAGGCCGGGCAACGCGCCATCAACTACGTCGGGAATGCGCGGGGCTACACGCCCATCTGCCGCACCAAAACCAACGTGGTGTTTTTAAGAAATGATATCGTCCCGGCCTTAGAAGCATCTGTGACAGGCGAGAGCCCGGCGCTAGCATCCCCGGCTAGCGATAAAGACCATATCAGGGTGCAGGCGATTATGACGACGCCGCGCTACGGGCTCACCTCGACCTTCGGGGCTATCGAGGAGGCGCTTGGGCCGCTAGGCGTGCCCCTGCGGATGACGTTCGGAGTATTCTGGACGCAGTGCATCACGCGGGCCATTGAAGAGACGTTGAGCGGGCCTGTAGAGAAGCGCCCGCAGTTCATTCTGACGATTGATTCGGACGGGGCTTTCACTCAACAGGACGTGGCGAAACTGGTTTGCCACTTGGTTGACAACCCCGACCTCGACATTGTGGTCCCGATGCAGGCGAAAAGGCAGAACGGCGGCCTGCTTGCTACCTCAAACGGCCCCGTCAACCTGACGCATCGGCTAGTACCGATTCGCACGGGTCATTTTGGGCTCACGTTATTCCGCGCCTCTCTCTTCGACCGGCTACCTAAGCCCTGGTTCGTCGGCGTCCCCGACAGTGAGGGCGGCTGGGATGACGCCAAAGGGAAGGTGGACGATGACATCCACTTTTGGCTTCAGTGTGAGAAGGCAGGGGCGAAGGTTGCCTTAGCTACCGACGTGAAGTTGGGACACATCGAGGAGATGGTGGCGTGGATAGGGCCGGATTTGCAGACGCGCTACCAGCACATCAGCGAGTGGCGCAATAACGGCAAGCGGCCCCCCGAAGGCGTTTAGGCGGCCTTACGGCCTTTGGCCTTGCTCTTTGCCTTAATGTTGCGGCGATGTGCGCGCTGCTCGTCTGTTAGGTTGGCGAGCAAGAACCGCTCCCGATTGGCCGCCCAGTATTCCTTGCTATACGCCCGCCTGCGAGCCGCGCTTTTTGCGCGATATGCCCTCGTGCAGATTTTACAGGCCCTTTGTCTTATCTCCCCGCTAGCCTTGCGGAAGATGTAGGTATTCTCGGGCGTGAACGGGTGGCCGTTGGCGCAGTGCGTCTGTTGCGCGGCTAGCGCCACTGGGCTTTGCCCGCGCAGGCCGTTCTCCCTATGCGTGACAGCCTCAAGGTGGGCAGGGTTGACGCAGTGCCGCACCCGGCACAAGTGGTCGAGTTCTAGGCCGTCTGGGATGGTACCCACGAACCATTGATAAATTCGGCGATGGGCCGCGAGGCTGGTTTCGCGCTTGTATTTGAATTGCCCATATCCGCCGCGATTCAAGCAGGCCGCCCACTCCCAGCACGGGCTCCCGTTATAGAAGCTCGTCTTACTGACTTCGACTTTTGCAAAGAACCGTATCAGGTCTTTCGTTGAAACGTGAGACATCTAACCTCAAAAGCTAAGGCCGCTGTCCAACACACCCGCATCGGTGATTATTCCCCGCGAACAGGGACGACACGGATGTGCTGGAGAACGGCCTTAGGGGAAATCATTGTACGCGTATAGGCTAATCACAGCCTGGACGCATTATAGCATAGAGAAGGAGAATCCACAGTGCCTATCCACGAAGAGCACCGGCAACACCAGCGCCGGAACCTGTCAGACTGCAACGTGGCCGTGACCCTCGGCCTCTCGAACACCAACATTGCCGATGCCGATACGGTCTCAGGGCTGCGCTCCAAGGTCGAGGCGCTCTCGGTCCACGGCGAGTACGCCTTCGCCAAGACGCAAATCAGCACCGGCATCCGTGACGCGGGGACGATGAGCGTGCTCACCGACTCGAACATCAACGGCCTGACCACGGCGGCCGGTTTGCGCGCTTTGTTCACGGCCAACGACGCCACGCTCTCGGCGACCTTTGGCGCTGGTCTGAGCAAGGAGTAAATGCGCCTCCTGCGCTTCCTCGCCTACGACGAGGTGGAGCGTCAGCGCGACTACTGGAGGGATAAATGCGAGAAGTTGGAGCAGCGGCTTCTCGACGTATCCCTTAAGCGCCAGGGCGCGGAGCCGCTCACGCAGCAGCCCCCGCGCCCCCTGGAACTCGCGCCCGACCCGCCGCCGACGCCGATAGACGAGGCGATCCGCGACGACGACATCTTGCAAGACATCGAGTACGCCTTCCCGGAACTCAAGGGCTTAACGCCCTCGCAGGTGCGGGCGCAGCACCCGACCGTGTGGCGGCAGGCGGAAGAGAACTACAACCGCCAGCACGCGCCCTTGAGGGCCGAGTAACCCATTGGCTAGCCCCCTTCTTCACGCTTCAGACCAGCCGAATCTAGCCCCCCTCTCGGGGCTGGAGTCTGCCCGCGCGCAGTACGACCCGCAGTGCGAGGAGGTCGCCGACTTCCTCAAGTGGTGGAAGGAGTGCGAGAAGAAGTTCAAGAGCGAGAACGCGGCGGAGTGGGCCTCCGCGCACACCGAATGGAGCCTGATTTACCTCTTCATCGAGGGCAAGCAGGTGCTCAACCGGGACAAGCGGAGCGGCGGCTGGCGCTTCGTCGGCCTGCCCGACCGGACGGACTCGCCCGTCCACGCCTACAACCTCGTCGGCTTCTACTCGCGCAACATCAAGGCGAAGTGGACGCAGAGCGCGACGGACGTAATCATCCGGGCGGCGCGGGACACGGACGAGGCGCAAGGGGCGGCCAGGGCGGCGCAGACGGTGGTGGACCACTACGAGCGGCTGCTCTTTCCCGAGACGTTCAAGCAGAACGAGGCGGGCCTGGCGCAGTGCGGCAAGTACGCCCGTTACTTCTATTACTCGGACGAGGCGGAGGGTGGCTATGCGCGACGAGAAATCACCGAGCAGCAGCAAGTCAAGTTCGGAGAAGACGCCGCTCTCTGCGCTGATTGCGGATGGATGGGATCGGCAGGGGAACTCCCCGGCCAGCCTATCGCTGGAGGAGCGGGCGGCTTGGGTCAACAGCCCGCCGATTCGCCCGGACTTCCTAGCGGCAGTGGCGGCGACGATATGTTGCCTGCCCAATTGGGGCCAACTGGAGCCCCCGTGGGCGCGGAGCCTCCTCTGGAGGGAGAGCCTATACGGCCCATCCCCGGTGCTCCTCAAGACATAGCTTCCGCCCAAGCGGGCGGCTTGCAGGCGGGCCTGGCTCCTTCTCCTCCAGAGGAGGTGCCACAGCCGGGCGCAGGAGCACAAGTACCCGCACCCGCCTGCCCTCAATGTGGCAGCCCCAACGTGGTCGTGACGCCGGCCACCGAGGAGACGCTCGAAGTGGTCACGGGCCACGAGGACATCAAGCTCGGCGACATCTGCGTCGAGTCGGTCCCGGCCTTTGAACTCACGCACGACATCGGCTGCTCGCCCGAGGACTCGGACTGGCTCCACCGCGAGCGCCGCATCAGGACGGCCAAGCTCCAGAGCGTCTTTCCGGGGCTCAAGATCAAGAGCACGGAGCCGGAGTCCTCGGGCCTCAAGGCCGAGGAGGCGCTCAAGCGGTCGGCGGGCAACCAGGGCGGCGGGCGTCAAGGGGACAGCGGCAAGGGGGAGTTCTCGACCTTCCATCAGTGGTGGCTCGCCCCGTGCCTCTACGAGAACAAGGTCTTAAAGCAGGAGATTCAGGCGGCGACGGGCGAGGTCATCCCGGCCGGCACGCGCCTCGGGGAAGTCTTCCCTGACGGCCTCTACCTGGCCCTCGTGGACGGCGTGGAGGGGCCGGTGGACGTGCGGAACGAGTCGCACCGTGACCACTGGGTAGGGGGCGTCTACCACACTAAGCCGATGAGCGGGCTCGGAATGGGCATCGGCGACATGATCGAGGGGCAGCGCCAGTATAACCTCGTGATGTCGATGATTTATACGGTGCTCAGGACGTGCGCGAGCCCGGCGACTCTCTACGACCAGCGGCTCCTGCCCAACGGCACCTCGCAGTACCTCGGCAACCCGCTCAAGAGCATCCCGGTGGACCTATCGAGGATGCCGGAGGGCTTCCATCTCAGTAACGCCGTCCACCAGCTCGCGCCGAAGCCGCCTGCCGGCGAGTATTTCAACTACGCGCAACAGCTCGACTACCACCTCCAGAAGACCTCGGACGTGACGGACTTCTCGGGCGGCCTACCCGGCGTCAACAACGAGACGGCGACGGGCGCGAACATCGCGGCGGCCAACAGCCAGAGCCTCTTCGCCCCGATGCTGGCGAATAAGGCGGAGGTGGACCGCCGGAGCGCCCTTAAGATCATCCAGCTCTATAAGCGGCATATGGCCGACGAGCGGTACTTGAGCATCAGCGGCCGTCGCGCGGAGCAGGACGGGGTTTGGCTCAAGGGGGCGGACCTCACGACGGACATCATCGCCGAAGTGCGGCCCGAGTCCTACCTGCCGCAGACGAACCTGGAGCGCCGTGAGCGCCTCGGGGGCTTCCTGGAGATGGTCGGGGCGCTGGGCGGCCTCCCGGTGGCGCTCTCCGAGTTCCCCGGCTTCACCGAGAAGATATCTGAGGCGTTCGACATTGACCTCGGGGGCGACGACTACTCGGCTGCGGGCGAGCTTTGCCGCCAGCGCGTCGAGCAGATGAAGAAGGTCTTGCCCCAGGCGCAGGAGTACGCGGCGATGCTGCCGCCCTCAGAGCCCGTGGTTGACCCGATGACCGGGATGCCGGCGGTGGACCCGATGACGGGGATGCCGGTCGAGCAGCCGATTGACCCGGTGGCCGAGGCGGGCGCGGTGCTCGTGGAGGCGCTGGTGCCCAAGCCCTCCGTCAAGGAGATGGGCCACGAGGCGGCGGTCAACTGGCTGAGAGACTGGATTACAACTGACGACGGGTTAAATGCCCCGCCGGAATTACGGGCAGGCGTCGAGGCGCTTATCGACTTCCACCTCGAAGCGATGGCCCAGGAGATGCTCGTGCGCGGCGGCATTGAGGCCGCAGGCGCGGTGCCGGGGATGCAGCCGGGGATGGAAGAGGGCGGTGGGGCTCCGCCGCCGAAGAAGGATAAGCCGAACGGGGCGAAGCAGGCCAAGCCTAAGCCGGCTCCGGGGGCGAAGAAGGCGTCTCAGCCGGTGGGGGCCAAGTAATGCCGCAAATGACAGCCGAGCAGGCTGAAGACGTGCTTAGCAAGGTGATGCGCCGCGCCGAACTGCTCCGGCAGTTACGGGCGCTGGCCGAGGTGGGCGACCCGGAATACGCCCACAGCGAAGCCGATAAACTGCTCGTCGCCTACGTCAATGACGCGGAGATTGAGGCGGCCTACAACGCCGTCGAGAAGTGGTATGCCTAACTATTCACCCCTCAAGGCCAAACTCCAGGCCGAGGGCAAGAGCGAGAAGGAGGCCGCTGCGTCGGCGGCCAAGATTCGGCAGAGCGCCGAGAAGAAGAAGCGGGGCGGCCACGGCTCCCTGATGCGTCGGCTTAAACAGGGGAAGTGCTGATTGAGTATTAAGAACTGGCTGATTAGTGAAGAGGTGCCCGCGCCTAAGACGCTCGCTGAGATGCTCGAAGCATTAGAGCTGGTGGCTATTTGGGGCCTCCCCTCGCACGCCGAGGCGGCCCGCGACACCAACCCGCTGCCCGGCCCTGACACGGTGGAGTTGCCGATGCCGGTCCCTGGGCGAGCGTGGGAAATTCCCATTGATAAGACGACTCACCGCATAAAGTTCCTGAACGAAACCGAGGACCGCGTGCGGGTGCGGATCGAGCCGAAGGAGGGCAAGTAGCATCGACAAGGAGTTCGCCCTCGTCGTCCGCCAGGCGCTCTTACTCATCGTAAGGTACTTGGAGAAGAGATTCGATTTAAAGCAGACCAGCTAGACAAGCAGCGCAGTCTGTGACCTCTCGGTCGCGTCCCGCTTCGGCAGTACGCGAGCCACCGACCACAGCCCGCACGCGATGCCACTTCAGGCGTCCGTGCGGGCTTTTTTATTGCTCAAAACAAGGTTTTCTTGAATGTTTGACGAGTCATCCACTTCAACGAGCGTAGAGTCAACCGCATCTGTTGACGCGCCCGCAGCGACTCCTGCGGCGGCTGGTTCCTCGGCCAGCGGTGATGCGACGGCGGCGGCGACGAGCCCCGCCCTTGACGCCAGCGCCCCCACGGCTGGCGATGCTCAAGCGACGACGGATGAGAGCGGGTCAACCACCGCCGCTGCCCCGGAACTGACCGACGAGCAGTTGCAGGCCCTGCCTGAGCAAGTTGTAAATCCCATCCGCCAGCAGCGCGAGCACATCAAAGCTCTCGAACAGCAACTCGCCGAGACGCGCCAGGTGGCTGAAGTGGTTCAGCAACTGGGCGGCGTTGAGGCGCTGGAGCCCGTGGCGAACATCGCCGCCGGCATCTTCTCCGACAACCCGGCCCAAGGCTGGCAGGCGCTCTACGAACAATCCCCGGCGCAGACCGAGAAGTTCATCGACAGCCTGCTGGAGAACTGGGGCGAGTACGTCGCCGAGAAGATGCAGGCCAAGGGCTTGCTGCCCGAGGCGGCCACCGCGCAACCATCAGCGCCCGCACCCTACGAGTACACGGCGGAGGACTTGGCCCAGATACCGGCCGACCTCCACGACACCCTGAAGAATCTCTCCCGCGCAGAGGCCGACGTTGTTCACGGGGCACAGACCCTGGAGCAGCAGATTGCCGCCCTCCAACGCTTCAAGCAGGCGAACGAGTGGCAGCAGTTCAAGGCGCAGCACGAGGAGCAGCAGAAGCAGGCGCAGCGCCTCGAATACGAGAAGGCTGTGCAGGCCGACCGCGACGACTTCTACAAGGGCTTGAGGGGGCAGGCAACCAAGGAACTAGAGTCGCTCAAGTTCTCCGACGACCCGACCACCGACAGCATCATCCGTAACGCCATCCTGGACCACGTTGAGAACGAGCTGTACCGCGACAACCAAGTCCTGCCCTTCATCGAGCAGGCGGACGCGGCGCTCAACGCCCGCGAGAAGCGCCAACTGGCGCAACTCAAGGTGCAGCTCAACGCGCACCGGGGCCGCATCCAGGCCCCGATTGCCAAGGCGATGACGGAACTGCTCGCGGACGCGCGGGCCGGCAGGGAACTGAGGCGGCAGCAGCAGGCCGGGCGACCCGAAGTCTCGGGCGCGTCGGCCTCCCGCACGGCAGGCGGCAATGGCAAGCCCTCCTACTTCAACAGCAAGGGGGAAATCTCGGACGAGTATTACCAGTCCATCGCCAGCCTTTTGCCCAAGCGGTAGGCCGCGCCCCGCAGGTCTTCAGGCGCTCCGCCACCAGGAGCACTAATCAATGGGAGTTCAGACCAACATCGCATCTATCGCCCCGGCGCTTAACCAGCTCGTCAAGGGGCCGCTCCGCGACCAGTACGAGCAGCAGACCAAGGTGTGGTCGCTGTTCGGCGAGGGCGAGGGGGAGTTCATCAACGGCAAGGGGTTCCGCATCCCCTCGCGCTTCCGCCCCTCGACGGGCCTCACCTACGGCTCCGAGGGCTTCTCGTTCAACCAGCCTGGGGCCGCCGTCCTGGACGACATGTACGTCTACCCCTGCGCCGTGGCGATGAGCTACGAGTTCACGGGGCGCGTGCTCAGGAACGTCAAGGACGACTCCTCGCTCATCAAGGGCATCGGCGGGCTCTTGCAGGAGAAGACCAAGGCGCTCGCCAAGGAGATGGAGATCGGCGTCTTCAACGACGGCTCCGCCCAGCGGGCCATCTTCAAGAGCGCCTCGGGCACGACCTTCACCTTCTACAACTCGACCTCGCACACGCCGCTCGCCGGCTTCGGCTCGACCAACGGGTCGATGCACCTGCGCCAGAACGAGTACTACGACGTGTACGACGCCACGGGCGCGACCTTCCGGGGCACCGTCCAGGTGACGAGCAAGGCGGCCTCGACCACGGCCGTGGTCAACGCGGCCCCGGCCGGGATGACCGACACGGACATCTTCGTGACGGCGAACGGCCTCAACAAAGCGCCGCGCGGCCTCCCGTACATCGTGAACAACGACACGGGCGTCTTCCAACTTCTCTCGCGCTCGACCTACCCGGAACTCAAGAGCCCGGTGACGGACCTCAACGGCTCGGCCATCTCGGTGGCGGAGTTCGTCAAGACGCGGGCGCTCTTGGAGGCGCGGTCGGACGAGGGCAAGGCGATGAAGCTCACCGCCATCGTCTCCATCGCGCAGGAGGACGCGCTGCTGCGCCTCGGCCAGAACCTCAAGCGGTTCGACGGCGGCGCGAAGAAGTTCGACGGCTCGTTCGATGAGTTCGGCTTCGGCGGCTGGTCCTTCGTCAAGGCCAAGGACTGCGACCAGGACCGCATCTACTTCATCGACGTGGCCTCCATCGACCGCTACACCGAGATGCCCTTCGGCGACTACGACTTCGACGGGCAGCAGCTCCGCATGAAGGCGGGCATCAGCGGGTACGGGTCGGACGCCGGCACGGGCGCGATTGGGTGGCAGGGGAACCTCGGGGCGACCCAGCCCCGGAACTTCGCCCTCATCAAGCGCGCGGCCGTCTCCGGCCTAGCGAGCCTCGTGGCCGCGAACTAACGAGTAACCGAAGGCGGGGCGGCCCCAGGCTGCCCTCCCTTCCTTGCCCGTTAGTGCGGGCTCGAAAGGAGAATCAACATGGCGTCAGTCGCCGTCTCGAACATCACCAACGTCACCACTAACATCTCCGGGGGCCTCGGCAACCCGCTCAACATCGCGGGCCAGCCCGTCGAGGTCTACCGCATCGCGTCGGGCCAGGCTTCTGCCGACACCGTGGCGCTGACGCCGACCACGTTCTCGAACGTGCAGTCGGTCTTCTGCACGGTCGGCGCGACCCACAACCTGACGACCAACGCGAACACCAACGTCACCCTGACCATCCAGTCGGGCACCGTGACGGTCGGCGCGTTCGACGTGTATCTCATCGGCCCGAGGAGCTAGGCTCTGGTATAATGCGCGTGCGGGGATAGGGCTGTACACCCGATAAGGTAGCTTCCTACTACTTTCCCCGCGCTTCACTATAGGAGTTCTACTAAGGAGGTAGGGCGATGCCAGAGAAGACTTGCCCGAAGTGCGGGCAAGCCTACCCCCTCACCGATTTCTACAACGACAAGTCGCGGGAAGCCGGGCGCTACGTTTACTGCAAGCACTGCTGTAAGGCGTACCAGGGTTCGCTTGATAGGGCTGATTACATGCGGGCCTATCAAGGGGAGCACCGCGAGCACTTAAACGAGTTGGCGCGCAAGCGCGATGCGAAGCGCCGAGAGACAAATCCCGAGCCCCGCAGGCAGTATTGGAAAGAGTACCTGCAAGGACTTAAGGCGCAGGTGTTCACGGCATACGGGAATAAGTGCTACTGCTGCGGCTTTGACGACGTGCGGTTCCTGACCGTTGACCACGTACACGGTGGTGGTGGTAAGCATCGCAAAGAGGGGAAGTCCGGCGCGGCATTTATATACCGCTACGCCATCAAGAACAACTTCCCCGACACGCTCAGGCTCGCTTGCTGGAATTGCAACGGAGCCAGTGGCCGTCGCGGCGGCACGGGGCTCTGCTTTCATGAAGAGGACAGGCTGAAGGCTCGGATGGCCTAGTTCTCGCCCACAATTAGACACCCTTGGCGCACCCTAGACGGTGCGCCTTTTTATTGCCTAAACCCCAGGAACGAAAGGAGTTCCCTTGGCTTCAATCGCTACTTCCAATATCACCCAGGTGGTCGATGCGAGCAGCCCGCTCGGCCTCGGTCCCTTCAGCGTCGAGGTGTGGCGCATCGCGGCGGGCGCGGCCTCGGCGGACACGGCCGTCATCACGCCCAAGCGCGGGCGAAACATCGTCGGCATCCTCGGCGGCGGCCCCTTCTCGCACAACCTCGGCACCACGGTCAACACCAACGTCACGCTCACGCTCTCGTCGGGCACGGCGACGGTGGGGGCCTTCGATGTGACCCTCCTCATCGCCCAGCCCTAATGCAAGTCGCCGACGAATACGCGGCTCTGAATAACGAGCCCTTCACGGCGAACCTGCCGGCCCCGCGCTCGACGGAGTCCTTCCAGCGCCAACTCGACAAGCTGTTCGGGAAGTCCGCTAAAGGGCTCTCGAAGGTGCGGGTGGTGTGGGGGCAGGCCCCGGACCAGATGATGCTGGTCTGCGGGCGCTGGGTGCGGAAGTTCCCCTACTACCGCGAACTCCGCAAGCGGGAGCACGCCGACCCCGGCACGGGCCTCGTGCTCGTGGAGCACGACCTCTACGAGATTGGCGTGCCCCGGTACTTCGTGGAGCAGTTGCACGACTCGGAAATCGAGAAGGCGGGCTGGGAGCGGGCGCGGTTCGGCACGGTGGACGGCATCTGGCAGGACATCCTCGGCCCGGCCCCGGAGCAGGGCTTTTACACCTCGCTGTTCGCCGTGGGCTCACACGACGCGCGCTGCTGCGGCGGGCGGGAGTCCTACAAGGGCGTCCCCTGCTACGGCGGCTTCCGCTTTCCGGGCGAGATTGACCTGCGGCGGCTGCGCCGGATGCGCCACCTGCGCGACACGGCCCCGGCGGCGAGCAAAGACCCGCTGGAGCAGGCCGCCGAGTG